>Ga0074044_10001069_pt1 | contig 25167 bp, 16 predicted proteins | sample BogForMeECP23OM1_FD_94443 | JGI IMG/M metagenome (GOLD analysis project Ga0074044, IMG submission 94443) | Bog forest soil microbial communities from Calvert Island, British Columbia, Canada - Bog Forest MetaG ECP23OM1 | ecosystem: Environmental > Terrestrial > Soil > Wetlands ... | reverse complement strand
GGATGGCAAGCGCATCGTCACCGCCAGTTGGGACGAAAGCGCGCGCGTGTGGGACGCCGAAACGGGCCATCTGCTGGAAACACTAATCGGGCATAGCGGCGCGCTTTACCATGCCGCGTTTTCACCTGATGGCAAGCGCATCGTCACGGCCAGCGCGGACCACACGGCACACGTGTGGAATGCGGAAACCGGTCAGGTGCTAGCAGTTCTAGCCGGGCATACCGGTCCGGTCAACGATGCGGCCTTCTCGCCGGATGGCAAGCGCATCGTGAGCGCCAGTGAAGACGGCACGGCGCGCGTGTGGGATGCCCATTCCGGCCTGGCGATGGCAACTTTAAGCGGAGGCATCGGCGTGGTCTACGATGCCGCGTTTTCGCCCGATGGCAAGCGCGTCGTCACCGCCGGTAATGACGGTACAGCGCGCGTGTGGGATGCCGACATCGGCCATCCGTTGGCAATTCTATCCGGGCTTGGCGGGAGAGTGTGGGATGCGTCGTTCTCGCCCGATGGAAAGCACTTCGTCACCGGCGGTGAGGACAACATAGCGCGCGTGTGGGATGGCAAAACAGGCGCACTGCAAGCGACTTTGGCTGGGCACAGTCTCATGATCTATGCCGTCGCGTTCTCGCCCGATAGCAAACGCATCGTCACGTCCAGTGCCGACAAAACGGCGCGCGTGTGGGATGTCGAAACGGGCCAATTGCGGGCAACCTTAAGCGGGGCTACCCGCCTGGTCTACCAGGCCGCGTTCTCGCCCGATGGCAAGCGCGTCGTCACCGCCAGCCAAGACGGTACTGCGCGAGTGCATGATGCCGAGTCCGGCCAGTTGCTGGCAACCCTGGCCGGGCATGGCGGCTCGGTAAATGAAGCAGCGTTCTCGCCGGATGGCAAGCGCGTGGTCACGGCAAGTGCGGACTCTACAGCGCGAGTGTGGGACGCCGATTCCGGGCATTTGCTGGCAACTCTGACCCATACCGCTTCGGTCAGCGAGGCAACGTTCTCGCCGGATGGCAAGCGTGTGGCCACCGCCAGCTATGACCATACAGCGCGGGTGTGGGATGCCGAAACCGGCCACCTGCTGGCGACTCTGGCTGGACACACCCGCTGGGTCTATGTGGCCGCGTTCTCGCCCGATGGAAAACGCATCGTCACCGCCAGTGCCGACCATACGGCGCGGGTGTGGGATGCCAAAACTAGCCAACTGTTGGCAACTCTGAGCGGGCATGCCGCACGCATCAACGATGCCGAGTTCTCACCCGATGGCAAGCGCATCGTCACCGCCGGCCAAGACAATACCGCGCGCATGTGGGACGCCGAATCGGGGCTGTTGTTAGGGACGCTCACCGGCCATACCGACCAGATTTACAAAGCATCCTTCTCACCCGATGGAAAGCTCATCCTCACCTCCGGGTCTGACAGCACGGCCCGGCTTTACGTTGCCGATCTCCGGGACCTATTGGATTGGGCCGAGAAGCAGACCCTTATAGAATCCGGCCAATGATCGCGCAGGGCCGCGCAAGAATGGCTTGCAAGGGAGGGGGATGCGCGGAACCCAACAGGGGCAGTGAGATTTCAACGGTCCGGAGTAAGCGGGGGGAGGCTTTGTGACGTTCATCACAACTGAAAGGCGGATGCTTGATGGTACTCTTAACCGCCATGCTACGGACGAATAGCCTGCAACCCACGGAAACCCTTTCTCATTCCCACCTAAGCCAGTGGAAGCCCAATGCCCCTCGGCGCGGGGCGAGATGGAGACCCTATCTGCTGATCCTTGTGGCAGCGTTCGCATTGACGGGGCTGTCCGGATGCGCGGCGAAGCGCTTGCGGGCGGATTACACGGGATACGAGAGCGCCTTCGCGGACACTTCCAACCATGAAATGCTGCTGAACCTGGCTCGCCTGAACCAGCACGATCCGACGTATTTCTTCAAAATGGGACAGATGGCCACGAGCTATCGCATGCAGGCGGCGTTGTCGGGAAACGGGAACTACGTAACGCAAGGTACGACCGGCGCCAACGTGACGGGCGGGGGAACGCCCTCGATGATATTCGAGCAGGACCCGTCGTTCACATTCATCCCCGTGAATGATGACGCGACAGCGCAGCTATTGCTGAAGCCGATTCCGGCCGAATTGTTTTATGCGTTGTATCAGCAGGGTTGGCGAGCCGACCAACTATTCCGGCTGATGGTGGATCGCATCGAGTTTCGCGATCCGAAGACGAAAGTATGGCAAATCATCCGCAACACGCCAAGCGCGGCCAACGCGCCCGATTACACGCGGTTCCTGCGAGTCAGCGCGCTGGCCTACGAGCTGCAGAAGCGCGGCTACTTGTTGCTGCGAGGCCACAAGGAGTTTGTGCCCTTGGCAAAGGGCGTGCAGCTTAAGGAAGCGCCCACCGCCAAGGACATCCTGGACGCCCAAGCCAAGAACCTGATTTGGCGGCCGCAGCCGGATGGCCGGTGGGAGTTGGGCCAGGAAGACGTCACGCCGCTGTTCGAGATGAATGAGCCCTCCGAGGCACAGGTCGTGGAAGACATGCCCGAGTTGGGCAGGGGTGGGATCGCGGGAGCGACGGCCTTGAGTACCATGTTTGCCATCCTGCACAACGGATTCACGATTGAAGAAAGCTACAACGCGAACGAGCAGGCGGAAGATGCGAAAGCCGTATCCTGCCATTTGGTGATGCGTTCGTTGATCGGGCTGATGACCGCCGCGGCCCAGGAACAGGATGGGTTCGACGAACTGCTCGAAAAAAACCCGGTAATCCCACCGACGGAAGCTGCCCCGCTGCATTTCACGGAAGCCGTGCCTGCCGTCGAACAACGTCCCATTCTGCGCGTGGCATGGAAGGACGAAGACAGCGTGATTCCGCCGCTGGTGCAACTGGCATACCGGGAGAAAAGGTACATGGTTACCGACCTAAGCGTACCGAAGACGGCCGAGGATTTGTCGTGGAATCGCGATGTCTTTCGGCTTATCTCGCAGCTCACCGCACAGGTGACGGTGGATATTTCCAAGTTCCCGCTGCCGCAAATCCTGCAGTTGCACACGGACTGAGGCGGGCGTAGTGTGCTTCCGCAGCGAAGGATGACGCCCGAGGCAAGCGCAATGAGACCTTCCATCCAGTTGCCGGCCACGGTGGCTATCGGATTTACGGGACACCGCGCGCTCGCTGATGAAGCCCAATGCCGGAAATCGATCCTGGAGTTCCTCGAGCAGCGGAAAAAATCCGCTTTGGGATTGGTGTATGGAATCTCCTCCGTCGCGGCGGGAGGCGATCTATTGTTTGCCGAGAGCTGCATTCAACTCGCACTACCGCTCCGCGTTCTATTGCCACTGCCAGTGGATGAATTCCGCAAGGATTTCGACGAGAAGAGCTGGTTGCGCGCGGAGCAAGTATTGAGCAAGGCGGCTTCGGTGGAAGTGACGGAGGCCAATCAATCGCGCGAAGAGTGCTACTACGAATGCGGCATCGAAACGGTGCAGCAAAGCCGGCTGCTGCTGGCGCTTTGGGACGGCGGGCCGGCGCAGGGCTTGGGCGGCACCGAAGATGTGGTCTCCTTCGCAAGAGGGGACGGCAAGCCGGTCGTATGGCTGCACAGCACGACCGGGGAAGTCAGCGTTTTCAATGAGCAGTCGGAGAAGGACCTGCTGGACGATCCGGAACTGGAATTCCTGAACGGCCTGCCGGATGCCCAGGGGGCTGTGGAAGCAAGCAAGCCCGAAGCTCTCGCGCGAGCGTGGTTCCGCAAGGTGGACGAGAACGCGAGCCGCTCCGCGCCGCAGTTCCGGCGGCTGGTGGCCATTCCCATTGTTTTCACGGCGGCTGCCGCGCTGTTCACGGGGGCCGGATCGTGGGCCCACGGAGCTGGAAGGTGGCTGGCCATCGGGACCACGATGGGAATTTTGGCTGCCGTCCTGCCAACGGTACTGCGGTTAAGCCAACGGCAAGTGCTGTGGGTGCGGACGCGAACCGCGGCGGAGGTGTGCCGTTCAGTGCTGGCTTTCTGGAGCACGCCGACGCCCTACGACGCGATTGGGCCAGAAGTAGTCCCTGAACTGTCCGGTGCGCTGATGTCGTTGAACCTGCTGAAAATGCTGGACCGCGGGCGGAGCGAGGTATCTCTGCAAGAGTTCAAACAGCGCTATCGCCAGGAACGCGTGGCGGACCAGATCGCTTACTTCTCCGAACATGCGGCGCAGTCGGCCGCCGAGGCCCGCCGCTATCGCGCCGCCACCTGGGCTTGTATCGGATTGGCTTCCGCGTTGAACGCGTGGATCTTCGTGAGCGCCCATGTGGCCGGGAACTTCGGTCCGGGAGCGTGGAAACAGTGGCTGACGCTGGGCGCCGCGATTGCATTCCAGATCGCCACGGTGGCCGGAGCATTGCTGGCGGTGAATGACTGCGACCGGCGGAGGCAACGCTACCGGGAATTGCACCAACTGCTGGGGAAATGGGATGCACAACTGGAAGCGTTGCGAACATGGCCAAGCGTGCTGCGCGTTGCGGGACGCATTGAGCGGGCTCTTCTGACCGAGTTGATCGAGTGGCGATCCCTGATTCGAAATCCAAAGGTGTCGAAGAAATAGGTTGGTGCTCTATGAAACACATTCTGACATTGGACGGCGGAGGAATACGCGGCGTCTTTAGCCTGGAAGTACTCCTGCGCATCGAAACACTGCTGCGCGAACACTTCAAAAATCCCAAACTCATCCTGGCGGACCATTTTGAATTTTTCGCGGGAACCAGCACCGGCGCCATCATTGCCACTGGTCTCAGTTGGGGAATGACCGTCGAGGAACTCCTCGATTTCTACGTCCGACATGGCACAACCATGTTTCAACACGTGCCGTGGTACCGCCCTGGCAAACGTTTCTTGGTGTCGCAATACGAAGCGAAACCCCTGTCGGACATGCTCCGCCGTCTCCTCTCTGAAGACGGGAATGGGGGGGTTCCCGCCTTGCTGGGTTCCAAGCGCCTGAAGACCCTCCTCTTGTTGATCATGAGAAACCACTCCACGGGGTCGGCATGGCCGGTGACCAACAATCCCGCGGCCATGTACAACCGGGAGGACCTGCCGGACTGCAACCTAAAGATTCCGCTCTGGAGATTAGTTAGGGCCAGTGCCGCTGCACCGGTCTACTTTGATCCCGAAGAAATCATCCTGGCGGGCGAGCGTCACGTTTTTGTCGATGGAGCGATCACCCCTTACAACAATCCGGCGCTCATCGCTGCGTTAACCGCGATCCTGCCTTGCTACCGGTTGACGTGGGAAACCGGGTCAGACAAGATTCGCTTGATTTCCGTGGGCACGCTTCGCTTTTCCATGGCCGCGAAGAAGATGCGTATGGACCAAATGTGGGTCGGATACCACGCCACCCAGGTTCCCGCTGCGTTGATGCAAGGCATCTCCATGGAGCAGGACTACCTGTGCCGGTGCCTGGGCCAGTGTATTCACGGAGAAGAACTGGATTCGGAGATCGGCAGCCTGGAAGGGGTCGCGCTTCCGGGGCGGAGTTGGTTCAGCTACGTCCGCTACAACAAATCTTACCTGGGCCGGGAGTCGGAAGAGTTGCTCCGGCAAAATCCGCAACTCTCCGGCATCGATGCGGTTACCGCGATGCCCGCGTTGCGGGAGATAGGCCGCGCCTATGCGCAAGAACATGTGCGAATCGAGCACTTAATATAGAAGCTGCAGGGAAACAAAGTCTATTTCTCCGCATGCCAAGATTGCAGGACCACTTCCTCAACGTCGATCACATCAGAGTCCAGAAGAATGGACTCTTTGATTCGCTAGTTCTCGCCAGCATTCATCTAGCAGGCGATCACGTGGCTGGCGTGTGTTCTGCACACGCCTCAGTTGGGTTGCGCCGGATGCGGTTGTGCAGTGCGCGATGCGTCATTCCCGTTCTGAAACCATGCGCCACGTTCAACTGGGGATGGTGCAGCAGGTGCGACAAAACCTAGAGAAGGCGAACGGATGTACGGGAAGGGCAGAGTATTACGTTTTTATGAAGGTCAGCCCGCTGGCGAAGCCGAGCAGGAAATGGCCGTCTGTAAGTAAAGGATAGAGAAGAAGTAAATGGCGCGCCCGGCCCGATTCGAACGGGCGACCCGCCGCTTAGAAGATGAATCCAGATGTGCTATCTCGTTGCTTTTCCTTGGCTCGGCGTATTTCTTGCACCCTGGTTTTGCATGGTATTCGGGCGTTAGTGGACGCAGGCTGGACGCAACTTTTGGCGTGGGCCCCTAGGCCGACACAGTTTCGTTGGGCACACTTACTTCGTAGCTAGTCTGCCGAGCAAGTTCGTGGCACGGACCACGGTTAGCTTTCTCACGCCGTCGGCAGTCCGCAGCTTTTGGTTTCTGCGACGCCAAGTCGGACCATATTCGTTTGTTGGCGACGCTCGCTGATAGGTGCTTCCATCAGCCTCGCGGGAACAGCAGTTCCAATGATTGAGTAAATGCCTGCCCCATGTTTGGCGATAATTGGCGATTCTCTTATGACGCTGCTGAACGTATTCTGGTTCATTCCAGCATCCAAACAAAGTGCTCGATAAGTTTTCCACTTCAGCAGGGGGCCGTTGGCTTTCAGAATACCCAGCAGAAGCAATTCAGAACTGCATAGCGTAGTTGACGGATCGAGAGATCCAGCCGCGGCTACCGTGTCACCGGACACGCAACACATTGGCAGACTCCGGCAAAATTCCAAGAGCACCTCTCGAGGAAAGGCGACGCCGGAGGGCCGCAGACTCCGCGAAACTCCAGCAAGCAACTCGTTCACATCAATTCGCGGCGAGACCGAAAGAACTTTTCGAACGAGCTTGACCAACGGATTGTTCCGGACAGAAGATAGCCAGAACCAATTGTTCTCCCGGTCGAGCCGTTGGAAATCGCCTCGCAATTCCAATACCCCGGAAACGAATTCTGATGTGACGGGAAAGGAGGGCTTGTGTTTAGCCGTTTCGGTCACATTCTCCAGTCTTGCCGCTCCCCTGTGGGTCATTGCTTTTTCAGCCGTGCGCACGATCTTGCGTATAAGCCCTGAGCTGCGTTCGGGTATTGCCAGGCGCACTCCGTTAAAGACCTCAATTGTGAATACGGCAGGACGATTGAAAAACTTGGCAGCGCCGAGGAGACTCTCCAAACGAAAAGTCTCCTTAGTCAGTCCCTGTTGCGTCAACGCGAGTTCGATTTCCCTGGCATATGACGGCACATTGCTCCTAACGAATGCCAGCGCTTCGTCCAAGCTCGGAACATAAGGGGTTTTCTTGGAGAGTAGTTTTTTCACGTCAGAACAGATTTGGCTGACAGCGGCACCGGTAACTCCGAACTCTGCACCTGCCGCGTGAAGAGTACACGGAGCGCTACCCTTCCAGCCGTGGTACCGCAGGAGCATGTCGACCGCTCGCTGTTTTTTGACGGCGGCGGCGATACCTCGAAGCTCCGTCTCCAGTGGCAGGCGTGACATCAGTCCCACATATCTTCGAAGAGTCTGCATCTGACCCCGGAAGGCTACTGGGTTGGCAGGATCATACGGGCGGCTCGCAATGCGGTTTGCCAGATCCAGGAGCGTACTCTGGGGCGTCAACTTGCAGTCGCCCTCAATCGATGCGGCAAATCTAAACACTTGCCGAAGATGTTTCCCCAGCCTGGGATCGTCAAGACGGATGAATCGTGCGTCGTGTATTTCCCTGAGTCTGGCAGCTTCCCTCGAAAGGCGGCTATCCAGAAGAGGCTTCGGCGCCGGGTGGTCTCCGTTTTCCTTCCGTAAATTAGTCTGATCTCTATAAACGGCAATACCCTCTAACGAAGTCAGCAGATCTACCAGGCACTTCGCACCTAAACCATCTGTGCAAAGAATCTGCCCGACGGTCAGATATCTGAGTTCATCCAGAGTAGCCAATCGCGCATTCGACATCATCTGTTGCAGGCGATTGCGGGTCCGGGGCTCCAAGTCCAGATCATCCACCTCAATACCCGCAGGTAAGGCGGGAAGCCGGCGGGAAAGAACCTTTCTGGGGAAGGAGCGGATCTGCTCGCCGGTCTGCTTCACGATCACTTGCCCGAATTCTTTGCACCTCCGCGCAGGGAAATGCGTCCAACTGCGTTCATCCAGTTCAAAGTACTTCAGGCGCGCGGAAAGTGTCCGCGCGACACGCGAAAGCGGGACAGGAATGTCCAGGACCTCGCGAAGGCACCTTGGAGCCAAGGGATAACCGAGACGCGGATATTGCGACGTGCCCATAGTGGGTACTCCCGATTGCTACGTGCGCCTTATAGCTTGCGTCGCCCAGAGACTTGTCCCAGGCCGGCTAGACCGAACTTAGGGCCTTGCTACTGAAAAAAGCATGAATAGTTTGTAAGGAAGTGATGAAGAGCGGATCTGGCGGCAAGGACTCCGCGCCAACTATTGTTTGCCCCCGAAGAAAAGAGCCGCGCCCGGCCGATCTGGCATTACCGCACGGGTATGCCGATACGGCAAATTCATTTATTGAATTTGCTCTGCTGGCCGCTGCCCCCTATTCTCCCTTATCGAGCCGCCTAGACAGCTTGACCGGGAGAGAACTCGAGGAGGGAACAGCTTATGGCTACGAAGTATGCAAGTCCAAGCCCCGCGGCCTTTCTCGATCACCGCCAATGGCGTTTTTCCCGTATTCAAAAGAGCCGCCAGAATAACGCAGGAAGCTCAATCTTCCCCATTGCAGCAAGCCGTCACCTTGAGGTGATTGGCCGTTATTTCATCGGCCTTGCGATCATATTTCTGATCACGCTCTTCGGCGTGCGTGTTGCCGGTGCTAACGCGTCCACGGCCGGATTCATGTTCTTGATTGCCATTCTCAGCGCCTCGACGTTTTGGGGATTCGGGGTTTCCGCCACGATGTCCGTGGGCGCCACACTGGCGTTCGACTACTTCTTTCTGCCTCCCATCGGCTCATTGAATATCGACGATCCGCATGACTGGATAGCTCTTGCTTCCTTCCTGATTACGTCTGTCATTGGCAGCCATCTTTCCGCGCGCGCCAGGAACCAGGCGCAGGAGGCCAATCGCCGGCGCCAGGAAGTGGAGCGCCTGTATGAGCTCAGCCAGCGTCTGCCGCACGCGGGAAGTCAGACTGAGGTGTGCAAGGGAATCCCGCAACGCATTGTGGAGTCGTTCAGTGTCAATGCCGCGGCATTATTGCTTAACTGTCGGCAGGAGGTGTATCGCGCTGGCGTCGAGATCGCACCACTCGACGACTCCCTAAGAGTCGCCGCCGGAGGCGAAGCAGTGGAAGCTGAAACGGGGAACGAGGTTTGTTTTGTGACCTTGCGCTCAGGGACAAATGTGATCGGGAGCCTGGGCATTTCCGGCCACGCGCTAACCAGGGAAACCATGGACGCTCTAGGATCTTTGATTGCCGTTAGCATCGAGAGAGCAGGCGCGATTGAGAACGTCGCGAAGATGGAGGCCGTAAGAGAAGGCGGACACTTGAGGTCAGTCGTAATGGACGCCATCACGCACGATTTCAGGACTCCTCTCACGTGCATCAAAGCATCGGTCACCGGCTTGCTTGCCGACCTGGAATTCGACCGCGAACAAAAAAAAGATCTGCTGGTCATCATCGATGAGGAGTGCGACCGGATTGACCATCTGGTTGACAAAGCTTCCGAAATGGCACGCCTGGAATCCGGTGCGATCAAACTAACTCGAGTACCTCATTCAGTCGGCAAGCTGATCGCCACTGCTCTGGCCGAGTGTAAGAGTATCTTTCGCGAGCGCCCAATACACTTCGAAGTGCAGGATAAAGAATTGCGCGTCCTTGTGGATTTACCCCTGGCAAGGACTGTGCTTGGTCACCTGCTTGCCAATGCGGACCGGTACTCTTTGCCGGGACTTCCGATCACCGTAAGCACCGCCGAGAAGACGGGCTTTCTGCTGCTCAGCGTGGCGGACCAAGGGCCTGGAATTGAGGAAACCGAGGCCGCGCTGATTTTCGAGAAGTTCTATCGAGGGAAGAATCAACGCTTTCGGGTAGACGGCACCGGGATGGGTTTGCCCATCGCAAAAGCGATCGTCGAAGCACATGGGGGAACCTTGGGTGTCGTCAGCCGGCCGGGACATGGTTCCGTCTTCACTTTCAGCCTGCCCCTGGCCTAGTCCTGTGGGGCCGCCGCTACCCCGAAACCCGTGGAGATCCACGCCGCCCCTTCATCACAAACGCGATCTGTGTACGCCCAATCAGTACGCTTCCTGCGCGGCCGAATAGTGCGGCTCAGCTATGCTTCTCATCAATGGGCAGGGGCCGAGAGCGATTCCGCGGCCTCTTGCTGTTGACTCGCCTTCTGCAGTGCTTCACTCGCCTCGCGGTGGTAGTTCTCGGCGCGCCACTTGTGGTTTTCATAGGGCGTCGGATACTGCTTCCCGTACATGCTCGGGTGGGTTGCGAAGTAATCTGCAAGCTCTTTTTCTTCTTTCTCCTTAGCCTGCAGTCTCTGCGCCTTTTCTTGATAATAGACGGCAATGCGGCGGTGGTCGTCGGGAGTCTTGGCATTCTTTAGGGCCGCACTCAATTCTTTCTCGCTTGAAATAGACTGCTGCGCGGCAAGAGCTGAACCGCTGCCGAACGACAGGAGCACGAATAAACCCAGGATGAACATTTCCTTGCGCATTTGTAGCTGGAATTTGCCCGTTGTCATCGAGATGCCCTCCTGATTGACTCGTCGAGTCTCCCCGTCTTGCGATTCGTGAGGGAACTCACGCTCACAAAACCACCCTACGAAATCAGGTGTGAAGAAAGCGGGAAAAGTTCATAAGGATTTGCTGAACTATCGAAGTTTTGCCGGCGAGACCGGGAAAAGTTCTCTGTTTCGCGTTTCTCCATGGTGACGAGGAGCGTTCCGTAGTGGCAGTGCCATGCGATGGATACCGGCGACTTCTCGCTATGGACCGCAACCGGGGGCCTTCACGTTGTCTTTATGCTTTCTTCCCTATTTCATTATTTCCGTCTTACGTGTTGCTTAGCCCTTACTGTGCAGACTGTAGGAGAGTCCTATAAACGCATGGCCAGATCACTCGATTCCGGTTGCGGGCCCCGGCCGGCAATCTCTCGGGTGTCATCTCATGACCGTGCGCTTTCGAGAGGCATGCTTATGGAGTCGAGTCATGCGGAACGTCATGCTTTCACGGGAGCCTCCAAATCACGGGGCAGGATCCTGGTGGTTGACGACGAGGCCCAGATTCGCCGCGTGCTGCGAACCACCCTGATTGCAGGCGGCTATGAAGTGGACGAGGCGCGCGGTGGGCAGGAAGCCCTCGAGAAAGTTCGTGAAGCGAAGTACGACGTCATTCTGCTCGACATCAACATGCCTGACATCAAGGGGACAGAGGTCTGCCGGGCCATCCGCTCGAGCTCCGATGTCGCGCTTATCATGCTCACGGTGCGCAACTCCGAGGCCGATAAGGTCATGGCGCTTGATGCAGGCGCTGACGATTACGTCACCAAACCCTTCAGCACCTCTGAACTGCTCGCCCGTATCCGCGCCGTGTTACGCAGAAACGCCGCTGATTCCGCGGTGCAGCAACTCAACCTGAAAGATGTCGAAGTCAACTTTCTAAGCCGTCAGGTGACGGTTCGCGGCAAACGGGTTCATTTGACGCCGAAGGAATTCGAACTTTTGCAGTACCTCGCCAACCGCCCGAATAAGGTCGTTGGTCACCGCGAACTTCTCCGCGCCATCTGGGGACCCGACTACGGCGACGAGCTTGGCCATTTGCGCGCTTATGTGAAACAACTGCGCAAGAAAATCGAAGCGCACCCCGGCAAACCGAAACATTTATTGACGGAACCTTGGGTCGGCTACCAGTTGCGAGTGCCCGAATGAAACAAGAAAAAGCGGGCGGTCTCAAAATATTCATGCGTGCGAGCGAAAAATATACGCGTGCAAACCGGTCTCCTGAGAAAATCTTCACGACTTTTTCATGCGCACTTCCCTATTGTCACAAACAACATGACGTGTCGCTGCCGCTCGCGGCACTCCGTGGTGATCGTTCCTACCGTCACTCAAAACAGGGAGCGTCACCCGGTGATCGAAGCGAGCGGTGCCAACATGTCCTTTGGCAATCTAAGGTTGAAGCTCGCGGTGCAGGGATGATTGCAGGCCCCAGCCAAGGTGTCGTGGCCGGCCAGACTATAGGAGAGTGCAATGCGCGAATTTCATAAAAAATGTCGATTCTGTTGGCTGCTGTTGTCCGTGTTGATCGCTGCGATCGCTTTTCCCGGCCACGCATTCGCGGATGATGACAATACAGAGAAGAAGGCAAGTGATCCACCCGCAAAGACGGCTTCGGCAAAAATCGAAGCGCCCGCGCCGTTGACCGAGCGGGAGCGGTATCTCCTGGAACAGGTGGAGGAGCTGAAGAGGCGCGTCGCGGATCTCGAGTCCAAAGCCAATCCGCCCACGGCTCCTGCGACGGAAGCGCCCGCAGCGCAGCCTGCGCCATCCAATGCAGCCAATCCGTCCGCCGCCCTGAGCCACGTAAGCCTCTCGCCCACGCCGGCGAACGCGGGCTCTTTTTCGAGCAGTCACGACGCGGCGGCTTTGGGCCCCCCGCAATCCCCCGATCAAAGCGCGGCCAGTGCTGCCAGCGCGCAGCCGACCGAGCCCTTTGCGTACGCGGACTGGACCTGGCTGAACGGTAACGCGCGCAACAAGGATGCGGTGTGGGATTCGAAATACTTCACCCCAGAATTCCGAGTCGACACGAACTACATCCAAGATTACAACCAGCCGAAAGACCACACCATGGGCGGATCGACCGAGAGTTTCCGCAACGGCGAAGTTCAGTTGGAGCAGTTGAGCTTCGGTGGCGACTTGCACGTGGGCAACGTGCGCGGCCGGATCTTGACGATGTTTGGGCTGTTTGCAACCACGACGCCGCGCAATGACGGCAGCGCGGGCGTTGGCCAATGGAACCTCAACGACGCTTACAAGTACTTCTCCGAAGCCTACGGCGGGTATCACTTCAACGTGAACCACGGGCTGAACATTGACGCAGGAATTTTCGTGTCGTATATCGGCCTGTTCAGCTACTACAATTTTGACAATTGGACTTACCAGCCTTCCTTCGTTTCCTCCAACACGCCCTGGTTCTTCAATGGCGTGCGGGTACAGTGGTTCCCCACCGACAAGCTGAAGATAGAGCCTTGGTTCATCAACGGATGGCAATCCTACGCCAAATACAACGGCCACCCCGGTTTGGGAGGGCAGATTTTATACCGTCCGAAGCCGTGGCTTTCGCTGGTCTTCAATAATTACGGCATGGGGACAGACACGTTGGGCGTGCCCGGGCGTTCGCGCCTCCACACGGATGACAGCATAGAAGTCAGATACTACAATCACCCTGAGAACCTTGGCCTGGACAAGATGGCCTTCTCCGCCACGGGCGATCTGGGATGCGAATATGGCGGTTCTCCAACGCCTGGCACAACCGTGAGTTGCCACAACAACAGTAACGGCCATCCCAAACAAAGTTTTGCCGGCTGGATGCTTTATAACCGGTGGTGGTTCCACAAGGATCGGTACGGCATAACGCTCGGAGGCGGGGTACTGGACAATCCGGGCCGCTACCTGACGTTGCTGCAGCCGATCAACGGGGCAACAGCCGTCTCCGGGTCGCCCTACTTCCCCGCGTATCCCGGGAGCATTTACAAGGCTTGGGATGGCACGCTTACGTTCGATTGGATGCCTGCCCAGTACATCACGTTCCGCTTCGAGAGCGGTTATCGCCACGCAAACGTTCCTTATTGGTCGGGCCGACAGGGGATCACTCCGCCTGGAGGCAACGTCGCGCCCGTAGCCAACAATGGAGTCGTGGGTACCGGCGCAAGTTACATTTGCACGAATGGATCCACCTCCGCGGTTTCCAATTTTTCGCCGTCGGGGCTCGGCTTCACCGTGGACAACACCGGGGGTGCGGTGGCTGCAGAATGCTCTGCACAATACAACGTGGGCGGCACCACAGGATGGACCGCATGGCAACCCGATCTTCGCAGGGGCCAGGCCGAAAACACGATTGCCATCATGGTGAAATTCTAAAACTTTTGCCGGCGACGTGGACCGGTCAAAACATTCCAGGCCCATGGTGGAGAAAGGATTCAGGGCGCGCAGGTCGAAAGAAAAGGCGATGAAACTCAGCCCAAAACTCTTGCTGGCGCTCGCGTTCACTTCGTTTATTGGCGTCCGTGCGCGCTCTCAAGATGTCTGTCGAGGTCAGTTTAAGGCTGATATCACCAGTCATGCACCCGCGGTCTCGTCGATTCCCGTAGCTTCCGAAGCGTCAGCATCGGGCATGCGCCCGACGGTTACTCACTACGCTACGGGATTTGACGGCGACCACAGTCTGGAGGAAGCGACAGTAGTCGAGCAGGCCTTCGCTCGCTACACGCTTTACACAGTTCGGTTGCAGTTTGCCTCCGGCGCGGAACAGTCCGTTTTGATAACGGCGCCGCCCGGGGGACTGCAACCCGAGATGCACGACATGAGCGGGGACAGCGTTCCGAATGATCTGGTACTAACTTCGAGCCTGCTCCGCATGCCCCTCGTTGTGCTGCTCAACGAGGGCCACGACCACCTTACTGTGGCCATTTCGCCAGGCTCTTTCACAACCGGGGAAGGACGGGCTTCGGGGCCACACCATGCCCACCGGGCCTTAGCGTTGGTGCTTTCCGGTTTAAGAAGAGGGGGGCTCACCAGCTACGCAAGCTTCCATAATCCACGACTGGAAGAAAAGCTCCTCTCTCCTCTCGCTTCTCTATCTGCAAAGTACGCGGAGGATCCTTCCGCCTCGGGAAGAGCGCCACCTGCGCTCGTAACGCCGCTTTAGCAAACGCGGCCTCATAAAACGACGTCGGGATATTTGTCTGAAGTGGGTGCGTCACCCTGCTGCTACGAAGGGTGTGCCCGCTTGGGCTATCGGATCGCAAGCCAGCGAACGTTGAGCGCGGATTGGACGGTACACATGAAGAGTAAAGGTCTGGAAGTTGGTCTTTTCTTTATCTCGATCGCGGCACTGTTGAATCTTAGCGGCTGTGGCAAAGGGACCGATCTAGCGGCGGAGGCGCCGCCTCCCGCTAAGATCATTCCCGGCGTGGAGGTCAGCCTTTTCACTGTCGACCACCCGGAGCAATTCCCACTCGTTGAAGCCAGCGCGCGCCCCACGACCTCGGAATTAATTGTCACGGGGACAGTCCTCCCGGATGTCTCGCGCAACGTCCCGGTGGTCTCGCTCGCCTCCGGGCGCGTCGTGGCCATTCACGCGCGACTGGGCGACACCGTGAAAAAAGGCCAGTTGCTGCTGACCATTCGAAGCGACGATGTTGCGGGCGGCTTCGACGCCTATCGCAAGGCCGTAGCCGACGAACTTCTCGCGCGAAAGCAGTTAAATCGAGCCGTGGACATGTATGCGCACGGCGCCATCGCACTGCAAGACCTCGAGGTCGCACAAGACACCGCGGAGGACGCCAAGGTCACCCTCGAGACCGCAACCGAGCATCTCCGTCTGCTGGGCAACGACCCGAACAAACCCATGGGCATGGTGGATATCTTCGCGCCGGTATCCGGAGTGATCACCGACCAGGAAGTCACCAATGCCGCTGCCGTGCAAGCGTTTAGTTCTCCGAGCCCGTTCACGATTTCAGATCTCTCGTCAGTCTGGATTCTATGCGACGTGTACGAGAATGACCTGGCCAATGTCCGGCTCGGGGACACAGCGGAGATCACTCTTAATGCCTATCCCGATCACGCGTTCAAAGGAACGGTCAGCAACATTGGCGCGATCCTCGATCCAAGTATTCGCACGGCCAAGGTTCGGATAGAGGTTCAGAATCCAGGAACCATGCGGATAGGCATGTTCGCCAGGGCAACTTTCCGCGGCCAAACCAAAGAGATGCACACGATTGTTCCGGCATCCGCTGTTCTGCATATGCACGATCGCGATTTTGTCTTCGTTCCCGCGCCGGAGAAGAAGTTTCGCCGCTTGGAGATTGTTAGTGGAGATCTCCTGCCAAACGACACGAATCTGCAGGAGATCAAGTCTGGGCTCAAACCGGGGCAGCAAGTAGTTACGAACGCCTTGGTGCTTGACCACGTGCTGGCCCAGTGAGGGTTAGCCATGCGCCCGGGGTTTTGGATGCACCGCTAGCCTGAAGAAGCGGGAAGGAAAAGATGAAATGATTCGCGCTCTGGTAGATTTCGCGCTGAACAACAAGTTTGTGGTGTTGGCCATTGCCGTGTTGTTGCTGGCTTGGGGAGCCATTTCGTTTCACAACCTGCCGGTGGAGGCCTATCCGGATATCGCGGACAACTACGTGACGGTGATTACGCAATGGCCGGGACGTTCGGCAGAAGAGGTAGAGCAGCAAGTCACGATTCCAATCGAAATACAAATGTCCGGAATGCCGCACATGACCTTTCTGCGCTCCGAGTCTATTTTCGGCTTGTCGTACGTGATCATGATCTTCGACGATAGCTCCGTTAACGACTGGAACCGCCAGAAGGTGCTGGAGAGGCTCACCCAGGTCAATCTCCCTCCCGGACAGAACCTTCAACCGCAAATCGGCACCGACTGGAGCACCACGGGCCAGATCTACTGGTACACGCTGAGAAGCACAAATCCCCGCTACGACCTGATGGAATTGAGGTCCATCGAAGACTGGGTTCTGCTCAAGCAATTCAAGTCCGTTCCCAACGTGGTGGACGTTTCAGACTTCGGCGGGACAGTGCGTGAGTACCAGGTGCGCGTTGACCCGAACAAACTGGTGTCCTACGGATTGAGCATCGGCCAAGTGGAGCAGCAGTTGGCCAACAACAACATCAATGCCGGCGGCAGCTTTGTGGAAGAAGGCCTGCAGCAGATGAATGTTCGCGCGCTTGGGCTCTTCAGTACGGTTCAAGACATCGAGCAAACCGTCTTGAAAACACAGAGCGGGACCGCGCTACGGGTGAAGGACATCGCGGACGTGGTGCAAGGTCCAAAAATCCGGCTGGGCCACATGGCCAGAGCCAACCACGTGCAGGACGGGCGAATTATCGATGAGCCTGATGTCATTCAGGCCGGAGTGCTGATGCGCAAAGGCGCGGAAGAGCAACCCACGCTCGATGCCATCCATAAGAAAGTGGAGCAACTCAATAACGGCATTCTGCCTCCCGGCGTGAAGGTCGTTCCCATGCTGGACCGCAGCGATCTGCTTCACTACACGACGCACACGGTGATGCATAACCTGGTGGAAGGGATGATTCTGGTGACGATCATCCTTCTCCTCTTTCTCGGCAATGTCCGCGGAGCCCTCATTGTCGCGCTCACCATTCCCTTTTCTTTGCTCTTCGCGTCAATCTGGCTCGATTTAAGCAAGATCCCCGCGAATCTTCTCTCGTTGGGGGCCTTGGATTTCGGCATGGTCGTGGATGGCGCAGTGGTCATGGTGGAAAACATCATCCGGCACTTGAGCCGGCGGCAGAACGGCGCCTCGAATGGCGGCGAAGCCTCCCATGGGGCCAACACGAATGGGAAATCGTCGATGCAGAGTATCCGGGAAGCAGCGCACGAAGTGCAGCGCCCGGTGTTTTATGCTATCGCCATCATCATCACCGCCTATCTGCCGATCTTCACGCTACAACGCGTGGAGGGCCGGTTGTTTCGGCCCATGGCCTTGACCGTGGCCTTCGCACTCTTGGGGGCTCTGACTTTCTCGATGATCATTGCACCCGTTCTAAGTAGTGTGTTGTTCCGCGGCAGTATCCGGGAATGGCACAACCCCGTCATGGCTTTTCTGACGGTTCGCTATCGCCGGCGGTTGCGCTGGTGCATCGAGAATCGCTGGCTTACGGTCGGCATAGGCGTGGGGGCACTCGCAGGAAGCCTTTATCTGGCGCTTAGCGGGGTGATTGGTTCGGAATTCCTGCCTCATCTGGACGAAGGCGCGATCTGGGCGAGAGGTACCTTGGCGAACAGTACCAGTCTTACGGAAGGCGAGAGATTTGCAACCAGCGCTCGCTATGTATTCGCGTCTTTCCCAGAGGTTACGACGGTCGTATCGCAGGCAGGCCGGCCGGATGACGGTACCGACACGGGGGGATTCGGGAACACAGAGTATTTCGTTGACCTGAAGCCGCACGACCAATGGCGCCCGGTGTTTCATGAGGACAAAGATGAACTGATAGCCGCCATGGACCGCGAACTGCAAAAAAAATGCCCGGGGGCGATCTGGAACTACTCACAGCCTATCGAAGATAACGTGGGAGAAACCCTTACCGGCACCAAAGGTTCGCTGGCGTTCAAGATTTTCGGGGACGACCTGAAGACGCTCGAACAAAAAGGCGAGGAAGTCGTTGGCGTCATGTCCGGCATCCCAGGCATGCATGACGTGAAGCTTCTACGCGATTTCGGCCAGCCAAATCTGGACATAACCATCGATCGCCGGCGGGCGGCCCGTTTTGGAATCAATGTGGCAGACATCCAAGACGCCGTGCAGACCGCCGTCGGGGGAAACGCGGTGAGTCAAGTGCTCCAGGGTGAAGCGCGCTACGACGTAGTGGTGCGCTATCAAGAACCCTATCGCAAAACCCAGGACGCCATCGCAAGGGTTCGCCTGCTTTCCCCCACCGGGGAGCGGGTCTCTCTCGGGCAGTTGGCTGAAGTCGATGTCAAGGACGGCGCGTACGACATCTATCGGGAAGGCAACGGGCGTTACCTGGCCATCACCTTCAACGTGCGAGGCCGCGACCTGGGGACCACGGTCGAAGAGGCGATCGAGCAGATCGGTGAAAAAGTGAAGATGCCGCCGGGGTATACCGTCGGTTCGTCGGGCGAATACGAGAGCGAGAAACGCGCGGAGGCACGTTTGCTGCTCATCGTGCCCCTCACCATCCTCGTGATCTACATCATCCTCTACAGCATGTTCAAATCGGTGAAGTGGGCGCTTCTCATCCTCACCAACGTGGCCATGGCTCGTATCGGCGGGCTGGTGGCTCTCCTGATTACGGGCACGCACTTCAGCGTGTCCTCGGGAGTCGGCTTTTTGGCGCTCTTCGGGGTTTCGGTGCAAACGGGTGTCATCATGCTCGAATACATCAACCAGCTTCGCGCGCGCGGCCATTCCATCGAGAATGCGGCGATTGATGGCGCCGTTCTCCGGCTGCGCCCCATCATGATGACTATGCTGGTGGCAACGCTCGGATTGCTGCCGGCGGCGCTTTCGCACGCGATTGGTTCCGACTCGCAAAGACCCTTCGCGATCGTCATCGTTGGTGGCCTTATTTCCGACTTGGTGATGAGTATCGTTCTGTTGCCGACCTTGTATGTCTGGTTCGCCCGCCCTGGCGATAAGCTTCCGGAACCGGAGGAGTCCTTTGAAAGTTGAGAGAGTAGTTTTGGTTAGTGAGGTCATGCGCATTGTATTGATGGCCTTTTTCGCCTTGTTTCCACTGTCCTTTGCTGATTCCGCATTCGGCCAAGCCCTCAAGGGCCCTGTCCGGATAACACTCGACGAAGCTATGCAGATGGCGATCCAGCACAATCACAACATGATCGCCGCTCGAACGGCGATCGACCAAAGCTTGGCGCTGGAAATGACGGCCAACATGCGTCCCAATCCCACGATTTTCGCGGATTGGGAATATTTACCTCTCGGCTCGCCTGCGCGTCAAAACCCGGACCTATATCCAGGTGTGTCTACAAGCGATTATCTGAGGAACAACACGGAAGGCGATATAGGGCTTAGCTACCTCATTGAGCGCGGCAAAAAACGCGAGCGCCGCTATCAAACTGCGAAAGATGTGACGGCGCAGACGCGCTCGCTGGTTGCGGACAACGAGCGTGCCTTAACGTACCAAGTGGCTACGCTATTCGTCGATGTCCAACTGGCGGAATCGACGATTGATCTGGCGCAGCAGGACTTAAAGAGCTTTCAAAAAACCGTGGATATCGCGGAATTTCAATTCAAATCCGGCGGGATCAGCGAGAGTAACTACCTGATGATCGAGGTCCAGTTGCTGCAATTCGAGACCGATTTAGAATCGGCGCAGCTCGCGCGGGAGCAGGGACTGTCCGACCTGAGACAACTGCTGGGCTACGAATCCGTGTCCGCCGATTACGACGTAGTAGACGCGTTCGATTACATACCGGTGAAAGCCAACCTCGATGATTTGAAAATGCAAGCCCTGCAAAATCGCCCGGACTTGCGCGCCGCCGTGCAAGGCGTGACCGCGGCCAATAGCGGCTATTTGTTGGCCAAAGCGGATGGAGTACAAGATGTTACCGTCCAGGGGAACTATTCCCATGTCAACGGCATAAATGCCGCGACCTTGTATGCGAGCATTCCGTTGCCGATATTCAACCGCAACCAGGGCGAAATCGCCCGCACGCTTTCAGTCATTACGCAGATGCAAGAGCAGCAAAAGTTCACCAGCGGCCAGGTGCTGACCGACGTAAAAGACGCCTACGAAGGACTGAAATCCAACGACCGAGTGGTTTTACTGTACCGGGACAAGTACCGGGACATCGCCAAGAAGTCCCGGGACATTGCCGATTACGCATACCATGCCGGCGGCCTCGCCTTGCTCGATTTTCTGGACGCGGAGCGTAGTTATCGCGCCGCCGAACTCGCTTACCGCCAGACGCTCGCATCCTATCTGCTCGCGCTCGAGCAGTTGCGGGAAGCCGTGGGTATTAGAAACTTGCCGTGATTTGTCTGGCAAAAACGACAGCAAAAACGTGTATCGTGGGTGCTGGTCGAAATTGCGCGGTGGCAATCTCTGGCTGAGGGGCTGCTTTGTTATCCCCAGACGGACGCCATGCGGGAGTGGCCGGCAAAACACTTAAGCGTTCGGAGACGCCATCTCCGGAAATAGCAGGGCGGTCTCGGAAGGAGCCGAATCCGTGAACAAGAACGAAGTGCGCAGCCGCATTGAGCAGGTGGGAATTATTCCTTCCGTTCGCGTGTCTACTGCTGAGGACGCCATGTTCGCCGCGGAGGCGGTCTATCGCGGCGGCATCCCCATCGTGGAGGTCACTTTGACAGTTCCCGGAGCGATGGAGGTAATCTCCCATCTGGTGAAGAACGCGCCGGAGATGATTGTAGGAGCTGGGAGTGTGCTGGATGTGGTGACGGTACGCCTTTGCCTGAAAGCTGGAGCGAAATTTATTACGAGTGACGGGATTGATCTCGATGTCGTGAAATTTGCAGTGCAGGAGAACGTAGTTGTTTTCCCGGGTGCGCTGACCCCGACTGACGTGATTGCGGCACGCAAGGCAGGTTCCGATTTTATTAAGATTGTTCCCTGTGGACAGGTTGGCGGCGACACCTATATCCGGGTGCTGAAGGCGATGTTCCCAGACGTTCCATTGATCGCGGCAGGCGGCGTGAACCAGAAGACCGCCTACGGTTTCATTCTGGCCGGGGCCACCGCGCTTGGCATAGGCAAGGAGTTAGTCTCCAGAGAGGCTATTCGCTTGCGCCAGGCGGAGCGGATCCACACGCTGGCGAGCCGGTTCCTGGGTTTTGTGAACGACGCACGCAGCCAGACAAGTTCACACTGAACAACTGGAAAGGTGCTTGGAACCAGGCCCGTTGTCATTCTCGCAGATGGATCGGCCGACCGGATAATGTGTGCGGCGCTTCGCGAACGAACTGGTTTTCCAAGAGTAAGTGGCGCGCCCGGCCCGATTCGAACGGGCGACCCTCTGCTTAGAAGGCAGACGCTCTATCCAACTGAGCTACGGGCGCGCTTTTCCTAATTTCTCACATCACAAACAGTTACGCCACAATCTAGTCTGTTTCGTCAAGGGAATCGTGCACGGTGGGCGCGCGGGAAATGGGGACCGAAACACTAGCGAACCCGTCGCTGGCCTCGGCAAAGTCAAACGCCCATTTGATGTGGCCTTGTGCCTTCAGGCAATAGCGTGTCGCGTCAGCTCAGCGGGGAACTTGAATCTGCATTTCTTTTCCGTATTGCGGGAGTTCTCGCAACGGATTCGTCTGCCCGCGCCTTCCCTTGCCACCAGGCCGATGCCTTGGCTTCCGGCCTCGAATTTGCCCCAAGCGGACTGAATTTATCGCGTTTCCCCCTGAGCGGTGTCACAACGGCAACAACGAAGGTACTATCGCAATTGGGACTTCTGCCAAACTTCCCACCAAACCCATGCAGCGAGATTTTCTGCACTACTAGACAGGAAGGCGTTGCAAGCCGCGCATTTCCTTATGAACCAATCGCTTAGACAAAGGCGTCGCGCTCGCCTGCCCATGTGAGTTTGTTCTCATCCTCATAAACCTTGGTAACTGTCCCACTAGGAAGCACGGACGGGTAAACTCCCACTGCTCCAAAGCAGTACCTTCGTCCAGTTGTTGGCACACACTTCCATGCGGTATCTCTAGTTTAGGTTCCAGTATCGGCGGAGCGGGTGTAGTCGACGCCGCGGTCTAACGTGATGCCCCTTAGCCCAGCAAATGGCCGGGAAAGGGCGGCGGGAAACACCTGACAGTCCGTCGATACCGCCATTTTGGAAGCGAATGTCTTAGCGAAAGGGAGTCGCCCATGAATCACAAAAATAGAAAAGAGCAGGGCTTCTCCTTGGTGGAAACCCTTATCGTCATCGCGATCATGGCCATTCTAGCGAGCGTCACGATCTTCAAGAGCTTCGGCACCTCGGAGAGTTATCAGGCGACCTCGGCCATGGACGTCGTCAGGGGCCAACTGCGTGTAGCCAGACAATTGGCCATCAGCCAGCGCCGCGCCGTTCGAGTCTGGTTCAACACCTACTCCACAGCTGCCGAGCCTTACACGGTCAGCTACCAAGTCCAGGCGCGTCCGAATGTCAACGGAGACGTTGCCGGGCCTATCATGACCATGCCCCTGCCGACAAACACACAGTTCGTCATGGAAAGCGGTGTTCCCGATACGCCCATGGGGTTCGGCACGTGTGCTGGCGCTTCTCCGGTGTGTATCGGAGGCGTCACCTGCTGCCCGTCGCCCATGTATTTCTCCTCGACAGGACAATTCAGCGCGGATGAATTTGGCACCACGATCTATAACGGAACGATTTTTATCGGTATCCCGAGCCAGCCCGCGACGGCGCGTGCCGTCACCATTATGGGGAGCACTGGCAGGGTGCGCCCCTATACTTTCATCGGTCCTCTCAACGGGGCGTCATCAGTGGTTTGGATGGAATAGGAGTTTCAGTCCATGAAAAAGAATAGGCCACGCAAACAAAGAGGATTTACGCTCGTCGAGGTGATGGTTGCCACGGCCGTCCTGGTCTTCGGCGTTCTTTCCCTCGTTTCTGTTTTCACCCAGGGTCTCAGGGCTTCCTTCCAGACCCAGATTCAGTACATCGCACAACAAAAAGCACAAGAAGCGATGGAGAGCATTTTCACGGCGCGTGACACGCGGCTGGTCAACAGCGCGGGAATCAACAACGTATCACAGGGCGGCATTTTCATGGATAATGCGCAGCCGCTGTGCGACCCAGGCCAGGACGGCTTGTTCGGAACGGCGGACGATAACTGCAACATCCCTGACTCCATCGTAGTCTCGCCGGGGCCAGACCAAATTTTCGGGACTGCCGACGACGTGTCCATCAATTTGAATCCCTGGATGACGCGCACCATTGTGATCGCCCCGGCCGCCAACACCACCAACTTGAAAACCATCACGGTGACCGTCAAATGGACGTATCAAGGGCAAACATCGCAGTATCAACTCGTCAGCTTTATCTCCAATTTTTCGTGAGGCCTACGATGACAGTCCAACTCAAGAAAAAAATCGCGGGCTTTACCCTGATCGAGTTATTGATCGCCATGGGCGTCACCCTGATCCTGCTGTACGGAGCTGTGATCGCGTTCCACGATGCGTCGCAGTCGAACCAGATTGTCTCCCAAGGGTCGGACATGACCGACAATCTGCGGTCCGGGTTGAACATGATCCAGTTGGACCTGCAGCAGGCGGGCACGGGCATTCCTACCGGCGGTATCTCCATCCCTTTTACAGGTCCGTGTGGGACCACCCCGCGGATCAATCGGCCCATGCTTAATAACACCAGCACATTTCCCTACCCCGGGGCGACCTGCGAATCCACGATACCCGCCGTCGAGCCGGGCAACGGGATGGGGCCCTACATCACGGCTCCCGATGCGATTGCCGGCACGGCCGCGAATCCCAACAGCATTACCGACGAAATCACCATGCTCTATGCGGACAATACCGCCGGCCTCGATCAGGTGCCCATCAATCAACCGGCCTCCACGGGCCCCCCGGCAGTTGCGGGATGCCCGAATGGCAAACTTCAATTGTCCGGCACGACCCTTACAGCCACTTTCGATATCACTTGCGTGAATATTTCCAGCACCACCATCGGAAATTTGGTAACGATCAATACCGGCGACCTCATCATGTTCAGCAACTCCAAGGGAACCACCCTCTTGACGGTCACCAGCGTAGCGGGTCAAGTACTGACCTTCGCCGCGGGCGACGCGTTTAATTTGAACGGCCGCACCGAATCTGGCGGCACAATCAGGCAGTTGGAGACCTCCACCACCTGCGGCGGCGCATCTACTTGCTTTCCCACGACTCTCGCCACGCGGATTTGGATGATTACCTATTATTTGGACAACGTCACCGCCCCGCCGTACACGAGGTTGATCCGCCAGGTCAACATGAACTCTCCCACGCCTGTCGGAGAGACTCTGGAAAACCTGCAGTTCACCTATAACTTCGTTGATGGGGTCACGAATCCTGCGAACCAGCCAACCGTGCCCACGGGGAATTCCGAGGCGAATATTCGCTCGGTGAACGTGTATCTCGGCGCGCGCTCGAGTCACGCGATCCAAAAAGCCAACTCAGCCATCTATTCCCGAAGCAATTTGATGACACAGGTCAGCCTGCGGAGTTTGGCCTACGTCAATCGTTACCAATAAGAGGAGCCGGAAATGAGCATGAATGTAATCAAGAAATCCAGGTTTTTGCGTGATGACGCGGGCGTTGCCCTCATCACCTCGCTTCTCTTGCTCTTTCTCATGTCCAGCCTTCTGGTGGGCTTCTGCATGCTGCTGATTACCAACCAGCAGCTCAGTGGCTCGAACAATGACGACGTGACCGCTTTCTACGGCGCGGAAGCCGGCATGGAGCAG
>Ga0074044_10001068_pt1 | contig 25177 bp, 17 predicted proteins | sample BogForMeECP23OM1_FD_94443 | JGI IMG/M metagenome (GOLD analysis project Ga0074044, IMG submission 94443) | Bog forest soil microbial communities from Calvert Island, British Columbia, Canada - Bog Forest MetaG ECP23OM1 | ecosystem: Environmental > Terrestrial > Soil > Wetlands ... | reverse complement strand
CGTACCGAATGTGGAAATATACGGTGATGGGCAGAATGCTACCATCCTAACGTTGAATGATAACGTGTACGGAGGATCAAACAACAACCCGAAACCTGCTCACGTACTGAGTTACATTGAGGCTGACGGTTTTCATGTTCATGACTTGCAGATTGATGGGAACGCTGCGGGAAACCCGTTCCAAGGCAATCCAAATACAGCGTACGCTATGGATGGCATCTGCGTGTGGAACAGTTCGAGCGGCAAAATCAACAATTGCCTCATACATGACTGCCGGTCCATGGGAGTTCAAATTCAGCTTGGGTCAACTTGCATCGTGCAAAATAACACGCTGGTAAATTCTAATGCTAACGGAATATCAATCAGCAACACTGGTAGTCGCGGTAGCGGGCATAAGGTTCTAAATAACATCATTGATGGGGCAAGTGACGTGGGCATATCTGTTTGGGAAGGCGTCGGTACACTGGTTCAAGGAAACACCGTAGAGAATGTCACTCTGAACGTGTCACCCTACCTGCAGAATACGCATGTCGGTCTTCTTGCCGAGGGAGGCCCTTGCACTAATATTATCTTCTCTAATAACACGGTCTCGAACATTTCGAGTCCAACCACAAAGTATCAGGGGCTTGGCATGGGTGCCGGTCCTGATGGGTCTTCTAACATCCAATTCCTCAACAACACATTTGAGAACGTCTGGCAAATGTCTCGTTTAGTCGGCTCAGTGACCGGTCTAAGTGTGACTGGCAACAAAGTTAACAGCACGGTTAGTTTAATCGACCCCGTTCTGAACGTGAGTCCTAGCGATACTGGAAATTCACCGAGCAACGTAAATATACAAAAAAATGTTTTCAACGGCACACCGTCGGAAATGATCGCATACATAATCTCCTTATTGTCAGGTTCTGGTAAGTTCATCAACAACACTATTTACACGAACGGAAACAAGGGCCTAAATATAGAAAACCCGACTGACTGGTTTTCAAGTCCGAATACAATAATCACGTAGAACCGCATCCCAACGTAACTCAACCAAGAGCTGGTCCATCCCAACAAGCGATTAACGACGTCCACTGTACAGGTGATGCCCACATGGATCCTGATCTTTACGTGGGCATCCTTCTTGTGAAATTTAAATCACGAAGGCACAACCGCAATCAAGGGAATGAATCAGGCCAGGTGGTTCTTTTTCTTTGATGTCTTCGTACCCAATCCGTAAATGAAAAGAATAGCTGCGAGCAAAATTAGACCGTCGCAAAGACGCCAAAGTATCCAAGCTTCCTCGCGCGCGCGGATTCCCCAAAGATAGGAAGCCGAGAAGTATGAGAGTCCTCCTATGACTGCAACTACTATCGCAAGGGTCATGGCATTTTTCTTCATGAGCATCTACGTATCCCACCTCTCCAATATTAGAAACTTCACGTTTGAGAAACCAGAAATATGCAGAGGAAAGGCGTTCATGCCGAGACGACCTCTGGTATAGAAGGTTACTTTCGCTGTGCTTGCAAATCATAAGTGCTGATGCAGAGAGAGGCTATCGATTAGTGACCTCCTGCCTTCGACGGACTCTTGTGTCGTTTCCACTGAGTTTCCCAGACTTCAGATCAAGAGGCGTGTCTGTGCCACGACATTGGGTATGACTACAGGATTCTGACACATTTACATAGCATTCAACCAGAATTAACGATGTAGAGTAGACTATGCGCGATTTCAAAACGTCGCTAAGATTCTCTATCATTCTAGTTTCTGTCCTCCTATCCGCTCTGACCATTCAAGTACAATCATCCGCCATCAGCAACTTGGAAACTCCTAACCATGCTTTTTCGCAGAGTTACTCAAGACCAGATTCCACAGTTTATGCTAGCAATAAAATTGAACTTACCATTAACTCCGAGTATCCTATCCCTATTACTTTAGACGGGGTTACACAAGGTTCAGACGTTTCCGTTTTCGAGTTGGATCCCGGTCAACACACATTTTCAGTACCTGAAACGATTCAACGAGGAGCCGGTTCCAGACTCAAATTTGAAAATTGGTCTGATGGGGGAACCGCATCCAACCGAACTGAGTTTCTATCAGGCAATGCCACATTTACTGCAATCTATGTGATACAGTACGAACTGATACTGGTGAGCCCAGAAGCCAACGTGACTGGAGACGGATGGTATGACGCGGGAACCTCTGCCACATTCTCAGCCCCTGCTTCCGCACCGATGAGAGGTATATTAGGAATGATTGGTGCGAAGTGGGTCTTCCAAGGTTGGCATGAAGAGGGCTCTTTGGTGTCGTCATTGAATCAAACTTCTGTATCGATGACAAAACCGCACAGGTATCGCGCTCTCTGGACAGCAGATTATACCGTGGCCGCTATAGTGTCGGGAATTTCTTTGGCTTTTGTATTTTTCGGAACCTACTTTTATCGTCGTCGAGGTAGTAATGAGACGCTTTCGCTCACCCGATAACCTGATCCACTCTCCTGCCTTCGTTTATGCGAATGATCGCGACCGTTAGAGTGGCCGATTCGAACAGAACCGATAGCACCGCAATAGAGGTTGAGATCATCAGCAAAATTGAGGATGTCAGAATGAGTCCGAACAACATGGAAATCATTCCGCCGAGAAATACAACGACCCAAGTTTTTAAACTCAAATTGCAACGAAATCGTCTCACCCTCCTGGTGAGGAGACCGAGTGGTAGTCCTATGTAAAATGTTCCGGCTAGCATGCTCACCAATAAACCCGATACGATCGTTGCCAACTCAGGATACACGGATAACTGCCCGTACAGCTTGGATGCTAGATAGAGGAAAGCAATTAGCGGGTAAAGAATGTCTTTCATTAATGTACGTGCAATCATTTGATCCCTAAGGTACCCAGCGACGCCCGGACTAAACGAATAGTACCAGGCATTTAACACGACAAGAAAAGCCAATCCGATCTTGCTTTTCTCCAGAGAGTTGTCACGGAAATTGCGAAGAACTTGAACTTCGGGACTCAAATCTGAGCCATACGTAGCAGTTGCGATAAGGCATCGTGATGATGGAGCTTGAACAGCAGAGCTGCTGTTAGTAACCGTGAGCAGTATGTCTACTCGGTGGGTAACATTGCCACTAGCTCCTTCAATCACGACGATCTTAGTTCCATTCCGAGCATTAGAGGCGATGCTAACGATAAACTGTGTTGATGCGCTACTGCCTGGCGCAATGTTGAGTGGGTTTGTATCGAAACCTGACAGAGTTACACCCTGCGCTGATGACATACTTGTCATGAGTGACACTTTTCCTGTGTAATTTGAAATTGACGTACCAGTCACAGTGACAACCTCGGATGTACCCTCGGACAACGAGAGGGTTAGAGGCGAGACACGAAGAGCGAAATCTGAGGCCCGAGATAATTCAGCAATTTTATTCGCTCCAGGTTCGCTTATCCAAATATTACCGGTCGAATCAACAATTACTTCCCTCGGTTGCGTAGATCCAACTTGGTATTCAGTAAACTGTCCGTTAGGGGTGTCCGAAATCTGCCTCGTAGTTGGGGTGACAACATTATTGGTTAATGAGACTAGACTGGTCGTTGATTGAATTACCTCGCGGGTCTGTCCAGAGGGCGCTGTTGTAGCATTTACAGACATGACAGTTCCTCCATCGGAAGTAGTCAATGTTGCAACCGCACCATTGCCGGCAGTCTGCGATGATTCTGCTATCCAAGGCTGCTGTGTGATAGGATCGATACTGATTCCCCGTGGATCAGAACCCGAGTTAGGTATGCGCCACTCCTGTATAGTATTGTTCCCGCGAAGAAGACCGACGAAGTTATCGTCGCTGGCGGCATCAGTTACACCCTGCGTGTACCATGCTTGCCCATTCGGAGCGAGTGCGATGGAGCGTGCTAGAGCCGAGCCGTGGGCGGGCAACGGCCACATAGTGTACTGTGAACTCGCTCTGTCCCATCTAACGAGTGCTGAGAAACCCGCATACCATACCGAACCGGAACTTGCGTAAACTCCATACGCGCCTCCTCCTACTGCTGAAGGGAATAAATCCTCATACAACGTAACGTTGCCGGTCGCTGAGTCGTAGACGAACTCGCCATTAGTATTATTGAACGCCTCGGTGAACCACAATCTTACGAGTGGCGATGAAGGCTCCACCGATATACTCCCAACTCCCAAAACCCCCAAATTTTGGTCGGTGAGATTATATTCATAAAACAACCCCGAATGCGGAGAGAAGGAGAAAATCTTGTCCGTTCCGGACTCAGTACCCCACAATACAGGCGAACCAGATATTTCCGTGGCAACAAGGCTATTTGGATTGGCTCTTGGAGTCGGAATCGACCATTCTTGAAACGTGTTGTTGTTGGGATCAAAATGACCAATTTTGTTTCCATAATATTCCAGAAACCAACAGCAATTTCCAGATGGATCGAGAGTCAATCCGAGAGGACCGCTTCCACGTGTCGGCACAGTCCACTCGATTAGTGTTGTACTAGATGCCGAAGCAAAAGCGGGACTGAACGTTGAGAAACCAAGTATCAAGAACATAAGGGCCGATGTAGCTACCAACCTCCTCACGCAATTTGTGCTCATAAGTCATAACGTCCATTGGATAGTATGGTAATCTGCATTCGATCAACGTTCTTTGAATCAGAATTTTAGCTGCCGTGAACGATGCAATCTAAGAAATGCATTTAATCGTATCCACCTTACTTGAGCGATGTCCGCGATCGAAGGGCAGAGAAGAATTCATTGTTTCGTCGCTCGCATGTTAATCCTTTTTCTCTTTAACAAGATTATCTAACGCATCGAACACTGCCTGCACGGCTTTTTCTACGCTAAAATCAGAGGCCCTTCTGAAACCGCCCTCGATGCAACGCTGCCTAAGGTTCTGATCAACCAGTAACCGCCACATGCCATTCGCTAGTGCCTCAGGATCACCTGTAGGTATAAGGAGCCCACTCTCTTCATTTGAGATTATGTATTCAGGCCCAAAAGGGGCTCGTGTTGCGACTACTGGTACCCCGCACGCCATTGCCTCTATCAGAACATTACCGAAACCTTCGTAATCGGAAGACAGAGCGAAAACGGATGCTTTCTTGATGAAGCTCCAAACATTGGGCACGAATCCAAGGAAAAAAGTTCTACAACTAATTCCCAAACGTGAAGCCAAATGTACTAAATTGTCCTTGAGTATTCCATCTCCTAAGATCACCAGGTTAAATTCGATTCTTGCCGCAAGGATACTTGCCGCCTGAAGCAAAATGTCAAGGCGCTTCTGAACCGTTAATCGGCCTGCAGTCACGATCACTGGTACCTGTGTTTGACCGAACGCGGGATGGCTTACAGGAGGGCCTGCGAGCACGCTATCGAGGTCAACTGAATTTGGAATAACCGCAATTTTTACTTTCGGTATTCCAAATGATGAATGCAATTCTTCCGCTATACCAGGCGTCACCGCCCAGAAGCAATCCGTCAATTTACAAGCCCACTTGAAGAACAACCTCCAGCGTATTGTGGATGCTGAGTCGTAGAATCGTGAGAATGGATTATTCACGCTCACGGCAATCTTTGTCCCGCGAGAACCAATTCGACTTGCAAAAACAACCCAAGCAAAAGTCGCCGTATGAAACGCGACTATTACCTGCGGACGTCGGCGTTTCATGAGTATGCCAAGCTTCCAAAGAGAAGCGATGGAACTCCTCAGACCTGCTCGCGGAAGGTTCAAAGAAACCAAGTCTACCCAGCTCGGAACCTGATCATACAGTCCGCCGCTATGGTGTCGCAACACCAATGTCGGCATCCATTTTGTCCTCAACTGCGGAGTCCAATGATTAAGCAAGTTTACGACAACGCGCTCTGCACCACCGATAGTTAAATCGGGCAGAAAGAGCATAACTTCAGCCAAAACAAATCACTTTTCGGATCCTTTTGTGCTGGAATATACGCATTTTCAAGAATTTGCCTCTTGAGCACGATGACCTTGAATGCTTCGCTAGTATGACCAGCTGCGAATTCATGATCTAAGTTTATTCTAGTCGAGTCGCTCGATCGAGAATGAGGGCTATTTGTTCATCAAAATTTTCGTGAAGTTCCACATCAACTATCAAGTTCTTATCGTGGCTTCGTTCTTGATGGCTCTTTTGATTATGATATCTTCTAGGATTAGTATGTCTATTTGTGACTTCTGAAGAGTCTGTATCGCGTCTCTCGGTGAGCATACGATCGGGTCACCATGTAGGTTCAGGGAAGTATTCAGTACGCCTCCGATGCCTGTTAGCTTTTGAAAGCTCTTTATGATGTCGTAGTAAGCTGGATTCTGTTCCTTTTCAAGAATTTGTGGTCTTAACGTGAAATCGTATGGATGCAGCGCAGCCGCTAGATGTTTCTTGCCAAGTTCTGTTGAGTGGAAACATATGGTCATGAATGGAGCTGATATTTTCTTCGGATTGATCAGATAATCTTTAGAATACTCCGAAAGAATCGCAGGAGCAAATGGCATCCAGAAATCCCGGTTCTTGACTTGTTCATTTATCTGCTTGATAACCCCGGGATTCGAAGGGTCGGCCAATATTGATCTATTTCCCAAAGCACGTGCGCCGAATTCCATCTTTCCGGAGAAGCGTGCTACAGTTCTACCCATAACCAGTTCGTGAGCTACAAGATCAGGAATATTCTTCTCATTCCTGATCACAATAAATTCATCGCCAAGATTCGCTTCAGCTATGGCCTGTTCTATTTCGGCCAATGTATATTCTGTTCCAAGATAAGCGTCATTTAGGGGAGAGATTATTTCCTTACTGATCTGGTGCTGGTCGCAATAGTCAGCCATCGCGGCGTAGACGGCACCAATAGCGGAAGACTCGTCTCCTCCGCTTGGGCAGATGAATATTTCTTCAATTTCCGGCAATTCGGATAATATCATGTTTGCTTTCACGTTCATCGCAACTCCGCCTGAAAAAACAACTGTTCGGATCCCTGTAGCTTTGACTGCGTTCGCAACCCATTCAGATAGTAGTTCTTCCGCGAATCTTTGTACTGCTCCCGCTATCGCATCGAAGCGATATCTGAAGATCCTGTAACCTGGATACATCACGAATGGGATCGGATTGGGTGACTCCTTGAATTCAAGTCCTTCAACATTTAGGGTTTTTTTGAAAAGAGGATACACTCGGTCAATATCCACATCTTTGGCGTAAGGAGCCAGTCCCATCACCTTGTACTCGTGCTCAAGCGCCTTCATCCCTAAGAGCTGAGTAACTTGGGCGTAAACTCTTCCAATCGAATTCAAATTGTAGGATTGAGAAATCCTACGGATGTCCCCTTCTTCATTGGCTACGCTGACGGTCGCATTCACGTGATCACCAACACCGTCGGCAGTCAGAATCAATACTTTCTTCTTCCTGAATGGAGCGCCAAAGTATGCGTAATAGGCATGCGTCTTGTGATGTTCAACCACAACAATTTTCCGTTTATCTATACCTAGATGTTCGTGTACCTGCTGTCGTCTCTCTTCTGCGGTATCGAATGATAGAATGGACCTGGTCTGACTCTCGGGTTCCCAAGCTTTCAAAGGATAATGGAACATATTCCTTCCAGTGCGTATAGACAGGTATAGTCTGATGATGACTCTCCACGGAGGGGCAACGTACTTCCAGGAAAGAGGAATGTTGTACGCGTAGTATCCAATATTACTGTACACATCTGGAAGACGAGTTGCATGCAGCGGGCTCCTCTTGCCTGCTGCTGGAACGGGCGCAGGTGCAGGCGTCCCCGCTTGAGTCTCAGTAACCCACCGCCCTCCGACGACAGCGCCGATTTCGCTTCCAAGCGCCACCAGATCAATCTCACTGGCGGAGATCCTGGCCACTTTCAGACACTGCTCTATTGCGTTTCTAGGATAGCCCTCCGCATTCTTGATCCGAATAAGTCTCTCCTCGCTGATGGCAACAATCATCTTCCCTTCCTTCATGAGGCAGGCGGTACAGTTATGCCCCGGATGAATACCCAGTAGAATCATGGCATTTCTCCAATTCGACGATGCTTAATGCAACAAATTAAAGACAATTCAGAATCGTTGTGATTTGGGTCACTAGAATCTCTGCAATAAATAACTAGTGCCGCTATCAGCACAAACACGATTACTCTATCATAAATCTAAAATTACATGGTTTTGGTGCATTCGGAGAACACCGGGCCGCGCGATGCTCTCATGTCAGCCTCTCCGAAGTCGTTCGTTCCTGGATGTGTTGTTACTGAAGACATACATTATTTCAGCGTCTTTACTTTCTCACAGTGCGCGTCGCCATCATTCTTCCGTGTAGGATAGTTCAATTTGGATCTGGGAGATCGAGCTCTTCATCTCGCCGACTCTTACAGCACGGAATCCATCTGTGGTCAAGCCTGAGTTGAATTCTTACTTAGGTAATCGTGTTTGGAGTAGTAACCCAATTGGCTTTAATTTGAGGATTCACCGAGATCGCTTTGTTTCCGTTCGTGTGAATAGTGTTGTTGATGAATTTACCAGAACCATCTTTTAGGACAACTATGTAAGACGTCATCCCGAACAGTAAATCAGCCAACGTGTTCTGTTCGATATCAACACCAGTAGGGGCTTTTCCGTGCGATCCTATTAGACCCGTATTCTCACTAACTCCGATGACCGGGTCAGATATGCTTGTCGTGAATCTAACTTCGTTGCCTGTAACGACGATTCCGGTCACGCCGCCGACTAGACGCATCGCTTGGTAGATGTTTTGGAATGTGTTGTTGAGGAATTGGATGTTAGAAGACCCATCAGGACCGGCACCCATGCCAAGCCCCTTATTGGTTGTGGTTGGACTCGAAATGTTCGAGACCGTGTTATTAGAGAACGTAACATTAAAGCACGGGCTTGTTCCTTCAGCGAGAAGACCGACATGCGTGTTTGTTCCAGTAGGCGACACGTTCAGAGTGACATTCTCTACGGTGTTTCCATGGACTAATGCCCCTACGGCCTCCCAAGTAGATATGCCCACCTCACTTGCACCATCAATGATGTTATTTAGAACCTGATGGCCGCCACCGACGCTGCTGGCGTTGCTAACGACTATTCCATTGGCATTGGAGTTCAGCACCGTGTTACCAAATACGAGGCAGTTTGATCCAAGCTCAATTGAAATTCCATAATATCGAGCGTCATGTATGAGGCAATTGTTGATTTTGCCGTTCGAACAGTTAAAAGTGTTGATACCATTCATCGCGTATGCGCTGTACTGGTTCTCTTCAACCGGATTTCCCGCAGCGTTCCCATCAATCTGCAAGTCATGAACATGAAAACCGTCAGCTTCGAAGAAACTCAGTACGTGAGCAGGTTGAGGGTTGGTGTTTGATCCTCCGTACACGTTATCATTCAACGTTAGGATGGTAGCATTCTGCCCATCACCGTATATTTCCACATTCGGTACGTTGTTGATGTTGATTTGCTGACTGACCGAATAGTTTCCTGCTGGCAAATGAATTATGTTCTTACCCGAGGCTAGGGCTTGAGTAATTATCTGATAAGCATCAGGATCGGTTACGGTGCTGGGAAAGGTATTGGTCCCGAAGGTCGATAAAGAGTAATTGGTTGACGCCGTCGAAGTACGCGCGTTGGCTAGTAGTTTATCCAGTAATCCCAGCTTCGAACTTCGATCGGAGAATCCGGTAACCAATACGGCGGCGCCACCGAAAACCAAGTACTTCAAAAAGTCACGCCGCAGAAATGGCTTCTGAGGACCTTTAATCTTGTAAGCGTTGATGTCGAAGTTCAGACCGCTACCGCAACTGTGACAATTCCTATAGAAGCCAGAATCTGACTTATGGATAGAGAGTAACGCTCCGCAGCGTAAACACGCCGAGTTGATTCCGTATTCAGGTGCCGACTCGATTCGCGATGACCACAATTGTCTAGTATGATCCTTCTGACCTGAGGATTCTCGAATGGACGGAGTCAATTCAGACAATAGGAAAAATCTCTAACGGTTTAATTATCACTAAGAGACGCGAGCGGCTACCAGCCGAGATAAGTGGGATCGCTCGGTACACAGATTTAATGCAATAGCAGGCTACTCAGGCTGCGAAAAGTATAGGTCTCGACTTAGCAAATCAGAGAAGATCCTCATTTCGCTCTTTATTATCTACTCTTCTAACTACGATTTACCAAAACATGCCGTAGGTCAGTTTTCAGACCCATATCAGTGTTCTCTTGTTCTATTTTAGCCTCCAATTAGTGATGGCTAGAATCGTAGAGCATACAAGCTCATGGAGCCACCTTTTGCGTAATAAGCCCAACATGCCCACGATTAGCGCTCGCATGGATTACTGTATAAACTCATTCGATGGTATTCGGAGTCGTAACCCAATCGCCTGCAATTGAGGGGTTAACTTTCATCGCGACGTTACCATTCGCGTGAATGGTGTTATTGATAAATTTGCCAGAACCTGCTAGAAGGACGATTATTGCGCATGTCATACCCGATGGCATTCCGGCTAGTGTATTGTGTTCGAGATCAGCGCCAGTCGGAGAGTTTCCTTTCCTGTTCGCGACAATAGTTACGAGTGGTTCAGTTGTGCTTGTTGTGCCGTTGACTGAAGTACCCGTCGCCACCAGACCGGCGACATCACCGACGAAACGTATCGCCGAGTAGACGTTCTGGATCGTATTGTTGAGGAATTGGATGTTAGAAGACCCATCAGGGCCCCCGCCAATTCCCAATCCCTTATATAAGCTTCCGTTGGGTCTCGAAATGTTCGAGACCGTGTTGTTAGAGAATGTAAGATTACTACATGGATTCGTTCCTTCAAAGATGATGCCGTCACACGTGTTCTGTTGGTAAGGTGACATGTTCATAACAATATTCTGTACGGTGTTTCCTTGAACCAGTGTACCGACGCCTTCCCAAACAGATATGCCCACGTCACTTGCACCATCAATGATGTTATTTAGAACTTGATGGGCGCTTCCTCTTCCTTTCTGAGAATTATTTACCGAGTTGCTGACGGAAATTCCGTTGGCGCCAGAATTTATTATCGTATTATTTTGCACGATGCAGTTTGATCCAATCTCAATTGAAACCCCCATGAACCGGCAGTCATGTATGAGGCAATTCTCGATTATGCCATTTGAGTTGTTCCATGAATTAACTCCATTCATGGCATACGGAGTTGAAAAGTTTCCTTGAAACGGATTTCCTGCAGCGTTCCCATCAATCTGCAAGTCATGAACATGAAAACCGTCAGCTCCAACGTCAAAGTTCAGCACGTGAGCAGGTTGAGGGTTGGTGTTTGATCCTCCGTACACGTTATCGTTCAACCGTAAGATCGTATCGTTCTGTCCGTCACCATATATTTCCACACCCGGCACTTGGATGTCAATTTCTTGGCTGACCGAGTAGTTTCCGCCCGGGAGATGGATTTTTGTTTGACCCGCCGCCAATGCCTGCGTAATTAACCCGTAAGCATCATTTTGTGTTGTCACTGGGAGGCTTACGGTTACGATATTGCTCAGGGCACCTGATGGAATATGCATCAGCCGAATCCCAAAACTCGTAACACTTAAGTTTGGAGGAATCTGAACTGGTCCCCATTGAGTCGTTCCATTCGCGCCGAATCCAATCGGTATGCCCATTTGTGTTCCGTTGAAGGGGTTGATTATCGAAATACACTGATCGCAGCTGTAGTTGGCGCCAGCAGGCGGGAGAGCCGGAGTAGCAGTTCCGTTGACAACAATGTTATCTCCGATACTCGCGCTCATGCTGGATGACGAAGACTGCCCGGTAGATGTATTTGTAACTTCAATCGTCAGGCTGGGCGCAGCGTCACCGTATACCTTAGGCAGCAACTCTAACTCAGACGTCCATGGGAACACCAGCCCTCCCAACATTGCTGATCCGCCAAGAACTAAGCACTTCAAAAGAGCACGCCGACGAAGGCGCAGTTCCCAATCGCTATGAAAGTTGGACCTCATCAATAGCCACATCCGTGTGCCATACTTGGCTTATTAGTGTTCAATCGATGTGACTGGTGAATATGAAGTTTTCATGCATTTAATGCGCTAATCATATCCCAGCTTTCGCAATCTGTCCTTGATCTTCGCATCTTCCTCATCAGAATAGACCTTGCGTTCAATGTCTTCCTTGCCGCGATTGGCGGTGCGCTGATCTCCGCCTTCTATGGCAAGCCACGGAACAACCACGAGCGGTTTCACGTGCATGCAACGTGGATGACCGAATACTCTAAATGGATACGACAGGCCAGGTCGTTCTCCGAAAGTCTCACCATGATCAGCGGTTATGACTATTCTTCCGGACAACTCGTTGACAAGTTTTTCGACGGAAGAGAGGACTATTGTCAAGTTCTCTTTATACGCCGATATCACGTCTTCTCTGCCTAATTTTCCCTGCTTCAAAAGATCTGATAATTGGACGGCATGTTTCCCCTCTGCAGACTCTTTTATTGGGTTCAAACCCTTTCTAGCAGTCTCCCGGGCAAAGGAAACAGTGTTTTCAAGTTTTGCAAGTGGTCCCGTTAACGCAGGAAAGTGAGGTTGCATGAAATGGACGATCAATTTCTTATCGCCATATTTCGCGTGTGCATCAAGTGCTTGCTCCACAACCCTCTGCGGAGGGACAGTTCCTAACTGATCGTCCCAACCGTAATCCCAGACAGAGTAGATTTTGTGAAATCGATTTGAAAGGAGAGAGCTCACCCAAGCGTTGCCTGCAATGTATACAATCTCTGTGAAGGTGGTACGTTTCGGATACTTCGTAAAATTTTCTAAGAGAAACTCCGCTGTATCTGAGCCTCTAGATATTCTGGATGAAACCATTCCAGCAATCGTATTCGTCTCTTTGAAGGTGTCATACCTACAAGCGTCTAGAATCACCAAATTGTCCCACTGTTCGTCCATTACGTAGATTCCTTTGCCGTGTGAGAAGTGTCTGAAAACTGGACTGTATTCATTCTCGCACCATGCAGCTATGTCCATTCGACTTTCACACCTACCTCTCTTTCTGATCAGCGGGTTTACGACGACTACCTCATTAACCCTACCTCTACCCGATTGGTCCTCACTGGTTTGACACAAGCTGTGAACTTCGTCGGTCATGATCGTTCTTTCGGATCGACTAACATTTTTTCGGTCATATTCTCTAACCCGTTGCGAAAAGATCGGCAGACATTAACGGAGGAAATCTGCTGGACTCAAAGAGAATTATGGTCCGTTGCAAACCGATTTAATAGAATCACGCGTAGAGGCTGTAAAATGTTCCACCATCCGAATAGATTCTATTTTCGGTGTTAGGGAGGAGCGGTGCAATCGTTTGGTTAACTGGAATGATAAAATATGATTCGTGACCCACCAATTGGCTTGTCCCCATGCCAAATTGACCTGCTTGAGATGTCGCCAAGCCTATGACCGAATTCATGACGCTTATGTAGACATACTTAGCCTGCTCGCACGATTGACGATGATCGAGATCAGGCCCCTGCGTTCCGCCGCCAAACAAGATTACCACAGGTGTCTGAGATTTTTCATCCGCGCATACCTGGCCACCGTTGCCGTATAGTTTATACCAGTTTCCTGCAGCAGCATCCGCTGATAGGATATAATATCCATAGTACTCGAATTGCACTGTGGGGTCCTTAGAATAATTGGCCATATGTCGTAAGTCTAAGACGAGAGAAGTCGGCGTATCTGAGGTGACGGCCCAAACCCATCCCGACGTGAAAATTAGATATGCGAACATGATAGCCGCAGGCACAAGCCACCGAACTTTGATCCGTACTCGATTTCTCGTTATGCGAACCCAAATCCGACTCAACCCTGATGTTATTGCGCTCGCACCGAAATAGAAACATGGAGATAGAAATAACAGTGATATGCTGTAAATTCGTGTTATTTTGAGAGTACTCCCAACGAAGGGTAAGGCCACAGCGCCAATAAGCAAGAACATAGCGGCTCCCATCAAAGGAATCATCGCTTCCTTTCCAAATTGGGTTGGTTTCTTGCGGGCATAGGTTACGAAACCGACGATGATGCAGAGTAGAACCAAGTACTGAATTCCCCTGTTTGCCAAATGTAAAATTCCATAATTCACGTCTGTTGCACCGATCGCTGAGTAAAGTTCCCCCGGCCTCGAACCAGTGCCGAAGAAATCAGTGAGACTTGACACTATTACAGTAGACATGCCGATTGCAGTATGTAAAACAATTCCGCCGGCTGCCAGAAAAAACCACGCCGCTGTAGTCACGATTGAGATCGCCAGAAGATTACTGTTCGCAGCGTTTGAAAACTTGGCAAATGTTCGAGATGCAATATACGAAAATGATATCACGCAAAGATAGATCAGAGCGAGTGAGTAATGGGATATCACAAGGCCAGTTGTCAATAACACGACCAGAATTGCTCCAGTGCGACTCTTTCTAAATCTTGCAGTGAGTAGAAGCCACAGTAACAGAACCATGATAAGCTCTCCAATCATCTGTCTTCCAAGCGACAACATCTCGAAATAGGTCGCCGGAAATGAGAGAAAGACGAAGACAGAAATGAAAGACGCTGTCGGTGACATAATTTTTCGGTAAATTTTGTAGAGCACAAGTGGAACGATGGCAAACAGGCACGGGTAAATTATTCTGAAAACAATAGAGCCGTCGATGGAAGACACTTTGCTTATGATTAAAGGCAAAATGGTGACGCTTAGAGCCGAATTATACAAAATGCTTGTCTGCGACTGCCAGAAGCCAAAATGGGCAGTCTGTAGGTATAAGATGAATTCTCCAAGCATGTCGCTATGTGGAACGTAATTGGAAATCAGAGCCCCTGACATGAGCAAAGAAAGGGCTATTGAAACTAGGAAAATCGGAAAGAACCAGTCCGCAAATGTCTCACGCATTCTGAAGTGAGCGGCAAACACTGTGAGGCCTGCAACAAGGTAAGCCAGCAATAGCAAATCATGATTAATATAATACCCACCCAACACACTCAAACAAGGCAGAATCACAACTACACTAAGAAGCCAGACTGGGTCAGAGTTTTTTGCTGATATCTCCAGCCGTGGAAAGTCGCTATCCAATACCTTCACCTGTCTAAGATTTTCACATGATTGCACATATTAAGTCCTGCGAGATCATATGATTTCATAGAAGGCAACACCATCGCATTTTATACGTCAACTCTAATTGAAAACGAATTTTGCGGTCCGGAAATTTAACTCTCCGTCGAAGTTCTGCCACCCGAGCTTACTTTATAGTATAGTCGTTTATGATCCACTGTTTTGTCTGTTGGGAGGATAAGGATTGACCCAGCGCTCTTATTCCATAAAGAGCTGTATGTTACAATCTTCTTCCGAGTGGGAAACACGAAATAGTTACATGTCAAACACACTTATCGAGCTTGTCAAACGCTACGTAGCGTCCGTAACAAATCGTGGTCTTGATATCGGCTGCGCCGAAGGAGTGGTGGCGGATGCCGTAAGGGCGAGCACGGGCTTGATGATGAGCGGCGTCGACCCGAATCAGAAGATCAGGAACTTTTCCCCCGGCGGATCCGAACTGCTTCCAGGTTCAGCTAATCAACTCCCTTTTCCAGACTCATACTTCGATTGCGCAATTCTCGCAAACGTATACGAGCATATACTTCCCAATTTACGTACGCCATCATTGAAAGAAATCAAGCGTGTCCTAGTCAAAGGAGGCATGCTTATCGGGCAGCTTCCTAACCCGCGATTCCCAATTGAGCAGCATAGTCGACTTCCCTTGATGGGATTCCTTCCTAGACCAGTGCAGCTTAGATATTGGGAGATGGCACCTGTCAAATGGAAACCCAGTGCCCGCTTCTGGTTCCCAGTAACAATCAACGAGCTCACTGTGAGAGCGAAAGAACTAAATTTCGAGACAGTGTTGGTAAGGAAGTTTGGATATCCAGCCGAAGTGTTTCCCATTTCTTTACGCTGGATAGCCGACCTGTTGGAAGAAGTGATCCGTTGTTACCCATTTGCGTGGCAGTTTGTTTTCCGGAAGATATAGCACGAAGTCCGTTGGAAGTCGATGCTTTGCTTTTTCGGGGTAGGGATCAACCGTGTCTTGCATCTAGTCTGCCTGCCACTCGGGTTCTAGGGCATGCAATCCCTGGCGGGAATTTTTTTTATATCGTTTTTCGGGTAAGTGAATTCGCAAGAGAGTTTCCTGCGGTTGCAAACAAACTAATCAGATTTCCATCACTAACCGGATCATGAGGAATCAAATTGAGTTATTGGGTGCGTCAAATTGCTATCTATCATCCTCAGATCGGATGGTGGTATTTACCGAATCTTAGGGCGATGATTCCCCTCCAAGATCGTCCGTTTCTACTGCGCACGAATTCCGTTGGAATGCGTTCTAGCCGTGAATACCCACTCGCGAAGCCGCCAGGGCGACGACGAGGTGTCTTGATAGGAGATTCTTATACGGTAGGGTGGGGGGTGAACAATGGAGACTGCTTCTCAGAGCTGTTGGAGTCGAAATATCCAGGCTTAGACGTCATGAACTTTGCTTTGTCAGGTACAGGTACAGACCAGCAACTATTGATCTACGAGAACATTGCCAAGCGTTTTGAAGCTGATTTCTATATCTTTGCTCCTAGCACGATCAATATTGAGCGCAACGAAGTGCGCTGGATGCCGCTGGTACGACAATCAGGAGTTCGTGCGAAACCATACTTTACGCTCGACGAAGGACATACTCTCGTGCTTCATAACGTACCGGTCCCAAATGTACATCTATCGGAGAAAGAGATTACCCGGAGACCTGAGGCACTATCCGTTTTGGATTATAGTCCAGATTTGGCCAAGATTCTCAGGGTCACGCCTGAGTGGTTGCGATGGTCCGATTTGTTCATCCGGATGTCTCTTATCTTACGACAACCCTATCGAGGGTATGGTACGAAGAACAGTAAGTCTTGGTTATTGATGCGTGCGATACTTGATCGATTTATCGAACAAGTAAATGGAAAACCTGTATTCATTGTTCCGCTTCCAATTTATCATCATATTGAGATGAATCTCGCCCCGACATATCTTTCTCGATTTCTCGAATTGCACGATCCTAAGCGAAACTGCTTTGTAATCGATGTGCTGCCAAACTTCAGACGATTATCAAGGGAGGAGCGCAGAATGTGTCGGTTAGTAAACGATGGACACTATTCGCAGCAAGGTCACAAAATCGTGAGTGAAGCGATTTCGAATACTCTTGCGGAACGTTGCCCTAACATGTTGAGTTAGAGGTCGGAACATGCCTACTACTCTCGGAATCTCCTGCTTTTATCACGACGCCGCGGCAGCTCTAGTTCGAGACGGTGACATTATTGCAGCCGCGCAAGAGGAGCGCTTTACGAGGCAGAAATATGACGCTTCGTTTCCGACTAATGCCATCTCGTACTGTCTTGAGGAAGGGAGTGTTATGGTTTCTGATTTGGATACCGTCGTCTTCTACGATAAACCAGGCTTGGCCTTTGATCGATTGATCGGCTCTTATCTTGCGGTTGCTCCGCGTGGTTTGAAGTCCTGGTTAACTTCCATGCCACGTTGGATATCTCAAAAGTCGCAAATTCCCGAATTAATTCGAAACTATCTCCATTACGATGGACCAATCCTATTCACACCACATCACCTTGCTCACGCTGCAAGTGCGTTCTATTGTTCGCCATATGACGAAGCTGCAATCCTAACGATCGATGGAGTAGGAGAATGGGCCACAGCCTCATATGGCATAGGGCAAGACCGTGAAGTAAAGATACTCAAAGAAATGCATTTCCCAGATTCGCTTGGACTCATGTACTCGGCGTTCACATATTTTTGCGGATTCAAAGTTAATTCAGGCGAGTACAAGCTGATGGGCTTGGCACCGTACGGCGAACCGAAGTACTTGGATCTCATTAAGGAGCGAGTTGCTAAAATTAGCGAGGATGGCTCGGTCACGCTTAACCTAGAATACTTCGGCTTCCTTGACAGGTTAGAGATGACTTCCCCCAGTTTCGATCGACTATTTGCAGGACCCCGACGCCTACCAGAATCGCGCATTACACAACGCGAAATTGACCTAGCAGCGTCCATTCAAACCTTCGCCGAAGAGGCAATGCTCAAAATGGCAAATTGGGTTCGCAAAGAAACCGATAAGAAATATCTTTGTTTGGCCGGTGGCGTAGCCCTAAATTGTGTCGGAAATGGACGCATCTTACGAGAAGGACCGTTCGAAGACCTGTGGATTCAACCAGCCGCGGGAGACGCAGGAGGCGCGCTTGGCGCCGCTCTGGCAGTGCAATTCGGATATCACAAAGTAATGAGACCACCAACTGACGGCTTAGATCGCCAAAAGGGCAGCTACCTCGGACCAGCCTTCTCCGAACAGGAAGTTAAGGCCTTCCTGGAGTCGAGAAGTTATCCATACACCCATCTGACACAAAAAGAACGCGCCGTCACCGTCGCCAAGGCCCTAGCAGACGGGCATATTGTCGGGTTCTTTTCGGGGCGCATGGAGTACGGCCCGCGCGCCTTAGGGGCTCGTTCAATTCTAGGTAATCCGATGCGTGAAGACACCCAGCGAATTATGAATCTCAAAATAAAATATCGTGAATCATTTCGACCATTCGCGCCAGCGGTCAACATAGAGCATGTCAACGATTACTTCGAGTTAGACAGACCCAGCCCCTACATGTTATTGGTTGCTCCGGTTCAGAAATCACGCTGCTTGCCGCGAACTGGCGGGGTTCCTGAAGATGGCGATCTCCTGCCTGTGGTTAGCCAAAGGCGGAGCGACATTCCGGCAGTGACTCACTACGACTACTCTGCCCGCATTCAGACCGTTCACCGTCAAACTAACCCACTTTTCCACGAAGTTATCGAACGTTTCGAAGAACTCACTGGGTATGCGGTCGTGGTCAATACTTCGTTTAATGTACGCGGTGAACCGATCGTTTGCACGCCTGAAGACGCCTATCGTTGTTTTGCGCGGACCGAGATGGATTATCTATACTTGGAAAGCTTCTGGTTGGACAAGAAGGATCAACCGAAACTGACAGAGAAGGGAAACTGGAGGGATGAGTTTGTCCTTGATTAGTTTAAAGAAACGCTTACGGTCAACTCTGTTAAGAGCAATTCTTTCAACAGTCTACTCCTGTCTTGTGCTCCTAGGTGGATTAACGCGGTTACAGAAACATATCCGTCTGAGCCTGCTAAAAATAATCCTAATACTAACCTACTGCTCGGTGGTGACACCAATCGCTTGGCGAGAGAGAGCAACGGCAGGGAGCCCGTATGCGTGGACAAAAAATGACGTAAATGCGGGATGGCATGATAACGATCAGTCTACTGAAGACCCTCAGCTATACAGTTCAGGACGCGGAGAACTACTATCGTTACGGCAACAAAAAAGGAACTACGACTTGTTAATGTATGATATTTTGCGACCTATGAAAATCTTGGCTGAACCGCCGACAGAAAAAGAGCTCAGCTCAGATCTCTATGTAATGTTTTGAGAATAACTTCAATGGATCCTGCTGCACAAGAAGTAACAAACGCGAATTTTGCTCCACGTCAGTTTGAGAGAATCTAGTTCTCGTAAGATGTCTCAATTCTTGAGTAGCATGTTCTTCACACTTGGCTCGCTCTCAAATCCATCTACTTCCTATCGGTATTCACGACTTGGCAGAAACATTTGCGAACGGAAGATGCACAATTGACTAAATGAGTTTGGCAATGCTAAGATGACCGCAAAGCATTATCTGTGACGGAGGCTGTGTTGTGAACGATCCGTTCGTTGAGCTCTAAGAAACTGGCGTTGGTGGGTTGCGGTGCGGTGGCTCAACGCAACTATTTACCCGCGCTGAAGGAAGTTTCGAACTGTACTTTAGACTGGTTTGCGGATACAAACCTCTCAAATGCCAAACGTGCGGCTGAGGAATACGGCAGCGGAAACGTGACGAATGACTACGGTCAAATATTAGGGAAGGTTGATGCAGCGATTGTCGCCGTTCCAAATTATCTGCACGCGAAAGTCTCAGTAGACTTTCTGACGGCCGGTCATGATGTATTTTGCGAGAAGCCGATAGCTGACAACAGTGAAAACGCCCGAGAAATGATCGATGCCAGTCGGCGATCAGGTGCCAGACTTGCTATCAATTTCGTGAGGAGACGATTTGAAAGTTATCGTCTCGCGAGGACTTTGTTAAATCAGTTTTTCATTAACAAGATAAAAAGTATTGATTGTGTAGAGGGGCTATCACTCACAGGATGGCCTTTCAGCTCTTCATATTTGCTTGACAAAAAGAAATCTGGAGGCGGAGTTCTGATCGACTGGGGAGCACATAAACTTGACATGCTTAACTGGTTATTTGGTTATGATTGGCAGTTTCTTTCCTACAAAGACGATGGGCTTGGACGAATCGAGTCGAACTGTGAGTTAGATTTCATTATTAACTGGAATCAATCGCGAATCCCTTGCCATCTCGAGCTTAGCTACTTGCGACAACTTGGAAAGAAAATGATTGTAGACACCGGTTCCAGTTGTCTCGTTATAGATGAATCGGAGAATGAAATACGCCTTAGAATTGAAGGCCAAGAAGATTTCAGCATGAGGACCATAAAAAAACCATACGCCTCCTATTTTGCAGATCAGATAAGATCGTTCGTCAACGGTACGCGAGATGAATGTTTGGCCGGCGAAGACGCGCTTAATTGCCTCCTATTTATTGAAGAATGTTACAAGAATCGTAAGGATTTGACTTATCCTTGGGACTCTGTCAGCCGAGATAAGTGTCAATCGGCTGCCCCACAACACAAGATACTTGTTGTAGGTGCTTCGGGTTTTCTAGGCACCAGACTCACTGAGAAATTGGCGATAGATTTTGGCCTCAGAGTGAGGGCGACATTCCATACACCCGCGAAGGCGATTAGACTTGCGAGGCTGCCAGTCGAGCTGATTGAATGCGACCTACTTGAACGCGATCAGGTGATGCGAGCAGTTGATGGATGCGATGTCATCATAAACTGTGCAGTAGGCAAAGTGAGAAGCCCTAAAGACAAAGAGATTGCGATGAAGGTTTACCGCGACGGGACGCGCAATCTACTCGATGCCGCCGAAGAGAATGGCGTCAGTAAGTTTATCCACATTAGTACTGCAGCTGTATTTGGTTTCGGGCAGAAGACCGACATAGTGAATGAGTCGTCCCACTTTAAGTCTGAACATTCCAGAACATTTTACGAGAGAGGTAAGATCTCCCAAGAAATGATCGTAATGGGATATGCAAACTCGATTCCCACAATAGTGCTTAGGCCGACTCTGATATATGGGCCGTTTTCAGAAGAATGGGCAATCAATATCATTGAACGTCTTGTAGAGCATGAAGTGATGCTGGTCGAGAACAGAGGAATCGCAAATCTCGTCTATGTTGATGACGTCATTGATGCGATCCATCTTGCAATAGACAATGACGAAGCAAGTGGAAAAGCCTTCATCATAAACAATGACGAGGAGACGATTTCATGGAAAGACTACGTCTTACCGTTCTCCAATCGAACTCGTGCTTCGCCTAACATTATGCAACCAGGAAATCTCGGCATTTTACATCTCAAGAAACTGGTGGCGCTCTGTACGGATTCAGCGAAAGCTTGTCGTGACAATATCAGATCTCGAGAAGCGTTGATGGTGCTTGCAAGAATTCCAATCGTGGTTGTAGTGGGCTCGAAACTGGTGCGAGGAGCAAGAAGAAAAGACATAGAGCGATCTTTCGCATCATCCGAAAGCAGCTCAGCGAATATGAGAAAAATACTGACACAGTACGGGACAATCTCTTCCGCGCTCTACGAAAACTTGACGTGCAGCACCGTATTCTCAGCCGCGTTAGCCAAATCAACTCTTGGATGGAAACCTAAAACGAAGTTCACAGACGGAATAAAGAGGACCCTGATATGGGCAGAATGGGCTGGGCTCATCAGTAGCAACCGAGCGGAAAATTGATGAATTTCGTAGGGGAGCAAACAAAGTACAATCTCCTGCATCAATTCATTCTATGTCATGTCCTTTCTAGATCTGGTGGGATATCATGTCTGGAAAGTTGTCGATAACTTTTGACGACGGGTTAGAGAGCGTCTACTCGATTGCGTTGCCCGAGTTAGAGAATGTAGGAGCTACTGCAACTGTGTTTGTAATCTCCGACTTAGTCGGAAAGAGATACCAGGGTCGGCCTGTAATGACCAGCCAAATGTTGAGATCGCTTGTGTCGAAAGGGTGGGAGATCGGGTCTCACACTCTAACCCACCCGAATCTGACCGAATTGTCTGACAGTCAGCTCATGAAGGAAATAAAGGACAGCAAGAAGAGCCTGCAGGACATTACTTCCAAGAAAGTTGTTAGCTTAGCCTATCCATTTGGTGCATACGACAATAGAGTTAAGGCAATTGTGGCAAGACATTACACTTTTGCTCGATCCGTATCGTGTTACCCTCCACTAAGAGTAAACAGTTTGTCACCCAACTTGTTGGAGCTCACAGCGATGAGTACGTATGAGCGTGCTTTTGCGCTCCCTCTACATCTTTTCAGTAACCATATCGCAAATAGGATCTCTTATCGCCCGCATACTCGAAATTCGCCGACTAACGTCATCAACCCTTCAAGGAAAGGACTTGAGGCAAGATTCGTTAGGAAATGGATTCGAAAATTGCGAAAGAATCGTTGGTTAATTTTGTGTTTCCACAACATATCCACTAAAACTAATCCTACGTCGTATACTATCGCTGTTGAAGAATTTCGTGAGATAGCCAAGATTATAGTCAAAAACGCAGAAGTCGTGAACCTAGGAGAGGTGGTAGAAACGTGAAGTCGCAGTGGTTAAAATGGCGGATAATGTACACTCTCCATTCACCGTACATCAGACCGGGGAGAATGGTCGAAGCATATCGAGGGCTCATCCGTCCACCTGACTTCCTAATCATCGGTACAGAACGGGGTGGTACAACCTCGCTTCACACTTACCTGACGGAAAACCCACGAATAGTTCGAGCACTGAGAAAAGAGATCCACTATTTCGATCAAAACTACTACAAGGGATGGGCATGGTATCTGGCCCACTTTCCGGTTCGGAAGAATGATATTCTCTCAGGTGAGGCCTCACCCCATTACTATTTCTTCCCAGAAGCCGCGGAGAGAGTGGCAGAATCTCTTCCAGACGCTAAGCTCATCATACTTCTGAGAAACCCAATCGACAGAGCATATTCACACTATCAGCACGAGGTCGCAAACGGATATGAAAAATTATCTTTCAAGGACGCAATAAGTCGTGAATATGCCTCAACAAACGGCATCTGGAAACCGCGTGACTTGCGTGCAAACGGAATATCGCAATATGTGCACTTCAGCTACCTATCCAAGGGATTATACGTTAAACACCTCAAGTGGTGGATGGCGAAGATACCCCGTGAAAGGTTTCTGATCCAAAAGAGCGAATCCTTCTTTAGCGATCCCGGCGATTCTTTTTCGCAAGTATTGAATTTTCTAGGCCTCCCTTCGAACAATCTTTCAAGCTTTAGGAAATACAATGAAGGCGAATACGAACCATTGGATGACAAGCTCAGATCACAACTCCTAGCTTTCTATGCGCCTTACAATGATGAACTTTCGCGATTGCTATGCATGGATTTTCGTGACTGGACGTGAGCTTAATTTCCTTCACGTCCGTAACCATGAGTGACGGCCTTCAGAAAACCAGACCACCAAGCCATGTTCCCAAATAAGAGCAGAGGGGGAATAAGAAACGAAATTTTGCGTCGTGTTGCTCGATAGGCCTTTGATGCCGTCCTAAGACCATGTACCAGTTTTCCGGGAGGAAGATTGCGCGAGGGAGGAAACAAGCGTCGGTTTTTGAGCGCAAGATAATATCCTCCGTAGCCGAACCAACTATGTTCCAACCAGAAATCTCTCAAAGTTGCTCGATAATTATGGAAGAACTCAGCTCTTTCGTTCATTGCACTCGACCAGCCCTTAGACTGCATTCTCATGATCAAGTCGACATCTTCACCCGCCCCTATGATTTTTTCATCAAATCCGCTCACACTTCTTACAGCATCTTTGCGGCAGATGAAGGCACATCCAACAAAATCCTGCATCGTGTGATGATACAAATTCCACGTGGTTGAGATCCAATTTCCTTCTTTGTACATATATTTGCCCAGTCCAATTCCAATTCGACCGTTGGTGTCCATAAATTCAATTTGTCTACGCAAGAAATCATTTCGTATTACGACATCTGAATCTACAAAGGCGATGTATTTACCGTGCGCATGGTTCACAACAGTCTGTCTTGCATAACCCAATCCTTTACCGCCGTCTGAGTACAGTCTCCATCGCATATTCGTTTTCGAAACAATTTTTCTCACTATCGACAATGTGGCATCTGAACTATTACCGTCCACTACGATTATTTCTACGAGATCACGCCGATAATTCTGTGCAAGAATACTCTCAATAGTTTCTCCGATGGTGCTTTGAGCGTTCTTTACGCATATCCCAACTGTGATCTGCGACTCCATAATTCGTCACGGTTAGTTTGTGTTCAAGCGGAGAGTCTTCATCCTGGGAGACCTTGCACTACGCTAAGGGCATGCCATTCATCATTATGATGTATTTGAGAGAATCGTCGGATTCAAGAATTCCAGCCCATTGGATCGCAATTGTATAGATCCTATCTTATCGGATTATCAGATTATTCTCTGTATGATCTTTCTCGAGTGAAGCGATCTAGTGCGATTCTAGGCCATTGCCATCGGATCAGCGTGAAGAAAGGAAAAATTAGTTCATAGTTGAGATGCATTCGGAAATCAAGCCGAAGGCCCCATTTTGAACGGAACAGTTTGTAGGATCGCCGTTCGGATAGCCCATTCAATCTAACGCGGACGTACTCATGCTTTTGGTTTAGCCAGGATCTATCATGAATTAGCCTAGCTTTGGGTGCGATTGCTTGTTTCCAAATGCCTCCGCGAAGAATTTGAAGCGACTTGTCGAGGTCTTCCAACCATGTGCCGTAGCGGACGTCCCATTCAAAATCTTTCAACATCTTGGTTCGCATTATCATGGCTCCACCGTCGAGATCCTCGACTTGTATCGATTTACTTTCGGATTCCAATCTCGGAGGAACTCTTCT
>Ga0074044_10001067_pt1 | contig 25200 bp, 25 predicted proteins | sample BogForMeECP23OM1_FD_94443 | JGI IMG/M metagenome (GOLD analysis project Ga0074044, IMG submission 94443) | Bog forest soil microbial communities from Calvert Island, British Columbia, Canada - Bog Forest MetaG ECP23OM1 | ecosystem: Environmental > Terrestrial > Soil > Wetlands ... | reverse complement strand
GGATGCGCGGCGGCGGCGCTGTTCCTTACGGCGGCGGCGCTGGGCCTCGGAACGCTTGCGCTTGCGGCGGACGCTGGGCTTCTCGTAAAAAGCCCGCTTCTTCATCTCCTTGAATACACCCTCTTTGGCCAGCTTGCGTTTGAGTACCCGCATCGCCTGATCAAGAGAGCCTTCGACCCGAATTTCCATAGTCCTCCGTCCGTCCGGTGATTAGCCTATCGAGCTTAGGTCCGCCCATGGTCGGAGTCAACCAGCGCAGGTGCATCCAGGCTATTCTCCCCCGATCTCGCAACTCCTCTTCATGCGCACAACCCGCGTCTGGTAAAGCAATGGAGTCGCGGCAGGGGCGACCCCTGCACCAGGTGTTGAGAGGGAGCTTCGAGATGGATTTGGGTTTGACGGGAAAAGTCGCGATGGTGACGGGCGCCAGTATCCCGGTGGACGGCGCGCAGGGACAATCGATCCTCTGATGATGTGGCTGCAATTCTTTTTTCGATTCGGCTTGCCGATGGCCGCGGCGCTTATCCTCGCCGGATGCAGTGCGCCGCTGCCAAGCACCGAACTTCCGCCGGCACGGTTCATCTCGGCCGCGCCGGAGTTTCGCGGCTTTCACGACTACCGCGGAATCATCGACCTGCCGATCAAAACGTCGGGAATGGATCAATCGGGAATCGCGGACCTGGCCAGGGCTGCGCAAGTCGATTTCATTTTTCTTGCCGATCGGGTCCAACCCGGTGAAAGCGAAAGCGACTCCGGCTTCGGAATCGCGGGATTCTCCAACGGCATACTTTTCATTCCGGGCGGAGCGTTCGAAATCGGCGGCAGCGAGATAATCGGCGTGAACATCCACGAACCGATCAAACCCAACCTCACGCCCAACGATTTGATTTCCACGATTCACGACCAGGGCGGACTCGCGATTGCCGCCGACCCCGCGAAGTTTGCGTCGTCGGCTGACTACGCGCTGGCGGACGCGATGGAAGTTTACAGCCAGCGCTCGGCCTGGATGGCGCAAAATCCCACCGCGCTCTACTTGCGCGCGATTTTTTTCGGCACCGATCATTTCCTCTCCGCCCTCGACCTGCGCCCCGATGCGAACCTCGCGCTTTACGACCGGATGACGGCCGGCGCGCGGGTCTCGATGCTCGCTGGAATGGGCGCGCCCGACAACATGAACGTGCTCGGCGCGAAGGTTGGCACGTTGCCGCAACTCTTTCTGTTCTGCACCACCCATCTGATTGCGCGCGAGCGCGACACGGCGCCGATCCTCGAGGCGCTCCGGCTCGGACATTCGTATGCGAGCTTCGACTATCTCGGCTATGTCGGCGCGTTCGCGTTCTTCGCACGCATTGGCGAGACAACGACAATGATGGGTGATGAAGTGCGCCTGGCACCCGGTCTGGCGCTCAAGGCCGAGCTGCCGGCCGCGGCCGATCGAATCGCGATGTATCAGAACGGCGCTGAAGTGGCGTCGGCGGATAGCGCAACAACGCTCGAGTTCGCGCCGAAGTCGCCGGGCGCATACCGAATCGAGGCCTATCGCAGCGGCAGGATGTGGATCCTGTCGAATCCGGTTTACGTAAGGTGAGGGAATTCAATGCTCTCTTACTTTTCCGTTCTCAGCTCCACCGTGTTGCCGTCAGGATCGAGAATCCATATCTGCCGTCCCAAGCCGCGCCCCGATGGCGCCTCCAAAAACTCGACACCTGCTTCCTGCAGCGTCCGCCTGGTCTCGTCGAAATCTTCCACTTCCAGCGCCAGATGAGGTCCGAATGGACTTCCGGTGCGTTCTGTGTGTCCGGGGGTCGCAATCAGATGAAGCTGGGTGTTGCCAGCGGCGAACCAGATCCCACCAGTCGGCAGGGGTACCCCCTTGCTCGATGCGACCGCCTCGCGGAATTTGTTCGTCTGCGCGGGGTCCATCGCGGGAAACGGCACGACCTTTAGACCGAGGAATTTGCCGTAAAAATCGGATGCGCGCGAGACATCGCTGATCCTGAGCGCAACATGGTTCATACCGCGGGTCTTGATCATGACGAGCTGCCTCCTGCAGTCAATTTTCCGATCTCATTTTTCAACTATCACGCGATCGAGCACATCAGCGAATGGCCGGTGGCGGAATCGACGCGCACGTTGACCGTGTCACCCGCCGAGGTTGCCGCATTGCCGGCGAAGATTGCCGTCTTGAACTGCGGCGTCTTGCCCGCCATCATCCCGCCGCCTCGGCGCGCAGGTCCTTCGACCAGCACCGGGAACTCGCGGCCGATCATCGTGCGATTGCGCGCCAGCGACATCTCTTCCTGAAGTGCGATCAGAGCCGTGAGCCGGCGGCCCTTTTCTTCCTCGCTGACAGAATCGCCGAGCCGGAACGCGCGGGTATGCTCGCGCACCGAATATTTGAACATGAAGGCGGAGTCGTAGCCGACCGCGCGCATGACCGCCGTCGTCGCCTCGAAGTCCGAGTCTTCCTCGCCGTGAAAGCCGGCGATAATGTCCGTCGAAAGCGCGATTGCGGGAATTGCCGCGCGCACGCGCGCAACCAGGCCGAGATAGTCCGCCACCGTGTAGCCGCGTTCCATCGCGGCCAGAATCCTGTCCGATCCTGACTGTATCGGCAGATGCAGATAGGGCTGGACCTTCGGCTCGGTGGCCATCGCCTCGATGACCGGCTCGCTCATGTCGCTCGGATGCGGCGACGTGAATCGAATCCGCTCGATACCGCCGATTGACGCGATCATTTTGAGCAGCGCGCCGAAGCCGGTGTCTCCGAAGCGATAAGCGTTGACGGTCTGTCCGAGCAGGACGACCTCTTTCACGCCGCGCCCGGCGAGTTCCCCAATCTCGCGCATCAGTTCGGATGGAGGAATCGAGCGTTCGCGGCCGCGCACGTACGGCACCACGCAGAACGCGCAGAACTTGTCGCATCCACGCATCGCAGTCACGTAAGCGCGAACGCCGCCGCCGTAGTCGGGGGTGATATCGGCGTAAGTCTCGACGCGATCGAGGCGGACGTCGATCGAAGCGTTGCAGTTGTATCCGCCGCGGCCGAGCATCTCGGGCAGGCGGCGGTAGCTGTCAGGCCCCGCGACCACGTCGAGGAACGCGGCCTTTTCCATGATCGCGGTGCGGTTGTGCTGCGCCATGCATCCGAGCAGCCCGATTTTGACTTCGGGCCGCGCGTGCTTGATTCGCGCCAGGTCGCCGAGCCGCCCGAGTACGCGCTCTTCGGCATGCTCGCGAATAGCGCAGGTGTTGAGCAGGATCACGTCGGCATCTTCGGCCCGATCGGCGCTGACGTAGCCGGCGCGACGCAAGACGGCGCTGACCGTTTGCGAATCGGCGACATTCATCTGGCATCCGTAGGTTTCCAGATAAACCCGCGGACGGGGATGATTTGCGGCGCGATCGTTCATAGGACGAGAGGAAATCTTAGGCCACGCGACGACGTCGATACAACGCGGCTCGCGGCAGGGGTGACCCCTGCACCCAGTATTAAGGCCGCCCGCCGTTGGCGGGCGCGGCCCGTGCATGAGCCTTGCCGGGTATCGTCGCGAGACTTAAGTTTCTGCACATGCCAGAGCAGCGCAGGCCATCGTTCGAGCGGATGGAAGCTTCCCTGCTGGCGTGCCCGCTATGCAAGCGCGCCGTTAAGGTGCGCAAGCGCCTGCTGCTCGTCCTGCCCCAGGGCGACAAGTACCTTTACGTATGCCCTGATTGCGGTTCCACGTGCGGCGAGACGATCGAGACGCCTCCACCAGCCGGAATTCGCTGATTGTCGGCACTCTCTGCCGCTTAACAAGTTCTAACAGGGACGAAGTCCCGCATCCTTTTCTTACTACGGGTGCAGGGGTCACCCCTGCCCAAGGAAGTGTGAAACCCACGGCGGGTTTCACATTCAATAAAGTGATTTAGCCTTCCCGCCGCCGCTAGGGCTTGTCGCGCATCCCGTCGAGGTCGCGCAGCGCACGCTCGAGGATTTCGCGCACGCGATCGATTCGCTCCTGCGATGCCGTCTCGCCCGCCACGGCCCGAAATGCGGCCTTGACCAGACGCTCGGCGGGACCGCGAATCTCGGCCGCGTCCGGATCGATTGCGTGGCGCCATCCGGCCCATCGCCGCGCCCGCCACCAGATTCGCCGGACGGTCTCGTCCTCGCGCTTGATCTCCTCCGAGCCCGCCGCCGTGATCGCGTAAACGCGTTTGCCTTCCCGGGAATCGGAAGAAATCAGACCCTCATCTTCGAGTTGCTGCAGCGTGGGATAAACGGTGCCGGCGCTGGCGCTGTAGATTCCGCCCGAGCGCTCTTCGAGCTGACGCATCAGCTCGTAACCATGCTTAGGGCCGTCCGCGATTAACGACAGAAGCGCGAGCCGAACTTCGCCCGGGCCGAAGAATCGCGCCCGCATTCCCATCATGCCGAATTCCGCCCAGTGGCCGCGTCTTTGAAAACGTCGAGTTCCGCAAACCATCATTAGTGACCCTCCAGAGTGTCAGTCAGTCTTGGATGCACGGTCGATGGACCGGGCGCAACAGCGCAAAACATGATGGAAGGTATATCGTACGATATAGTTAGAGTCAATGCTCAAAACGCTGGCAGGTCGGACCGCCGCAGTAATATTGGCGATATCGGCTGGCTTGCGCGGCGTTAGCTCATGACGTGCACGGATTCGGGTTCGATCACGTACGTCACCCGCACCTCACCCGGCTGTCGGAACGGATACTTATCCTGTCCCAGGTACTTCTTGGCGAGGCTGTCGATATGCGCATCGGCGCCATTCTCGCTTTCACTGACGACCGGTCCGCGTATTCCCAAGTAGCGATAAGGATTTTCCGGATCGATGATGGCGAGCGCGACCTTCGCGCCGACCTTCATAGTGCGCGCCTTTACCCGTCCGCGCGCCGTGTTGATACGGATTTTTCCGTTGGTGTAATCGAACCATACCGGGGTTACTTGCGGCGACCCATCGGGCATCACGGTTGCGATACTCGCGAACGCCTTCTTGGTGGTCAGGAGGTCAAGAAATTTCTCGGGGATCGTCTTCGATGCCATCGGCGGTACTCCTTGGAATGGTCTCGGTCCAGATTAGACGATAGCTGACCTGAGGCAACTGTCGCGGTAAGATGGGCCCGGCGCCGGTCATCCACAAGATGCCGGATAAATTTGACACCTACATGTGCATGAGTTAATAAGCCAAGCCTAAGGTCAAGCCTTGGAATGCGGCGCGGGGTATTGCCCGATCCCGCGCAGGAGTGGTTTTGCGATGGCGCTGTTCACCAAAGACCCGGAAAAGAATCCGAAAATTCAACCCACCACGGCGCCGTCAGCTTCATCGACGTCGCCTGCGCCTGCAACATCGACTTCTACGGTGACTCCACGAGCCAACGGGCCTGCTCCGTCCGAGGGACGCGCCTATCTCGATCGTGGATCGAAAATCACCGGCAAAATCTCGTTCGAGGGCTCCGCGCGGATCGACGGCGAGGTCGACGGCGAGATCAATGCGAAGGACAGCCTCTTGATTGGCGAGTCCGCGGTGGTGACCGCCCAGATACGCGCCGCCTCGGTCTCGGTCGCGGGCAAGGTCAGCGGCGATATCGTCGCGACCCAGCGAATCGAAATCCGTCCCTCGGCGAAGGTGACCGGAAACATCACGGCTCCGATGCTTTCGGTTCAGGAGGGCGCGCTGTTCGAGGGGCATTGCTCGATGCGGCCCGAGGGCGTCCGCGAAGATCGCAAGGTTACAGTATTCCCCAAGGAGGAGCGCGTGGCGCAGGCCGCCGGAGGGCTGAAGCAGGCCTGAATTGCCCCGGCCGGTTGAGAGAGTCCGCGTTCCCCAGGTTCCGAGGATGGAGAGAATCCCGAAAATCCCCGCAGGGGAGACGCCGTAATATGCATATCCCGCCGAATTGGGGCACGTTCTTTGCCCTGATTGTTTCCTTCCTGGTTTTCTGGTTTATATTCAGCCGATTATTTTTTCGCCCTTTCTTGAACCTGCTGTCCGAACGTGAGCGCAAATTCAGGGAGTTGAACGATAACACCGAGCGATTGATCAAGCAGGCTCGCGCAGTCCATGAGGAATGCGATGCGCGGCTCGCCGCGGTCCGGCAGAGCGCAATCGCGCGGCGCGAGACCGAGCGCCGCAAGGCCGAATCGGAAGCCGCGCAAATGATGGAAGCGGCCAAGGCTGAGGCGCGGGAGTTGCTCGAGCAGGCGCGAATGAAAATAGAAACAGAGCTCAAGGCTGCAGAGCGCGAACTCGAGCAGATGGGACACAGCCTCGCGGCCGAGCTTGCCGAACGCGTGCTGGGCCGCCGGCTCAGCGATGGCGCGGCGACGGGCAAAAGCGACTAAGCGCGACTGATTCAACACCTGATGAAGAAGTGGATCACATCGGCGGCGATTTGCGCTGCCGCTTTTTTTCCGGGTGCTGCCTTTGCCGCCGAGGATGCGGGCGCGGAGCACGGCTCATGGCTGCTGCTGACCTTCTTCGCGATCAACTTCATCCTGTTTGTGGCGGTGCTGGTCCATTTCGCCGGTCCTCCGGCGCGGAAGTTCTTTGCCGATCGCGCCGTCACGATTCGCACCGCCCTGTCCCGCGCGGCAAAAGCATTCGCCGAAGCCGAGGAGTTGGCCAACAAGGCGGCGGCGCGGATGGCTGCGCTCAGCGCGGAACTAAAGAAGCTCGCGGACGAACTGGAACAGGAAACCGCCTTCCAGCTGGGCAAGGTCGGCGAGCTGGCGAAATCGACGGCCGAGCGAATCCGCCGCGATACCGTGCTGAGCAGCTCCGCGCTGTCAGAAGCGGCCCGCCGCCGCGTGCGCGCGCAACTTGCCGAATCCACCGCGACACTGGCGCGCGATCTGATCGGGCGCAATTTTCAGCCCGCCGACCAGGGCCGGCTCATCGACGGTTTCATGGACAAGCTTGCCCCGGGTGAGCGGCAATGAAAGGTTCGCGAGTCGCCAGGCGTTACGCGCGCGCCCTGCTCGATCTGGCAGACAAGGGCAACGAGGAAAAGTGGGGCGTCGAGCTCGAGCGGTTGGCGGCGATGGTCGATTCGCCCGAGCTGCTCGAGCGTCTCGCGTCGCCCGAGCTGGCCGAGCAATCGCGGCAGGAGGCGATGGCGAAAATTGCCGAACGCCTCGATCTCAGCTTCCCCCTGCGCTCGTTTGCGCTCGTGGTCGCGCGCCACGGCCGCATTCGCGAGCTCGGTGCGATCGCCGAGTCTTATCGCGACTTGCTCGATCAGGCGATGGGCCGTGAGCGCGCGACGCTCACCTTTGCGATTCAACCGTCGGACGCCGAAGTTGCGCGCGTAGTGGGTGGCCTCGAGACGATCGCCGCCAAAAAAATCATCCCAACTGTGACCATCGACGCCGCGCTGCTCGGCGGGCTGACCGCGGAATTGGGCGCAAAAATCTACGACGGCAGCCTTGCAACTCGCCTCGCGGAGGCAAAGCGCCGGCTTGCCGGCTAGCCGGGAAACAAACGACATCATGGCGGAAATCAGACCATCGGAAATCAGCGAAATCCTCAAAAACGAGATCAAGGGTTTCGAGGGCAGCATTTCGGTGCGCGAAACCGGCCGCGTGCTCTCCTGCGGCGACGGCATTGCCCGAATCTACGGACTGCAGAACGCCGCGCTCGGCGAGCTGCTCGAATTTCCGCATCAGATGTTCGGGATGGTGTGGAACCTCGAGGAGGACAACGTCGGCGCCGTGCTGTTCGGCGATCCCCAGGACATCCAGGAAGGCGACGAGGTCAAGCGCACCGGCAGAATCGCCGAAGTCCCCGTCGGCGAAGGCATGCTCGGCCGCGTGGTCAACGCCCTGGGACAGCCGATCGACGACAAGGGGCCGATCAAGTCGTCCGAGACGCGGCGAATCGAAATCAAGGCGCCCGGCATCATCCGCCGCCAGCCCGTCAAGGAGCCGCTCCAGACCGGCATCAAGGCTATCGACTCGATGCTGCAAATCGGCCGCGGCCAGCGCGAACTGATCATCGGCGATCGTCAGACCGGCAAAACCGCAATCGCGATCGACACGATCATCAATCAGCGCGGCCAGAACGTGCATTGCTTCTATGTGGCCATCGGGCAGAAGCGCTCCACCGTTGCGCAGGTCGTCGAGCGGCTCACCCGCACCGGCGCGATGGAGTTCACCACGGTTATCGCCGCAACCGCGTCGGAGGCCGCCCCGTTGCAGTTCATCGCGCCTTACAGCGGCTGCACGATGGGCGAGTATTTTCGCGACAGCGGCAAGCATGCGCTGCTGGTGTACGACGATTTGAGCAAGCACGCGCAGGCCTATCGCCAGTTGTCGCTGCTGCTGCGCCGCCCCCCCGGGCGCGAGGCTTACCCCGGCGACGTCTTCTATCTGCATTCGCGCCTGCTCGAGCGCGCCGCCAAGATGAGCGACGAGATGGGCGGCGGCTCGCTCACCGCGTTGCCCGTAATCGAGACCCAGGAGGGCGACGTCTCGGCGTACATTCCGACCAACGTCATCTCGATCACCGACGGCCAGATAATTCTCGACAAGGACCTCTTCAACTCCAACGTGCGTCCCGCCGTCAACGTCGGCCTGTCGGTGTCGCGCGTCGGATTCTCGGCTGCGGTCCGCGCGATGCGCCAGGTCGGCGGCACCCTCAAGCTCGACCTCGCGCAGTACCGCGAGATGGCGGCGTTCGCGCAGTTCGGTTCCGATCTCGACGCGTCGTCGCAGCGTCTGCTCGCCCGCGGCGCGCGGCTGACCGAGATGCTCAAGCAGAATCAGTACAGCCCGCTGCCGCTGGAAAAAGAAGTGTTGATAATTTTCGCCGCCAACGAGGGCTACTTCGACAAGCTCTCGGTCGAGCAGATTCGGCCGTTCGAGGCCGGACTGTACACGAACTTCGACTCGCGCCACGCCGACGTGCTCGCCGAGATCCGCGACAAGCGCGAAATTTCCGACGAGCTCAGAAAAAAGCTCAAGGCCGGACTCGACGACTACGAACAATCGTTCCTGGCCGAAAACAAAGCGGCCGCGCCGGAGCCGGCGTAGCCGCGACAGCGTTCGCCGATGGCATCGCTCAAGGCAATCCGGCGCCGGATCGCGTCAGCCAAATCGACGCAGCAGATCACGCGCGCGCTCAAGCTGGTCTCGGCCGCGCGGCTAAGGCGCGCGCAGGAAGCACTCGCCAACGCGCTGCCATACAGCCAGGCGCTGGCGCGGGTCGCCGATTCCCTGCTCACCTCGGAAGGAATCTCGGCCGGCCCGGTCGAGGGTGCGCAAAAGAGATCGTTGCTGGTGGTGGTCGCGTCGGATCGCGGGCTGGCCGGCGGCTACAACTCGTACCTGTTCCGGGCGGCGGAAGCGGCGCAGCGCGAAATCCGCGGCGCGGGACTCGAGATCGAACTGTTCGCGGTCGGCAAGAAAGCCGTCGATCATTTCAAGCGCTCCGGGGTGCCGGTCGCGCTGTCTCGAGTGAATAATTTTCCGCGCCTGGCAACGATCGCGCTCGCGCGCGATATCGCCGCCAGGATGCTCGCCGACTACAGCTCCGGCGCGATCGACGAAGCCGGCATCGTCTATACTCATTTCCAATCCGCCGTCACCCAGAAGCCGGTTTACGAGCGCCTGCTGCCGGTCAAGCCGCCGGGCGACGCCGGTGTCAAGCAAGGCGCGAGCGCTGACGCCCCGAGATCGAAATCCGATGCTCCCAAAATCGACTATCTGGTCGAGCCGTCGCGCGAGGAACTCGTGCCGGTCGTGCTGCGCGGATATCTCGAAGCCTCCGTCTATCACGCGCTGCTCGAGGCCGAGGCCAGCGAGCAGGGTGCGCGGATGACCGCGATGGACAGTGCGACCAACAATGCCATCGACATGATCTCGTCGCTCACGCTCGAGATGAATCGCGCCCGCCAGGCCCAGATCACGCGCGAGCTGATGGACATAGTCGGCGGCGCCGAGGCGTTGCGCTGAGAGAATGAAAAAGTGAAAGAGTGAAAAGTGAAAAAGTGAAAAAGTGAAAAAGCGCAGGGCAGAAATCGAAATCACACGGGGATATCACCGTTTATGACTCAGACCGCTACCGCTCCAGGAAAAATCAACCAGGTGCTCGGCAACGTCGTTGACGTCGAGTTCGGCGCCGGCGCCTTGCCGCCGATTTTCTCGGCGCTGCGCGTCAGCAATCCGTCGATCAGCGACGTGGCCGGCAACCTCGTGCTCGAAGTGCAGCAGCATCTCGGCGAAAACACCGTGCGCTGCATCGCGATGGACTCCACCGACGGGCTCGTGCGCGGCATGGAAGCCGCCAATACCGGCGCGCCGATCTCGGTACCGGTCGGGCCGGGCACCCTCGGCCGCGTCATGAACGTCACCGGAAATGCGATCGATGAGCGCGGGCCAATCCAGGGCATTTCGCTGATGCCGATTCATCGCGACGCGCCGTCGTTCGCCGACCAGGCGGTCGAGGCCGAAATCCTCGAGACCGGCATCAAGGTCGTCGATCTGATTTGCCCGTACGCTCGCGGCGGAAAGATCGGTTTGTTCGGCGGAGCCGGCGTCGGCAAGACCGTCATGATCCTCGAACTCATCAACAACGTCGCCAAGCAGCACGGCGGCGTGTCGGTGTTTGCCGGTGTCGGCGAGCGCTCGCGCGAGGGCAACGACCTCTATCGCGAGCTGACGGAGTCGGGCGTCATCGCCAAAACTGCGCTGGTCTACGGCCAGATGAACGAGTCGCCCGGCGCACGCGCCCGCGTCGCGCTCACCGGGGTCACGGTCGCCGAATATTTCCGCGACGTGGAAGGCCGGGACGTCATCTTCTTCATCGATAATATTTTCCGTTTCGTGCAGGCCAACTCCGAAGTCTCCGCTTTGATGGGCCGCATGCCCAGCGCCGTCGGCTACCAGCCCACGCTGGGCACCGACATGGGCGAGCTCGAGGAACGCATCACCACCACCAAGAAGGGCGCGATCACCTCGGTGCAGGCCATCTTCGTTCCCGCCGACGACTACACCGACCCCGCGCCGGCCACCACCTTCTCGCATCTGGACGCCGTCACCGCGCTCGATCGCAAGATTTTCGAGAAGGCAATTTTCCCCGCTGTCGATCCGCTCGGTTCGACCTCGCGAATTCTCGATCCGCAAGTGGTCGGCGACGAGCACTACGACGTCGCGCGCCGCGTGCAGGCCATTCTGCAGCGCTACAAGGACTTGCAGGACATCATCGCGATCCTCGGGATGGAAGAATTGTCGGCCGATGACAAGCTGGTGGTCGCGCGCGCGCGCCGCGTCGAGCGCTTTCTGTCGCAGGCGATGTTCGTCGCCGAGCCGTTCACCAATCAGCCCGGCAAGTACGTCACCCGCAAGGATACCGTGCGCGGCTTCGCCGAAATCCTTGACGGCAAATGCGACGAGCTGCCCGAGCAGGCCTTCTACCTGGTCGGCACCATCGAAGACGCGCGCGAAAAGGCCGAACGCCTCGCCCGCGGTGAAGCGCGCTAGCGCCGGCGAGTCCGCGCGATGGCTGCGACGTTCCCATTCACGCTGGTCACGCCCATCGGCGTGGTCGCCGAAGGACAAGCCGAGGAAGTCTCGGCGGTAGGTCCGCTCGGTGAATTCGGCGTGCTGGCCGATCACATCAACTTCATCACCTCGCTCGTGCCCGGCGTGCTCGAGGCGCGCCTCCCCGACGGCGTCGCGATGCACTGGGTGGTGTCGGGCGGCCTGGCCGAGGTGAAGGACGGGGTGATGACCGTGCTCGCGAGCAGCGCCGAATCGCCCGAAAGCGTCGATGGCGCCGCCGCGGCCGCGCAGGTGCGGGATGCCGACGAGAAGTTTTCAACTTTAAGCTTCTACGATCCCGACTACGCGCCCGCCCAGGAAGCGCTCATGCTCGCGCGCGCCCGCGTCGCCGCCGCCGCAATGAAGCCCGCCTCGCACTAACTCCCCTGTCTCCAATAACCGCCGATCAGCGAGAATATCAAATACGGTATCGCGAAGTAGCCGGCGCTTCGGATCCCGCGCAAGGACGAACCGCTCCGGGTTCGGTTTCACTTTCTCACTCTTTCACTGGGCTTCGGCGCGAGCGCGCCTGCGATCCGATCCTCAGTTTTTCAGGGCAGCGAGGCGATCGAAGAAATCCGGGAAGGTCTTCGCGACGCATGCGGGATCTTTGATCTTCAGGCCGCCGAGTTTCAGACCGGTCACCGCAAAACTCATCGCGATTCGATGATCGTCGTAAGTCTCGACGGCCGCCGGATGCATCGCGGACGGCGCAATCTCGAGTCCGTCATCGCTCTCGATTACGGCCGCACCCAGCCGCCTCAGTTCGGTCGCGAGCGCGCGGATGCGATCGCTTTCGTGATGGCGGATGAACGCGACGTTGCGGATCCTGGTCGGCGACGAAGCAAACGGGGCAATCGCCGCCAGCGTCGGCACCATGTCCGGCATCGAATTCATCGCGACGTCGACGCCGGCGAGCCGCCCGCTTCCTGCGACCTCGACGTGGTCGGGATGCCAGGTGACGCGGGCGCCCATTTGCTGAAGCACGCCAAGAAAACCGATGTCGCCTTGCACCGAGTTCGAGGTCAGGCCCTCGATTCGCACCTTGCCGCCGACCAGCGCCGCGGCCGCCGCAAAGTAGCTCGCGCTCGACGCGTCCGGCTCGACGACGAAACGCTGCGCGCGATACCACTGACCGCCGGGCACAACGATCGTTTCGCCTTCGACCGAGCTGTGCGCGCCCCATGCCTCCATCAGTCGCAGCGTCATGTCGATGAAAGGGCGCGCGGTATCGCCGATCACCCGGAGCTTGAGCCCGGCCTTCCAAATCGGCGCCGGCATCAGCATCGCTGAAACGAATTGCGACGACACCCGCGCGTCGATCGAAGTTTCGCCGCCTTCGAAGCGTGCGCGCGACGCATCGACTATCACCGGCGGACAGTGGTTGTTGCGCTCGCTGTACACGCTGGCGCCCAGGCGCTGCATCGCGTCGAGCTGCGGACCGATCGGACGCTGGCGCATCCGCTGATTGCCGTCGATCCGAAAGCGTCCCTCACCGAGCGTGACCATCGCGACGATAAATCGCATCACGGTGCCGGCGCCACCGACGAAGATCTCGCCGCCCTGCGCCGGGATCGTCCCGCCGCGCCCGCTGACTGTAATTCTGCGCGCCGCCTCGTCCATCTCGACGGTGAAGCCCATCACCCTCAGCGCCTCGCTCATGTAGCGCGTGTCGTCGCTCAACAGCACCGAGTCGATGACCGAGCGTCCCTGCGCCAGCGCGGCCAGAACCATCGCGCGATTCGTGATGCTCTTGGAGCCGGGCAGCACAACGCGGGCGTCGAGCGGGCCGGTCGGGGGCGTGATTTCGATTTCGTCCACGGTTTTCCTGGACTATCTATGTCAGATTAACCGCGCGGGTTGACTGGTCACAAGCACGGGTGCCCACGCAGGCCCGCGTTAGCGGGTTATTGCCTCGTACTTGACGCTACGACTAGAGTATCGAACGTTACCGGCAGTAGGCTCAGGGGAGGTCGAACGCCATGAAACTCATCAAGCTAATCGTACCAGCCGTGCTGATTGCGGTGCTCGCACTATTCGCACCGCGCGCCGACGCGCAAACGATGGGCGAGTATGCGACCACGACCGGAATCGCGACCGGCGGCGGCTCGATGGGCACCAGCACTGGCTTTGCGCCCCCGTCATTCGGATCGAACGGCGCCGGCGGAGGATCGAGCACCTGGGGAGCCAGCGGATTGGGCGGCAGTTGGAGCGACAGGGTCGGGGCCGCGTCGGCTCTCGGCGCGGGCTCGGATTTCGAATCTCGGGCCGGTTCATCCTCGAGCGGATTGACCGGGGAATCGCGCTGGCCGGCGTCAAAGCTTGGCGCCGACTCGTCGAGCAGATTCGGCGGTTCATCCGATAGATTCGCCGCGCAGGATCGATTTGCCGGGCACGGCGAGCTGTCGTCGTCGTCGGATCGCTTTCCGGCCAGCTCGTTCAACGACAATCGGAGCGGGCTGGATAACCGCTTCAACGCGATTAACAATTACTGACGCCGCCGCCGATCGACTAGCTCTGCCCGCCGACGTTGCGACGCAAGCGCTCCTTGCTGGCAGCCGGCCAGACGTCGTCGATCTTGTAGGCCGTCTCGAACGCTGTCGCACCCTCCGGAAGTCTCAACCACCCAAGCTTGCTCCGCGTGAAGATGTGAATGTCGGGCGTGACCGCGTCGGGATGGTCGAGCGTCCCTGCCCGAACGAACAACGCGTCGCCGCCGGGCGCGGCCTGATAGCGGCTCCATACGTAGGTCCCGCACTGGTCGCAGAAGAACACCTCGTGATCTTTGCCGGTGCCGCCCTTGAGTGTGAATGACTTCGCAGTCGCGCCGGTCCTTTCCACGAACCGCTTCTCGATCCAGATATTGATCACAAAGCCGCTGCCCGTGATGCGTTGGCAATCCCGGCAGTGACAGGCGTGAACGATGAGCGGACTTTCGGTCAACTTGTAGCGGATCGCTCCGCATGAACATCCACCTTCCAGATTCATAAAACCTCCGCGTCTCGAACGCGTTTTTTTGGACTAATTCCTGACTGCTCTCCCGCGCTACTGTTCCTTGTGGCAGACGGCTTCGACGTTGTTGCCGTCGGGATCCTTCACGAACGCGGCGTAGTAGTTGGCGTGATAGTCGGGCCTAAGCCCGGGCGCGCCATTGTCCTTGCCACCGGCGGGCCGAGCCGCAGCGTAAAATGCTTTCACGGCAGCGCGGTCCTTCGCCGCGAATGCGATATGCACAGATCCGCGCGACTCGCCCTCGCCCAACCACAAGGCCGGCGCACCCTTGGGGCCGAAGCCGACCGCTCCGCCACCCTCGTACTGCACGCTGAGCCCAAGCGGCGCGAGGGCGGCCGTGTAGAAGCGCTTGCTCGACTTTAGATCCTTCACCTTTACCTGGATATGATCAAACATGACTCTCTCCTTGTCGTGAACTTTCGTTCTTCGAATCTTTAATGCCGCCCGCGCCACGCGGGCATGTCGGCCAGCATCGCTCGCGCCATTGCGGTCGCCGCGGCGGGCGTGACGCCTTGGGACTCCACGTAAAAGCGGGCGTTGGTCTCCAGCACCTGCTCGTAGGGCAGCAGCTCGCCGCGGGCGTCGGTGCAATGGCGGCAGTAGGCGCGGGTCACGTCTCCGAGCGCATAGTCTTCGGGCTTCTCCATCGGCATTCCGCATGAACCACAGGCTGGGCATTTTTCGGCCATGGTCTTGTCTCCTTTTACGGTTTCACGAGCGTCATAAAATGATTCACCAGGGTTTCTCCTTGCTCCGCGATCACCGATTCCCCGGTGGCGAACACGTCCCGATTGACGAGGTAGTGATGCACGAGGCCGATCCAGGTGTTGAACAGCAGCGGCCGCTCGAACCTGCGCGCGCGGCCCGCCTTGCGCTCGCGTTCCAGCGCCGTGAACATCCGCGCAGAAACGGCCGCGTGCAGCATCATCAGCGTGCTGCGCACCTTCGGCGGCAGCATCGGCGCCTCGGTCACCAGCCGCGCATAGAAGGGCTCGAACTCCGCCAGCACGCGCAGATGCGCCTGCAATACGGCGCGCAGCCCGAGGTCCTGCTCGAAGGCGTGGCGGAACTCGGCCGCCAGCCGGCGCCCGAACTCGTCGATCACCGCGATCACCAGGTCGTCGCGCCTGGGAAAATGCAGGAACACGACACCGTGCGACATGCGGATCGACCTGGCGACGTCGGCGGTGGTCGTCTCCACGATGCCCTTGCGCGCGAACAAGGCCATGCCCGCGTTGACCAACCGGTCCCGCGTCACCACTTTCTGCTCGCGCCGGGTTGCTGCCTGCATCGATCGCCTCATCGCGTACTGAGTCTCTACTCAGTGAGTATATACTCACCATACGAGCGCGGCGCTGCTGTGTCAAGCCGTGAACCCGCCGTTTGCAGAAGGCCTGGTTGGTGCGACAGTAAAGAAAGCAGGCAATCCCCCATGACGGAGCTATATCCAGCGATCGAACCTTACGAGCACGGCATGCTGGAGGTTGGCGACGCCAACCTCGTGTACTGGGAGACATGCGGCAATCCGCGCGGCAAGCCGGCCGTCGTGTTGCACGGTGGTCCCGGATCGGGATGTTCGCCGTGGCATCGCAGGCTGTTCGATCCGACCGCCTATCGCGTCGTGCTGTTCGATCAGCGCAATTGCGGACGGAGCGCACCACACGCAAGCGCACCTGACACGAATCTTAAGAGCAACAACACCCTGAACCTCATCGCGGACATCGAACGAATCCGTCAGCACCTGGACGTCGAGCGATGGTTGGTGTTTGGCGGATCCTGGGGCAGCACGCTGGCGCTCGCCTACGCGGAAAGGTACCCGAATCGTGTCACCGAGATCATTTTGTTTGGCGTCACGACCGGACGCCGCAAGGAGTTTGACTGGTTATTCCGCGGCGGTGTGGCTGTCCTATTCCCGGAGCAGTGGGAGCGTCTGCGCGCTGCTGCGCCGCCGCCCGAACGAGATGGTGATCTCGTCGAGGCATACTATCGACTGCTGCACGATCCCGACCCCGAGGTTCGCCAGCAAGCCGCCTTGGCGTGGTGTAGGTGGGAGTCCGCGACTCCAGCCTGGCCGCCTGCTCATGGGCTGTCCGCCAGGTTTACCGATCCCGCTTTTGCAATGGCGTTTGCGCGCCTCGTGACCCATTACGTCCGGCACGACGCGTGGCTGGAGGACGGAAGCTTGCTGCGCGACGCCGGCTTGATTGCCGACATTGCCGGCACCATGGTGAACGGGCGCTTTGACCTTCAGGCACCGATCGGCTGGGCGTGGGAGCTCAAGCGCGTGTGGCCACGCGCCAAGCTTGTGATCGTTGACGACGCAGGCCACGACGCATCCAACGCGAGCATCACCCGGGAACTGATCCGCGCAACCGGCCAATTCGCAGTCGGAGCCTAGGACGGCGAGTCGACGAAGTGCTCGGGCTCGAGGCTGAGTTTTTTTGCGATTCTTCAGCTTGCCCGTCGGTGCCGGCGGGAACATCTTGTTACGCGAGCATCGCGAGGCGAATAAATCTCGGCGAGTTTGTCCAGCATCTAAAGGGTGATTACTTGGATAGACCTCAAGCCCAGACATAGAATTTGTTGACTACGGGAGCAACGGGAGCTAATTCATAGAGCCTGTTCCGAGCGGGCAGCCGGTCAACAATCGGCGCCCATCCGGAAGAGCGCGCGCGAACGGGGACTGGTGCGCGAGGAAGAAGGCGTTGTTCGAAGCGAAGTTGCCGGCAAACCGAATAGTCAAAGTAATCGCGGCGTTTGCGCTCGCGATCGCATTTGGCTTTGCGGTCCCGCCCAACGCGTCGTCGGAGACCCAGCTTCCATTCCCGCGTCCGGCTTCGATCGAGCCCAACGTCGATTTCTGGGTCAACGTTTTTACCGCGTACTCGGAGCGCGATTTCGTGGTCGTCGATCGCGACAACGTGTGGCGTATCTACCGGGTGTTTCATCTTCCCGGTGACGGTCAGCCGACCCGCAGCGATATCGAGTGGGCGAACAACTATCTCAAAATAAAATATGGCGAAATTCTGAATCGCCTTGCGACCGGGCACGAACCTACGGACTATGAAGAACGCCAGGTCGCCGCGATGTTCAAGGGCGAGCCGCCGAGCGCCTACGGCGCGGCCGCGCAGAACTTGCGCGTGCAGGAAGGACTGCGCGAACAATTCCACGACGGGCTGCTGCGCAGCCGGTACTACCTGCCGACGATGGAGCGGATTTTCCGGACCGCGGGGCTCCCGCCCGAGCTGGTGACGCTGGCGCACGTCGAGTCCGGATTCCATGGTGCTTCGCGATCGAGCGCGGGCGCGGTTGGAATCTGGCAGTTCACGCGTGACACCGGCAAGCATTACATGAAGATCACGCGCTATCACGACGATCGCCTCAACCCGGAGCGCGAGACGCTCGCGGCGGCCAAGCTGTTGCGGTCAAACTACGAGACGCTCGGCGATTGGCCGCTGGCGATTACGGCGTACAACTACGGCACGGGCGGAGTGGCGCGCGCGGCGGGAATTTACGGCGGCGACTACTCGCAAATGGTCGAGCACTACCAGGGACCGCATTTCGGCTTCGCGGTGAAAAACTACTACGCGGAGTTCCTTGCCGCGCTGCAGGTGCATCGCTACGAGGACAAGTATTTCCCGGGCATCGAGGACGAGCCGGCGATTCGGCCCGCGCCAATCAAGACCGACTTCGCGCCTAAGCGCTCGAGGAAGTCGCACGCGTCACATCTTCACCGGGCTGCCTCGAAGACCCATCATTCGAAAAAGACTGTCGCCCAGAAGACCTGATCGCCGCGCGCTCAGGCGTGCGAAGAAGCGTCGGCCACCTTCGTGTGCGGGCTGATCGCCCGGTAGCTTGGGCGCTCGCGCAGCCGCTTCAGATACGCATCGACTCTCGGGAACGCGTCGAGCTTCATCGCGTCGACGTCGAGCACCATCGCCACCGCCATCAGTGGCGCGTCCGCCAGCGAAAATTCTCCGCAGGCGTAACCGCCGGCGCCGGCCTGGCCGAGCACCCGCTCGATGAACGGCAGATCGCGCGTTCGGAGCATCTCGCGCCCCTGCTCCATCCTGGCCGCATCGCGCTTGGCCGGCTCGCTCCAATAGGGCATCCAGATGGGCGGGATGCTGCCGATCAACATCGCCTCGTCAGCGAAATTCTCGATCTCGCGCACGCGCATCCGCAGCTTCGGATCCGACGGCATCAGGCGCGGCGGCCCGTAACGCTCCTCGAGGTACTCGTCGATGACCGTCGAGTCGAAAATCACCAGCTCGCCGTCCTCTATGTACGGCACCTTGCCGAGCGGATGCTTCGCGAGCATCTCGGGCGGCTTTTTCCAGAGATTTCCCGGCGAAAGATTTTCGATCCGATACGGGATGCTTTTTTCTTCGAGGACGACCTTGGTCTTGGCCGCGTGCGTCGAGCGCAGCGTGCCCCACGGATAGTCGCGTTCGGTGGTGTAGAGAACGATCACGGGGTGACTCCTTTATTTCGGTCTCCTCTCCCTGCATGGGAGAGGATGAAGGTGAGGGTCATTATACAGCGCGGGCTTCGCGCGCGATTCAAGATTCCGCAGTTGCCACATGCTGCCTTTCACATCACGCATCGCATTCAAGGTGAATATCTTCAGGTTCAAGTTCGAGTAGCTCTGGGTCAGGCTCTCCGGCAACTGCACAGCCCAACCGCAGGTAGAAGTTAACCGTGTTCTCGGAAGGCGTTGCCGATATGTACATCCCCCTGGCTCTCCTCTCGCGTGCGGTAGCCTTGGCTAGTTCAAATAGCTGAGTGCCTAAGCCTCTATTTCGGTATGATCTGCTGACGTGAAGGAACTTGAGTTGGAGTTGATCTTTGTGCTTGCCCATACGCTTGCTTTCCAGGACGACTAATCCAATAAGTTCTGCGCGGTCGAATGCAGCATAGAACCATCCCCCCCGATCGAAGCAGTCAAGCAGGAGCGGCGTGTATTTCTCTGCTTCGCCAGGTGGCCAGCCGGGGACATCGTAATGTTGTGGTCTGAGCACCAAAGCTCCATTCTCAAAGTGATAGACGTTGTCTATCACTTCACTTCGGTCGATATTCCAGACTTGCTTGAATTCTTCCCGGAGCAGTTTTCTATGGGTTATCACAGATGAGACTCCTGTGCGCGCCCACTACTGCCCTTCAAGCCGCGACGCAAACCTCTCCTCCTTAGACAGGTATTCGGCTCGACGGCGGATTCTAACATCGACAGCCGCAACGCGGCCATCGCAAATGTTGCGGCGCGCGCATGGCCGCATCTGTTATCGTTTACGTGATGCCACGCAAGGCCGCGCAATCCCCGCAGCTCGCAGTCCTCGCCAAAAGGCTGAGCGACAGGTTGGGCAACGATCGCCTGGCGCAGCAGGCGCTGGCCGCGGTCAAGGAGCGTGCGCCAGACGACCAGTTGGCGCTGGCGTTTCTACTCAAGCTCGCCGAGGATTCCGCCGCCGCGCTGAAAGGCGTGCTGCACGATCGCGCCGCGGGCGGCGACCTGGTGTTTTGCCTCGGTTCATCGGAGCTGATCGGGACCGAACTGTCTTTGGCCGGACCCGGATGGGCGAAAGTTTTTCTCGACGCACGCGCCCAGACCATCGACGGGCTGGTCGCCGCGATGCGCCAGGACCGCGCCCGGATCGACGCGCCGGATCGTCATGGCGCAGCCGCCGTGCTCGGGCGATTCATGCGCCGGATGATGGTCCAGGTGGCGATTGCCGATCTGCTCGACCGGCTGAGCGTCGGCGAAACGGCGCTGGCGATGTCGGAGCTGGCCGACGAATGCATTCGCACGGCGCTCGAACTTGCGGCGGGCTTTCTGGGCGGACGCGCGGGCGAGATTGGGCGATTCTGTGTGCTGGCGATGGGCAAGCTTGGCGCGCGCGAACTGAACCTCAGCTCGGACGTCGATTTGGTCTATCTTCATGCCTCCTCGGGTTCGCCGGATAGTTCCGAGGCGGCGGCGCGCCTGGGTGAATGGTTCACCGAAATTTTATCGGCGGGATGTTTTCGAATCGATCTGCGCCTTCGGCCCGGCGGCCGTTTCGCACCGCTGGTGACGCCGATTGAAGGCGCGATCAACTATTACCAGAGCCTCGGACAGGCGTGGGAACGGGCCGCGCTGCTGCGCGCGCGGCCGGTCGCAGGCGCGCTCGAAATCGGGCATCAACTGCGTGCTGAGCTGATTCACTTCGTGTTTCGCAGCTACCTCGATTTCGACACGCTGCGCCAGTTGCGCGCGATGAAGCGGCAGATCGAGGCGGAACTGAAGACGCCGGCGATGATCGAGCGCAACATCAAGCTCGGCCGCGGCGGAATCCGCGAACTCGAATTCATCGTGCAGGCGCTCACGCTGATTTACGGCGGACGCGATCCCCGGCTTCGTATCGAGCAGACTGTCGGCGCGCTGAAGAAGCTCGATTCACTCGGCTATCTGCCGTCGAAACGCGCGCGCGAACTTTCCGACGCATACCTGTTCCTGCGCGACGTGGAGCACAAGCTGCAAATCGTCGCCGGCCTGCAGACCCACGTGCTGCCCGCCGATGACGACGGGATGCGCGCGCTGGCGGCGCGCATGGGTTTTGGCAAGCGGCCGGGAGCGCTCGAGAAATTCAGCGAGCAACTGAAATCTCATCGGGCTCTGGTTGCGATGCAATTCCGCGAGACGCTGGCCGGCGGCGAGGAAGAGTCAGCGCGCTCGGTCTCCGACGCGGCGGAGGCGGCGTGGAGCTCGGCGCTCGATGCGGATTCCTCGACACGCTACCTGCGCGAGCTTGGTTTTGCGCGCGCAGACGAAAGCGCGCGCCAGCTCGAGCTGCTCGCGCGCGGACCCTCGCATGCCCCGGCCAGCCCGCGGCGTCGCGAGTTGCTCGAGCGGCTCGGCCCGATGCTGATCGACGAGATAGGCAGGCTGCCCGATCCGGACCTGGCGCTGATGAATCTGGCCGAGTTCATCGGGGCGGTCGGCGCGCGCACCTCGTTCCTGGCGTTGCTCGAGCAGCATCCCGCGACGCGGCGCATCCTGCTGCGGCTGTTCGCCTCGAGCACCTACCTCTCCACCATCTTCATCCGCCATCCCGACATGCTCGATACTCTCGTGCGCTCCGATCTCGCGGCGACGCGGCGCAGCCCGGCTGAACTGCGCGACGAGTTGGCGGGATTGACTGCGGCGAGTCCGGATTTCGAGAGCAAGCTCGACGCGCTCCGCGCATTCCGGCATCAGGAATTCCTGCGGATCGCGATCGCCGACCTGGCCGGGGATCTCGAACTGTTCGAAGTTGAACGCGAGCTCACGAGTCTGGCCGAAACAGTGCTCGACGAGGCGATGTCGCTGGCGCGAATTCAAACCGAGGCGCGCTTCCCGATTCCCGCGACGATGCGGCTGTGTGCGATTGCGATGGGCCGGCTCGGCGCCCGTGAAATGTCATACAACTCCGACCTCGACCTGATTTTTGTCTACGACGATCGGGCGGAAGTCGCCGCCGGCAGCCGGGAAATTGCGTCGCGAATCACGCAGAAGCTGATCGCAATCCTCGAATCCCGGACGCGCGAGGGCTATGCCTACAAGCTCGACCTGCGCCTGCGCCCGTCGGGTAACGCGGGCCCGCTGGTCACCTCGCTGGCGGGTTTTCGCGATTATCATCGACAAAGTTCGGCGGTCTGGGAGCGCCAGGCGCTGGTGCGCGCACGGGTAATAACCGGCGACCAGGAACTGGGTCGGGAAGTCGAAGCGGCGCGCCAGGAATTCGTGTACGGCCGCGGACTGACGGCGGCCGAGGTCGGCGAAATAGCGGCGATGCGCCGGCGAATGGAGAAAGAGATCGGCGCCGAGGACAAGACGCGGCTGAACATCAAGCAGGGTCGCGGCGGTTTGGTGGACGTCGAGTTCCTCGCGCAAATGATGGCGCTGTCTCACGGCCATCGCAGTCCGGAGCTGCGCGTGCGCGACACGATGGGCTTGCTCGAGGCGCTCGGCGGCCTCCATCTGCTGGCGCGCGCCGACGCGGCCGTTCTCGAAGACGGCTACCGATTTTTGTCGCGGCTGGAAAATCGGCTCCGAATCGAGAGCGACCAGCCGGCCTGGGCCGTCCCGACCTCGGTGGTTGGTCTGCGCCCGCTGGCGCGCCGAATGGGATTCGAAGGGGCGGACGGCGCAGCGCGAATGCTCGCCGAGCTGGCGGAGCGCCGCGATCGGATCCGCGCAATCTTCGAGCGATATTTTGCGGCCGAGCAGACGATCGGCTCCTGACGCGCGCGGCGTTATTCGAAATCCAGCTTCACCCCCGCCAGCACATTTATCGTCGGCGCCGGAAATCCAAACGCCTCCGAATAGTGGCGGTCCATCAGGTTCGACACGCGCGCGAAAACCTCTTCGTTGTGCACGAACCTGAGCGGGATTCCCATCGCGTACGACGACACCGCATCGACGCGGCTGTACGCGGCGTGATTCGCGATGGTGGACTCAATCGTGATGTCGTCGCGATCGCCGACGAAGATGTAGCTCACGCTGGCCGTGATTCGATCGTGAGGGAGAAAATACGCGCTCCGCACGAATTGCAGCAGCGCCGACGCTGTATGCTTCGCCACGCGCAACGGCTCGGCCGCCGAGCCGCGAGCATCGGCGTGCGTCTCGTCGAGCACGGTCACGTTGCCGCCGAGCGTCAGTCCCTTGATGAGCGTGAAGCTGGGCACGATCTCGACGCCTTGCACATCCACGCGCGCCGCGTTGCCCGCTTCTGATCCGAAAATACACGTCGCGCAGGCCACGGTGACAATCAGGTTTTTCACCCGGCGCGAGAAGTAGGTCGCGGTGAGAGAGGCACGCTCGCCGAAGTTGGTGGTGAATCCGCCGTCGTACTCGCTCGAAATCTCGGGCTGCAGACGGGGATTGCTGAAGTCCGGGTAGTACAGCTCGTTGAATGCCGGCGCGCGAAAGCCTTCGCTGTAGCTGCCGCGCAATGTGGTCGAGATTTTTGCCAGCGGAATCACGACCGACCACGCGGGGTTGACCTCCTTGCCGAACTGGCTGTTGCCATCGACGCGAAATCCGCCGGTGATGAGAACGTGGCCGTTGAAAAAACTGCCCTCCTGCTCGACGTAGCCCGCGTATTCCTGGCGGCGCGCGTTGAATTTGCTCACCCCGGTCCCGAACGGAGGCAGGGGATCGCAAGAGCTGCAGAAGCTGCCCGAGCGCAGCCAGCGATCGAGAAAATCGAAGCCCGCAAGCGTACGGAAGCCGGGAGCCCAAGTGTAGATCGCCTCGGTGTTGCCGCCGCGGGTCTCCTCCGGAATCGAATCCGTCTCGAAATAGGGTACTCCGAAAACGATGCCGCCCGGGAATGGCGGCGCGTTCAGGCGGAGGTCCTGACGCACGAAAAACGCGTTCGCGCGCGCGAGCAGGTTGTCGCCGAAGCGATGCTCGACTTCGCCCTTGAACAGCATGAACTCTTCGCGCTGATGCGCCGTCGGATTCAGCGGCGAGCCGGAGAACACGGAGTAATTGGGCAGGCTCACGTTCGCCGCGATATACCGCGCAAAGCCGCGCAGCACGGTGTCGTCGCCGAGATGGTAATCCAGGCGAGCCGAGCCCGAGAGGTTGTCTGAGTTGTCGTTGAGCGGACGAAACCCTTCAGTCGAGAAGTACGACACTGCGCCCGAGTAGCCGAGATTTCCCTCAGCGCCGCTCGCGGTCGCGACCTGCCGGCTGGTCGCGCGACTGCCGCCCGCTGAAACCAGGCTCGCTGTCGGCGGGCCCTCGCCCTCCTTCGAGAGCACATTGATTACGCCGCCGATCGCCTGCGAGCCGTACAGTGAACCGCCGGCGCCGCGCAAAATCTCGAGGCGATCGAGATTGCCGGTCGTCAGGTTGGCCATGTCGAAGCTGCCGGTCGCGCCCGCGTTGACTTCGACCCCATCGACGAGGATCAGCGTCTGCGCCGAGGTCGCGCCGCGAATCGATACGTCGGTGATCGCGCCCGGCGAGCCGCTTTGGGTGACCTGCACGCCGGGCACCTGGCGCAGCACGTCCTCGACCCGGTCGATCTTCTGCGCCTGGATTTGCGGGTCCTCGACGACCGTGATCGTCGTACCGATGTCGGCGATCGGCTGCTCGATCCTGGTTGCAGTGACGACCACCGGATTCAACTTCTGCGCCTCCTGTTTCTTGGGCGGTGTCGTCGGCTGAATGGTTCTCTTTGCGCGCGTGGCGGATTTGGTCTGATTTGCCGGCGTGGATTTGGTCTGAGTTTGCGACGGCGGCGGCGTGGACGAGTCCTCGGCGCGTGCGATCGGCGCTGACATCGATATCGCGACCATGGTTGACAGGATCCAACCAGAGAGCTGCATGAACTCCCTCCGAGTTCAAAGCCTGCCGGCGCGCGCGGAGGAGCGGTCGGGCAACAAAAAAGAAAAAACCCGACCCCTCGCGAATCGAGGAATCGGGCTTCAGGAAAATCGTGCCTGAGGCCACCCTCCCCGCGGAAGGCAGACAGTTAGTGACCCGGCCGGTCTCCTGGCTTGGGGTTCGTCCTCGAGCCCGCCTTCCCGCCGAAGCGGTGGCATGATGGGCCGTCGTCCCCCCACACAGTTGCGGGGCAGCGCCGGATTTGAACCGGCTTCCCGAGCACCGGGTG
>Ga0074044_10001066_pt1 | contig 25222 bp, 26 predicted proteins | sample BogForMeECP23OM1_FD_94443 | JGI IMG/M metagenome (GOLD analysis project Ga0074044, IMG submission 94443) | Bog forest soil microbial communities from Calvert Island, British Columbia, Canada - Bog Forest MetaG ECP23OM1 | ecosystem: Environmental > Terrestrial > Soil > Wetlands ... | reverse complement strand
AGTTCCGGAGGAAGGAACTTCAGGGCCACGCGGCGGCCAAGCGTAAGATCCTGCGCTTCGTAGACCACCCCCATCCCCCCGCTACCCAAGCGGCCGGTGATGCGGTAATGCGAGACAGTTTGGCCAATCATAATAAGAAAAATCGACAAAACTGATCTTAGGTTGCATGCGCAAGTGAGTCAAACGAAGCACACGTAGGCCCGGACGCCTCGTCCGTGCACCGGGCAAAAGCGAGGCAGTCCTCAGATCCGCGCCAAAACTCGACTAGGCTGCGTTTTCAACCTCCGCCATGGTATTGAAGAACCGGAAGAAATGATCCACCCGCGTGACTTGCAGTGCACTGTGAATCCGATCGCTGACCCCAACCAGGTAGAGACTGCGTCCGTCTTTCTGGCGCGTAACGTAGGCCCCCACCAGCGCCCCGATACCGGCGGAATCCACGTAAGGGACGCCGGTAAAGTCGATAATCAACGCACGGGAATTGTTCGCGCGCACTCTGGCCTGAAAGTCGAATAGCGTCGCAATTACGAGTGGCCCGCTAAGGCGCAGGACTCGTTGCCCATCCTTGGGGCCGGGAACATCCTCAATGCTAAGGGGCTCTTGTGGCATGGCGAGATATTATCCCAGTTCCGAATCGATTGTTAAAGCAATGTTAATTTTCCTGGCGACGCGGGGGGTGGCGCTTACTCTTTCGCTGCTACATAATGCTAAGACGCCCCACTGAGGAGGAACGAGTACATGGCATTGAAGGTTGGCGACCTGGCACCGGACTTTGAACTGTTGGCAGTCGAAGGTGAGCAGCGGCTGAAAATTAAACTCAGCGATTTTCGCGGAAAGAAGCATGTGTTAGTGACTTTTCATCCCTTGAATTGGACCCCTACTTGAGGGGAACAGCTGCCGGCGTTCGACTCCGATCGTGAGAAGTTCGCCGCGCTCGATGCCCAGGTCCTGGACATAAGCACAGATTCGATCTATAGCCATCTCGCCTGGCAAAAGCACGCCATCGGGACCATGCATTTCCCCATGTGTTCCGATTTTTATCCCCATGCCCAGGTGACGCAAGCATTCGGCGTTATGCGCGAAGGCCCGCCATTGCCCGGGATCAGCGAGCGAGCAGTATTCATAGTAGATAAAAGCGGCAAGATTGTCTTTGCTAAGGTGTATCCCCTGGACCGCACCCCGGACAACGCGGAGTTGCTGGAGGAGTTAAAAACTTTGCCATAAATCCCGTGTAGAGACGTTGCTTGCAACGTCTCTCACTTCGGCTTCGGGGAAGACGCTTCTTGTACGAGCACGATATTTTCCAAATACGCCCCGTCGCTCCCCACCAAGATTTCCGCTTTGATCCGATCCCCCGGCGCCACTTTCTCAAGAATGCCAGCGTCTTTCACCTGGTAGGGCATTGTCATCGCGGCCATAAAGCCGGGAATGTCGTCGCCGTCGACATTGATCGAGTGAGTCGGTTTGTCGATTGACACTACCCTTCCGGTCAAGTTGTATCGCTTCACACTTGGGTCTTTTGCCTCGGTCGTGACCTTATCGTCACTCTCTTTGCCCTCCATCTGTTTAGCGCTATGAGATGGCGCGCAAGCGGCTAAGACGCCCAAGGCAACTGAAACAATTGCAGTCAGCATTCTCGCCCGTGTCCGGCATTGCCTATCGAATGGATGGCCCACTGTTCTTCTCCTTTACGATTGCCCCGTCCGCGCCAACCACTAATAGTGAAAGCGATAGCGAAGTTCGACGTAGATTTCTCTCGGATTGTTCCAGTGATATCCGCCGAACGTGAGGCTGTTGTCATACTCGACGCGTCGATTGGCAACATTCAGTGCGGTAAGGGACGCGCTGAATCGTTCCCCGAAGTCCTTGCCGAGCGAGAGATCGAAAGTGGTGTGCTGCGGCAGATAATTCCCCGGATATGGCGCCCCAGGAAAAGCGTTGCTGAAGCCCGAGCCGTAATAAACGTTCGTGGAGGCATAGGCGCGCCACGGGAGAGTAACGTCACCACCCACATTGAGCGTGTTGCGCTGATCATGGTCGAGCGGAGTGAGTTGGGGAGAGATCGCGCCAGGCACGACCAGACCGCCGATGATGGTGCCGGCGCCCTCGGCGATCTGGTTGGAGTAAGCGAGGTGCAGTTGGCCGCGGTGGGCGAAACGCGGAGAACGCAGTGTGAGCTCCCATCCCCGAATTAGGGCTTGGGAAACGGCCAGGGGAAAAAAGATGCTGGAAGCCCCAATATTGTTGTGGTCAAGAAAATTGACGACGTTGGTTTGGAAGTTATCGGCGTCCAGCATCCATCCCCGGTAAGGGATGGTCGCGCCGAATTGATGTTCTTCGTCGCGCTCACCCGGAAGGGTGGCGAATCCCAGGCCTTGCTGCCCGGTGAAGTTGATCAGCGCCGGGCCGGAGACGGTTTCGATCGGCGGCGCTTGATAGTAGTGTCCGTAGAAGGCGCGAAACGTCCAACGAAGGCGAGGGATAGTGAGAGTCGCGCCGAAGCGTGGTTGGATGGCGGACTCGTCGACAGGCGGCGCGGCGGCGGTGACCGCGAAGTTGCCTTCGGAGAATCGCGTGGGGCGAATGCCAGCGGACAGTGTCAGCCAGGAAAAGGGGTTGAACTTGTCGTCGATGTAGAAGGCTTCAAGATTCGCGGTGGGCTGCTCGGTGTCGTTGATAGTCGGATTTCCGCTGCCGTCATTGAAGATGGCGCCGAAGCGCTGGTTATCGCTCTGGTAAAAGCTGAGGAATCCAACTTGCAGATCGTTCTTCTTGTAGTTGGCTTGGACGCTGGCCTGACCCCCGACGTAAGTGGATCTGCGGTTTTCCGTGGTGGCGATGGGAACGTCGTTGGGATTACTGTTGTAGTCCCCGCTGTTGTAGTGGTAGAAGGGCGAAACCGTGGTCAAGAGATGCGAGTTGAAAGTGTGCAGCCAGGTGAAGAGCACGCCCGCATCGGCTTCGTGCTCGCCGTCGCGCAGCCCGATGCTGGGAGTGTACTGATTGCTCGCGGGGTTGTTTTCGATGTCATTGGGGGAAGGGTCGTAAGGAATCTGGAAATAGTCGCGGCGCAGTGAGGTTACGACGCGAAGCTGGTTGGAAGGATCGACGTTGAAGATAAAGGACCCGAAACCGCCGACGCCATTGACGGCGTCGTGTACGACCTGGGGAACTGGCGGCTGCAGCCCAAGATTGCTGCGATTGGCGTTGATGCTGGCATAGTAGCCGAAGCGTTCGGTGTGGCTGCCAAAGCTGAGGGCGTCGTTGGTCTGGTAGAAATTGCCGGCGCTGAGCACCAGCTCAGCTTCGTTGTTGCGCTCGAACCCGTTGCGGGGCACGGCGTTGAACACGCCATAGGTACGGTCACCGAACTCGGCGCCATAGCTGCCACGATTGACTTCAACATATTCCAAATCTTTCGGATCGAACTGCGGGGCCACATTCTGCGCGATCGCGGTGTTGATGAATGGAATACCGTCGAGGAGCCAAGTGGTCTGGTGGCCCCCGCGCATATGAAGCATGTCGTGGGTTACGTAAGCGCCCGGGGTATAGTCGGTGATCATGGCAAGGCTGTTGGTGCGGTCGGCGCCCGGGGTGCGCTCGATGTCAAGGCTGTTCACCAGGGTGATGGGAGTGAAGCTGTCAGTGGGCCCAACTGCCTGGGCTGCGGAAACCGTTACGTTTTCTTGCGCCGAAGCCACTTGTAATTGAAAGTGAGCGACCGGTACTGTTCCCGAGATGACGGTGACGTCCTGCGCCGTCTGCGCGAAGCCCTTGCTGGCAACAGCAACGCTGTAGTCCCCCAGCGGCACCGCGTTGAATTGGAATTCGCCATTGGCATCGGTGGTGGTGGTCTTCGCCCATTCCGACGATTTGGCTTTGAGCATCACCATGGCATCTTGAACGGGACGATGCTGAGGATCGTGCACCACGCCACGAATGGCGCCATAGACGTTAGCGAAGGCAGCAATGCTGCTTAAAACCATGACCGGAATGATCAGGATCGTCTTGTGGTTCATTTCGTCTCCATGTGGGCCAGGTTAGGGCGGTCACCCGCGACGCCGAAATAGACTTCCACTGTGTACAGCGCGCCGCCCGACACATCGAATTCGGGACGGCACCAGTCCGGGAAGGGCACGAGTTTACTCGTGCCGCTAAGCGCCAAAAATCGTCCGGGCTTTAGCCTCTGAGGCGGAAAGTCCAGCCGAGCTTGAGCAGAAGTTTGGACTTACCCAATGGAAAACTGAGGAGGGGCGCGACCAGAGTGCGCATGGTTGACAGATGTCGTAAAGCGAATCGCTTGCTGTGCAGACTGCAGCGTCGCGGACAAAGGCGTAACTCGGGTGCAGACGCGGGCAGCTAAATGTGCCCATTGAGAAACGGTCAGGGAACGGCAACAGTCCCGCTGGCAGCATCCCGGAGGAGCCTGGAATTCAGCATTGTGGGAGGAGCCGCAGTGCATCGGCTTCCGCAGACAGCAAGCGTGCGGAGCTGGCGCAGAAATCGCCAGAGCTACCGGGGCAAACACGCCCACCAGCAGCAGAATCAGCAACGATCTGGCGATCGCACGATGCATGGAGCTTCAAATTCTTCTTAGACGATCCAAAAAGAAATCGGCTTCGGCGCGAAAGCAAATCTTTTCGGCCTACTGCCGACAACCGACAAACAGTCTACAAGCAAAGACGAAAACAGAGGTCACAAAATTGTCAAATCGTGAGTAAATTCTGGCACTCGCCCGTGATAATGCAAGTTGGTTTCTTCCGAAAACGATTAAAGATGACGCGATATGTCCCTATTTCATCAGCACCCAGCGACCCCCATCCGTGAAAAGTATAACCAGGTTCATCACCACGAATATCAGATCATAATGCCAACCCGACCCCTTCTCACCCCAGAAACCCGTGTGCCACACAAAGATTTTCTTCTGAATCGCGCCCATCATGACCACGATCAATCCCAGAGCAGCCAGTTGGGTGAGCACACCAAAAGCCACGCCTAATCCTCCCGCCACTTCCGCCACACCAACAAAAATGGTCAACCCTTTGCTCAAGCCAATGCTTTTGCTTCTCTCATCAGACTTCGTAACCTGACTCCATCCGCTAGTGATGAAGACCACCGCGACCATCAGTCTAAGCGCAAGTAATCCGAAATCAGCGAATTGATAGAGCTGAGGAAACATCAACTGACTTGATGGTTCAAGGATGACGAAGGTTGCCGGAACCGCCCGAGATTCTCACGCCCTGCCGTGAATCTTGGCCCACCACCAACGCACGCCGACAAACAGGAAACGCCAGTCATGAAAGAACTCAGGCTCTTTACGCTCGAACGCATGTCCGATGAATTGGAGCATCCATCCCGCAAGGAAAAGCACGAGCGCATAAAGCCACAACCGGTGAATGAAAATGCTTCCCAGGAACAGCGCAAGCGAAATCAGAATTACCGGTATCCCCAGCGTATGGCATAACCGGTTTACGGGATGCTGATGGCTGCCGGCATATTGCGCAATCCATTGCTCATTAGTGCGGTCCCCCAGCATGGCCATTTGATGATACACGGCTCGAACAGAAAGATGTCGTGTCAAGGATAGCGTCTGAAATGTGGGTCGGTAACCTTGAGTTACTCGCAGGCCACCGCAACCGAGGCGCGCAGCTATTCCCACAAGATTCGCCAGAAGCTGGTCCCACGAGATTCATAGGTTGCTATCAGAACCGAGTAAGTGGGTGGTCCAGAAGAATTGCCGATCAGGCAGACGCCGACGCCGAAGCGAGTCGCGGTCTTGCTTGTGTCGGGCCACGTTGCCAATCGTTGAGCCGGTTCGGGTAGATGGTCAGGATCAGATGTTTGGTAAACGACATCATTGATGAAGCCCGACGGGAAACGCATGTCCTGCTTGCACACCTTTTCACGAAATGTGTTCCTGCCCATTCTCTTTAATTTCGATAGGTGAGCTGCCTGACGGGCTTGCACGAATCCCGCCGCAACTGTATCAGCAACCGTATCCTCCTGCTCGGACGCAGCGGCGGGTAACACTATCGCAACCGTGAGCAGAATGAGGAGGATCAGTTCTTGCATGCCGCTGGATGACTTAATTCACTACGAAGGCATATTGTGTCACGAGGGCTAGGAAACCAAATGGAACTCTCTTGTTTCCACATGCCAAACTAGTAAATAAGGGCATGTGTGGAAGAACGAGCCGGGTTGAGAGCCCCAGTGCAGGCGTGTTAGCATCATAGGTTTTGGGCAGGCTGCTTGACGTTGGCCTATAGACTATCCTCTAATTTTCTTTATGGGCCCGCCGTAGTCAAAGATTCGCAGATCATAAGATTGCCGAGCTCGACCGGACCGCCGCGTGCGGCGGTCCCCACGTGACCTTGAGTTGAAGGAGTACTTCTGTGAAAGTTTACGAAGGCGCAAACATCCGCAATGTCGCCGTAGTCGGGCACGGGCATGCGGGAAAGACTTCTCTGGTGTCAGCCATGCTCTACACCTCCGGCGCAACCCCGCGCCTGGGCCGGGTCGACGACGGTTCCGCCACCACCGACTGGGACGACGAAGAAATCGCCCGCAAGATGTCGATCTCCGCAGGCCTGGCTTATGTCGAGTGGGGCAAAACCAAGATCAACATCGTCGACACCCCCGGATTCAACATGTTCGTCCACGAAGCCAAGATGGTGCTGCCCGTGGTCGAGGCTGCAATCGTCGTCGTGGACGGCGTGGCCGGAGTTGAAGTCGTCACCCAGCGGGTCTGGAACTATTGCGAAGAATTCAAAACACCAAGATTGATCGTCGCCAGCCGCATGGACCGCGAGCGCGCCGATGCCGAACGCGTGCTCGAATCGCTCACCACCGCATTTGGGCGCGCCGTAATTCCTTTGGAGCTGCCCATCGGCAAAGAAAAGAATTTCAGTGGCGTGGTCGACCTCGTCCAGATGAAGGCTTACACCTACGAACTGGGCGGGAACGGCAAGGGCAAAGAAACCGAAATCCCCGCCGATCTGAAAGACCAAGCCCAGGAAGCGCACGAGAAGCTGGTCGAACTGATCGCCGAAGGCGACGACAAGCTGATGGAAGAATTTTTCGAAAAAGGAACTATCCCAGTAGAAGATCTGATTCCAGCCCTGCACAACGCCATTCGCGAAGACAAAATCTTCCCCGTAATCTTCGGCTCCGGCCTGGGCAACGTCGGCGCCGACCGGGTAATGGACTTCATCGTCGACTACACTCCCGCACCGTCCGAGCACGAGTGGGTCCAGGGAGAACCCGCCGCCTCAGGAAATGGCGAGCCCCCGAAGCGCCACGAGACCGACACAGAGCCAGTTTCGCTCTACGTCTTCAAAACAATATCGGACGCCTTCGCCGGCCGAATTTCCTACTTCAAAGTATTTTCCGGCGTGCTGAAAAACGATGCCACGGTGCAGAATTTTACCCGCAATTCACCAGAGAAGCTGGCCCACATCTCCATCATGCAGGGCAAAACCGCCGTGCCCGTAACCGAACTGCACGCCGGAGACATCGGCGCCGTTTCCAAACTGAAAGACACGCTTACCGGAGACACGTTAGGTGACAAGAGCGCGCCCATTCAGTACCCAAAAGTTCATCTACCCGAGCCGGCCATAACTTTCGCCATTGAGCCCAAGAGCCGCGCCGATGAAGACAAGCTCGGCCCCGGCATCCACAAGCTCATGGAAGAAGATGCGATGCTGCGCTTCTTCCGCGATCCCCAAACCAAAGAATTCCTGATCGCCGGAACTGGACAGCAGCACATCGAAGTTGTCGTCTCGAAGATGAAGAAGCGTTACCACACGGAAGTCATCCTGAAAGCTCCGAAAGTGCCGTACCGCGAGACCATCCGCGGCAAAGCCGACGTACAGGGCCGCCACAAAAAACAAACCGGCGGACACGGCCAGTGCGGCGATTGCAAAATCAAGATGGAACCGCTGCCCCGTGGCGGCGAGTTCGAATTCGTCAACGACATTTTCGGCGGCGCCATCCCCAAAAACTATATTCCCGCCATCGAAAAAGGAATCAAAGACGCCGCGTCGCGCGGTTATCTAGCCGGATTTCCGGTGGTGGATTTCAGGGTAATCCTCTACGATGGCTCGTATCACGATGTAGATTCAAACGACATGTCTTTCCAGATGGCCGGCCGCATCGCCTTCAAGAAAGCCATGGAGCAAGCTAAGCCTACGTTGCTCGAGCCGGTAATGTCCGCCGAAATCACAGTTCCCGACGAATTCGCCGGCAGCATCATGGGCGACCTCAACAGCCGCCGTGGCCGCATCCAGGGCATGGACAACAAAGGCGGCAATACGGTCGTCAAGGCCGAAGTCCCGATGTCAGAAATGCTGACCTACGGCGTCGATTTGACTTCCATGACCCAGGGCCGCGGCAGCTTCAACATGGAAATGCATCACTACGACGCCGTGCCGGGGCTGCTGCAGGAAAAGATTATCGAGAAAGCAAAGGCCGCACGCGGTGATGTCAAGGAAGAGGAAGAATAAGTGTGGGCGCGGGCGTCCTCGCCCGTGCGGTGTTCGCTGGAACCCGAACGCTAGTAGGGTGGCTATGCACTTGCCGTACCGTAACCGCAAGTGGTACTTCCAATTTATTCCCACCTACTTGCACGGAAATGAACTGCGTACGGCGTCCGTGACGAGGACGGAAGCGGGCAGGTGCAACCGCTCTGGATTGTCGCGCAGATACTTCACCACTATGCGGACGGCTTGGGCCGTAGAAGCTTTGGAAGGAGGACACGCATGTTTCATCAGTGTTATTTTTTCATGCTCCTCTAGCATCTGCACCATGTAGTCCGCGTCATGTATGCCCGAGATGTAGCCGACGCAGAAAGTGCCATCAACGGCATCTGCGGACGATAATTTCTCGCTGTCAAATATACGAACTGCCAATGAGCACTTCGTAAGCAAACTACTTCCGTCGCCCTTCCAATCAAAATCCTGCGCGACAAGCCAGCCACTGACGAGAAGAAACACTGCGCTCCAGAGGAAAGCCCGCATATCGATTGCCCTCCGTACCATAGGCAACACAATTTCAGATCGCAGCAGTGTAACAGTCTATGTAGGTTCCGTGACAGTTGGTTGTGAATCCCCAACAACATCCGTATGCACGTGCATATTCTTTTCCGTCCTGGAAGAACCGGATTACCTTTTCTCCCTTATGATCTCCCTTTGCTGCCGTAGTCGCTTTCGCACTGAAGGATTTCCGGCTTCCAGTCGTCTGGTACGCCGCGGTCGGATGCGCAAGGATGTGAGCGTAGGCTTGCGCAAACGTCCTACGATTGGTTACGGCCCCGGCATGTCGGCCTATATTCGGTTTGCTCATCTCTCACTCGCTCAGATCGCGCTTGGCTAATTAGACTGCCTCGCTTTTCAAGCCGGCAGCCTTCGCCAGCTTTGCCTGACGCTCATCAAACGTCCAGAATCGTTCGGCCTTGAGTTCAAGCGCGCAGGCGACGTGCAGCGTGTCGAGCGTTCGCATACCGAGCTTCGGGCCATAGCGGCGGGCGAGGTCGGCGCACAGTTCGAAGGCGTTCTCCGGCAGCGCCGCCTCAAGCCACAAGCCATCTGCTCGGTCGTGCTTCAAGGTGTTGAAGACAGCATCCGACTCAGCTTGCGAAATCTTGCGATAAAAAACCTGTTTGGCGATCGCATGGGAACATTCCGCAGCGTGAAGAGGGGTAAACCAGATGCGGGGTTTCTCTTTCATCCGCTCCACCGCGGCCGCAGAATGCCCGTCCCGCACGTACAGCGATGTGAGGAAACTCGTATCGGCGTAGGTAGTCAGAAACGCCCTCGGTCCTTTATCAAGTCATCCACGACAGTTAAAACTCGGTCGCCAAATATTTTCTTGGCGCGGGCCTCGAAATCTGGCCAGTTCGCCGGTTTTTCTTCCGCTTTTTCTGGAACAATGCGGGCGATGACGCGGTCGCGCTCCCGGAGCTCGACGGTGTTGCCCGCCCTGAGCCAAGCCTTTAAGCGACGGGTGTCGCGGAGTTGCCGTAGATTCACAGAAGGCATGGTCGCATCGTGACACATTATGTGTCACATTGTCAACTTGCTTGGATTCCCGGTATCAGATCGCGCTGAATTCCCATTTTGGAACTCCAGAACGCCCACCCCTTCCGCGCCGCTTGACTTCGTCACGTCCCAATGAGCTAATCAATACATATCTCAATTATCTAGGAGGAACGGGCGAATCAAGCCGCTAACTCCAATGGATAGAAGATTTTACCCGTAAGTCCTTATTCCTCAAAGATTTTGAGGGTAGTGTGGCCGTAACCCCATCATTCCAAAAGATCAAGGGGGGAGGGGGGTACCCTCAAAAAAAACTGTCAGCCCGCGCTAGCCGCTCGTCCGTTCAATCTCCGCCAAGGCTTTAGTCTGGCGATACCGGCGAATTTCCATCACGCTGGCAGCGATCAAGGCAACAATGCCGACTACGGCCGCAACCGGCAACGCAACATGGCGATACGCCATCGTCATATTAGGACGGAAGCCGCGCAAACGCCCCGCGACCACAACTCCGAGAATGCCCAGCAGCAGGCTCACGGCGAAAGAAAGCAGCGTCAGCAGGAAAGTAATCAGCAAAACCCGCGTAGGAATCCAGTACCAGCGAGGGTTGCTGGCAAGGCTTTTGCTTTCGGACATCGCGGTTCATTGTAACGCCGCCATCTCCGTCACGCTGACGTCGCGGAGCCGCAAGCCGAGTCCTGCTTGGTGAGTGCGCTAGAATACTTGCTATGTCGCAAGCTGCACCCGCAATCACGCGTTCGCCAGACGAGGTGGTTCGCCAAAGCCCCGTCTCGCAAGCGCCCAACGGCATCTGCTACGCCATCGTCGGCGAGGTCACCGTGGCACCCTCAGACCTGGAGCGAATGGTTGCCGCCGTACCCGACTCCGCTGCCGCCGCTCTGCAGCGCAAGGCCTACTACTTCGTCCCGCTCACCGTCAATCAGGGCGAGGATACCGTGATCGCCGACCGCTACGACGTTGCCCTCAGCGACAACGCCGTTTGCCATCGCAATATCGAACTGGGAGATTCGCAGTGCGTATTCATCTCCACCCGGCTCATGGACGACAAGTTTTCCGTCGCCTTTGAGTTCTTCATCAACGTCGGCCACGCCGTGGTCGAGAAAGTCGGAGTTTCGCAGGAGTTTGCCGACCTGGCATGGAAACAGGTCGAGGCCGGAGCCCGCGGCGAAACTTCGCTGGATGCGTGGGAGTCCCGCAAAGCCGCGACCAGCCCCGGGCCCGACGCCGAAAAACACAAGAACGAGTATCTGGCCGCGACCTTCTCCGACGCGATTTCCATCTACCTGCTATCTCTGTTTATTGATGTGGACTATTACGATCTGCGGGAGCGCGACTACCCGCTGCTAGCCCCGGCCCAGATGGCGGAGCGCCTGCGCAAAGTGGCAGAGTTGTTTCCGGCGAATCCGGGATTTGAGTTCGCGATCTACTATAAGCGGAGAAGCTAAGAAGCTGATTGCGAATCGTGACTTTGAGAGGATGCCGTTTGATTTTCAGCCCACGCTGAAGGGCTCGCTGGTGGAACTGAGGCCACTGCGCGCGGAAGACGCGGACGATCTATTCGCCGTAGCGTCGGACCCGCTCATTTGGGAACAGCATCCGGTTCGGGACCGCCATAAGCCCGAAGTATTCAACCCCTTCTTCGCTGAATCGCTGGCCTCGTTAGGCGCGTTAACGGCTCTCGATTGTAAAGATGGCAGAATCATCGGATCATCGCGATTCCACGGCTACAACGCGCAGGCGAGCGAAGTGGAAATCGGGTGGACGTTCTTGGCGCGATCCCACTGGGGCGGCAAGTACAACGGAGAGATGAAACAGCTTATGTTGCGGCACGCTTTTCGGTTTGTAAAACGCGCGGTTTTTCTCATAGCCCCGCAGAACCTACGCTCACAGAAGGCGATCGAGAAGCTCGGGGGCGTCCGCGTCGGCTCAAAGCCGGATGCCGCTGGACGAGAGTCTTACGTGTACGAAATCACCTCTGTTTCCGGGAGGTAAGTGCGTCGAGAACGTTCCCCCACTTGGCTGCCGTTGTAGAACTGAGAAAATCGCAAATCCGCGACCTAAACCTTACAATCATCCTCCATGCCCGTCACTGTCCGTTCCTTCGCTAAGATTAATCTCGGTCTGCGGATTGGTGCGCTTCGGGCTGATGGCTTTCACGAGCTACGGACTGTTTACCAGACCATCGCTCTGCACGACATCATTCGTGTGTCGGTTGGGCGCGGATCGGGGATTGAGATTCGTTGCGACGATTCGCGGGTGCCGAAGGATGAGTCGAACACTTGCTATCGGATTGTCGAGCGCGCAATGGTGGCGCTCAAGGCTCGTGGCCGAGTCGTAATCGAGATTGAGAAGCGGTTGCCGGTTCAAGGTGGACTTGGCGGTGCTTCGGCCAATGCAATAGCTGCGTTGTTGGGGCTTGAACGGGCGTTGAAGAAAGAGCTGCCGGCTCCTGAACGATTGCGCATTGCTTCAGAGGTTGGATCGGATTTGCCGTTGTTTCTCGTCGGCGGGACGGTGCTGGGCGTCGGCCGTGGCGAAGAGGTTTATCCATTACCGGATTTGCCGCCAATTCCGTGTGCAGTGGCGACTCCCGACATGGGAGTCTCGACTCCAAAGGCATTCGCAGATTGGGACTTGCTTATCTCGCACGGGCCTCAAAGTCCCGACAAATTGACGCCCCCTCCTGCGTCCGATAGAATGGTTGAGTTCGGTCGCGTGCTTTCCGCGTGGCTGGGCGGTCAGTCCCAGGGCAAACATAAGTCTGGGAGGGCTTTATCCGGTGTCCCTGTGAGCAAAGGCAGGGGCCGGGCCGAGACCCCGCTTCTCGACCTCGTCCGTACCGGGATCGAAAACGACTTTGAACAGGTCGTCTTTCCTAAATATCCCGAATTGCGCGAGGTCAAGCGTGTGCTTATGCGAGCGGGCGCGCTTTATGCCTCGCTCTCCGGTTCCGGTTCCGCGACTTATGGGTTGTTTGCCTCCCGAGAGGCAGCCAAAAAAGCTGCGGCCCGGTTGCGCAAGGACGGCATCCCGGCAACGGCCACGACCACGCTGACGCGCCCGCAGTACTGGAACAAGATTTTCGATTGACGATTTCCGATTGCCGATTCTGGACGGCGAGTTACACTAGAAGCGCCAGCCGATCGTCAACCGACAATTGAAATCTGTTTTCGGACACTGGGCCGTCGACTAATGGTAGGTCAAGTGCCTTTGGAGCACTTTGTCTAGGTTCGAATCCTAGCGGCCCAGCCAGAAAAACAGCTATTAGCTTTCAGCCGTCAGCTATCAGCTGATTTGGACTGACAGCTGAGAGCTGACAGCTGAGAGCTGAATTTATGGCAACAACTCTTGCGACAGCGACGGACAAGAAGCCTCAGATGGGCGCCGAGGAAAAACCGGAGCGTAAGCCGCAACGCGGCCGCGTGGACGATAAATTCAAGATCTTCTCCGGCACCGCCAACGAGGCGCTCGCCGATGAGGTCTGCGCTTTTCTCGGCATGAACCGCGGACTGGCGCTGGTCACGCGTTTCAGCGACGGCGAGGCCTACGCGCAAATTCAGGAGAACGTGCGCGGCGCCGACGTTTTCGTGATGCAGCCCACTTCCCGTCCGGTGGATGAGCACATCATGGAATTGCTGTTCATGATTGATGCGCTCAAGCGGGCTTCCGCGCGCCGCATTACTGCGGTAATTCCGTACTTTGGCTACGCCCGGCAGGATCGTAAGGATAAGCCGCGTGTCCCGATCTCGGCGAAGTTGGTTGCGGACCTGCTTACGACCGCGGGCGCTGATCGGGCGCTGATCGTCGATCTGCATGCGCCCCAGTTGCAGGGGTTCTTCAATATTCCGGTCGACCATCTGTTCGCATCTCCGGTGCTGGTCGATCATTTCAGAAAGCTGAGCCTGCCGAATCTTACGGTGGTTTCGCCCGATGCCGGCGGCGTGGAACGGGCTCGCTTCTTCGCGAAAAAGATGGACTCGGCTCTGGCCATTGTCGATAAACGCCGCGTGGAGATGAATGTGGCCGAGGTCATGCACGTGATCGGTGATGTGAACGGCAGGACTTGCCTGGTGATCGACGATCTGATCGATACTGCGGGCACACTGGTGAAAACTGCCAGCGCGCTGATACAGAATGGCGCCAGCAAAGTTTATGCCTGCGCTTCGCATCCGGTGCTTTCCGGGTCTGCGGTGGAAAACATTTCGAAGTCGCACTTCACGGAAGTTGTAGTGACGAACACCATTCCGCTGAGTGAGGCGGCGCGAAATGAACCCAAGATCAGAGTTCTGTCCATCGCCGGCTTGATCGGACGGGCGATCCAATCGATCCATGAAGAAACATCCGTCAGCAGATTATTTCTGTAGATAGGAATTAAATTATGGCAACTGCAACTGAAAACAACCTGCTGGAAGCGCAGCCGCGTGAGGCTGGCACCAAGAATGACGCTCGCCGTGTGCGTCGCGAGGGCAAAGTCCCGGCTGTGCTGTATGGCGCCGGCAAAGACGCTGTGCCGGTCAGCCTTGATCCGCGCCAGGTCTCGCGCATTTTGCACTCGGAGACTGGCTACAACACCATCTTTGATCTGGCTCTCGATGGTGGCGAGCGCACTAAGGCGATGATCGTGGATTGGCAGTACGAGCCCATCAAAGGGGCATTGCTGCACATCGACCTCAAGCGGATCGCGATGGACAAGACGCTCACCGTCAATGTTCCGATCGTGCTCAAAGGCGAAGCTGCGGGCGTGAAGCAGCAGGGCGGTATTCTTGAGCAGATTCTCCGTGAAGTGGAGATCGAGTGCCTGCCAAGCGACATCCCGGCGTCCATTGAGGCGGACGTCAGCGAGTTAGTCTTCGGGAAAGTATTGCGCGTGTCCGATCTGCCGCGCAGTGAAAAACTTAAGTTCCTGACCGATCCCAACCAGCCGATAGCTACGGTCATCTCGGTGAAAGAAGAAGTGGTGGCTACGCCGGAGGCGGTTGCTGCTGAAGCTGGAGCGGCTCCTGCAGAACCCGAGGTCATCAAGAAGGGCAAGCAGGAGGTGGGCGAGGAAGGTGCGGAGCCTGCAGCGGAAAAGGCCGAGAAGCCGGAGAAGCCCGAGAAGAAGGAAAAGAAGTAATGCTCGTGTAGGGACGGGCGCCCTCGCCCGTCCAGCCGAGCATCGCTCGGCAGTGAAGCAGCGAGGGACATTAAGACGGCGTGAAACTTATTGTTGGGCTGGGCAATCCGGGAGTGGAATACCAGTTCACGCCTCACAACTTGGGCTTTCTTGCTATCGACCGGATTGCGCACGAGCGCGGGGTTGAAGTCAGAAATCGTCAGTGCCGAGCGCTGACGGCAAAGGCGGTGGTTGGCTCGGAAACGATTCTGCTGGCCAAGCCCGAGACCTTCATGAACTTGAGCGGCATCTCGGTGCGGGAGTTGGTCGGCAAGCATGAAGTCAGGGTGGAAGAAGACCTGATCGTGATTCAGGATGAACTCGATTTTCCCCTGGGCACGCTCCGCATTCACAGGCGGCGCAGTTCGGCGGGACATAACGGGATCGAATCGATCATCAACGCCCTGGGAACTCACGATTTTTTACGAATCCGGATGGGCGTTGCCCCGGATCACAAAATCGAAGACGGAATGAGTTATTTGCTGGCTCCTTTTCGTAAGGCGCAGCTCAAGGTTGTAGACGAGATGCTCGACGTTGCAGCCGATGCGGTGAAAGCGATTTTGACGGACGGCGCGGGTGCGGCGATGAACCGCTTCAACCGCAAGGTCGAGACGGAAAAAGATTAGCCGCGGATTTGCACGGATGAACACGGATTTCCAAAACGATTCGTGCTGATCCATGAAGATCCGCGGCAGATGGAGACAATGGAATGAATCGCACTTATGAACTAATGTTCATCGTCCGCCCTGACATGGCGGAGGAGGAGCAAGACAAACTTATTTCCACGCTGGAAACGGCAGTGGCTTCCTCGTCCGGGCAGGTAAAGAGTGTGGAGCGCATGGGCAAGCGGCGACTGGCGTACACCGTGCGGAAATTTCATGACGGCATCTACGTGCTGCTGACGGTCGAAGGGGGCGGTGGCCTGATTCACGAACTGGAGCGCCGCCTGCGAGTCACCGAGCCGGTGATCAAGTTCCTCACCGTGCGCATCGACGAAGAGCAGAAGCGCCTGGACAAAATTAAAGCCATCAAGGACGCGAAGCGCAAAGCCGCCGCGCCCGCGACACCAACGGAAGCTGCCGGAGAAGTTCCGGCTGCCACGGCGTAAGAAGACGTCGTTAGTCGTTGGCCTATGGTCGTTGGCCGACACGAACCGCGACAAAATGCAAACGACCATCGACCAATGACTAACGACTGATTCTTAAGGAGCATCATGGCTGACGAAACTAGATCAACATCTGAATCATCCTCCGGCGGCGATCGGCCCGATCGTGGCGAACGCCGTCCCTCTTCTCGTCCCGGCGGCCCAGGCGGCGGACGCGAGGGCGGCGGCGGAGCGGGTCGCAAGTATTTTCGACGCAAGAAAGTTTGCAAGTTCTGTGTCGAAAAGATCGAGGCCATTAACTACAAAGACATTCGCCTGCTCGCGCAATTCGTGGCGGAAAGCGGAAGGATCGTGCCCCGCCGTCTGACCGGAGTGTGCACGCCGCACCAGCGCCGCCTGTCTTTGGCGATCAAGCAGGCACGCAACATCGCCTTGTTGCCATTCGCCGGGCGTGCGGCCTAAAACCTCGTGTGGCATGGGCAACTCGTGAGCCTGCCCTGAGCGAAGTCGAAGGGTCCAGGTTGCCGACAAAGCGGCAGCTCGCAGTCGTCAGAATTCAAACGGGAGTCATCTATGGAAGTTATTCTTAAAGAAGACGTAGCAAAGCTCGGTTCGCGTGGTGACGTGGTGAAGGTTGCCGAAGGCTTCGGCCGGAACTATCTGCTGCCGCGCAAGCTCGCCATTGAAGCCTCCGCCGGCAACAAGGCGGTGATCGCGCAGATGAAGGCCGCCTCGGTACGCCGTTCGGCCAAGGAGAAGCTACAAGCGGAAGAACTGGCCAAGCAGTTCGACGGTCTCTCGGTTTCCTTCCAGCGCCGTTCCGGCGAGCATGACCAGCTTTTTGGTTCTGTCACGTCCAGTGACATTGGGGACGCACTCGAAAAGAAGGGCTTCAATGTGGATCGCCGCAAGGTCCAGCTCCACGAGGCGCTCCGCACCTTGGGCGAATTCATGATCCCGATCAAACTGCACAAGGACGTGACTGCGCACCTGAAGGTGGTTATCGAGAAGGAAGCGGCTGAGTAAAGATCGTTGAGGGCGGTGCGCAGCGCCGCCTTCCGCCGATCGCCCGCCACAATTAATGGTCAGAGTACGACCGGCATAACTTTTGTGCTTCCATTCTGTTACGTGAGTTCTTTTTCAGCAACAATCCCTCCACACTTCTATAATTCCTGCTCACGGTTGGGCTCTTGGCCCGTCCATAGCTATGCGACCGGGAAGAACGGCAATGGCGTCCCGGTGCATTCGAGGACAAGGAAAATATGCCGGCCGGCGCGTGGGTTGTACCCTTTGCAGTTGGCGAGTGTTCCCATCCGGTGAGACGGGACTCAAGGAAAGAAGCTGGCGGAATCCAGGACCCCCAATTATGGGGCGCTATGACTGGGCAGGCTTCAGAGCGTATCGACGACACCTTATTGGTCCGCGAAGCGCAGCGCGGCAATCGTGCTGCCTTCGAGGAACTGGTGCGGCACTATGACCAGGCCGTACTCCGGCTCGCCGTCCATCTCACCGGCTCGGAACCCGAAGCTCAGGACGTGTACCAGGAAGCCTTCTTAAAGGCGTACAAGAGTATCGGCAATTTTCGCTTTGAGTGTTCTTTTTACACCTGGATCTATCGCATCGTGACTAATCTCTGCCTTGATCACCTGCGGAAACGGCAGGTGCGCAAGGAAGATGCACCGGTAGCGACGGACGCGGCGGGGGAGCAGTACGATGTACTCGATCAGGTTCCCGATGGCCGCTCCGGCGCCAACCCAGAGCGCGACCTGATGCGCCGTGAGTTGGCCAAACGCATCACTCGCGCGTTGGAGAAATTAACCCCGCGGGAGCGAATGGTTTTTGAGTTAAAGCACTACCACGGACTGAAGTTGCGCACCGTTGGCGAAGTGCTGAACACGACCGAAGAAACGGCCAAAAATACGTTGTTCCGCGCGACTCAGAAATTGCGGGGAGCACTGGCTGACATGAGATGAACGTGTGGGCAGAGGAAATCTCCCCTGAGGGGGTGCAACGATGAAATGCGAGTGGGTTAAAGAAAACATTCTGCTGTACGTCTACAACGAATTGGCCGACGACGCCCGTTACGAACTGGAGCAGCATCTGGCGCGCTGCGCCAACTGCACCACCGAGCTTAAGACGACGCGCAGTTTCCATGCCATGCTCTCCGAGTTGCCGGTCGAGGAGCCTTCGCCCAACCTCGTTGCGGCTTCTCGCATGCGGCTGCAGGAGGGGCTGGAAACTGCAACGCAAGGAAGGTTTTGGCATCGTCTGATCTTCGATCCCGCTGCCTGGCTTCGTCAGGTACGTTTTGCTCCTGCTCTGGCCGCGGCCATCTTCATGCTTGGCTTTGCCGGCGGAATCGGAACCACTTACAAAGTTCTAAGCGGCAACGGCGGTGCCTCGATTGCGGCCCCTGTCAGCGCACCGGCCGAATCCTCCATCACCGGCATTCAGTCCATCACGCAGGACCCCGGATCCAATCACATCAGCATTAAATACAACACAGTGTCCACCCAGGAAGCACAAGGTTCGCTCAACGACCAGCGCATCCAGCAACTGTTGCTCTTTGCGGCGCGCAATAATTACAACTCGGGCGTACGGATGGATTCCGTCGATCTGCTGACCCAGGAACCGAATAATACTCACGTTCGCGAGGCACTTATGTACGCCCTGCGCTATGACTCGAATCCGGGAGTGCGGCTGAAGGCGCTGGATGGCCTGGGCGCGTACGTGAAGAGCGATCCGCGGGTGCGGGATGCATTGCTTGAGGCCCTGGTGCAAGATTCCAATCCCGGGGCTCGCACCGAAGCTTTGCATCTGCTCGAACCCGTACGGGGCGACAGCAGCGTGCGATCGGTTTTGCAAAAGCTGGCGGACAGCGATCAGAACCAGTACATCCGATCGCAAGCTCGTATTATGCTTGCCCAGCTTCCGGAATTTGATTGACAAGACTGGTGGAAGGTATGTGGGGATGGGCTCATGCCTGTCCATGCGGCGATGGTCGGCGGTGTGAGGATGAGAATGGAAGGTGAATGTTGAAACAGCTCTCTAAATTCGTCGCGGTACTGTTGTTGATCTTGCCGCTGGCAGGCGCGCAACAGACTCGCGTTTATGGTGATGGCGGAAATTGGACGCAGGAGATTACCGGATCTCTTGCCATGGTCAAGAACCTGAAGGTTAAGGTAGAGGTTGGCTCAGTGCGGGTGGAAGGTGGATCGCAGCCGGGCATCAACTACGTAATTCGCAATCATTCCTACAGCGGTTCGGAAGACCGGGCCCGCCACGAATTCGATAGCTACAAGATCAGCGCTTACGTCCACGGGGATACGGCGTGGATCGTGGGTGATTGGCAGGGCGGCAAGCCACACAAGTTCTCCGCCGACTTTGTAGTTAACGTTCCCCGTGGGATGGATGAAATCAAAATCGAGACTGAGGGTGGCAGCGTCACTACGACCGGGGTCACAGGCCGGGTGGATGCGCAGAGTGGCGGCGGCAGCATTCATCTTGATGACATCGGCGGTACGGTCAACGCCGAAACCGGTGGCGGCAGCATTGATGTGGGCAATGTCGCTTCCGACGTCCGCCTGCATACGGGGGGTGGTTCCATTAAGGTGAATTCTGCCAAGGGCAAGATCGAAGCCGAGAGCGGCGGTGGAAGCGTGAGCATCATCTCGGGCTTGCAGGGCGCGGTGCTCGAGACTGGCGGCGGCAGCATCCAGGTGGAGCGCTGTGCCGGGAAGGTTAAGGCCAGCACCGGTGGCGGCAGTATCGATCTGGGTGATATTGGTGGTCCGGCGGAAATGGAAACCGGCGGAGGTAGCATTCGCCTCAGTTCCGCCAAGGGTCCAGTCCGCGCGGAGACGGGCGGAGGCAGCATCGAATTGAACGGAGTGCCATCGGCGCGAGCCGAAACCGGAGCCGGCGGGATCGTGGCCAAGTTTGTCGCTTCGAACGGCGAACACAATGACTCTCAATTGGAGACTTCCGCGGGCGACATCACAGTCTACCTGGCGCCTAGCGTGAACATCAGCGTCCGTGCCTCAATTGAAGTTGCCAACGGCCACAATATTCGCTCGGATTTTCCTGATATCAGGGTAACCACCGAGGGCGGCGATTATGGTCCGAAGACGGTCACCGCGGAAGGAAGTCTGAATGGCGGTGGTCCCGTGCTCAAGGTACGTACGACGACCGGCGACATCTGTTTTCGCCGCGCGAACCACTAACAGCATTTTTGCGGAGGTGAACATGCGAAGTTTAATCTTGATGACATTGATCATGTTGCCGCTTCTGGTAGTAGCAACCCATGCCGCCGATCAACTTACCGTCGACACCAGCGACTCCTTCGGTTTCTCCAGCGAGGACTGGGGCAGCGGTTCCTATCTTGGAGTGGATACGCGTGATATCACTCCGGACCGTCTGGCGGCGCTGCACTTGAAAGACGAGCGCGGCGTGGAGGTGACCATGGTTGATCAGGATGCGCCCGCGGGCAAGGCTGGCCTCAAAGAGCAGGACGTGATCCTGACTTTGAATAGCACCGACGTGCAGAGCGTAGAGCAGTTGCGCCGCATGATTCGCGAAACTCCTCCCGGACGAGTGGTCACGCTGGGCATCAGCCGTAACGGCCAGTCAATGACCGTCAAGGTGGAACTCGCGGATCGCAAGCAAAGCTACGCTCGCAACTTTGGTCCCGATACCAAGCAATTCAAGTTCAATATGCCGATGATGCCTGCCATGCCGTCCTTGCCCGACATGGATCTGCCGGGTTCCATCGTGGTGGTGCACTCCTCCGCGCGCAGTGGTTTGATGGTGGAAAATCTTACGCCGCAACTCGGAGACTTCTTCGGAGCCAAGAATGGTCAAGGAGTTCTGGTCCGTTCGGTGGAGAAGGGAAGCCGCGCCGACAAAGCCGGTTTTCGCGCCGGGGACGTGATCGTCAAAATCAATGATGAGCCAATTCATGACAGCGGTGACTTTACTCACGCCTTACGCTCGCGCAAGGACAACACCGCCAGCATCAGCGTGATTCGCGACAAGAAAGAACAGACCATCACCATCACCTTGCCCGAACGCAAGCAATCGGACCTTTTCCGCGAGAGTCTGGACGTGGAAATTCCGGGAATTGACGCTGAGACCCGCGAGGAATGGAGCCAGCTCCAAACTGAAATGGCCCATCTGAAGCCAGAAATGGAAGAGGCCGTCAATCGTGCACTCAAGCAGGTCAAACCAGAAATTGAACAGCAAACCAGGGAAGCCCAACGACGTGCTCAAGGTCTCAAGCGCCAGATGCGCGATATGCAACGCCAATTGCGAGACCACCAGCGTGAGATCGAGAGAGAACTAAGACAGGGACTCGAGGGCTCCAGCAGCGAATTCTAACCCGCATAGGGCGGACTTGTCCGCCGCTGTTGATTTTGGGGGTGCTGATTTTCTACATCTGAACATCAAGGTCAAAAAAGCGGACAAGAGTGTCCGCTTTACACCTACTTGCCGGAGCCCTGAGCCAGACCACGTCTAGGAGATGGAGCCAGGCAAACTCGATTCCGGCCCGCCTGTTTTGCGGCATACAAGCCTGCGTCAGCCGCTTTCACCAACTCGTCGCGGGTGCTGCCGTGCTCGCCATAGTTCGCAGTTCCTGCGCTGATGGTGACCGGCCGGGGAACGCCCGGAAACTGCCAGGCCTCCACCGTCTTGCGCAGCTTCTCTGCGACTCCCAACGCGTGCACGGCATTCGTCTGCGAGAGCAGGATGGCAAACTCTTCGCCTCCATAGCGGCACAGAACGTCGATCTTCCGCAGTTGCTGATGAAAGATCGAAGACACCTGGCGCAGCACCTCGTCTCCCAGCAGATGTCCAAATTCATCGTTCAATCGCTTGAATTGATCAATATCAATCATCAGTACAGCCATGCCCGTGCCGTATCGTCGTGCCCGATCGATCTCCTCCACAATCCGCAATTCGAAAAACCGGCGATTGAAAATACCGGTCAATCCATCCAGATACGCCAGCTGTTTCACGCGCTCGACATAATGAGCATTCTGAATGGCGGTGGCGCAGATGTCAGCAACCGACTCCAAGGGTTGAGTGTCGTTAGCGTTAAATGCGCCGGCTCGGGTCGTGTCCAGCACCAAAACACCGAGGGTCAGGCCAAACGAGATTAGAGGAATGCACATGCTCGAGCCGGTTTCGACGTACAGCCCAATGCCGGAACCGGCTTTCACATCATTGTCGATCAGCGTCTTTCCCCCAGCCAGAGCTCTTCGCCAAAGTCCTTCTTCAGCCAGCAGCCCCCCTTCCGGAGCGCGCCCCGTGAGCTTTCCATGGCTTGCTCGCAGCGCCAGGTCATCTTCATCCTTCAGCAGGACCGACACGTGGCAGAGCTGAAAAGCCTGTTGGATCAGCAAACATACCTTGGCGAGCAATTCTTTCAAGTCGAGCACCGCCGTCATCTGTTGCGCGATCGCATTGATGGCTTCCAGTTGGGAGGCGCGCTGTCGCTCCAGCGAGTGCAGACGGGCATTCTGCAAGGCCATGGACGCCTGGGTGGAAAACAACGCCAGCAAATCTATTGTCTCTGAATCGAAATGGTTGAGGTTTTCGCTCTGGCAGTCCAGCACGCCCACCACGTGGTCACGCACCATCAGCGGGACCGCCAGTTCCGAGCGTGTATTCTTCGCCGATAAAATGTAACGAGGGTCCTTGCTGACGTCAGCGGCATAGATGGGACGTTTCTGCTTCGCCGCCGCGCCAGTAATCCCCGTTCCTATCGCCAGCCGGGCCTTATCGTGACCATCATCCCAGCCAACCTGGCAGCGCACGTAGAGTTCGTCTTGGTCGCGCAAAAAGATGGCCACGTTCTGCAAGTGGAAATAATCACGCGCGATAGTCAATATCTGCTGCAGCACCTCGTCCAGATCGAACGTGGACAGCACTGCCTGACTCGCGTCGTAAAGAATCGAGATCTTCTGCATTGGGGCTGGCCAAATTCTAGCTTCCCCATCTCCGGTTACGGAGGTTCCGAAAGTAACCTGCGGCGGCTGAAAGTCGTAGGCACCTTTGTCCAAAATCCAGACGAATCGTGCGAGAGACGCGTCGGCTGCTAAGCTCAGAATCTAAAGCAGCTTAGAAGACTGGAAGCATTAACCCTTTGGCGGTTTGGAAGGTTGTCGGCCAGCTATGGTTTTGATAATAACGAACGCTGCCAGGCAGATAGAAAAGTCCACAACCATACCAAAATCGATCCGGAAAGGATCGTGGCGCGCTGAAAGCGGCAAATACCTCGCCAGCAGAAAATAGACTGCATTTCCAGCAAGAACTGCCGCCAGCGCATGAATGAAGTTGGTCACCTGTTTGGACATATCGTAAGTCGCGAGGGCATCCTGCCCTCGCAGGCGGGCGCAAACCCCGAGACAGCGCAGGGAACGACGCACACTCAGCCAAAACGTCTCGCGGACTATAGCACCGGCGACGCCTCCTGCTAACATCCCTTCAGATGCTACAACTGGGTACCTCCGTTCAATACGTTAAAGGAATCGGCCCAAAGCTCGCCGAATTGCTGGCGGCCAAAGGTATTCAGACCCTCGACGATCTGCTGCACTACCTGCCTTTTCGCTACGAGGACCGGCTGAACCCCCGGGGCATTGCCGAACTGCGCGCCGGCGAAATGGCCACCGTGATTGCTGAGGTTCGGACCTCGGGTCTCTTCCGTACTCGCCGCATGCCCATCTTTCAGATGACCGCCGGGCAAGGCAGGTCGCGACTGAAGTGTATCTGGTTCAACGCCACCTATCTTCGCGACAAATTCAAGCCCGGCCAGGTTGTCGCCCTGTACGGCAAAGTCGAGGAGGATTACCGCGGCGGCGAACTTCAACTCACCCAGCCGCAATTCGAGATCATCGGGGAAGCTTCCAACGACGGTGGCCCTGATTCCGCGGAACAGAAACTCGCGGCTTCGCTCGAAATCGGCCGCATCGTACCCATATACGAATCCGCTGGCCAAGGCCGTCTGACCTCGCGTTGGTTCCGCCGCATCATCCATACGGCGCTCGAAAACCTCCCGCCGGACTTGCCCGACCTCATCCCGGCGGTGGTTCGCCGTCATCTCAGCCTGATTTCCCCCCGAGAAGCATTGCAGAAGGTTCACTGGCCCGATCCCGGCGAGAGTATTCAAGATCTCCAATCCTCTCGCACCCCGGCTCACCTTCGCCTCATCTTCGAAGAGCTGTTTCTTGTGGAACTTGGACTCGAACTAAAACGCCGGGAACAGAAGGCACAAACGGGGATCGCGTTCCAGTTGGACGATCGCGCCCGCGCCGCCATAAAAAAGATTCTCCCCTTCCATCCCACGGCAGCGCAGAAACGGGTGCTGAAGGAAATCGCTTCCGACATGGAAAAACCGTTTCCTATGCGCCGCCTGTTGCAGGGCGACGTAGGCTCAGGCAAAACCATTGTCGCCTTCGAAGCCGCCATCGTTGCGATGGAAAACGGATATCAGGTCGCGCTCATGGCTCCGACGGAAATCCTCGCACAGCAGCACTACTTCTCGGCTTGCCGTATTCTCGAAAGCGCGGGCTATCGGGTAGTGCTTCTAACCGGGTCGATGGAAGATGATCGCAAGCGCGAAACCCGCCGCCACATCGCCCAGGGCAATGCCCAACTAGTAATTGGAACCCATGCCCTGATCGAGCAAAAAGTCGAATTCGCCAAACTAGGCATGGTAATCGTAGACGAGCAGCACCGCTTCGGCGTCCTCCAGCGCTTCAAGCTAATGAAAAAATCCAGCGAAGATCGCGTAGGAACGGGTCTTCGACCCGTCCAGGCCGAGCAACGCTCGGCAACCTCCCCGGAACCAGATGTTCTAGTCATGACCGCAACCCCGATCCCGCGCACTCTAGCTCTCACCCTCTACGGTGACCT
>Ga0074044_10001065_pt1 | contig 25224 bp, 14 predicted proteins | sample BogForMeECP23OM1_FD_94443 | JGI IMG/M metagenome (GOLD analysis project Ga0074044, IMG submission 94443) | Bog forest soil microbial communities from Calvert Island, British Columbia, Canada - Bog Forest MetaG ECP23OM1 | ecosystem: Environmental > Terrestrial > Soil > Wetlands ... | reverse complement strand
TCAAACCGTCTGGGTGACCGAGTTCAATCCGAGCGGCATCAGCGGCGGCATTTCAAGCTCTGCCCAAGTTCTCGCCAACCTGATACCCTCAGTGGATTATTGCGAACGCACGCCTTGGATTGAAGGTTACTCCTGGTTTATGTCACGAATCAACGGAGATCCGTATGACAGCCTGCTTTCTACCAACTCCGGCGTCCTGACCGCGGCAGGCCAGGCCTACGTGCAATTGCCAGTGCACCAGACAAACCTTTATTATCGCATCCCCGGTCGGCTTCAAGCGGAGCGATATGTCACCATGAACAATATGAACATTGCGCCGACGACAGACACTAACGGACTTGCTGACATGATATCCACAGCAGCCGGGGGAAGCTTGGACTACAATATCGAGGTCGATTCCGCCGGGATCTATCCTTTGAACTTTCGCGTTGCTGGTGCCACCGGTTATATCAATGTGTACAATGGCGGCACACTGCTGGGGACAGCACATATCACGCAAACCGGTTGGTCCACGGTTTCGACCACCGTTTCATTGGCGGCTGGCACACAAACACTCCATGTGGTTCTTTCCTCAAACGCTCAACGGGTGAATTGGATGGACTTTCTGGCGACCAATGGTACGCCGTCAATTCCGGATGGTTTGAGTGCGGCGGCGGGCGGCACCCAGGTGGTGTTGAACTGGTCGATTGCCAGTGGAGCGACCAGCTATAATGTCAAATGCTCCATGACCAACGGCGGGCCTTACCTCACCATTGCGAGTCCGACGACGACCAGTTACACGAACACCGGCCTGGCCATCGGCACCACCTATTATTACGTTGTTTCGGCGGTGAACGCCGCGGGCGAAAGCACCAATTCCATTCAGGTCAGTGCCACGACTGCGTTTCCACCTGTAAATTTGGCGTTGAACGAACCGGTCACTGTGAGTTCGACTCAAAGCGGCTATCCCGGAAGCAATGCGGTGGATGGCAATACCGGGACCCGCTGGGCTTCCGCTTGGAGTGATCCACAATGGATTTATGTCGATTTACAGGGCACATATAACATCACGGAGGTGGAGCTCAACTGGGAAGCGGCTTACGCGACAAGTTATCAAATACAGGTTTCCTCCGACGCCACAAACTGGACCACGATCTACAGCACAAACTCGGGAGCTGGCGGCATCGAGGATTTGACCGGGTTATCCGGAACGGGTCGTTATGTGATGATGTATGGGACGGCGCGTGGGACGGTTTATGGCTATTCCCTTTGGGAATTTGAAGTCTTTGGGACTGTTCCTACGCCAACGGGTCTGACGGCGACGGCGGCCAACACGCAAGTCGCATTAAGTTGGAACGCTTCCCCGGGGGCGACCGGCTACAACGTCAAAAGCGCTGCTGTCAGCGGTGGGACTTACACGACCGTGGCCAACGTGACGACGACCAGCTATACGAACACCAGTTTGTTCAACGGCACGACATATTATTATGTGGTTTCAGCACTGAACACTTTTAGTGAAAGCGCCAACTCAACCGAAGTCCGTGCCACGCCCACCAATCATCCGCCCGTACTGGCTGCGATTTCCAACCAAACCATCCTGGCCGGCAGGACGCTGCTGATCACGAACTCAGCCAGTGATGCCGACAGTCCGCCCCAGACCCTGGCCTTCAGTTTGCTCATTGCTCCGACCAACGCAGCCATCAATTCCAACAGTGGGGTGTTCACCTGGCGGCCGACCATGGCGCAGTCGCCCTCCACGCAGACGGTTGCTGTGGTCGTCTCGGACAATGGTGTGCCCATCATGAGCGCCACCCAAGGCTTCACGGTAACAGTGATTCAGCCAGTCGTGCCTGTCCTCAATGCCGTTTCCATCACCAACGGCCAGTTTGGGTTTTGGATCAACGGCGATACTGGGCCGGACTACACGATCATGGCTTCCACCAACCTGTCTTCTTGGAATCCAGTATTCACGGGCAATTCGCTGCCGGTGCCTTACTTTTGGGTGGATACCAACTTAGTGTCTTATCCATTTCTCTTTTACCGTGTCTTATTGGGCCCTTGACCCCGTGTGGTCAAATAATTCATCCGCGGAATTTCGCTGCCGTCATTCTCCCTTTGCTTTAGGGCGTTTAGGCTGGTAGCCTTGCGCCATGCCTTGGAAAAAGCTGCTGGCTTGGGCCACCGGGCAAATCGATGAGGCCCTGCGCCAGAAACTGGAATTCGTGCTGGAGGAAAACCGCGTCTACCGCGCCCTGCTCGAACGGCATTCACCCCACTGGCGCCTCCAGGATGCCGAGCGCAAGGTTCTGGCCGAGAAAGGCAAACCCCTCGGCAGGTTGTTGGGCGAGGTGATCACCATTGTGCAGCCCGAAACCCTGCTCAAATGGCATCGCCGCTGGGTCGCCAGCAAATGGGATTTCTCCCACCGACGGAAGGCCAAACCGGGACGGCCATCCGTCTCGGTCGAAACCGAAAGGTTGGTGCTGCAATTCGCCCGCGAGGATCCGGGCTGGGGTTATGATCGCATCGTCGGCGCCCTTGCTAGAGCATTCCCATGAATCATGTAGCGTTTTTTGCGCAAGAAAAGGTCGGAAATCGCATGATTTTTGGCGAGATACTCACGCTTGGCGGACAAACTCATGTTCGGGTCTTGGGTAACCACGAATATGAGTCAACCTATTGTCGAACCCCGCGTCCAACTCCCAGCTCCGGTAACATTTATCCTGAGTCAATTCGGAGTCGAGACATTTCGTAAAATATTTTTGACAAGTCGTAAAATACGTAATATAGTATCGCACAAAATTTCACATTTTGTATGACTTATTGCGCTTTTTGTCATTAAAATGTTACCAATGCCGCCAACAACAAACATGACATTAAGTGTTTTACACAAGGATGGCCGAACTTCCAAGTTTATGGCGTTGGTTTGTAATGTCGTTCAAGCCGGGAGCCCTGAAACAAAACTGGCCAGAGTGGTGGCAAATCTGATTCTCATTGCCGGCTTGATTTCAGCGAAACCAGCGTTTGCGCAAAATACAAATATTCTTACCAATCCAGGATTTGAGACGGGCAGCCTCTCCGGCTGGACGACCTTCGGCAATACCATTGGCAATGTTTCCGTACAATCCGTTCCGAGCGTTGCTCATAGTGGAACTTACTATCTCAAGACTTACGGTCAGTTCATTGGTGCGACCAATTACTCGGGCGTTTATCAGGACAATCTGTCGGCTCCGAGCAACACCTACACGGCTGACGGCTGGGCCTATACGCTCTACAGCGACGGCAGCGGCATTCACGGGGAGGACGCGATCTGGCTCGAAGTAAGTTTTCGAGACGCGTCATACAATGCCCTGGCTCTTTACCGGTCGGTGGTCGTAACCAGCAATAATTTGGCCAGCTTCGGGGGGGCGAACACTTGGTTCGATTTGCAGATAACCAACCAGTGCTTCTTTACGAACGCTTCGGCACAGATACTGTTACCCGGAACAGTTACCAACACCGTGACCAGCCTGGTGGCTCCGGCGGGCACGGTCTACGTGCAATATCAAGTCGTTTTTAGGCAGGGTCCGGATAACGCAAATGCCTCGATGTATTTCGATGACCTTACGTTGAAACAAACTGGCGGAACGGTGGTCGTTCCTCCCGTCACGCAGTGGAACATTGTCTGGAGCGATGAGTTCAACGGCACTAACATCAATACGAACAATTGGACGTTTGAGACCGGCAATAATGGAGGCTGGGGCAACAGCGAACTGGAATACTATACCAATGGTCCGCAGAACGCTTACGTGAGCAACGGGCTGCTGCACATCGTGGCGCTGCAATCCATGGGGGGTACCACCTATACCTCCGCCCGCATGAAGACCGAGGGCCTTTACACAACACCAACCTATGGACGTTTTGTATGGAGCGCTGCCCTGCCGGCGGGCACCGGCATGTGGCCGGCTCTCTGGATGCTGGGAGCGGATTATCCCTCGGTCGGCTGGCCAGCCTGCGGAGAGATTGATGTCGTGGAAAACAATGGAGCAACTCCGGATTTTGTGCAAGGAAGCCTCCACTACGGACCAAGCAACGGTGAAGTCAGCGATACGGGCTATTACTATTTTCCCAGCGGAGGTTCAACAACCAATTTCCACACTTACCTGTTGGATTGGGAGGCCAATTCAATCCGGTGGTACGTGGACGGTCAACTTTATGAAACCCAGAGCAGTGAGGCCCCTTTCAACGCGCCGTTCTTCTTTATTATGAACCTGGCAGTGGGCGGCAATTATGTTGGCAATCCTTCCACCAACGCCATCAATGCGGGCACCGTTTTTCCCGCCGAGATGCTGGTGGATTACGTGCGCGTTTATGAGCAAACAGCGCCGCTCGCTTTTTCCGTGGGGCCACAGTCGAATGGAAGTTTCACATTGAGCTGGCCGACCAATATTGTTTGCCACTTACAAATACAAACGAACTTCTTGACCGGCACAAATTGGTTTGACACGAGCGTCACGACCTGTCCGTTTGTCGTATCGCCCAATCCCAATAACAACTGCGTCTTTTATCGGTTAGAATCGCCATAAGACAATGTGCGCTGTTTTTCCCGCAAGTCACTCACAGGATGATGAAGTAGCCTGCACGATTTAAGAACCTTGGTTTTTGAAAACCTGCAATTAATTATGATACGCCAATTGATTTTTACCATGGTGCCGGGTTTGTTCCCGGGTGGAACTGGTTTGCTGAAGAGGCGGGAGCGGGTCGAGGCCGAACCGCCGGTTTTACGGCGAGGCCAGTTGCCGTATGGCGACTCGCTGTGGGACTTTGAAATTTATCCCGCCCTCTGCGCCGGCGCTGGCAATCGCCCTCAGCGGGACAAACGTCGTGATTTTCTGGCCGATGTCGGCGACCAACCGGTTGCTGGAGACAGCGCCGGGGTTGGGATTGCCCAGCGACTGGAGCACCCTAACGACCGCTCCCTTGTTCCTGAATTCAGAATACACCGTCACGAATGCGGTTGGTGCGGCGGCGCAATTCTACCGCCTCGCACAGAAACCCTGAGATCTGCCTTCGCGCGCAATGAACTTGTTTTTTTCATCCAGCGGGCTTTCGGACAAATCTTGGCGGATTCCGGTTGAATGTGCATAATCTGGTTTGGAAATGATCGGATTCAATTTCCCGAAGGCCCTGTTTATGAAACCAACCATCCACCTGGCGGGGTTAAGGATTCCAGGCGCGGCCACGGGCGCCGTGACGCTGCTGACGGGCCTTTTGTTTTTCCTCACCGTCCCGCGCCTGGCCGGCCAGGATGCTCCGCTGCCGGAATTGCAAACGGCCGAGCAAGTCCGGCGATTGACTCCGGAGCAGGCCGCGCGTCATTATCCGGTGCGGTTGCGCGGGGTGCTGACGTTTTTTGACCAAGTCCAGTTTTACCGGTTTTTCCAGGACGACACGGCAGGCGTCTATCTTTTTCCGAGTGACGCGTTGACCAATGCGGCCTTGGCCATGGGAGAATTGGTGGAGATCGAAGGCCAGACCAGCCCCGGCGAATATGCGCCGACGGTCACGCCGCAGCAGACTAAAATTTTGGGCGCGGGAACCTTCCCTCCCGCCAAACCGGTTTCTTATGAAGATCTGGCCAGCGGCGGGGAAGACAGCCAGTTCGTGGAAATTCACGGCATTGTCCGCGCCGTCAGCTTTGACGCGCAAACCAAATACTATTCGATTGAGATCGCGACGGGCGGCGGGCGTTTGACGGCGCTGGCGACTCAACTGCCCGTCCGGCGGGAGGAAGATTTGGAGGACAGCACCGTCAAAATCTGCGGTGTGTGCGTCAGCCGTTTTAATCTGCAACGGCAGTTATTCGATCTCCGGCTGCTGGTGCCGCGTCCCACGGACATGGTGATTGAAACGCCCGCGCCCAGCCATCCGTTCGACGCACCCACACGCCCTATCGAGCAACTGTTGCAATTTACCCCGCGCGGTCCTTACGGTCACCGCGTTAAAGTCAGCGGCATGGTCATCTACCGGCGCGACGATGCCCTGTATCTCGAAGATAAAACGGAAGGGCTGTATGTGGAGACGCACCAAGAGGGTTCTTTGCTTCCCGGTGACCAGGTGGAAGTTTTGGGTTTTCCCGCCAAAAGCGAATACATCCCCATGTTGCAGGATGCCATCTTCCGGAAAACCGGCTCCGGCCCGTTGCCGGCGCCGGACCTCGTCACGGCCGATGAGGTATTGAAAGGGACGCACGATTGCCGCCTTGTGCGGATTGAAGCCACCGTACTGGATCGGACGCGGTACAGCCGCGAACAATTTCTGGTGCTGCAATCCGGCGGTTTTATTTTCAACGCCTATCTGGAGCGAAAGGATGTCGGCGTGGACTTTTCCTATTTGCAAAACGGCTGCAAAGTCGCCGTCACCGGCGTCTGCCTGATTGAACGGGGCAATGACTGGCATGTCGGACCCGACTGGCGTGCCAAATCTTTTCGCATCTTGTTGCGCTCGGCGGGTGATATTTTTGTGTTACAAGAGCCGCCCTGGTGGAATTTGCGGAAATTGCTGTGGATGGTCGGCATCTTGTGCGTAGTCGTGCTGGTCGTGCTGATGTGGGTTGGCGTGCTGCGCCGGCGCGTCCAGAAACAAACCAAGATCATCCGCCAGCAACTTCAGACCGAGGCGGCCTTGAAAGAACGTTATGAAGACCTGTTTGAAAACGCCAACGACATGGTTTTTACCCACGACATGTCTGGAAACATCACGTCCATCAACAAAACCGGCGAACAAATACTGGGCCGCCCCCGCGACGCCATCCTGTCCAAAAACCTGATTGAATTCGTGGTCGAAGAACAGCGCGCCGCCGCCGCCCAATGGCTCGCACAAGTGGCGAAAAGCGCGGAATTGCCGCCGGCGGAGTGGGACTGCCTCAATTCTGCGGGACAACGCATCCGGCTGGAGATCAGCACGCGCGTGGTCGGGCGGGCGGGGAAACAAATGGAAGTGGAAGGCATCGCGCGCGACATCACCGAACGAAAACGGTTGGAGCGCGAGATTTTGGAAATCAGCAGCCGGGAACAACGCCGCATCGGGCACGATCTGCACGACGGCGTTTGTCAGCAACTGGCTGCCATCGCCTACCGAATGGACATCCTGGCCGAACAGTTGCAGGAAAAGGGCGTGGCCGAATCATCCGAAGCCGAACGGGTGGGCGGACTGGTCAATGAAGCCATCAACCAAACCCGCGGCGTGGCGCGCGGACTGTTCCCGATCGGTTTGGAGGAAAATGGATTGGTGTCGGCGCTGGAAGAACTGGCCGTCAATACCAGCAATCTGTTCAAGGTCCGATGCCAGTTCTCCGCCGAAGGGCAGCTTCCCAAAGAGGAAAATGGCGTTGCCTTGCATTTGTATTACATCGCGCAGGAAGCCGTGTTGAACGCGGCCAAACACGGCCGGGCCGACAACATCTCCATCTCCCTGACGCGCGCCAACGACCGTTTCATTCTGGCCATCCGTGACGATGGATCGGGTTTTGAGTTGTCCGACCACGGTTTCAAAGGGATGGGCATCCGCATCATGCGCTACCGCGCGCGCGTCATCGGCGCAACATTGGACTTGAAAAGTCAGCCGGGACAGGGCACTCAAATCAGTTGCGTATTTTATGCGACCGCCTGAATACCCCCGTAAATCGTCCAAAATGAACGAAGCCGCCGGCAATCCGGTTGATTCGCCGCAGGGAAATATCCGCCCGTCCGTCAAGAGCCGGATTTTCATTGTGGATGATCACGCCATGTTTCGCGAAGGCTTGCGCTATCTCATTGACCGTGAGCCGGATTTAACCGTGTGCGGAGACGCAGCGGACGCCGACGAGGCGTTGCGAAACATTGATGAGTTGAAACCCGATCTGGTCATTGCCGATATTTCCTTGTCCGGCACCACGGGCATTGACCTCATCAAGGCCATAAAGAGCAAGTATGAGGACCTGCCGGTTCTCGTGGTCTCCATGCACGAGGAGTCCCTTTACGCGGAACGCGCGTTGCGCGCCGGAGCCGCGGGGTATGTGATGAAACACGAGCCGGCCAAGACGGTGAAACTGGCCATCCGCAAGGTGCTCGGCGGTGACATCCATTTGAGCGAAAAAATGGCGTCTTCCATGCTGGGCAAATTCATGCGCGGCGGTCAGGCCGGGCCGCCCCCTTCGCCCATTGAATCGTTGAGCGACCGCGAATTGGAGGTCTTTCGGATGTTGGGCGAGGGCAAAATCACGCGCCAAATCGCGGAGGAGCTGGATTTGAGCATCGCCACCATCCACTCCTTCAGAAATCGGATCAAAGAGAAGCTGAATTTGAAAAACTCCACCGAATTGATGCTGCACGCCATCCAATGGGTTCGCGGAGGCTCCACCGGTTGAGCCGTGCTTTTCAAATGCCCCAGCCTTTCGTTTCATTGATTTGCGCCGGATGACTGCGCCCGTGGATGGCTGGCGCGGCGATCGCGTTGGGAACCTTCACCGCGCGAGGGGATTGGCAACTGGTTTGGAGCGACGAATTCAACGGCGTCTCGATTGATACGAATCATTGGAAGTTCGACACCGGAAATCATCATGGCTGGGGAAATCACGAATTGGAGTATTACACCGACCGTCCTAAGAATGTCTGCGTCAGCAACGGCGTCCTCCACATTATCGCCAAAAAAGAGTCTTACGGAGGGCAAAACTACACCTCCGCTAAATTGAAGACATTGGGATTGTTCAGCCAAACATGCGGTCGCTTCGAATTCCGCGCGAAATTTCCCGGGGGACAGGGATATTGGCCGACGCTTTGGCTGATGCCCGAACATTCGGCCTATGGCCGCTGGCCGGCCAGAGGTGAAATGGATGTCATGGAAAACAAGGGAAACGATCCCGCGGTGGTGCGGGGAACCATCCATTACGCGGGCGCGGATGGCCGCCATCTTCAGTCCACGGGAAGGCACACGTTTCCCCGGAATGACGGAGCCACCAACTTTCACGTGTATCTCCTGGAATGGACGACCAACACCATCAACTGGTATGTGGATGGCCGGCGGTATGAAACGCAAACCAATTGGTCCACGGCGGGGGCCGCGTATCCGGCGCCGTTCAATCAGCCGTTTTATATTATCATGAACCTGGCCGTGGGCGGCGACTACGGCGGCAATCCAGACGCCCATGCTGTTTTCCCGGGTGAGATGCAGGTGGATTACATTCGGGTCTATGACCACGGCGCGACAAATTCAGTTCGGTGATTTGAAATCGCTTCATAGATTGCAACGGGGAGCGCAAACCTTCACGACTTAAATAATTCGATTTTGGAAACTTATTTTCAAAAACTAAAAGCCACCCGACCATATCGAGCGGCCTTTTTGTCAAACTGTGAGCGAGTTGGCAATTCCGACGCCAGAAGTAGAACGGAAGGCCCAAGCCCATGCCCAAAAGTGCCAAGCTCGATGGCTCGGGCACTGATGTCGCCAGGGAGGCATCATCGAAATACATCGAGCCGTTTGCGTTGTCCGGTCCCTGCGCAAAAACGACTTGATATCGTACCAGGGGCCCAATCTGCACGCCGTTCTAAATTCATGGCCACTTTTGCCGGGATGTCAACAGGTCACAGAATCAAGGATTGTGATGCAATGTGGTTTCGATGGTTTCAATTTGTTGCTGCGCCGAACTATTCGCAGGGTCAAGTTGTAAAACTGTGCGAAACTCGGCAAGCGCCTGGTCCGGCTTTCCTTGCGTGGCCAGAGCTGTTCCCAGATAAAAATGTGCCTGGATAAAATCTGGGCGATAACGGATTGTCTCCGAGAATTGAGTCTGAGCTTCTTCGGTTTCCCCTTTTGCTGCCAGTTGAATTCCGAGCTGGTAACGAGCTTGCCAAAAATCCGGTTTGGCTTTGACGACCGCGCGCAAGCGGGCAATTACTTCATCCCACCGATATAAAGCGGCAGCGGTGTTGGCTCGATTGAAATAATCGGCCGGACCCTCCGGCTCCAAACTCGCGGCCTTCTGATAACTGGCCATTGCTGCGTCAATTTCCCCCTGATTTTGCTGTAGAAATCCCAGATTCAGATACGTGTCTGCATAGTCGGGATTTGACCGGATCGCTCGCTTGAACCAATGGATGGCCTCGGCGGTTTTTTGTTGATTCGCAAGAATTTCCCCCATTGCATCCTGGGCTTCCGCATAATCGTTTTGGATGGCAATGGCACGCGAAAAATAATCCGCTGCTTCACTGATTTTCCCTTCGCGGACCAACAATTTGCCAACATAATAATATCCCTCTGGAATCTGTGGAACAAGTTCGCAGAAGCGTTTAGCTTCGGCGATGGCTTGTGCCAGGCAACCCCCTGCTTCCAGAAATCTCTCAGAATTTCCATGCAAAAAGCGGTCATCCGGAGCCAACGCTAATGCTTGTTCATACCTTTGCAGAAATCTCTCAAAATTTCCATGCAAAAAACAGTCATCCGGAGCCAACGCTAATGCTTGTTCATACTTTTGCCGCGTCTGTTCGGGTGTTTGGAAATTCATTTGAGATTTTGCCTCATCCAATTTCGCCTCCCACAGCTTGCAATAGGCGGCATGATTAAATTGTCCGGTGAACGGCGGCAACGTTATGAGGTTGAAAACACGCTGCCAAACCCGTTGCCGGTCCCAGACGGTGACTGCGAGGCGGCGATCGCAAAGTTCCGCCGATGCCCAATTTCCCTTGTCGTGGGCAGTAATCGGGTTGGGAAATAGTTTTTTCGCCTGTTCGGCAAAGTTAAGCGCCAGCAGATAATTGCCGGCGAAATTCAAATGCACGTGCTCGTAAAACAATTCCAATCCGGGAATTCCGTCCGGGGAGCTTTGTGCCAGGGCGCTGGCTGCATCCAACAAAAAGACCCCTTGCCCGGCATGGCGGGACGCCGCTTCCTTGATGGCCGAATTGATGCGCGTGTCAGCCCGAAAATCGAGCGCATCATGGTCTCGCGCCAATTCAAAATCACGCCGGGCTTGATCATCATTGGTCAAAGCAAGATCGCATCTTCCCATGCGAAACTGCAAATCGGCAAATTGCGGATCAATCTCGGCGGCTTTCTGGTAAAGAGCGAGCGCCTCCCCATAGGAGCCCGCAGTCTCCAAATCAACGCCCTCCTCGTAAATCTTGTTCCATGCGGATTCCTGATTTTTATCCAGGCCAACCGCATGTATCGAAGCGAACGGAGCACAATCCTTTAAATTAACCGCCACCGTGCTCAAAATGACGGGCACGCCTGCTCGTTGCGCCGTGCGTAAAATGTCTTCCAGATTCCCTTTAAAATTGGCGTAAGCCCGCAGCCTGGCGGGATCGTCATATCCAATACGACCGTTCAAGAACATTTTCATGCCGACCCACTCTTTGGGAGTTGATGGGCTTAACCGCCTGATGAAAGCATCAAATAATTCGCCGATCCGGGTGTTCTTGATGGCGAGAATGGTTCGGATCACGCCCAGACTGGGCGCGCGTAATCCATAACTCGTCTCGGCGCCGAAGGGTCCCACCATTTCATTGTTGCCCATGTAAATGAGCCACAAATCGCCCTGGTGCCGGGCGCAGTCACGCGCAATCGGCAGAATGACGTTTGAATCAATCGCCGTTAGCGCCACACTAATCACTTGAAAATCCGTGCCGGGATAACGTTCGCGCAATAAAATCGCCAAGTATCGGCCAACGCCATAAGTTGGATCAGGATCTCCATTGGCGGCCGATTCGCCGAACAAAAAAATCCGATGCGAGTTGGTAGCTTTCTCTGCGGCAAATCGAAAGAGCGGCGCTGTTCGGGCGATGGCGGGCGGGAAAAACCGGTAACTGAATTTTTCATTCGGCACATAAAAATTATGTCCGTTAATCTGGATTCGGCGGAAAAAACCGGTGTCATAGCCGTATCCTCCCAGGCGGAGCCCGAGTTCAATGCCACCCAACACGAGCAACGGGATGAAAACCATTGCAAAAAGCCGCATCAGCCACAAACGACGTCTTGAAACAGGGGTTGTGGGAATCATAGCGGTGACTTCTGGAGGGAATCGCTCTGGTTTGGCCGATTCCACATGGAATGACGCCTTAAAGCTGTAAGTTGCTTAACTTTAATAAGATAAACATATTTCATAATCAAAAAACCACCGTTTCGACCCGACATTTTGTCCCCCAAAAAAACTTTCTCATTTTTTCCAAAAAACTATTGACAAAATCAACCTTACATAGTAAAAAGTATCACATTGCAGTTAACTCAATAAAAAATAACTACGAACACTAAACAACTCTATGAAAATGTTAAATAAAATTATCGGCACCAGCATTGCAGTTGCCGCAGCGCTTGCATTCAGTGCGTCAACCACACAGGCGCAGCCAAACCTTCTTGTTAATGGTGGTTTTGAGAATCCGGCTGGCTTCACCGCAAACCCAATAACTCTTACTTCTGGTCCTGGCGGCAGTTCGGGCGTTAATCAGGGTTGGGCTACCTATAACACCTCTGGTCAGAGTGACATGAGTTCCTCGAGTGACAGTCCTTACGATGGTAGTTATGTCTTGCAGTTGGTAAGTAACCCGGGGCAGAATTATGATCCTTCTGGAGCCTATCAGGTAGTGAGTGGTATCACCCCTGGAACGCTATATACGTTTGGTGTATGGGCCCTGACCGATACCGGCGCTAGTGTGAACAATAACTATGCCACTCCTCTGCTTATGTCTATGGACTTTGAAGATGCCAACCCATCGGATACGCCTTTAGGCAGCGTGGAGATTCCTTGGGGTTGGTACCCTCCATATTACTCCGAGTCTGGCGGCCCTGCCCTCGACGCTGCTCTTCCAGCCAACGACCAGTGGGTTTACTATTCTATTCAAGGCACAGCCCCCGTAGGAGCGGTGGATGCCGTTGTGTATCTCCAGTTTATGGAAAACGGCGGAACGACAGTGGATAACCTATATTTCGACGATGCTTCCCTGACGGCGCCGGTGCCGGAGCCATCCAGCTTGGCTCTCTTGAGCTTGGGATTGGCCGTTCCGTTCTACTTCATCCGCAGGCGGAAAAGCTGATTTGTATCAAGTTTAATACAAATCCACCCGATGATGAATCGGGTGGCTTTTTTATTTTGAAAATTTGCTTCCAAAAAAACGAGCCGTTGAACCAGCAGCTTTTGCGCAGCTTAACTATAGCAGTTCCAGTTAACACTGGCACAGTTGGATATGCGTCTGGGGAAAAGCGGTCCCGACGCATCGGGGGCGTTTTGCAAGCAGACGAAATGTCCGCGAGATTTCCGCATGAACTTTTGTGCGCCAATGACAATAAAGTATGGCGGGAGAGGGGCTGACTCAATTATTACCGGCCCGGGACGGCGCAACCGACGAGATCCGTCTGATTCCAGGATTCAAAACAAGCCGCGGTTGCATCTCTTGACACACGCACCGAACGGAAACAACTCCCTCTCCCCGTCCAAAACGGGGAGAGGGCTGGCTGGTCGCGCCGAAGCCGGGCGAAGGCGGAGGCAAGGTGTTTCGAGCTTGTAAACATTGGCCTCCTCACCCCGGCCCGCTCCTCCTTGAGGGAGGAGAGGGAGAAAAAATGGTGAGTGTGTCAAGCTGTGCCCAATAGGCCGCCACCAGACCGAAATAACTGTTGACACTTAATTCCATGTGTGATACAAAATATTACAAATTCATCAACAACCAATAAAAACCCAAAGAAATTGCCATGAGCATTTTAAAAAACAATCTTCGGCTGTCACGTTCATCGGTTCAATCCGATGCGCGTTCGACAAATTCAAAAGTTAGCCATCGGGTCTGTGCGACCGTTCTTGCGGGTTTCGTTTTATTCGTCGGCGGCGCAAAGGCCGCCAACGTCCTGGTTAACCCGGGGGCCGAACAGGGGTTGACAGGCTGGCAGGTTTCAGCCACAGGCTACATTTATGCCGTTTCAACCAACCAAACGATTCCCAACGATACCGCATCACCTAATAATTTTTTAGCTCATTCTGGTACGAATACATTCGAGCTATTCGACACCACCGGCGACTCGGCTTATATTTACCAGGATTTCGCCGCCGACCCTGGGTCGCAATGGGCGGCCAGTTGTTGGGCAATAGTTTATTCGTCGAACTACTTCACCACAGCAATCGCTTATATGAGCGTTGCTTTTTATGATACGAACAACAACGTGTTGGGTGCAACCCTTGGCAATACAACCTATGGCTTTGGGGTGTATGGATCAGCCGTTCTTGATCCGTCAGCGTCGGGGGAATTTGGCTGTGTTATTGCTCCGCCCCCGGCCACGGACGCAAGCGGCTGGCTGTTTCTTCCGGCGACAAACTTTTGGTACGGTTACATAGCCGCCAATACTAATAATATTCCCGGTAATGCCATAGAAGATCAGCTGCCAATTCCACTGGTGTCAACAAACTTTACCGCTCCCCCTGGCACGGCATTCGTTCGCTATCAACTTGAATTTGATAATTCGGCAGATAATGGAGGCGATGTTTACTTTGACGACTGTATTTTGACCAAGCTGGTGGGAACCGATCCCGACATTATCACTGCGCCAACGAGTGTGACAACTTATCTCGGCTCGCCGGCGTCGTTCACAGTGGTAGCCACCAATGGGTACGTTGGAGAAAAGATCCACTATCAATGGCAGAAGAACGGAACCAACCTGCCGGCGGCTGGCGGGGTTAACGATATTAATGGCAATACCACATCCCCAACTTTGTTATTCACCAACCTGCAAGTTGCCGACGGCGGCCTGTTCGACGTGGTGGTCACAAGCATAAACACACACAATACGCCGAACATCACCAATTCCATCCGCAGTGTTCCCGTGCCTTTGACCATATTGGCCTTTAGTCCACTCCAGAAGATCAACGCTTTGGGTGAGAATGCCGGTTTTGAAGACGCCCCGTTTTGGACGCCTTGGAGTGCTTTCAACGGCTGTTGGTTTCAAAGTGCGGCCAATGACTATGGCGGCTCCACCACCCCGGTCAATGTTTTTGATGGAACTTGGGTTGCACTGGTTGGCGACGATGGCGTTCGCGATAACGGTTTCTGGCAGGCGGTTCCAGCCGCGCCCGGCACTTGGTGGAAGGCGGGTGGTTGGGCCTACATATCGAGCTTAAATGATTTTATCGACGGCAACACCTGCCGGCTCCAGATTTGGTTTAAGGATGCAAGTGGAAACACAGTCCCCGGCACTCCGACTTACGAATCGTTTAAGATTTATGGTCTGGCTTATACCAATGCAAATATGCAATATGTGAGTATTGATACGAGCAGTCCTCTTGATGGCCAGACTTTATACCATGCCCAGTTGCCGAGGGATCAGTGGGTCTATTTGGCGGTAACGAATGTGGTCGATAACTCCGGAATTGGGCTTGAAGACGATATTCCCTATAACACTTTGCCTGCCGGCGTCTTCATGGTGCCGACAAACACAACCCCGCCGGTGGCCGAGATTAATTTTCAAGTGTATGGGTATTGTCCTATAGCCACAGACATAGACGTAGACGATGGACAACCCGGTCCCACCGGCGGCTATCTTGGTAATGCTACAGATGCTGTATATTGGGACGATATGGAGCTTATTCAAATTGTGCCGGTGACGAATGTTACAGCGTTGGTTACAACGTCGGTTAGTGGCAACAAGATGAACCTGTCGTTCTCGGCCGGACCCGGGCTTAACTATTCAGTTCTCTACAAAACCAACCTGACGGACGCCGCTTGGAGTGTGCTGACGAACGTCACAGCCCCCGTGAGTTGGCAAACAAATATCACATCCAATGGCACCAGCTATCCCGTTACGGTGTCCGATCCTCTTACTGCACATAGCCGATTCTATCAGTTGCAAGTGCAGTAAGGTAAAATCTTGGTTCTGGCGGCCGGCCGGCAACGGCCGGCCGGCCGCCAGTTTAAATTAGACTTGTAATGCCGGGCCGGTGGCGAAATAGTAATCAGTATTGAATTAAAACCGGAAACGACTGGCTGATTGAAAGTGGCAGGAAAATGATTAAAAGCAGCAAAGATAAAAGTTTCAGTTTGGGCTTTGGCGGCTGTAATGGAAATTCAAGCTGGCAGCCAATAATCCGGGGCAATGCTTTTACTTTAATCGAACTGCTGGTGGTGATTGCGGTCATCGCCATCCTTGCGGCGTTGCTGTTGCCCGCATTGAGCAAAGCCAAGCAGAGGGCTCAAGCTGTCTCTTGCATGAACAACCTTAAACAATTGACGTTGGCATGCCTCATGTATAGCAATGAAGACAACGACCAGCTTGTGCCTAATTTGGAAGAGGGCGAGCAGGTGCCCACCTCAACTGGTCCCAGCAGTCCCGGCTGGGCCCAAATCCAGGCTGGAGGCATATGGCAACAATGGTGTCCAGGGGACGTGAATGTATATAACGCATATGCAACCAATCTTGTTCAAGCAGGCTTGATTTATCCCTATGTCAATACTGTGACCGTTTATCACTGCCCAGTGGACCTGCCCGCCAATGAGCCCCTTGTTCTGCATTTGGGTACCGATTACCCCCACGTTCGCAGTTATTCGATGAACTGTTGGTTGAATCCATATCCGGGCAAGGATGTGTACTCACTGGGTATTGGCGGTTCTACTCCGGCGGTTATATTTCGCAAGGACACGAGTCTCCTCAATCCCGGACCGTCCATGACATTCTGTTTAATAGACGAAAATCCATATTCCATAAATGATGGATACTTTGCAGGCAGTCCGGGCGACCCTGGTAATTGGGTGGATGTTTTGTCAACGCGCCATGGTGGTAATGCGGGCGCTCTTTCGTTTTCCGACGGGCACTCGGAAATCAAGGTGTGCACGGATGGAAACGTTTATAATGCGAATATGCCCTGGGGGGTGCCCCCCAAGGGAGTACATGACACTTTTCCCGCTGACCCGAATTCTGGAGACAACGCATGGCTTGAACAAAGAGAATCATCCGTGCAATGACATATTTTCTGCAGGAGCAGTTGGCGGCGTGTTGTTTGTTTTTTATTTGCCGGGGAAATGCACGCGGCCAACATTTTAACCAATTCAGGATTTGAGATGGCCAGCCTCGCCGGTTGGGCAACCTTCGGGCCTGACAATTACAGCCAGTCCGGTGCGGGTGTTGCCCCTGGCGGAATCAACTATTACAAAGTTTACGGTCCGCGTCATACAATACCTTGTCTCTCTACCGGTCGGTTGTCGTGAGCAGCAATAACATAGCCAGCTACGGCGGGTTGAACACGGGGTTCGATTTGCAGATTACAAACCCGTGCTCCTTTAAGGCCCGCGTCGGCGCTGATCCTGTCTTCGGGAACGGTTGCCAACACGGTTGCCAATCTGGTGGCCCCGGCCGGCACGGCTTATGTGCGATATCGGCGGCGCAGCCTCGCCTTACACCAACCTGCTTGTTGGACCGCAGAAGTTCTATCGGGTCAAGGTGCAGTAATTCAAGTTGTCCGGGACGAGCAGTTATAAAATACAAATAAAATGAAGCAAGACAGGAAATACCCGGTGTTGGTCGCCTTGATTGTGGCACTGGGCGGCTTCGTTTGGGGGTTCGATGCCACCGTCATTTCCGGCGCCGTGCCATTCATTCAGAAATACTTTAATTTGAATGGCGATCGGGGCGATCTTCTGCTCGGCCTGGCGGTGAGTTGTCTTGGTTGGGGCGTCTTGGGAGGCACGGCTGTCGCTGGTTTTTTTAGTGACCGTTTTGGGCGAAAAAAAGTTCTGATTACAACGGCAGTGTTTTTCGCCGGTTCGGCCCTGCTTTCTGCGCTCACCACAAACTTCACCTTGTTTGTCATCGCTCGAATTATCGGCGGCGTGGCGGTGGGCGGGGCCATCCTCATTGCCCCGGTTTACATTGCAGAAATCTCGCCGCCGAAATTGCGCGGCAGTTTTGTATCGCTGAATCAACTGATGATTGTTCTCGGCATCTCGGCATCCTTTTTCTCCAACTACTTCCTGTTGAATGTCGGGGATAACAATTGGCGCTGGATGCTGGGAATGGATGCCATCCCGGCAACCCTGTATTTTTTCCTGCTTTTTGCCGTGCCCGAAAGTCCCCGCTGGTTGTTTGGCAAAGGGCAGCAGGAGCGTGCCAGGGAAATTCTGATCAAGGCTTGCGGTGTGGAACAGGCGGAAATTGAAGTGCGCAACATCCGGCAAAGTTTTGCCGAGAGAGCACCTGGCGTCCGTGTGAGCGGACTGTTCAGCAGAAAGATGAGCTTTGTTTTGTTCATCGCCCTGGCAATCGCATTTTTCCAACAAATCACCGGCATCAATGCCATTTTTTATTATCTGCCGACAATTTTCACGCAGGCAGGTGGTGGAACCAATGCCGCATTCAGGCAGGCGGTGCTGGTAGGCCTGGTCAATCTGGGAATGACCTTCGTGGCCATCTGGCTGGTGGATCGCCTGGGCCGCAAACCGCTTTTGGCAATCGGCACGGCGGGCATGGCGGCATCGTTGCTGACTTGCAGTTGGGCGTTTCACAATTCCAGTTACCAACTGACAGAAAAATCTTTTGTCGTCCTTCAGGAAAACAAGGTTCCTGCGGAGCTGATTGCCGACCTCAAAAATTCCGAGAAGAATGTTTTCACCACAGACAAGGAATTCATAACCGGCCTTGAAACAAAATTCGGCGCCGAACGGATCAAGCCTTATCACGATTCACTGATTTCCGCTGGTTTGAACATTCGCGCTTCATTGGTTTTATTTGCGATTATCGGCTTTGTGGCGTCGTTTGCCATTTCGCTGGGGCCGGTCATGTGGGTGCTGTTGTCGGAGATATTTCCCAATCAATATCGGGGCATGGCCATGTCGCTGGCCGGCTTCTGGAATGCGACCGTCAGCGCCAGTGTCACGTTCATTTTTCCCTGGGAACTGTCTCATTGGGGTTCCGCAGGCACTTTTCTGGGCTACAGTCTGATGGCGGCCGCTGCCATGATTTTTGTCCTCCTGTTCATCCCGGAAACCAAAGGCAAGACGCTGGAGGAACTGGAAGGCTTCCTGATACGGAAAGGATAAGCACCCGCCATCCAACAACCCATCCGAATTTAACCATGAAACCAAGCAAGCAGCTTCTCATCCAACGAGCAACACCCCTCCCGGCGGCGGTTGTGGCAGCCATCATCGCAGCCGGCCTGCTGGCCGCCGGCACAACTCAAGGTCGGGCCGATGGACCGCAAAAATCCGACGGTCCAGCCAAGGTGGAAATCCGCAAGTCGTCCGACGGGCGCTACCAGCTCTACGTGGACAACAAACCGTTTTATATCAAAGGCGCCGGCATCGAATATGGCTCCCAGGAAAAACTGAAGGAACATGGCGGCAATTCCTTCCGCACTTGGACCACCGATAACGGCCGGGACAGCGGTCAGAAGATTCTGGACCGGGCTTTGGCCAACGGCTTGTATGTCGCGATGGGCTTGGACATGGACCACGAACGCCGCGGTTTCGACTACGACAACACCAACGCAGTCGCCAGGCAATTTGCGTCTTTGATGGCCCTGGTCAGGGAGTATAAAGACCACCCGGCCTTAATCATCTGGGTCATTGGCAATGAACTTAACATGGAGAAGAATCCAAAGGTCTGGGATGCCGTTAACGACCTCTCCAAGATGATCCACAAGATTGACCCCAATCATCTGACCACCACCGCCCTGGCCGGCTTCAAACCGGATACGGTGGATCTGGTCAAAACCCGGGCGCCGGATTTGGATTTTCTTTCGTTCCAAATGTACTACGACATCATCAATCTGCCGAAGAATCTACGCGAAGCGGCCTGGGATAAGCCCTATCTTGTGACTGAATGGGGTGCGACGGGGCATTGGGAGTGCGGCAAAACCGAGTGGGGCGCCCCGATTGAAAACGACAGCACAACCAAGGCGGATTTGTATAAAATGCGATTTGAAAAGGTCATCCAGTCTGATCAGAAGCTGTGCCTTGGCTCGTACGTTTTTCTGTGGGGAAACAAGCAGGAACGCACCCCGACCTGGTACGGCATGTTCCTCGACACCGGCGAGGAAACCGCACCGGTTGATGTGATGCATTATTTTTGGACCGGCGCCTGGCCTGCCAATCGCTGTCCACGACTGGAAGGCGCCTGGTTGGACGGCAAAACCGCAAACCAGAACGTCCGGTTGAAACCGGGCCAAACTTATGTCGCCAAGGTGCAGGCCAGCGACCCCGACCAGGATCCGCTCACCTATTTCTGGGATGTCATGGAAGAAAGCAAGGAACATAAGGTCGGCGGTGATGTTGAGTCCAAACCTAGGAAACTGTCTGGATTGATCGACGATCCGAAGCGGAGTGAAATTGCTCTCAAACCGCCGACCCAACCCGGCGCTTATCGCCTGTACACCTATGTCTTCGACGGCAAAGGGCACGCCGCCCACGCGAACATTCCATTTTACGTGGATCCACCGACGGAAAACTCCGCCAAGACCGCCAACCAATAAATGGCCGCGCAATCTTGACGGCGCTCACTGCCAGCAATATAACCTTCCCGCTATGAGCTTGCGCGAAATCACGCCCTCCACAGCCGACGTAGCTCCGCAAACACAACCCCGTGCCGGCCTAACGTTCAAAGAGAAGCTGGGCTACGGCCTTGGCGACACCGCCTCCCATTTTGTGTGGGACATGGTCGGCTTCTGGTTGCTTATTTTTTACACTGACGTTTACAAGATTCCTGCGGCGGCGGCCGGCACCATCATGGCGATCGCCCGCTTCTGGGACATGGGGATTGACCCGGTCATCGGCATCATCTCGGACCGCACTCAAACCCGGTGGGGCAAATTCCGGCCTTATATTTTGTTTGGGGCCATTCCCTATGCCGTCCTGGCGGTTCTAACCTTTACCACCCCTGATTTTGGGGTGACGGGCAAAATTATTTATGCCTGCGCCACCTATGTGCTGCTCATGACCGCCTACGCGGCGGTTAATCTGCCCTATTCTTCCCTGGCTGCGGTGATGACCTCGGACACCTATGAGCGCGTGGGTGTTAACCAGTATCGTTTCATCTGCGCCTTTGTAGGCCAGCTTGTGGTCACCGGGTTGGCGTTGACGCTCGCAAAATATTTTGGAGGCGGCGACGAAGCGATGGGCTATCAACACACCTTAATCCTGTTTGGCTGCCTGAGCGTGGTCTTCTTTTTCATCACCTTCATGACGACCAAAGAAAGGGTGCAGCCGTTAAAATCACTGGAAGGCTCGATAAAAGAGGACATTAAGGGGCTGTTCAAGAACCGGCCCTGGATCATCCTGGCCATTGTGGGCATCGTTTCCTTCGTGATGTTTGCCATGCAGAACGCGGCGATTGCCTACTATTTTAAATATTACATCGGCAAAGAGGACAGTGTTCAGTTGTTCAATGTCATCGGCACGATAGCCCTTATTGTTGCCTTGCCGTTTTCAAAACCCTTGGCCAGGAGATTCGGCAACAAAAATGTCTTCATTGGCAGCTCCCTGATATCGGGCGTTTTCTTTATTTTGCTCTACCTGCCCGGAGAAAAGGACATTATCACCATCTATACGTTGAATATACTTGCAAAAATGGCCTACGCTCCCGCTGTTCCCTTGCTTTGGACCATGATCGCCGATTCCGCGGACTATTCGGAATGGAAAAGCGGGCGAAGGGCCACCGGCTTGTATTTTTCAGCCGCGACGTTCGCGCAAAAAGCCGGCTGGGGCATTGGTGCGGCCATAGCCGGCTGTCTCCTGACGGTATTTAACTACGTCCCTGATGCCATACAAACCCAAACGGCCTTGACCGGAATCAAGTTGTTGGTTTCCGTTATCCCGGGAATCTTATACATGTCTTGTGCTTTATTCATGCTCGGTTACAATATTGATTTCCAGACCACCGACCAAATGAAAAGAGAGCTCGAGACCAGAAGAGAGAAGGAACGGGATAGATGACACCACAGGACCATTCATTTTCATTATGGCCGGGGCGAAGGCTGCCATTGCAGCAATTCGGGCGAATTCACAAGGAACGGCGAGAATTCCTGGCGGGGCCAGAGCGCGGCTGATTTTGCGAAGGCAATCCTCTGGCCATGGCAGGATACAAACCACCTTATCACGAATGAAAAGTGAAAATACCATACGGCCTAACTCCATGATGCTGTCTTCTTTGATGATGCCCATACGCCGCGCGCGCATATGCTGGATGGTCGCATGTGCCATCGCGGCCGGCACCAGCCAGGTCCCGGCCGAAGCCAGGCCGGGCGAGGGACACAGTCAGGCGGACAGCCCCCAACGCGCAGAGGCTGCGCCTCAGTGGATGCGGATCGAGGGCCGCACTTTGGTTGCCGATGGGAAACCCGTCCGGCTGCGGGGCATCGGACTGGGCAACTGGATGCTCGTTGAACATTTCATGATCGGCTTGCCCCAGGTGGATTATGTGATGCGCCAGACGTTCACCGACGTGCTCGGTCCGGAGCGCGCCGCGGCATTCTGGGACGCCTACATGGATAACTATTTCACCGAAAAGGATGTGGCCCGCATTCGGGAGCTGGGTTTTAACCATGTGCGACTGCCCTTCAGCTATCGGCAATTGGAGTCTGATGCGCAGCCCGGCCAGTGGCGCGAGGAAGGCTTTCGCCGGCTTGACCGCATGATTGGCTGGTGTCGGCGTCAAGGCTTGTGGGTTCTGCTGGATCTCCACAGCGCGCCCGGATGTCAGGCAAGCGATTGGAATGCCGAGAGCGCCCACGGCGAAGTGTTTTTATGGGACAACGCCGACGATCAGAAGCGGGTGGCGGCTCTGTGGCATGAAATCGCCCGACGCTATCGCAATGAACCCACGGTCATGGCCTATGAAATACTGAACGAACCGGATACGACCCTCCCGCGCCAGGTGGCCAGCCTCAACGCCTTCCATCTTCGTTGTATCCGCGCCATACGCGAGGTGGACAAGCGGCACATCATCGTGGTTGACGGCGACAAACATGCCACGGACCTGCGGGCGCTCGACGCGGCCACTTTCGAAGACCCTCAGGTGATGGCTGCATTTCACTTCTATCATCAGTTCACGCCGCCATTGCGGAACATCACGTCGTTTCCCTCCACCCATGACGGGCAAACGATCGACGCCGACTTTGTAATCCATCACACCGGGCTGACCGAGCTTTCCGATCGCGAGCGCATTGCCCGCCCGGAATACCTGGACGAATTCGGCTTCCAATACTGGACTCCTGCAGTTGATTCACAGCGCAAGATTATCGAAACCATAATTGGTTGGTGCGAGCAGGAGAACGTGAATTGGTGTCTCTGGCATTGGAAGGATGTCCGGGCAATGGGCTTGTGGCACATGCGCGAGGGAACTCCCTGGATGAAGTTGCTCGAACGCCTCGGCACGGCTAGTTTGCACACACAATCCAGCGCGGCCATCAAAGCCTATCTTGCACAGGTTAACGCTTTTCTGCCGCTTGATCCCAAAGATCGCGTCTGGCTGGAGCAGGAGACGCGGCGCGAACTGCAAATGCAAACCCTTCGGAAACTGGTCGAGCAGATGAAGAGTCTGACGACCGAAGAACTGGTCGCGCTCGGGCGCTCGTTCAACAGCGACAATTTCGAGATGGACAAACCGATGGCTGCTGCCCTACAGCGGTTGATGAAGGGCGATGCCAGCAGCATGACGGTTGACGAACTTCCCGCGCAGTCACAGACTCCTCAGAGCAGCGAGCCAGCGGTTCAATCCAAGGCCGACCAAGCTGGTCTCAGCGCGGTTCCCCCCGGATACGCGGGCAAGCCCTATGGTGGCGAAGTGCGCCAGATTCCCGGCATCATCCAGGCCGAGCAGTATGACGTCGCCCCGGATGGCGTGGATGGGGTTACGTTCCATTACAACGGCCCTGCCAGGGGCATCAATCTGCGCGCCACGGGCGATTCCATCGGACTGGCCAGCTTCGGGAACGGCCACGTGAACATCAAGGGCGAGCCGGAAAAGTCGGACCAGGTTTACGTCGGCTGGACCGAGACCGGCCAGTGGATGAAGTACTCGGTGCATGTCAAAGAGACAGGCCCCTACCGGTTGGGCGGGCATTTCGCCGCCGGCGGCAAAGACGCAATGCTTTCCGTGACGTTCACGCCGGAGATCAAAACCGGGCTGATTGCCATTCCAACGACCGCTGGCTATCAGCCGGGAGTCGAAGTTTACCATGTCTGGGAAACGCTCAACAATCTGGCGGACATTGACCTTCCTGCTGGGGATTACGTCATGACGGTCAAGATCGAGAATGCCGGCGGAATGAACATCGATTATTTGTCGTTTGTCAGGCAGCCTTGATAAAACATCGTTCAGCGTTCCTGGAAAAACGGACCTGGAATCGGGAGAATATGCAACAGCTTAACCTGGTAGCCCAATAGAATCACAACCGGCATGAAAAGGACTTTGTACGTCGGCAAAAATCCGCTCCAGTTCAACTCCGTTCCCATCGAGGGACGCCAAGTTGACCTGGGGGGCGAAAGCTTTTATCAGATTGCCAATTATGACCGGATGCGGCCCTTCTTCATGAGTATCGTCAGTGGTGCCGACCATTGGATGTTTATCTCCAGCACAGGCGCAATGACCGCTGGACGCCGCAACGCGGATCTCGCGCTCTTTCCTTACTACACTGATGATAAAATCCATGACTCGGCCGAAATCACCGGCAGCAAAACCATGTTCATCGTTGAGAAACAAGGCCGGAGCCATCTTTGGGAACCATTCTCGGAGCGTTACCGGAGCATTTATCGGCTCCAGCGCAACCTCTACAAGAGTTATTCGGGCAACAAACTGCTCTTTGAGGAATTCAATGCGGACCTGGTGCTGACCTTCCATTACGGCTGGTTCAACAGCGACCGTTTTGGCTGGGTCCGGCACACCCGGCTGACTAACTCCGGGCTGGCGACCGTGCGGGTCAAGCTGCTGGATGGCATTCAGAATCTGATGCCCTGCGGCATCGGCAGCCAATTCCAGCTCGAATACAGCACGCTGCTCGACGCCTACAAAAAGAGCGAACTGATCCCTGAAACGGGCCTTGGGTTGTTCCGGCTCAACGCAATCCCGATTGATCGTCCGGAACCCGCTGAGGCGCTCAGGACCACCACCGTGTGGTCTTTCGGGCTGGGCAAAAGCCTCAAACTGCTTTCCTCAACACAACTGAACTCTTTTCGGCAGGGGGTGCCGCTCCGGCAGGAAATCGAAGTCCGGGCCGAACGCGGCGCTTACTTCCTCCACACGGCATTGGCGCTTCCGCGCGGGCAGACCAAG
>Ga0074044_10001063_pt1 | contig 25238 bp, 23 predicted proteins | sample BogForMeECP23OM1_FD_94443 | JGI IMG/M metagenome (GOLD analysis project Ga0074044, IMG submission 94443) | Bog forest soil microbial communities from Calvert Island, British Columbia, Canada - Bog Forest MetaG ECP23OM1 | ecosystem: Environmental > Terrestrial > Soil > Wetlands ... | reverse complement strand
TTGACAAAACGCACGCCGTGCGCGTACGTCAGATGCGCTTGGCGGTCCGCCGCCCGGTAGACGTTCACGGGATTCAGGTCCTCCGCCGTGATCTTCTTCGGATTGATGCCCAGAGCTTGGAAGAGGAAGAAGATGGTGGCGGCGACAGCGCTCAACCCCAGCACGAATCGCGGGGACAAGAGGCCGGCAAAGAATCCCTTCCAGGTCAGCTCCCGCTTCCGGGGAACGGCGCCGCTGGTGGCTTCTAGAATGCGAAACACCAGCCAGGTGGGCTCCACGGCCTGTTCCAGGCGGGGCAGCCGCTCGGCCAGCGAGCGCACCTCCGCCACCAGCGCGGGGCAGGAGGCGCATCCGGCGAGATGCGCTTCCATCGCCGCGCGCTCATCCGCGGCGAGCAGACCATCCAGGTAGTCGCTCAGCCGCTCTTCCGTATCCAGGCAGGTCCAGGGCATCGCTTACTCCGGTTGCACTCCCATTCCCGACAGCAGGCGCGCCAGTTCGATGCGCCCGCGGTTGATGCGCGATTTTACCGTGCCCTCCGGCACGGAGAGCACCTGCTGAATCTCGCGGTAATCCAGGCCTTGCAAATCGCGCAGGATCACCGCCTCGCGCAGTTCCGGCGAAATCTTCTGGAGCGCACTCTGCACCTGCGCGCTCAGCTCGCTGGCCGAGGCCAGCTCGTCCGGCCGGCGCGCGGGCGACGCTTTGTGCTCCGCGGGAGACTTTTCGTCGTCCAGTGAATCCGTCAGCCGGTCGCGGCGCGTGCGGCGATAATGGTCGATCAGCAGGTTGCGCGTCACGCTGGTGAGCCAGGTGGTGAATTCGCCGTGCACGGCCCGGTAACTCCCCAGCGTGCGGTAGAGCCGCAGGAAGACTTCCTGCGAGAGGTCTTCCGACTCCTGCCGGTTGCTGGTGAACCGGTAGGCCAGGTTGTACACGCGTCGCGTGTGGCGCCTCACCAGTTCCTCCCAGGCCGGGGCCTCGCCGCGGAGGCACCGCGCGACCAGTTGAGCGTCCAGCTCCAAGTGATCATCTGCCTCGTCGTCGCCTTGCTATTCCGGCCCACATTGAATCAAACGCAACCGCCGCCGGAAATGTTCCCTTGCGAGTGCTGGCATCTTAGTCCCGATAGCGCGGTGCAGCAAGCGCCGCCGGTAGCACAGACTTTCAGTCTGTGCGCGCGCTCATTTGCCTCAAATCCATCGGCCGAGGAAAATGCGATCCCTTCCTCGAAGCTATCAAGGCAAACTGGCCTAGTACAGAGTACTCAAACGGCTGGACTCCCGCGTCGGCTCGTCCCATACTCGGGCCAGCGCAGGAGGAGGCCGGCAGTGCCCGGATCGCCGGAGCTCAATCAAATCGCCAGCGAACTGAACGATAAGCGCGAGACGAATCTTGCCGAATCCTCCGCTACGGCGTGGCTCGACCGCTGGCTTCGCGAACTGGTCCAGCAGGGCGGCAGCGACCTGTTGCTGGTGCCGGATGCGCCGCCCTGCTTGCGTTTCGAGGGCAATGTGCGCAAATTCGAATCGCGGCCCCTCGATGGCAAGGAAATCGAGTCGGCCGTGCTTCCGGCGCTTACCTCCCATGCGCTGCAGCTCTACCGGGAATCCCAGATTGCCGATTCCTCCTATCGCGTGAACGGTCTCGGACGCTTTCGCATCAATCTCCATCGGGAACGCGGCAGCGCGGCGGCGACGATTCGCGCCTTGCCATCCAAGGTTCCCTCCATCGGAGAGATGCATCTTCCGCCCGCGGTTGGCGCTCTTTCGCGGCTGCGCCGCGGGCTGGTGCTGATCGGAGGGCCGGCCGGCTCCGGGAAGACCACGACGCTCGCCGCGCTGGTCAATGAGATCAATCAGAACGAATCACGTCATATCGTCACGATTGAAGATCCCATCGAATACGAACACAGGCACGTTCGAAGCATCGTGGAGCAAGTGGAAATCGGGACGCCCCGGATTTTCCGGCCGCGCTGCGCGCCGCTTTGCGGCAAGCGCCCGACGTTCTCGTGGTGGGCGAAATGCGCGACCCCGAAACCATGCGCATCGCCGTCGCCGCTGCGGAAACCGGCCATTTGGTTCTGTCTACTTTGCATACCACCGATGTGACTTCCACTATCGCTCGCGTGGCGGATTCCTTCCCCGTGGAGCGACAAAATACCATCCGGCAGGAGCTGGCGCTGGCGCTCGCCGCGGTTCTCACGCAAATGCTCGTTCCCGTTAAGGGTGGAGGCCAAATGCCGGCCACGGAGCTTCTGGTGATCGGCTACGGCGCTCGCCAGCACATCCGCACAAATACTCTGCAGCAGCTTCAACAGGAAATTACGCTCACCAAGAAAACAGGCTCGCGCAGTCTCGAAGAGTCGTTGGCCGAACTCGTTGCTCAGGGTTCTCTGAGCCGTGAGGAAGCCGCCAGCCGCGCTTTCCATCCGGATGAACTCCAGAGCCTGCTCAGGTCTGAGGCGCGTCCCCGCTCGGCTTAAGCCTCTAGCACGCGCGCCCCAGGGAAATCGCGCGCTATGTTGTTTTTTTCAATTCTCCTCTTTGTTGGAGTTTTTGCCCGGATGGTCATTCGTCACATCTTCGTGTGACGAGGTTCGCAGACATAGAATGGCCACGCGGAGGAAGCTAACATTTGGGTAAGCTGGTTCTGGCCCTGCCGCTGGTGTCGGAGCCGGTTATTTTTGGCTTTGGCTGACGGTTTGCGACGGAAGCTCGCCCCATTCGACCACGTTTTTCAAGGGCAAGTTGTGGTGTGCAGGATCCGGGAGGCCCGTTGAGCAGGCATCCGACCATCATTCAGGGCGGCATGGGCATCGGGATCTCCAGTTGGCGATTGGCGCGGGCAGTCGCGCAACTCGGCCAACTGGGCGTTGTTTCCGGGACCGCTCTGGACCAGGTGCTGGCCCGGCGGCTGCAAGACGGCGATCCCGGCGGGCATATGCGCCGCGGCCTGGACCGTTTTCCCTTCTCCGCGATGGCGGAACGTGTTTGGGAAAAGTATTACGTCCCCGGCGGCAAGCCGGAAGGCCAGCCCTACCAGACCCTGCCGAAACTTGCCCAGGACAGTCCTCGGGAGCTCGTCGAGCTGTGTATTGTGGCCAACTTTGTGGAAGTGACCCTCGCCCGCGAAGGTCATGAGAATCCGGTTGGCATCAACTATCTGGAAAAAATTCAGATTCCGCATCTACCCTCTCTTTATGGGGCCATGCTGGCGGGCGTGCTGTACGTGCTGATGGGCGCGGGCATCCCCATGAAGATTCCCGGTATCCTCGACCGCCTGGCGCAGCATGAGCCGGCCACCTACGCGCTCCAGGTGGCGGGCGCGCAGGAAGGTGACGACACCACGATCGCCTTCGCGCCGCGAGATTTCGCGGGGTGTGAGCTTGCACCGCTTTTTCGCCCGCACTTTCTGGCCATCGTCGCCTCCAACACTCTTGCCGCAGCCTTGCAGAAGAAAGCGAACGGCCGGGTGGATGGATTCGTGATCGAAGGGCCCACCGCCGGAGGACACAACGCCCCGCCCCGCGGAAAACTGCAGCTCAACGAAGCGGGCGAACCCATCTATGGAGAACGCGACACGGTGGACCTGGGCAAATTGCGCGAACTGGGGCTGCCGTTTTGGCTCGCGGGGGGATGTGGCTCGGCCGAAAAGCTGCGGGAGGCTCTGGCGTCCGGCGCCGCCGGGGTGCAAGTGGGAACTGCATTTGCCTTCTGCGCCGAATCGGGCTTGCGGGAGGATTACAAGCAGGCGCTGTTGAAGAAGGCGATGCGCGGCCAGGCCACCGTGTTCACTGATCCTGTGGCCTCTCCGACGAGTTTTCCGTTCAAAGTCGCGCGGTTGGAAGGCACGCTTTCGGAGCAAGAAGATTACCTGGCCAGGCCCCGCGTGTGTGATGTCGGCTATCTCCGCGAGGCGTACAGGACGCCGGAGGGCGCCATTGATTTCCGCTGCGCCGGGGAACCGGTGACCGTCTACGTGTCCAAGCAGGGAAAGGCGGAAGACACGGCCGGCAGGAAGTGCCTGTGCAACGCCCTGCTGGCGAACATCGGGCATCCCCAGGCACGCGGCGGCAAATACGCGGAAAAAGGTCTGGTGACCTCGGGGGATGACCTGAGCAAAATTTCCTACTTTCTTCCTCCCGGCAAGTCCGCTTACACGGCGGCAGATGTGATCGCTAAGCTGCTGAACGGCTGAGGGGCTCCGCCCTCGCGGCGCCGCGCCAACGACGGAGGATGCCGGGAAGTCCTATTCGAGCTTGGGAGAGATGGAGCCGTACTTCTCGATCATTCTTCCGGCCATGAGGCCGCCCTCGTACTCCGGGATAATCACCTCGTCGGCCCCGGAGCTGCGCATGGCCGCGGCATAGCGCTGCTGGCCGGCCCGCGTGATGATCTTCGCGTTCGGGTTGAGCGACCTGGCGGTGACCGTGATGTAGAGGTTGTCGGCGTCATTGTCGATCACGATGCAGATGCCGCGGGCGCGGGCGATGCCGGCGGTCTCCAACACATCGTGGCGTTTGGCATCGCCTTGGATGACAAAGATTCCGTCTTTCAGGAGCTCGCGATACAGCCCCTCGTTCGTCTCGATGAGCACGAAGGGGAGCTTGAGGCGCTTGAGCTGGTCCACGACGGTCCGGCCGACCTGGCCGTAGCCGCACACGATGAAGTGATCCCGGAGGCTGCCGATACTGACTTCGTTCACCATGGATTTCCAGGCCTCCCTGCCCTGCTGGCTGAAGATGGTCAAAAGAACGCGCTCGGCAACCCAGATCTGAAACGCAAACACCCCCACATACACGAACAGGGAAAACAACTTGGTGGAGGTGTGCGCCGTGCGGTAATCGATGGAGTGCGGGTGGGTGATCCAGAAAAGGGCGTCCACCCAGCGCAAATTCTCGAGCCTGCCGAAAACCACGACGCACAGCGCATTGAACACTGCAAACAACACCAGCGGCAGCCACAGCCGCCTGACAAAAACAACAAACGTGCCGATGAGTTGCCTGGGAATCGTCGCCCCCTGTACCGCGAAAAGGAGCGCGCACGCGCGCCGGCCGACCCAAGTAAAACTAACGAATCTCGGCACGCCTTTCAAGCCGGGGGAAGGACGCCCGGCGGATATCGCTGAATCGCGCCGCGTCATCTAGAGAGGCCGTCTTGGCCGCAAAGGGTTCGGCGTTGCATGGGCGACACAGGCGCACGGCGGTGGCCCATGCTACCTGGGATTCCTTGACACTTTGTTGAGGAAGTTGCTACGGTCAGTGGCCGATGCGCCGTACTGCGCGAAAAATCCTATTCCTCGTAGTGGCACTGGCCGTGATTGGCGCGCTCTTGTATGAGGCGCGCGGGGCGATCTCGCTGAAGGGGTTCAGTTGGGCGGGGCTCGGCGCGGCGGTGCGCGGGGCGAATATTGGGCTGCTTTTGTTGTCCGTGGCTGCCATCTACCTGTGCTTCTGGATTCGCGCGCTGCGGTGGGTGCGGTTGAGCCGTGCGGTGGGTCCGGCGGGCGTGTGGAGCGTATACGGGGCCACGTTGATGGGGTTTGTGGCCATCGTGCTGCTCGGGAGGGCGGGAGAGCCGGTGAGGCCGGTGCTGATCGCGCGGCGGGAGAATTTGCCAGTGTCGTCGATGCTCGGAATCTATGTGGTGGAGAGGGTTTTTGACATTTCGGTGACCATTCTGCTGGCAGGATGGAGCCTGGTGTTGCTGCCGGGACTGTTGCGGGCGCGGGAGAGTGAGAATTCCGCGGGGGCGGGATCGACGTTGCTGCCGCTGCTGCAGAAGGCGGGATTCACGCTGTTTGCCGGGCTGGTGGCGGCGGTGGTTTTTCTCATCTATCTGCGGGCCCACGACGGCGGGGTGCTGGCGCGGGCGAATGCGCGCTGGCATGGCCGGACGGGCTGGCGGAAGCGCATGGCAGGACTGATCGCGGGGTTCCTGGGAGGCTTGCAGGCGATCCGGACCTGGCAGGACCTGGGGGTGGCGGTGGGGCTGACGGCGGTGCACTGGACGCTGATCGTGCTCATCTATCATTGGATTTTGGCGAGTTTTGGCGGCAGCCTGGCGTTGCTGGACGTGCGGGCGGCGGCGATCACGCTGGCGTGCACGATGCTGGGCTCGACCCTGCAGATTCCCATGGTGGGCGGAGGGTCGCTGGTGGGATCGTTCCTGGCATTGACGGTGTTCTTGGGAGTGAAGGAAGAGCCCGCTATAGTGGCAGCAGCGGCACTGTGGCTGGTGACGTTTGCGAGCTGCACGCTGGCGGGGATTCCGTTGTTGCTGCATGCGGGAATGGGGTTGGGGGAGCTGCGGCGGATGACGGCGGGCGGAGGACTGGCGACGATCGAGGAGAAGCCGTGAAGAGGAAGATGGGAGATGGCGGGGGAGCGGAAGGATGGCGGAATAAACCCGCCGCCACAGCGCGAGGGATGCAAACGTGAAATGCCCGTATTGTTCGCACAAGGAAGACAAAGTGGTGGATTCGCGCGAGGCGAGCTCGGGCGACCTGATCCGGCGGCGGCGGGAATGCCTGAAGTGCCGCCGGCGGTTTACGACCTACGAGCGGATTGACGAGATCCCTTACATGATCATCAAGAAGGACGGACGAAGAGAGCGGTTTGAACGGCAGAAGCTGCTGCAGGGATTGCTGAAGGCGTGCGAAAAGCGGCCCATCCCGATTCCCAAGATTGAGGCGCTGGTGGACGAGGTGGAGGCGTTTGTGCACGAGTCGGCGAACCGCGAACGGACGTCCACAGAGATCGGGGAAATGCTGATGGCGCGGCTGAAGAAGCAGGACAAGGTGGCGTACGTGCGATTTGCGTCGGTGTATATGGATTTCAAGGATGTGAAGGAGTTTGTGGATGAGTTGAAGGGATTATTGAAGGAACGGGTGCAGAAATAGGGGAAAGGATTCGGCGGTGCAGGATGGAGGCGCGATTCTCCACCGCTCCAGAGGCGATTCGACATCCTCGTAGAGACGATTTTCCACCGCAGGTGGCAACACAATTCCCCTGGAAAAGGGCGGGGTCGAGGGGGCAGGGAGATGGCGGCAGGAGAATGGCGGTCCGCCACAGGCGGATGCCTCTACCCGCCGGCGCGAGGCTGGCGCTTTGCGTCCCAGACTGCAGCGGAAAAGGTGCGGAGCACGCGGAAGCCGGAAGTCGCGTAGAGCTGGACGGCGGGAGCGTTCGAGGAAGTCACGGTTAGCGAGAGTCCTTCGAAGTGCCGTTCTTGGAGGGCGGCAATCGAGGCTTCCAGGAGGCTGCGGCCGAGGCCTTTGCCCTGCAGGCTGGGCAACAGGCAAATCTGCGTGATGTGGGCCACGCGCGGCGCGACCACGGAGGTGAGCACCACGCCCTGCAGCTCATTGCGCCCGTTCCCCGGGATGACCAGTGACGCTTCGGGCAGGAATTGGCCACAGCCGGGGAGGAGCACCACGTTGCGCAGGAAGCGCGAGGCGCCTCCCTCGCTGCGATATTGCTCGTTGATGTCGCTGTCCACGTGCCGGGAGTAGGCGCGCTCGATGAGGCGTGCGCAGGGCTCGAAGCAGCGGTCCGTCCAGCGCTCCAGACGCAGGCCGGAGGCGGGAGAGGCGGCGGGGCGCGGTTTGTCGAGATCGAGGTACATGAATTGACGTTTGTGGAGACGAAAGCGATGGTGCTCCAGGGCGAGATCGAGCGAATGGCCGAAGGGAATGAGCTGCGCTTCAATGCGCCCGATTTCCGCGCGCGTGCGCAAGTGGAGGAGCAGGGCGGCCAGGAGGCGTTCCGGCAGGCCGGGGTCGCCGGCGCTGCGGGCGACGAACAGGCCGCCGAGCAGGGCTTTCTCTTCCTCAAAAACATAGAAGCCGTAGCCGGCCACGCGATCTTCTTCGAAGGCGGCGCAGCCGTCGAGCGAGCGCGTCTCGACGAACCGGCGGATGAGGGCCAGGGAGGGACGATAGTCCCAGCGAAAGTCCTGTAGCCAGCGGTCCGCCTCCTCTTCGAAGAGGGGATCGAGCTGGCGCGGCGTCGTCTGTCTGAGCGGGACGATTTCCATGAGAGAGCGGCCGGCAAGGGGATTATAACGGGGCTGGATGCCCGCACCAACCATAGGTCGCAAGATTTCCTGCCTGTGCCCCGCCCGCCGCTGGCCCACAACCCGCGGATGCGTTACCCGATGTCGAAGGGCGCAAGGAGGAGGTCCTCCGATCATTGGCGCCGCCCTTGATTGTGTTAACATGCGCCGTCTCCTAGAGGCGCGTATCGCCTGCAGAAAGGCGATGTTCGGAGCGAATGGACTTTTTCGAAGAACTGCGCGACCCCTCCTCACCGATCCGCGGGGCACTCACGCTTTTGCTGCTTCTCCTCGTGCTGCTGATCGTCGTGTGCGGCTGCATCGCCGCATATATCGACTACCGGATGATGCATCCGGTGAGCACGGGGACGTCACTGACTCCCGAGGACCTGCTGGGGCACATCAGTCTGGTGCAGTATACGGCGCCGGGGCAGGGAAGCCGCGACGGGTGGTTTTTCCCCGGGCTGCGCGGGGCTCCGGTGCTGATACTGTGCCACGGGTATGGCTGGCAGCGGGGCGACGTGGTGACGCTGGCCACGACGCTGGAGGAGAACCAGTACAACGTCTTCGTTTTCGATTTCTCGGGACATGGAAAGTCACCGGGCTCGACGACGTTTGGCCCGCGGGAAACCAACGAAGTGTTGACGGCCATTGCGGTGATGGCCCAGCGGACCGATGTGGATCGGACACGGATCGGGCTGTGGGGTGCGAACGTGGGCGGGTACGCGGCTCTGGCCGCCGCGGCCGCGGACCGGCGAGTGGCGGCGGTCGTGGTTGACTCCGTGTATGACGATCCGTTGTACTTTTTCACCGAGGAGTTGGACCGGGAAGGATACGGGTCCATGCCGGTGATCGGCTGGATGGCACGGGTGGGATTCCGGCTGGTGGAACTCCCTTACCGGGGACAGCCGCCTCTCTCGGCCCGGCTTAGCGCGCTGTCGAAAACACCGAAGCTGTTTATCGCGCTGCGGGACAATCCGGTGCTGGCGCAATCCACGCTGCGGCTGTTCAGCGCGGCGCCCGAACCGCGCGAGCAGTGGGTGATGCCGCAAGCAAGCTACCTGGCCATGACCAACGATGAAAAGCGGACCTATGACAATGCCGTACTCACTTTCTTCCTGCGCACGCTGCCGCCCGTGCCTGCTCGCTCGCGTTGATGCGGGGCCTGCGTTCGGGCCGGCCGCGCACGGAAACGCCCTCACCGCTCATTGACTGCGCTCATTCCACGCGGACCAGCAACTGGCGGCCGTAAAACGGTTTGACCGGGCGGCAGCGGAGGCCGCGCCGCGCCAGATCAAGGCGGCCCTGATCGGTGGTGATGGTCCAGACCGGGGCGGGCAGAGCGGGATTCCAATCGGGCAGGAACCGATCCAGATAGAATTCGGCGCCGTATTGCCACGCGCGGGGCAGATCATAGACGGCGATGGCCCCGCCGGCGGCGCGGTCGCGGGCTTCGAAGGCCAGTTCGCGGGGGGAGATCCAGGGCCCGAGCACGGGCAGCAAAGAGTAGACCGCCAATCCCACCGACACAGCAAACACGCCCGAGGCAATCACGGCGCTCTTCCAGAGAGCGTGAAGCTGGCCCGCGGCCGCCATCACGATTCCACCAATGAAAAATAGCATTCCAAAACCGCTCAGAGTGATGTTCGGCGCAGCGGGCAACGCGCGCGAAAGGAGCGACCCCGAGGTGGTGTACGAGTAAACGGACGGCGCGAGTCCGGCGGCTATCAGCACCGAGGAAACCCAGAGGAACCGGGTAGACGGGACATGAGCGGGGCCATTTGCGCTGCGGACCAGGCCGCGGGCCAGGAGGAGGAGGAGGGGAGGCACGGCGGGCAGAATGTAGCCCGGCAGTTTCGATTGGGAGGTACTGAAGAAGAGGAAAGGGAAGAGAACCCAAGCGGCGAAGAATGCGCCGGGCGATTGGCGCCAGGTAGCGCCGCGCAACTCACGCCAACCATCGGCGATCGCGGGCACGAGCAAAAGCGTCCAGGGAAAGACTGCGATAAACAGGATGGGGACGAAGAACCAGAACGGCTGGTGGTGCTGGTAACGGCTGGTGAGAAAGCGCTCCACGTTGTGCTCCAGCAAAAACACGCGCAAGAAGCCAGGATTTCGCGCGGCGCACAGGGCGTACCAGGGCACGGCAACTCCGACGCACACAAGTGTCGCGGTCGGACGGCACAGGCGCCAGGCTTTGCGGAGGTTTCCCGTCGCAATGGCCCACAGGGCCGTGCTCCCTCCGGCGAGCACAAGCGCCGCAGGCCCTTTGGCAAGAATAGCGAGGCCCAGCGAGGCGCCGAATGCGGCCTCCCAGGCGCGTGCCCGGGCCGGATGATCGTCGAGGAGAAGGACGGCAGCGGCGAGCATGGCCAGGGTGAGGCAGGAAGCGAAAGGCATGTCGGTAGCGGCGGCGTGGGCGAATCCCGTCATGGCGACGGTCGCGGGCAGCATGAAGGCGGCCGCGCGAGCCACGTCGGGACCATAAAAGCGTCGCGCGAGAAGCACAATCCCGAGCAGGGCGAAGAGCGCATACAAGCCACAGGGAGCGCGTGCGGCGACTTCCGGTCTGGAAAAGAGGCGGAAGCCGAGGGCGGCGGACCAGTAGTAAAGCGGGGGTTTTTCAAACCAGGGCGTGCCATTGAGCCACGGGGTGACCCAGTCGCCGCTACGCGCCATCTCGCGGGCGATGGAGGCGTAGCGCGGCTCGTCGGGCCCGACCAAACCTAAGGAACCGAGGCCGGAGAAAAAACAGAGGAAGACGACCGGGGCGAGAAGGAGCGGGGCGGCGGCGCGGCGCAGTGGAGTCGGAATCGGCAAGGCGGCACGAGTCTATCAAAGCTTCGCCCCAAGGGACCGGGGGTGTGGTTTCGTCGGGGCCCGGGGCAGAGGTGGCCGGATGTGGGAGAATGGCGCCGGTGCGTGAATGGCTGGAATATGTTGCCGCATGGAGCGTGCTCCATGCGGTGGGCATGCTGCCGCGGCGGATGGCGCGAGCGGTGGGTGCGGGTGTGGCCGCGGTGTTCTACCGTGTGAATCCGCGGCTGGAGCGCGCGGCGCTGTTCAATCTGAAGTTGGCGTTCCCGGAAATGACGGAGGGGGAGCGACGCGCCACGGGGCTCCGGCTGATGCGCCACATCGGACGGATGGGCGGAGAATTTTCGCAGTTCCCGCGGGACACGCCGGAGAGTATCCGGCGAATCATCACGATTGACGGGATGGAGAACTACCTGGCGGCGAAGGCGCGGGGCAAAGGGCTGATTTATTTGACCGGGCACATGGGGGCGTGGGAACTGGCGCCGTTTGCGCAGGCGCTGAACGGCCATCCCCTGCACTTCCTGGTGCGGCCGCTGGAAAACCGGAGGGTGAATGCGCTGGTGGATCGGTACCGCACGCTGGGTGGGAACCGCACGATCGACAAGAACGAAGCGGTGCGGGAGATGCTGCGCGTGCTGCGGGAGAACGGAGACGTGGGCGTGCTGATGGACGTGAACAGCACGCTCGAGGAGGGAGTGTTCGTGCCGTTCTTCGGCGTTCCGGCGTGCACATCCAGCGGGGTGGCACGGATCGCGCTGCGCACGGACTGCGCGGTGATGCCGGGGTACGTGTACTGGAGCGAGGCGGAGCGGCGCTACCATTTGCAGCTCGATCCGGCGCTCGAACTGGTGAGGACCGGGGACGCGGAGGCGGACGTGGTGGCGAACACCGCGCGGTTTGTGCAAGTGTTCGAGCAATATGCGCGAAAGTTTCCGGATCAATGGCTCTGGGTGCACAAACGGTGGAAGACGCGCCCGCCCGGGGAGCCGCCGCTGTATCCGTTCTAGGAGGCGGAGGAAGTAGGGAGGTAGGGAAGTAAAGAAGATGAGGAGTGGGCCGGGAAACAGGTCGGAGGCGGGAGGAAGCGATGATAACTGCGCGCGAACTGGCGAAACGATTGAAGGTAACCCTCGAGGGGGACCCCGCGGCGGCGGTGGAAGGACTGGCCAGCCCGGAGCGGGCGCGGGAAACGGATTTGATTTTTGTCGAGACGGCGAAGCATTCGCCGCGCGCCGCACGATCTCTGGCCCGATGTGTGGTAGCGCCGAGCGGGATCGAACTGGGTGAGAAAACGATATTGCGCGCGGGAAATCCGAAGCTAGCGTTTGCCCAGGCGGCCGCGCTGCTGGTTCCGGTACCTCGAGTGGCGGCGATTGGCGTGCACGCAACCGCCGTGGTTGGCGAGGGAGTGAAGCTGGGCGATGGGGTGGCCATCGGGCCGTATGCGGTGATTGATGAGGGAGCGGAGATCGGGCCAGGGTGCCAGATCGGTGCGCTCTGCTGCGTGGGGCGTGGTGCAGTGCTGGGCGCGGGCTGCACGCTCTATCCACATGTGGTGCTCTACCCGGGAACGCATCTGGGGCGGGACGTGATTCTCCATGCCGGCGTGGTGGTGGGAGGCGACGGGTTTGGATACGTGTCGGGAGAAGGGCGGCACTGGAAATTCCCGCAGATCGGGCGCGCGGAGATCGGCGAGGGCGTGGAGATCGGCTGCAATAGTTGCGTGGATCGTGGGGCGCTGGAAGAGACGCGGGTGGGCGCGGGCACAAAGATTGATAACCTGGTGCAGATCGGCCACAACGTGCAAATTGGAGAAGGCGGGCTGATTGTGGCGCAGGCAGGGCTGGCGGGGAGTTCCGTGGTGGGGCGATACGTGGTGATTGGCGGACAGGTGGGCATTGCGGACCACGTGCGGATTGAAGACGGAGCGATCATCGGGGCGCAGGCGGGTATTCCCACGGGGAAGCGGATTGCGGCGGGAGAGCCGGTGTGGGGGACTCCGGCGCGGCCGATTCGGAAATACTTGGAGCAGCTTGCGTGGCTGGGCAGGCTGTCGGAAGTGGGCGACCGATTGATGGAGCTTGCGGGAGGGATGCGAGGGAAGGATACGCCGTGAGCTCTGCTCGCTGAGGATGGGAAGAAGGAGAGAGGCAGAACAGACTCGGAGGAGAGGGTTGCGGCTGCGGGCAGCGGTTGGATGGCGGGCCCAACGCGCTAGAGATGACTATACTGAATGACTATGGTGTGATAGAGTAGTCGGTAGGAGGAGCGCATGGCCAAGCAAGACGGGAAGCGGATCCGGCAGGTGGCCATCTCAGAATTCAAGGCGAAGTGTCTGGGGTTGCTCGACGAGGTGAACAAGACGAAGACGCCACTGCGGGTGACGCGCCGGGGCAAACCGATCGTGGATGTGATTCCCCCGGCTGCCGAGGGGGAGGATAGGAGCTGGATTGGTTCCATGAAAGACCTCATGGACATTATGGGGGATGTGGTTTCACCAGTGATTGAACTGCGGGACATCGAGGCACTCAAGAAGTGAGACTGCTACTCGACACGCATATCTGGCTCTGGAGCCTGAGGGAACCGCACAGGCTGTCCCCGCGTGTGCAGCGGGAACTGGGAGACGCAAACAATGAGTTGTGGCTGTCGCCGGTAAGTACCTGGGAGGCTTCGCTGCTGCACAGGAAAGGGCGGCTTCATTTGTACGTAAGCTTTCGCGAGTGGGTGGCGAAAACAACCGCGAATCTGCGCGAAGCTCCCCTGACTCATGAGGTAGTAATCGCCGCTCAGGAGCTGGATGTCCCCCACCGGGACCCAGCGGACCGCTTTCTGGCCGCTACGGCGCAGGTGCTGGATCTGACGCTGGTGACCGGGGACCAGCGCTTACTTGGGCTGGGAAAAATTGCTACGCTGGCAAACCGTTGAGGTGGAGCTGGGCCATGTCCAGTACGCGCTACATTGTCGTGGGCGGGCATACACGGAGCATAGGGAAGACCTCGCTGGTCGTGGACCTGATCGGGGCGATGCCGGAGGCTGGGTGGACGGCGGTGAAAATCACGCAGTTTGGGCATGGGGTTTGTTCGGAGCATGGGGAGCCCTGCGACTGCGCCTCTGCCACGCACGCGGCTGTCCTGGATGAGGAGACGGACCGGAGCGGGCGGACGGATAGCTCGAGGTTCTTGCTAGCTGGGGCGCGCCGGTCGCTGTGGCTGCGGACCCGGCAGGGGAATTTGGCGGAGGGGATGCCGCTCTTGCGGGCCGCGCTGGAAGGGACAGAAAACGTCATCGTGGAAAGCAATGCCGTTCTGGGATTCATCCGCCCGGCAATGTTCCTAGTGGTTCTGGACCCGCTGCTGCCTGATTTTAAGGAGTCCACGCAGAGGTTCATGGACCGGGCAGATGCCTTTGTGCTGCGAAGCAGCCTGACGGCATCGGCTTGGGAGGGGGTTTCTGAGCGCCTGATTCGCGGGAAGCCCAACTATGAGCTGCGGCTGGGGGAGGCGCTCCCGGGGGAGTTGCTGGCGTTGATTCGAGAGAGGTTATTCGCTGGTGTGCATCCTCAGACAACCGGGCAGCATCTTCTGGGTTGACCGCAGTGTGTATCGCTGGGATAATTTTAGGCGCAGGGGAGGGGGGGCTCATCTACGATGCTTGTAGGAGCTTCCAGGGGGGAAACCTATATTCCCTTGTATTGTTGACCCTCTTTGAAACGTGAGGGGGGCTGCTTTTCAAACGGTGGCCTCGCACGCTGTTGGAGAATACTAATCAAAGGGCGGACGACTGACCGAACGATGACAGCAAATCAGAATTTCAGCTGGAATCCCCACCCCACCGGCAGTGCAGCGGCTGCGCCGGCGCGCATCCCCTGCCTAGAAGAACGCCTGGACCAGGCGATCTCGCGAGGAGTGGACTGGCTACTGAGCTGTCAGGCGCCCGAGGGGTACTGGCTGGGAGAGCTCGAAGCGGACACGACGCTGGAATCGGATTACATCCTCTACTTGCACGTCATCGGGAGATTCGATCGCGGACGGGTGGAGAAACTGGCGCGGTGCATTCGCAAACACCAGCTCGCCGACGGGGGATGGAATATCTACGCGAACGGCCCGTCGGAACTGAACGCCACGGTGAAAGCGTATCTGGGGTTAAAACTGGCGGGGGATGCGCCGGAGTCCCCGCACATGGCCCGCGCGCGGAAGCGCGTGCACGAACTGGGCGGATTGGAAAGCATCAATTCGTTCGAGCGGTTCTACCTGGCGCTGGTCGGTGCGGCGGATTGGGGCATGGTGCCGGCGATGCCGCCGGAACTGCTGATCCTGCCGCACTGGTTCTATGTAAACCTGTACGAGATTTCGTCGTGGTCGCGGGGAATCCTGGTGCCGATGGCGATCCTGTACGCGCTACGGCCGGCGTGGAAGATTCCGGAGGGGGCACGGCTGGACGAACTGTTCCTGAAACCGGAACACCGCTACCGGGCATTTGCGTGGGACTCGAAGATTCTGACTTGGCGGAACTTCTTCCTGCTGGTGGATCGGGGGATGAAATTCGTGGAGCGGCTGCCCTGGAAACCGCTGCGGCAGCGGGCTTTGCGCGAGGCGGAGAAGTGGCTGCTGGAACATCTGGAGCGGAGCGAGGGTCTGGCCGCGATCTACCCGGCGATGATGAATTCGATTTACGCGCTGATGGCGCTGGGCTATGCGCCGGACGATCCGATCACCTCGCGGGAGATCGCGGAACTGGAGAGATTCGAGATCGAGGAGAACGGCACGATCCGGCTGCAGCCGTGCATGTCGCCGGTATGGGATACGGCGATCGCCATGGTGGCGCTGGAAGAGGCTGGGTTGCCGCCCAACCACCCGGCGCTGGTGCGCGCGGCGTCGTGGATGCTGGATAACCAAATCCTGGGCCCCGGCGACTGGGCGGTGAAGAACCCGGGAGTCGAGCCGGGAGGTTGGGCGTTTGAATTTCGCAATGATTTCTATCCCGACGTGGACGACACGGCCTTCATCCTGATGGCGCTGCAGCGGGTGGACTATCCGGACCGGCCGCGGATGGAAGCGGCGCTGCGCCGGGGGCTCAACTGGGTCGTGAGCATGCAGAATAAAGATGGAGGATGGGGAGCGTTCGATAAAGACAACGACTGCCGGCTGTTGACGCGCGTGCCGTTCGCGGACCACAACGCGATGATCGACCCGGCCACCGCGGATGTGACCGCGCGGGTCGCGGAGTGCCTGGCGCGGCTGGGGTGGGCCCCGTCGCATCCGGTATTGAAGCGCGCCCTGCATTTCCTCCAGCAGGATCAGTGCGAGGATGGCTCGTGGTTCGGGCGCTGGGGAGTGAATTTCGTGTACGGGACGAGCGGGGTGCTGCGGGCGCTGGAACCTATGGGGCTGGCGCGGCAACCCTACGCGCTGCGTGGCGTGCAGTGGTTGAAATCGGTGCAGAATGCGGACGGGGGGTTTGGGGAGTCCATCGCCTCCTATGCTTATCCAGAGCGGAAGGGGCGCGGGGCGGTGACCGCGTCGCAGACGGCCTGGGGCCTGATCGGCCTGCTGGCCGCGGGGGGGCCGGAGGACCGAGCCGCGGAGAGGGCGCGCGACTATCTGCTGGACACGCAGACCCGCGAGGGCTCCTGGGAAGAAGCAGAGTTCACGGGCACGGGGTTTCCCGAGGTTTTCTATTTGAAATATCATCTGTACCGGCATTATTTTCCGCTGTACGCGCTGGCACGCTGCCGCAACCTGCGGTCTGGGGCGGGAGAGTTCCGCTCGATGCTGATCTCGCCGGAATCCCTGGAGGCGTGGCGTGCGGAGCGGCGGAGGAGTCGGCGGCGGGGCCGGGCGCGGCAGGGAGCGGCGGGGCCGGTGAACGGGAACAGCAACGGAAACGGGAACGGCCGGGGTGCGGTGGCGGCGAGTTTTGGCGCCGCGATCGCGAAATTTCGAGATAGGAACGGCGCGCGGAACACCATCGGCATCGAAAAAAAGGGTGGGAACGGACATCGAGGGGGAGCATGAGATTTCCGCTGAAACTGACGACAAAGCTGACCGGCTACATCGCCGGGAAACGCATTCGCGGCGAGGGAAAATTCCCGCTGGTGATGATGCTGGAGCCGCTGCACGCGTGCAATCTGACGTGCACGGGATGCGGGCGCATCCGCGAGTACAAATCTACAATCGACGAGATGCTTACGGTGGAGCAATGCCTGGCGGCGGCGGAGCAGTGCGGGGCGCCGGTGGTGTCCATCTGCGGCGGCGAGCCGATGATTTATCCGGAGATCGGGCGGTTGACACGGGAATTTTTGGATCGCGGGAAGCATATCTACCTGTGCACCAACGGGATGTTTATCCGCAAGCGGCTGCACGAGTTCCAGCCGTCCTCCAGCTTTTTCTGGAACGTGCACCTGGACGGAATGGAGCGGAACCACGACCTGGCCGTGGAGAAGGACGGCGTTTTCCGCGAGGCCATCGACGGAATCAAAGCGGCGAAGGCCGCCGGCTTCCTGGTGTGCTCGAACACGACGATTTATCGCGAGACGGATCTGAGGGAGATCGCGGACCTCTATGAGTATCTGTGCGAGTTGGGCGTGGACGGGCACATGATCTCGCCGTCGTACTCCTACGCCGCAGTGCAGACCAAGGACATCTTCATGGACCGGGAGATGATCCGGGAGAAATTCAAGCTGGCGTGCGACCTGCTGGAGAAATACAACCTAATGACTTCGCCGATCTACCTGGAATACCTGCGGGGCGAGCGGGAACTGATGTGCACGGCGTGGGGAAATCCGACGTACAACCCGCGTGGCTGGAAGGGCCCGTGCTACCTGATGACGGACACGCACCACGCCACGTTCGACGACTTCATCGAGAAGACGCCGTGGGAGAAATACGGCCGGGGACGCGACCCGCGCTGCGCGGACTGCATGGTGCATGTGGGCTACGAGCCCTCCGCCGTGCTGGGGAGCCACCGGAAATTCGGGGACAACTGGAAGATGCTGCAATGGCAGGTGTCGGGCCGGATGGGCGGGGCGCGGGGCAAATCGCGTGATGCGGGCAACGGCGGTGGAAACGGCCACGGCACCGGGGCCCCGGATTTTCGAGCCACGCCTCCTCCACCTCCACAGAAACAGGCTTATCAGGACGGCTCCTTCAACATTTTATGACCACGCTGGTTACCGGGGCCTCGGGATTCGTCGGCAGCCACGTGGCGCGGCTGCTGGCGGAGCGGGGCGAGCCGGTGCGCGTACTGTTGCGGCCCACGAGCCGCACGGAGGTCCTGGAGGAGATCGCCTGCGAACGTGTGATCGGAGATCTCTGCCGGCCGGAATCGCTGGAGGCCGTGCTGCGGGGCGTGCGGCGCGTATTCCACGTGGCCGCCGATTACCGCCTGTGGTCGCGCGACCCGGCGGAAATCTATTGCAACAACGTGGAGGGTACGAGGAACCTGCTGGGAGCGGCGCGGCATGCCGGGGTCGAACGGTTCGTGTACACCAGCACGGTGGCGACGGTGGCCGTGCCGACGGAAGACGGCCGGCTTCCGGATGAAACCACTCCCGCGAGACTGGAGCAGATGGTCGGGCACTATAAGCGTTCGAAATTCATTGCCGAGCGCGAGGTGCTGGCGGCGGCGCGGGAGGGGATGCCGGTGGTAATCGTGAATCCGACGACGCCCGTGGGTCCGGGAGACTGGAAGCCGACGCCGACGGGGCGGATCGTGTTGGATTTCTTGAACGGGCGGATGCCCGCCTACGTGGAGACGGGACTGAACGTAGTGGCGGTGGAGGATGTGGCTGCGGGGCATCTGCTGGCTGCGGAGCGCGGAAAGCCGGGAGAACGGTACATCCTGGGTGGACGGAATATGACGCTCTTGGAGATTCTGAGCGAACTCGGGCGGATCACCGGGCGGGCGGCTCCGCGCGTGCGCATACCCCATGGAGTGGCCATGGCGGCGGCGTGCGTGGACACGGCCTTCTGCCGGATGTTGCGGCGCGAGCCGCACATTCCGCTGGAAGGCGTGCGGATGGCGCGGCACCGTATGTTCGTGGAAACATCGAAGGCGGAGCGGGAGCTGGGGTTCCTGCCGGGCCCAATTGCCGCGGCGCTGGAGCGCGCGGTGCGGTGGTACCAGGGGCACGGCTATGTGCGGGGCGCCGGCGGGAAAGCGTCCGCGGTGCGGCAACAGCGGGCTGCGTAGCGGGACGGGGAGAGAATTGGAATCGGTCGCGGCGCGCTGACGGATTGCGGTAGCAGGAATTAGTTTGATTTTCGGGGCGGGAACACAGACTGAAGTCTGTGCCACCCATTATGAAAATTCTGGTCACCTTCGCGGTTCCCACCGAGTTTGCCAGTTGGCGACGCCGGCACAGGTTTACGCGGCTGCCGAACCTGTCGGCGGGGCTGGATTTTACGCGCTGTCCCATGTTCCGCACGCGGATGGGGGAAGCGGAAATCGTGGTGGCGCTGACGGGGATGGGCCCGGTGCGGGCCCGCCGGGCGGCGCGATATGCGCTGCAGTGCAGTCCAGACGTTTGCATCTCGTCGGGATTGGCCGGCGCGGTGAAAGAGAATTACAGCCGGGGCGACGTGCTAGCGGCGATGCAGGTGGGGGAGGCGCGCGGGAAACGCGTGTTTCCGTGCGATCCCGGGCTCGTCGAGCGCGCGGCGGCCTGCGGGGCGACGGTAGTGGAGCGGTTCCTGACCAGCCCCAGCGTGATCGTCTCCGCGACCGCAAAAAGGGCTCTGGCCGCGCACGGCGATGCCGTGGAGATGGAGAGCGCGGGCGTGCTGGCGGCGGCGACCGCAGTGAATATTCCCGCGGTGGCCATCCGGGTGGTGTCGGACGACGCGGGGCAGGATCTGCCGCTGGATTTGAACCGCGTGCTCAATGCCAAAGGGAAGGTGCGGCCGGTGCGGTTGCTCAGTTCGATCGCGGCGAAGCCCGGGTCGCTGCTGGGGCTGCTGCAGTTGGCCGGAGACAGCCGGCGGGCGCTGGCGGGACTGACGGCTTTTCTGGAGCGGTACACCGCGGATCTGGCGGAAGCGAGGGATGGATACGCGGCCATGGCGGGAGCACAGTGATGAGCGGGCTGCCCATGGAACCGGCGGAAATCGCGGGCGTGCCGGGGCAGAGCCCGAAGCGCGCGGGGCGCCGGATGCGCGCGGGAGTGTATCGCGGGGCGGGCCGCGTGGCGGTTGAGGACGTGCCGGTGCCGGAAATCGGGCCGGGCGAGGTGCTGCTGCGTGTGGCGGCGTGCGGAATTTGCGGGACGGACATCAAGAAAATCCACCACGGGTTCGTGCGCGCGCCGCAGATCTTCGGGCACGAGATGGCGGGAACCGTGGTGGAAGTCGGCCGCGGAGTTTCGCGCTGGAAACCAGGCGACCGCGCGATCAGTTTCCACCACGTGCCCTGCGGCGAGTGCTTTTATTGCCGGCGAAAACTCTACTCGCAGTGTCCGACCTACAAAAAGACCGGAGTGACGGCGGGATTCGATCCCAACGGTGGCGGGTTTGCGGAATACGTGCGGGTGATGCCGTGGGTGGCGGAGCGGGGGATGGAAGCGATTCCCGCGGGCGTGAGTTTCCTGGAAGCGTCGTTCGTGGAGCCGGTGAACACGTGCTGGAAAGCGGTGCGGAAAGCGCGGGTAGCGGCGGGAGAGGACGTGGTGGTGGCGGGGCAGGGGCCCATTGGGCTGTTGCTGATGATGCTGGCGAAACTGGAGGGTGCGCGCGTATACACGACCGATCCCATGCCCCAGCGGCGGGAGAGAAGCGTGCGCTGCGGGGCGGCGGAGTCGTTCGATCCGGGGGCGGTTGCGGTCCGGGAAGAGGTCCTGGCGCGCACGGAGGGGCGCGGGGCGGATGCGGTGCTTCTGGCCGTGCCGGCGCCGGCGCTGGTGGAAGAAGGCCTGCAAATGGCGCGGCCGGGGGGACGGGTGCTGCTGTTTGCGCACAACGACCCGGTGATGCGCGTGGAGTTTGCGGCGCACCATGCCGGGGTGGAAGAAAAGGAACTGCTGGGGAGCTACAGCGCCGACGCCGACTTGCAGGGCGAAGCGGCGCGGCTGGTTTTTTCACGGCGGCTGCCGCTCGCCGATCTGGTGACGCATACATTTCCTCTGGAGGATTTTCCCCGCGCAATCGACCTCGCGGCGCATCCCGTGGCCGACTCGTGTAAAGTAGTGATTACGCCCTGAACGGCAGACCCATGGCGGATACGAACGGGCAAATGACCGCGGCCGTGTTGTACGGTTGCGAAAACGTGCGGGTGGAGCAGGTGCCGATTCCCCGAATCGGGCCGGACGAGGTGCTGGTGCGGGTGGAGGTGGCGCTGACTTGCGGCACGGACTTGAAGGTGTGGAAGCGTGGATATCACGCGCGGATGATCACCCCGCCGGCGCTGTTCGGGCACGAACTGGCGGGCACGGTAGTGGAAGCGGGCTCGGAGGTGCGCACGGTACAGCCGGGAGCGCGCGTGGTACCGGCGAATTCGGCGCCCTGCGGAGAATGTTTTTATTGCCGGGCGGGACAGGCGAACCTGTGCTCGGACCTGCTGTTTAATAACGGGGCGTACGCACAGTTCTTGCGGGTGCCGGGGCGAATCGTAGAAAGAAATCTGCTGGAGATTCCGGGCCACGTGAGTTTTCGCGACGCGGCCATGGCGGAGCCGCTGGCCTGCGTGCTGCGCGGCGTGGAGGAAATGCGGGTCCCGGAGGGTGCGACGATTGCGGTGATCGGCTGCGGCGCCATCGGGCTGAAATTCACCCGCGTGCTCTCGCGGCGCGGGGCCCGCGTGATCGCCGTGGGCAAACGCGCTAGCCAGATGGAGAACGCCCGGAGATTGGGCGCGGCGGAAACCATTGACGTCACAGAAACGCTGGAGCCGGTGGACGCGGTGCGCCGGCTGACGCCCGGAAACCGGGGAGCGGATGCGGTGGTGGAAGCGGTGGGCCAGCCGGCCACGTGGGAATGGGCCATCGGGATGGTGCGGCGTGGGGGATCGGTGAATTTGTTCGGCGGCTGCTCGAAGGGCGTCGAGGTGCGCATGGATCCGAGCGAGCTGCACTACTCGGAGATCACCATTCGCTCCACGTTCCACCACACGCCGCGGCACATGCGGGAGGCGCTCGCGTCGATCGCCGGGGGAGAAGTGGACACCGGGGAGTTCATCACCGCGGAACGGCCGCTGGCGGAGTTGCCGCGGATTTTCGAAGAGATGAAGAGCCGCAATGGGGAGTTGAAGACGGCGGTGATTCCTTGATCGGGTCCTGACTGGCCTCTGGGGCCCTGAGTGGGGCGTGGGCGAAAGAGATGGAGACTCCAGCCGAACTGGAAATCGCGAAAGGAATGCCCCCGGCGGGATGTTCGCCGGAGGAGGCGCAGGCGTATACGCAGCGTCTGGCCACGAGCCACTACGAGAATTTCAACGTGGTTTCGTGGCTACTGCCGCGCCAGTTGCACCAGAGCTTCTACAACGTGTACGCGTATTGCCGCTGGGCGGACGACCTGGGCGATGAAATCGCGGATTCCGCGCGGGCCCTGGAGTTGCTGGATGGATGGGAGAAGGAACTGCGTCTGTGCTATGCCGGGCGGGCGACGCATCCGGTGCTGATCGCGCTCGGGGAGACGGTGCGGCGGCACGACATTCCGCAGAAACCATTTTCCGATCTGCTGATCGCCTTCCGGCGCGACCAGACGGTGAAACGGCATCCGGATTGGGCCTCGGTGATGGACTACTGCGTCTATTCCGCGAACCCGGTGGGACGCATCGTGCTCTACGTGTGCGGGTATCGCGACGCGGCCCGGCAGGAATACTCGGACTGGACGTGCACGGCGCTCCAGCTCGCGAACTTCTGGCAGGATGTGGCGCGCGATCTGGACAAAGGACGCATCTACATTCCGCTGGCGCATCTGGCCGCGCACGGGCTTTCCGAGGCCGACCTGGCGGCGCGGCGATTTGACGCGCGCTACGCGCGGATGATGAAAGAGCTGGTGGAGTACACGCGCATGCTGTTTGCGCGGGGGCGGCCGCTGGCGCGGCAGGTGGCGGGGCCGTTGCGAACGGACATTGACATGTTCAGCCGGGGCGGGCTGGCGGTGCTCGACGCGATCGAGGCCATGGGCTACAACACGATTGAGCGCCGGCCGGCCATCTCGCGCGGGGCGCAGGCGCGCCTGCTGGGGCGCGCGCTGGTGTCGCGGCTATTTTCTCCTTTCCAGCGGCAGGGCGCGGCTCCCGTGGATGGGTCGCCGGGCGCCGCAAGCGCTTCTCCCGCAGCGAGGGAAGCGGCGGAGACCAAACATGCCTGACGCGTCCGGTCCCGAAGCTTTGGGAGGCGAGCTCGCGGAGTCCTACTCGCAATGCCGGCGGATTGCGAGGGTGGAAGCGCGCAACTTCTATTATGGTTTTCGCCTGCTGCCCGCGGCGAAGCACTCGGCGCTGTGCGCGCTCTACGCCTTCATGCGCTGGGTGGACGACATCAGCGATGCGCCGGGGGACGGTGCCGCAAAGGCGCGCGGCCTGGAGCTGGCGCGCGAGACGGTGGAGCGCGTGGCTCGCGGGGAGACCTCGGGCGCGGTCATTCTGCCCGCGCTGGCGCACACGCTCTCCACCTACGGCATCCCGCGCGGATACCTGGATGAATTGATTGCAGGCGCGGAGATGGACCTGGGGATTTCGTCGTACCGCGCGTTTGACGATTTGCGCGTGTATTGCCACGAAGTGGCGGGAATCGTGGGGCAGTGCTGCGTGCGCGTGTTCGGGTTCAAGGATCCGCGCGCTCTGGAACTGGCGGACCGCCTGGGGCTGGCTTTCCAGCTCACCAACATCCTGCGGGACGTGGCGCAGGACTTCGCGCTGGGCCGCGTGTATCTGCCGCAGGAAGACCTGGAGCGCTTCGGGTGCAGGGCGGGCGAGCTGGCCGCAGCGCCACCCTCGAAGGCGGCGCGCGAATTGTTCCGCTTTGAGGCCCAGCGCGCGCGGGGATTCTACGAGGAGGGCGCGGCGCTGCTTCCCCTGATCGAAGAGGACAGCCGCGCGGCGTTGTGGGCGCTGGCGCGGATTTACGGCGGGCTGCTGGGCAAGATGGAGGCGCGGGACTACGACGTGACCAGCGCGCGCGTGCGGCTCTCGGCGGCGGAGAAGACCTGGATCGTGTTGCGCGCGCGCTTCGGCCTGTGGTCGGAGGAGAATGGATTCGAAACGCATTCTGATCCTGGGCGGGGGACTGGCCGGGCTGTCGTCGGCTCTCGCACTCGCTGAGGCGGGCCACCGGGTCGAACTGGTTGAAAGAAAACCGCACCTCGGAGGCCGCGCCGCGTCCTATCTGCTGCCCGACGGGGAGCATGTGGACAACTGCCAGCACGTAACCATGGCGTGCTGCACGAACCTGCAAGACTTCTACGGGCGAGTCGGGGCGTCGGGGAAAATCCGCTATTACAACCGCGTGGTTTTTCTGGATCGCGCGGGGCGCCGCGCGGTGCTGGAATCGTCGTCGCTCCCTCCGCCCCTGCACCTGGCGCCTTCGTTCCTGATGTTGCCGTTCCTTTCCTGGCGCGACAAGCGGGGCATCGGCCGCGCCATGCTGCACATCGCACGGTGGGGCGGCGCGCCGCCGAACGGCGATTCCAGCACGATGCTGGAGTGGCTGCGCAGCAAGGGACAGACCCCCGAGGCCATCGAACGGGTGTGGCGGAGCGTGCTGGTTAGCGCGCTGGACGAGGAACTGGACCGCGCCGGGGTGCGCTATGGCGTGGACGTGTTTTGGAAAGCATTCTTGAAGAACCGGCGCGGGTTCGAAGTGGGGATTCCCACGGTCCCGTTGGGAGAGCTGTACGGGGGCTGCCGGGAAGCCATCGAGCGGCGAGGGGGCGCGGTGCGCACGCGGACAGCGGTGCGTGGGCTGCGGGTCGAGGCCGGGCGAGTGGCCGCGGCGGTGCTGGCGGATGGTGAGGAGATCAGGGCGGATATTTATCTCGCGGCGGTTCCGCACGACGCGCTGTTGGAGTTATTGCCCGCGGACGTGGTGGCCGGCGAGGCGGTGTTTTCCGGTTTGCGTGAACTGCGGTCATCCCCGATCACGGGCGTTCACCTGTGGCTGGACCGCGAGGTGACGACGGAGCCGTACATGGCGCTTCTGGAGCGGACGACACAGTGGATTTTCAACAAAACGAGGTTGTATGCGGACAACGTGGCACAAGACGGACCTTCGGTGGTAGGGGCATCCCGCACTGGCGGGACCGTGCTCCTACGTCCACCTACGCAACCAGCGCCGTCCGGCGTCCAGTATCTCCAGCTCGTCATCAGCGCGTCTTATGACCTGGTGGAGAAATCGCGGCAAGAGATTGTGGAGCTTTGCTGGCGCGAGGT
>Ga0074044_10001062_pt1 | contig 25253 bp, 18 predicted proteins | sample BogForMeECP23OM1_FD_94443 | JGI IMG/M metagenome (GOLD analysis project Ga0074044, IMG submission 94443) | Bog forest soil microbial communities from Calvert Island, British Columbia, Canada - Bog Forest MetaG ECP23OM1 | ecosystem: Environmental > Terrestrial > Soil > Wetlands ... | reverse complement strand
TCGTCCGCTCCATTGCGGCCTGCGTGTAAGAGAACATGCCTTCCATGCTCTCCTACCCTCGCCGCCTGCAAAGCGGACAGATCACTTGCTATCTCAACCGGACATATCATGTGCTAACGACACAGCGCGGTCGGGTGATCGACGATGGTCCAATTTTCATGTATCCTAGCGCCCGTTGCCAGCCCCTCATGACCACTAAAGTATTTATTTCTCAAAGACCTGGCGGGAAACGAACCCAATAACAAGCCTGAAATGCGACCTAAACTATTGATTTATAAATACTTACATCTAAGTCCTTATTTCTCAAAGACCTGGCGCCTCTCACGCGCTAAGTCTTTCATTCTGAAAGACCACGACCAGAGGGGTCCAAGCCGATTTGTCCGCTCCACACAAACCACACGAACTTATTCTTCGTTCTGGTCGCGGTCTTGCGTCGTTGTCGCGGTTGAGTCGGCCTCGGCTGGAACTGGCTTCTGCAGATCGATCACCGGCAATCCCGCTTTCTTCAGTTGCTCGTTCAGCTCCCGAATATCTTTCGACTTGAGCTGGCTCCACGCGGACAACTGCTCTTCGAGCGCCTTGTCCAGTTCTCCGAACATCGCGACCTGCTGTGTCGTCGGAGCGGCGTCGGCGGTATCGAGAGCACTGACGAGCGTGTTGAAGCCGTTGTTCAGCCGAGCCAGGCTGCGGCTTTCGGGAGTGCTCAGGTAGCGCGCACTATAGTCGCCTTCTTCGCCCTCGATGGACGCGGCTTTCGCTTCCAGTTCAGCGGCAGGCTTTGCGATCGCTGCGTGACTCGGGAGCGCTTTTAACTGCGCTCGCAGGCTGCGCACCTGCTGTATGGCTTCGTAATCGCGGTGGAGTGCGTCGGCAATTTTCTGGTCGAGTTCGAATTGGCGGCGCAGATCCTCGGGCGAAGTCTTCACCCGCGGATCCATGCGGATGTCGAGCGTCTGCGTGTAACTCTGGCCTCCAACGGTGAGCACCAGTTTGTACCGTCCCGGCAGCACAGCGGCGCCGAGCGGATAAAGCGGCGTGTCGTGATAGATGGCCGAAATCGGATAGTCGCGCGTCAACACGTCGGGAGCAGGATAGGTCAAGTCCCAGATGAAACGATGCATGCCAGAACTGGCGGACAGCGTTCGCGGCGAGCGCACCCAGTACATCGGCACGTTGAACTCTTTAGGGTTGACCGGTTCGGGTTTGTCGGCACTGGAAAAATGCCGCACGACGCGCCCTGATGAGGCATCGACAATTTCCAAAGTGACCGCACCGGAAGCCGCCGTTTTCAGCCAGTAGTCGATCATCGCGCCATCGGGAGGATTTTGTCCGGCAGGTTCTTCCGGCGGCAGGGGCGTGTCGGTGTTGTTGTTGCGGCGCACACGATAAGTGAGTTGCGGCGCAAAAAGATGCGCGGTCGAGTCCGAAACCTCCGCGCTGAACTGCCGCAGCGGCGTGATGTTATCGAGGACCCAGAACGAACGTCCGTGAGTTCCGACAACAACATCGTCATGATGAACCACGAGATCGCGGATCGAAGTCGGTGGCAGATTCATCTTCAGCGACTGCCAATGATCGCCGTCGTCCCATGACACATACACGGAGCGTTCGGTGCCGGCAAAAAGCAGTCTCTTGCGCTCCGGATCTTCGCGCACCGTGTTAACAGGCTCGTTATCAGGCAGTCCGCTGACGATTTTCTGCCACGTGTTCCCGCCGTCGTGCGTGCGGTAAATAAAAGGATGCAGATCATCGAGGCGGAAGCGGTTCACCGCAGCGTAGGCAGTTGGGGTATCGAAATGTGATGCGTCCATCTGCGCCAGCTTGCTCCAGGGCGTCAAGTCTTTCGGTGTGACGTTCTGCCAGTTCTTGCCGCCATTGTGGGTCAGGTGAATCAGGCCATCGTCGGTCCCGGCCCAGATCAGGTTGGCGTCCTTCGGTGACGGAGCAATGGAATAGATCACGCCGCGATGCTTGCCCTTCTCCGGATCGGCCTCGACAAACGGCCCCAGAGTCGCCGGAGAGCCCGGATCTTCGCGCGTCAGGTCGGGGCTGATGATCTGCCAGCTGTTGCCACCGTCGCGAGTGGCAAAGAGCACGTTCGATCCGAGATACAGCACGTGCGGATCGGCCGCCGAGAAAATCAACGGCGCGGTGCGATTGAAGCGATACTGCCCGGTGCGCAGAACCACGGGAGAAACGTCGCGCGTCTGGCCGGTATTGCGGTCGAACACCGTAACCTTGCCCCCGTAGATCAGATTGGGATGCAGCGGATCGGGCGCAACGTAGCCGTATTCTTCAACTCCGACAGTGGTCCAGTCGCGAAAGGTAATTTCGCCAAAGTCGCTGCGGCTGGCGGTGCCGACGGAGCCGCTTTCCTGCTGTCCGCCATAGACCCAGTAGGGAAACTCGTTGTCGGTAATGACGTGATAAAACTGCGCCGTAGGCTGGTTGTACCAGGAACTCCACGTCTGTCCGCCATTCACGCTGATGGTCGCGCCCTGGTCCAGGCCGAGGGCGATGATGTCGGGGACTTCGGGATTGATCCAGATGGTGTGGTAGTCGTCGCCGCCAGGCGCGCCCTTGATGGCCGTGAAATTCTTGCCCGCATCGGTGGAGCGGTAGGTCGAAGTGTTAGCGACGTAAATCACATCTTTATTTCGCGGATCGACGCGCACGCAGCCGAAGTCATCGCCGCGTCCCCAGACGCGTTCCTCGGTATTCACGAGCTCCCAGCTTTCGCCGGCATCGTCGGAGCGGTAGAGGCCGCTGCCTTTCTTCGCGTTGACGTTATTCACGTTCACCCAGGCATACATGCGATCGGGATCGCTGGGAGAGATGGCAGGGCCGATGCGGCTGATACCGTCGGCTTCGCCGGGCAATCCCTTGGTGAGTTGCCGCCAGGTGCTTCCACCATCGATGGATTTATAGAGACCGCTGCCCGGTCCTCTGTAGCCAACGCCGGTGGTCCAGGGCGGACGGCGCGAAGCCCACATGCTGGCGAAGATCGCCTGCGAGTTGCGAGGATCGAATAGAAGATCCATGCCTCCGACGTTCTCGTCTTTGTAGAGAACCTTCCGGAAGGTCTGACCGCCGTCGAGTGAGCGAAAGATGCCACGCTCGGCATTGGGGCCGTAGGGATGTCCTTGGGCCGCGACGAAGAGGCGATTAGGATCGTTAGGATCGACGATGATGGATGCAATCTGCTGCGCGTCGCGCAGTCCGAGATGCTGCCAGGTGCGGCCCGCGTCGGTCGTTTTGTAGATGCCATTGCCTATCGAGAGATCGGGGCGGCGCAGGCCTTCACCACTGCCGACGTAAATCGTGTTGGGACTCGACGGCGCGACCGCGAGCGCTCCAATCGAACCTGTGGGCTGGTCATCGAAGATCGGATTCCAGGTGCGGCCGAAGTCGGTGGTTTTCCAGACTCCGCCGTTGTTCGGCGCCATGTAGAAGGCATTCGGCTGGCCAGGAACGCCAGAGATCGCGACGGTGCGGCCGCCGCGAAACGGGCCGATCATGCGCCAGCGAAGTTCCTGGTACATCGCCGGGTCATACGGCTGGGCCGAAAGCGCGAGAGGGAAAAGCAAAACATAGATTGGGGCGAGCAGAATCCACAAGAAGCGCTTGTTCACGGTTGGTCCTCTTACCGTTGATGCTCGAAGAGAGGTAAGCATAAACCACGGCGGCAAGGATTGGACAGCGCAGCGGGATCTGTCTCGCCAAAAGAAAACCCACCCTCCGGCAATCGAAGGGCGGGCTCACTGCTTTCGTAGGGTTGAATCTTAATGACTCTCAGCCGGCTTCTCCGCTGCTTTCTTGGCAGCCGCGGGAGCAGCGGCAGCTTTCGGTTTCCAGAACTCCGGATCTGCCTTGACCCACTCGTCAGCCGGATAGCTCATGCGCGGATTAATCGCGAACAGGTTGGTCTGGCTCATCTCAATCGCCGCCGCCGACAACTCGGCGAGCTTCTTCATGCCTTCTTCACCCATGGCCGCTTCAAAGTCCTTGTTTGCCGCGAAGTTCTTGTCAACCTCCGCCAGCGACTTCATTGGGTTGAAGACGATGTAGGTGGTGTCTGGGAACCCATAGACCGCCGAATAGGCTGCCCAGTGTGCGTCGGGGATCTTCTTGTAGGCGGCGGTTACCAGCTTCACGATTTCGTCCCAATCCTTGTCATGTCCCTGCTTGACCTGGAAGGCTGAGATTTCGAAATAGCGCATGCGGGCTATGTCCACTTCGGGACGCAGGCTGTATTCCTCGCGGAATGCGAGCACGGCGCCGTCGGTTTCGCTCAAAAGATCACCATCTACCGCCCCGGCATGGTCAAGGGCAGCCATTAGCGCGGCATTTTTTTCGGTTGCGAGCGTGTCTTTTTCCCACGCTGCGAACGATTCGTAACCGGTAAAAAAGAGCGCCCGCGACTTGCCCGAAAGCGATTCCACAGCCAGATAGTGGGTCGGCCATTTCGCATGCATCATTGCCTGAACAAACAAGCTTTCGGTCTTTTCATGTTGCATGCCCGATTTTCCCGGCTTGGTGTACTCCCGCGACACCGCCAGTACCTTGGGTGGCATATGGCCCATGGGGTTGTCCTGGGCAGCAGCGATCACGGATATTCCGATAGGCAGAAAAACAACCAGGGCGAGCATCGCCCCCGCGATTCTTTTCATAGTTGACCTCCTCGGTCGCACGGATAGAATTGATTTTCTTTCTCAACCTGGAAAACGCATTATTGTACGCCGCTCCCGCCTTTTCGCAACCTTGTGAAACGGTTTTTCAGCGGAGTCCTCTCTACTAGACGACGGTAGCAGCAACGCTCCCGAGATAGCGCCGCAGCGCATCTTGCCATTCCGGCATGTGGACGTTGTAGGCGTGCAGGCTGTCAGGCGACAGAACGGAGTACGGGGGGCGACGCGCCGGACGTGGGAATTCGGCTGTCGTCACGGGTTTGACCTTGGCCGGCATTCCAGATGCGCGCACGATTTCGGTGGCGAAGTCGTACCATGTGCAGTTGCCGGAATTGGTGACGTGCACGATTCCGTGAGCGGACGCGCGGCAAAGGTGCACCAGCGCGGACGCAAGATCACGCGTGAATGTGGGGCTGCCACGCTGATCGTTCACCACCGAAATCTCAGGGCGGGTTGACGCGAGCTTCAGAATCGTTGCGGGAAAACACTTGCCTCCATGCCCGAACAGCCAGGACGTCCGGGCGATGCATACCTCGGGCAGGATCTCTAGAAGCCGCTCCTCGGCCCGGGCTTTACTTTCGCCATAAACGCTGGTCGGATTTCTTGGATCACTGGTTTGGTAAGGCGATCGTTTGCTGCCATCGAAAACGTAGTCCGAACTCAGGAACAGCAAGCGCGATCCGGCTTCTCGGGCTGCTTGCGCCACGTTGACGGCACCCTCGCAATTCACCGCGAAGGCCAAGTCGCGGTTGGACTCGCAGCCATCCACGTCGGTGTAGGCAGCGGAGAGAAGAATCCAGTCGGGACGGGCATCGTGAATCACATCGCGAACGCGCGCGCGGTCTCGCAGGTCGGCGTCTTTGGAGGACAGCGCGGTCAGTTGAACGCCGCTTGGTTCATTACCGCTCAACTCGTGAACCAGTTCCTGGCCGAGCAGTCCGGATGCACCGAAAAGTGTGACTCGCATAGCGGCATTGTATCTGGGAACGTGGCGGACGGATTGAAAGCTGCGCTTACGGCGACTGCAGCCGCGCCCTTCAAGGCAAAATCAAAACCCTAATCTTCCGAGCCTGCCTACTCGGTCACAGGTGGTTGCGGTGTTCGCACCCGCCGCCGCAGTGCCTGCAGGATGAGCGATCCGCTGATGCCGAAGCAGACCACGGCGGCAAACGCCACCAGATCCAGCATGCGGCGGGTCATGCGGAGGTAATCCGCGAACAGCGTGACCATGGCACAGAGAATACCGAGGACATTAAGCCAGAGGGGAGAATGAATGTTCGGAAGGTCCCTGCGAAACCGTACCTGCAGCAGCAGTGCGGCCAGCCCAATCGCAGACACCACGACCAATGCTACTGGACTGAAAAAGGCTTGCGGCCCGGTATAGATCACCACCAGCGCCAGGGCCAGAAGGAGCAGACCTGACGCAATCACAGTCCATCGACGTGCGACCCGAGACTGGGGTTGGGACCCGGAACTCATTACCGGGCGGTCTCCTGGCTTTTCCGCATATTGCCATTGTATCTGTCGGCCTTTCGTTCTGCGCTCAAGCGTTGCTCGGCATCCATTCCGCTGGGCGATTCTCGCCGTGCGACATGGCGTAGAGGACGAGTTCCACCCGGCTCGAAGTTCCCACCTTGTCGAAGATGCGCAGCAGATATTTCTTGATCGTGTGCTCGCTGAGTCCCAGTTCGGCGGCGACCCCGCGGTTGGTCAAGCCGTCGGCCACGAGCGCAACCACCTGCTCTTCGCGAGGCGTCAACAAAGACCTCCCATTGGAGTTTACGACGCGCAGCGTGGGCACCTCCGACAGAGCATCCAGCACGTAATTCATCTGCTGGCTGTTGATCCAAACCTCTCCCCGGAAAACGCAGTGGATGCATTTGCAGAGCATCGAAAAAGGAGTGTGGGTAAAAAGAAAAATTCCCTTCGCTCCCGCCCGCAAAGCATTCACCACCAGTTCGCGGTCATCGTTCTCGGCCAGCAGGACGGGGGCAACCTTCGGATAAGAAACGCGCAACCAGCGCAACAGGCCCAAATCCGGCAGGTGGTTCCCCACAACCAGAATCACGTCGGCGGGATTTGATTGCATGAAGTTGTCGAGCGCAGATGTCTCCAGAGCGACGGCGGAGACCTGGAAGTCCCGCCGGCTTTTCAAGGCCCGCGTCAAGAGCTGAGATTGAATGGGACTTGAATCGACGACCACGACTTGGACTGCTTCGGTTGCGGCCAGGCGGGCTCCCGTCGACTGCTTCGCGGAATGAATGGTTTTCACCTTACCATCATGCCCAAAAGCAGCGGGACCGGATGTAGGCCCCATCACACTGCGTTGGTGATGAATTTCTCCCTCCCTGTCTACTTTCGAGGGGGCACTATCGCACACAACTTTCCCGGCAACACTCTGCCACGCTGTGTGCGCTCGGAGCCGCAAACCCAAGCCTGGCAGCACATCGGCTGATTTCATCACCTTTCCGATCGTCAGAACGAGCCCGGTACCGCGGTGGACAGTACTTTCCAAGTCTTGTTGTGCTTGGGACGCAACGATACCTTCGTGCCAACAGCTCAAAAGTCCGAGCTGCTTAGTTCGCCGTTCGGAGCAACGGTGAGAGTCCGGAGATGAATGTATTTACGAAACACGTCGTTTTGGGAGCTGCGGGCATGCTCATCCTGCAGCCAGCCGTGGTCAGTTCCGCTCAGACTGTGCCGTCGCCTGCTTCGGCCGTTGGATCTGCTCCGCCAACCGGCAAGATTGCGGCGGCAGAGAGCTCGCAGAGCCAGGACCGGTCGGGCAGCGGCAGTTCCAGTAACGGAGCGATCACACAGCCCGGAAAGGCGGGTGGCATGGGAGATCCTGCATTCGGAGGGGAACGCCACCCGCTTTATCGGCTTGCGAAATCGGACACCGTGGACGTGATTTTCACTTTTTCGCCCGACTTCAATCAGACTTTGACCGTGCAACCCGATGGTTTCGTGGCACTGAGAGGCGCGGGCACGCTGTTGGCGGAAGGACTTACGGTCCCTCAGATGCAGCAGGCGGTTGCCTATGCCTACCGCGGCTTTCTGCGCGAGCCCGAGGTCACCGTAACCTTAAAGGATTTTGACAAGCCTTACTTCCTCGCTTCGGGCGAGGTGGCGCGGCCCGGAAAGTACGAGTTGCGAGGGGATCTGACGGTAAACGAAGCGGTGGCAATGGCCGGCGGATTCACGCAGCAAGCCCGTCATTCGCAGGTCGTGTTGTTTCGCCGAATCTCCGCGTATGTAGCCGAATCTCACGTGATTGACTTGAAGAAGATGCTGGATTCCCGCGATCTTCACGAAGATCTTCACCTTCAGCCCGGCGACTTTATCTTTGTGCCGCAGAGCCGGATTTCGAAGATCCGGAAGTATGTTCCAACTAACGCTCTGAGCTGGTACATGAACCCATCACAGTTTTAGAAGATAAGGAGTGGCAGCGTTCACTGATTGCGTCACAAAAATCTGGCGGATTCCCTGAAATCTCGCCGGGTCTAATCGCTCGCTGTATGATCCATGTCCGCCGAACTGCTGCGAAACTCGCGCACCAATCTTTCCCCCACGCCTCGTGAACTCGCGGCCACATTCTTCCGGCGTCCGCGGCTCGTTGCTGCCACTTTTGGGTTGGTACTGGCGGCCACGATGCTCTTCGTTGTCTTTTCAGCGCGCTATGAATCGCACTTCAAGGTTCTGCTGCGCCGGGGCCGCTATGACCCCGTCGTCTCTTCCCAGCCCGCCAGCCCCATGGATTTCACCCGGCCTGAGATTACCGAGGAAGAACTCAATTCCGAAGTCGAGCTCCTCCGCGACCAAGATCTACTCAAGCAAGTTGTCAAAATGGCACGACTTGTTCCTGCGGACACCCCGGACCTCGAGCGCTCGGCCGAGGTAGAAACTGCCGTTCGCAAGCTGGCGCGCCGTCTGGATGTCGATGCTCTCAAGAAGTCGAACCTTATCCAGGTCAGCTACAAGGACACGAATCCGGAACGAGCCGCCCGCATACTCGCAGCGCTTTCCACCCTCTACGTGCAAAGGCACACGAATCTCCAGCGGCCTCCGGAGGAGATTCTGTTTTTCGATCAGCAAACCGCAGCCTACGAAAAAAGACTGCATCAGTCCGAAGCCGAACTTGTGCACTTTACTCGTGCCCGGGGGGTGGTTTCGGCGGCGCTGGAACGCGATATCGCGCTGCAGAAGTTAGGCGAAGCGGACGCGGGGTACCGCCAGATCGACCAGGATCGCGTCGAGACCGAACGCCGGATTGCGTCGTTGCGCGAACAGCTCAAGGCGTTTCCCTCCCGGTCGGTCACCCTTAAGCGCTGGGCCGATAATCCGGAGGCTCTCGAAAAGATGAAAACGCACCTGCTGGAACTTCAACTCAAGCGCACCGAGCTTCTCAGCCGCTTTCAACCGTCCTACCGGCTGGTGCAGGAAGTGGAACAGGAAATCGCGGAAACACGCGCGTCGATTGCTGCCGAGGCGCTCACGCCGGTGCGCGACGAGACCACCGACAAGGATCCCAATTACGAGTGGGCCGGCATGGAACTGGAGAAGGCCCAGGTGCAGTGGGACGGCTTGCGGGCACGGCAATCCGCGGCTTCAACCCAGGTTGCATCGCTGCGCGCATTTGCCCAGCAGTTGGAATCCGATTCGGTGGATCAGCAAGATCTGTTGCGCAACGCCAAGGCTGAGGAAGACAACTACTTGCTCTACCTCCACAAGCGCGAGGAAGCACGTATCGGCGATGCGCTCGACGAGCGTCGCATCCTCAATGTAGCCATCGTGGAGCCTCCCGTGGCCCCGGCCCTGCCCGAGCACTCCGTGTTCCTTTATCTCCTGCTCGCTTTCGCTCTGGCCCTGGCGTGCAGCGTCGGTATCGCCTTTACGACGGAGTACTTTGACCCGACGATTCGCACCCCCGACGAAGCTCACGGCCTGCTGGAAGTACCGGTGCTCGCCTGGCTGCCGGCGCCAGAGGCCGAGATGCCTTCTCTTTCCCGGATCGGCCGGGCCAAGGTGGTGGTCCAATGAGCGGTCTACTTGGGCTTCCTGCCCAAACTCCAACCGGTGCCGAGCAGCCGCGCGTAACTCCGATTCGCGAGCAATTCCAGCGAAAGACAGTTTCTCCGGTGGCCTCAGTTCACGAGGAGCAGATCCATGCGCTGGTTCAGCAACTTTTCTTCCGGCACGAATCGGGGCCGGTGCGGCACGTCGGATTTTCCCCGGTTGAAGCATCGGCTGTGAGCGCGACACTATGCCTCGAGGTGGCCAAAGCTCTGGCTGCGGAAGAGAGATACGACGTCGGTTTGATCGACGCCCACTCGGACTCGGTCCTTCTGCAAACCCATCTGCAGATTCCGTCCTCCCAGCGTGCGGAGGCAACCTGGCCGATCGCACCACGTCTCTGGATGGTCCCCCGCCAGAGCTGGCAGCCGGACGCCCGCGGTCACCAGATCACCGATCAGAACTTATCGCGGCTCCGCAAAATCACGATGGAGTTCGACTTTTCCATTCTGTGGTGTGCCCCGGTCTCCTGGCTCACCGCGAGCATTGGCCAGGCCTGCGACGGCCTGGTGCTGGTACTGACCGCCAACAAAACAAGACGTCTCGTCGCCGCTCAAATCAAGGACCAGCTGAGCAAGGCACAAGTTCCTTTGCTCGGAACTGTGCTTGCGGAACGCCGTTTCCCTGTGCCGCAAGGCCTGTATCGGAGTCTGTGAATCTCATGGGAGAACTGACCACAAACCGACAATGGGACACCGGCCCGAGAGATTTGCCCTCGCGGTATGCCCGAATGATTCCTGGAACATCTGCGATATTACCTTCCCAGTCCGCGCCGGCGACGTCCGGGCCGGCGGTCGACGCTCCCCCCACACATGCAGTGAACATGATTGACGAACCGAAAGCGAGGCACGCGGCGGCGCGGCCGCCAACTCAGCCAAATCTGACGCAGCCTGGCGTTGATCGATTCACGCTTTTTGAGTTGGTGGCCGCCGACTTGGTCGTTCTGGTTACAGTGTGCGGCGCGTTGACGCTGTTTTCTCCAGCCTGGGGTCTTCCTTGGCCTTATCTGCCGATCTTTGCGGTTCTGGTAACGCTCTTCGGCTTGCGTGAGGGGCTCTACATACGCGCCGGGGATCCGTCTCCGGCCGGGGTGGCCCCAGCGCTGGCGGGGTCAATCCTGTTCGCGATGGTATTGGTATTCATCGCCGCGTGGGACGGAATGCGTCCTCTCGCCGCCGCCAGAATATTTGCCAGCAGCCTGGCCGGGCTCGCGCTATTACGCCGGTTGAGGCAGGTTGTCTGGAAGCGGCGGCGGCGGGAAACAGAAGCGCGCAACATCCTCATCATTGGCGGTGGGCCGGTCGCTCGCTCCATCGCCCGGGCACTGCGCAATGATCCTCTCCACCGCGCAATCGTCTGCGGCTTCGTGGATGACAACCAGCCTCTTTCCCCGGTGGTCTTGGGGCGACTCGCGGATCTGGACTGGCTGGCTCGCGCCGAATTCATCGATGAGGTAATCCTCGCCCTCCCCGGTCAGCCCGCCCAGACGCGAGAAGCCGCCGAGGCCGCGTTCCGCAATCATCTGGACATTCGTGCTGTACCCGATTTGCCGCCGGGTCCGTGGCCCGACTCAGGGATTGATCGCATCGGAGAAGTACCGGTCGTCACCCTTCATCGCGAGCCACTGCCCAGCGCCGCCTTGTTTTTGAAGCGTTTCCTCGATGTCACCGGTGCGACGTTCGGTCTGGTGTTGGCGAGTCCTCTAATGGCGATCGTGGCGCTGCTCATCCGGCTGGACTCACCCGGTCCGGTTTTTTACTGCGCGGAACGCACCGGCGCCAAAGGACGCCGCTTCCGTTGCTACAAGTTTCGCTCGATGGTGACCGATGCCGCACAACTCAAGGAAGACTTGCGCGCCCGCAACCAGCGACAAGGCCCGATCTTCAAAATCGACGACGACCCCAGAGTCACGCGAATCGGACGCACGATCCGCCGCTACAGCCTCGACGAACTGCCACAGCTCTGGAACGTGTTGTGCGGCGAGATGAGCCTGGTTGGACCGGGGCCGCATCCGGTCGACGAGGTCAACCATTACGAACTTCACCAGTTCCGGCGCCTTGACGTGAAACCGGGCATTACAGGTCTTTGGCAGATCTCGGCGCGCGACTGTCCGTCGTTCGAACTCAACATGCACCTTGATCTCACTTACATCGAGAACTGGAGTCTGCGTCTGGACTTGCGCATCCTCGCCAACACAATTCGCGTGCTTTTCGCGCCGGAAGGAGCCTGACGCGCGCCATGGGCACACTAACCACGACCAGCCGCGCCCTGACTCTAACCCGGGACAGTGACGACAACCCGCTTTGGCGCGTTGCCGGTCTGCTGCTTCGCCCGCTTCACCTGGGATTGGCTTTTCCCTCCGTCCTTTACGTGTTTGCGATGACTGTTTTCCTGTTTCGTCCGCCGGATCTTTTTTCTTTTTACGCCGACCGAATCGCATTCGGCATCCTGGTCTTCTTCGTTGCTCTGCGCACGATGGCACTCCGCAGTAAGATCCCATTCCTTGCCGGACTCAGTTTGCCCATGCTTGGTCTGCTAGCGCTCGCCGTGTTGCGTGCGCTTCGGGAGCCGTTCGATCCACAAAACTGGAGCATTATCGCCAGCAAGTACATCGTCCCCTTTGCGTTGTTTCACATCGCGGTGCTGGTCTTCCGCGGCGCATCGCAACGCAGACATTTTGAAGTCTTCGTCATCTGCGCGCTTGCCTACCTCGTGTTCATTGCCATCGCCTTCCTGGTGGACGCCCGCTCCCTCATCTTTCCACGTTTCATTCTTGACGAAAGCCTTGGTTTTCATCCCGACCGCGCTCGCGGCCCATTTCTGCAAGCGGTGGCCAACGGCGTTTCGTTGAACATCCTTGGCATTCTGGTCGTTGCGCTCCCGCAAAAGGGCAAAGCCGTCGCCCGGTTGCTGTGGGTGGTTCTGCCCCTGGCCGTGCTCGCCACCATGACGCGCGCCGTTTGGATCTCGTTCGCTGTCTCCACCATCGCTCTCGGATTGCGCCTGGTCGAGCGGCGCGGGCAAGCGGTGTGCGCCTTGTTGACGGTTGCGGGCTTAATGGTTGGCCTGGCAATCGGCCTCAACAACCATTCACTGAAGTCTGCCCTTTGGGACCGAACGGGAGAACGCGGTCCGGTGGAAGCGCGCCTGGCCGTTTACGAGGCCGGCTGGTCGATGTTCCAGGAGCGGCCATTCACCGGTTGGGATGCCGGCGGTATGTACGCCGAACTTGCCCGCCGCATGGAGGGCTACCACCTCCGCAGTTTTTACGTACACAACACGTACCTTGCCTTGCTGGTCGAGTTCGGTATGCCGGGACTGGCCCTGTACGGCATTCTCTTCTTCAACCTCTTCCGCCTCTCGCGGCATCGTCCGCCCGGTGAGTCCAGTTCTGTCGCTTCCCTGCGCAAGGCCTGGCCTGTCTTGCTCAGCGTTTATCTATTCAACGCCTTCTTCGTCGACATGGCCTACCAGTTTGTCATTGGACTCGTGTTCACCATTGCCGGGATGCTGTGCGCGTCCGAGGAGTCCGCTGCATGACCACCATCGCCTACATCGCCAACGAGCTTCCTTCTCCGCTCGAACCCTACGTAATTGATGAAATCACAGAACTGCGCCGCCGCGGTGCGCAAGTGATCTGCTGCAGCGGCAAACGCGTCTCGCCGACCGATCTCAGCCTGGCGGAAAGAGCCGTCTGGAAAGAGACGCGCTTTTTTCAGCCCCTTTCTGACGAGGAGTTGATAAGAGCGGTGCGCAGGCTCGCCTCCGATCGTCACAACCTTTGGCAGTTGTTGCGGCCTTTGCTGTGGGAGCGTGGAGCCTCCCCGGTCCGGCGCATTCGCGCGCTAGGCCACACGGTGATGGGCGCCGCGCTGGCGGAAGAACTTGCACCACTCCAGGTCGAGCACATCCATGCTCATCACGGATACTTCGCCTCATGGATGGCTTTAGCTGCCGCTCGTCTGCTCGGCATCGGCTTCAGCTTCACCCTGCATGGGTCCGATCTGCTGCAGCGCGCGGATCTGCTCTCGGCCAAGCTGCGTGCTTGCCAGTTCTGTGTAACGGTCTCCGACTTCAACCGCCAACATATTCTCCGCAACTACTCTTCCACGCCCTCCAAAAAAATCATCGTGCAGCGTCTGGGGGTTGATCGCGTGCTCCCCTGGCCCACACCCGCCGCCGTCGCGGCAGGCGAGGAGAACCATCGTCACTTCTGTCTTCTCTCCGTCGGACGCCTGCATCGCGTGAAGGACTATCCATTCCTCATCCAGGCCTGCGCCGCACTTCGCGACCAAAGTATCGACTTTCTCTGCTGGATCGTCGGCGAGGGACCGGAGCGCCCGGCTCTCGAACGCCAGATTATAGCGTTGGGGCTGCAGGGGCGTGTTTATCTGATCGGCAGCGTGCCCCGCACCGACCTGCCCGGCTATTACCGCTACGCCGACTTGGTCGTCATGACCAGCAAGAGCGAAGGAATCCCCGTGGTCCTGATGGAGGCTATGGCTCACGAAAAACTGGTGCTGGCTCCTGCGATCACCGGAATTCCTGAACTGGTCGAGCACCAGCGCACTGGATTTCTCTACCAACCCGGCTCTTTGCCCGATTTCGTCAGCGCCGTCGCTTGGATTCAGGCCAACAAGGCTTCCCTGGCCGGAATCCAGCATGCGGCCGCGGCCAGCATCGCCGCTTCCTATAATCGCCAGCGAAATCTACACGCTTTCGCGGAGCAGTTCCTGGCCCGCATTCAACAACCGGACGGTAACCATGCGCATCCTCTATTGCAACAAGTACGATTATCCGTTTAGCGGCACGGAAGCTTACCTCTTTGACCTCATCCACCGGATGGATCAGCGCGGCCACGAAACTGCGCTGTTCAGCATGGACCACGGCCGTACCCCCGCTTTCGCCGGCCGCTGCTACCGCATTCCGCATATTGACTTCAAGGATCCGAACGCCGGTTTCCTGAAGAAGATCAGGATGGCGGCGCACGCCGTCTATTCGCCATCGGCCCGGCGCGCCATGCGCAGTTGCCTTGCCGATTTTTCACCCGGCCTGGCGCATGTTCGCGGCATCTACCACCACTTGTCGCCCTCGATTCTTTGGGAACTGAAGCGCCAGGGGATCCCCGTGCTCTATCACGTGAACGATTTCAAAATCTTGTGCCCAACCTACAACTTTGTGGCCGATGGCCGTCCTTGCGAACTGTGCAGTCGCGGCGCTTTCCACCACGCCGCCACGAAAGGCTGCTATCACGGCCCGCGCTCCAGCGCGGTGGTTCTTGCCGCCGAAGCGTATCTGCACAAATGGTTGCGAACTTACGAACGCTGCGTGGACATGTTCCTGGCGCCCAGCGAATTCGTGCGCAACAAGTTGACTGCCAGCGGTCTCCCGGCGCAGCGTATCGAAGTCCTGCCGCATTTCCAGGTCCTGCCCGGCGACGAAGACCTAGCCACCGACGAAGGATACCTGCTCTACTTCGGCCGGCTCTCGCCAGAAAAAGGGGTCTATGAACTTTTGCGCGCCATGGTCCGGCTGCCACACGCTCCTCTCGTTATCGCGGGAGACGGTCCCGAGCGTCCCCGCCTTGAGGCACTGGCGAAAGAATTGAACTTGAAGCAAGTCCTGTTCGCAGGCATGGTTCATGGTGAGAAACTCCAGAAACTCATTGCCGGTTGCAGTTTCTCCGTGTTTCCGTCCCACGCCTACGAGACCTTGGGGAAATCCATTCTGGAATCGTATGCCTGGGGACGACCCGTGATTGCCTCCGATCTGGGCTCGCGCCGGGAAGTGGTCCAACATGGCGTCACCGGCCTCCTTATATTCCGACGGGGACCGGGAGCAGCTCGCTCATTCCATCGGATTTCTGTTTGATCGCCCCGATCTTACCGAAAAAATGGGCGCTGCAGCTCGCAGTCGCGTGAAAGCAAGACACGACCCCGATCAACACCTGGAGAAGCTATTCGAACTCTACTACCGGCTCACCTCCAGCAAAAAGCTTCTTTCCTTTGCTGCCGCACCGGGGTCCCCAGCACGCCCGGTTTTGGCGTGCTGGAGTGGAGCACTTGAGCCACCTCGCCCCCGCCGCGGCGTCCGCGTCGCGTTCATCGGAGGTCGCGGCCTGGTCTCTAAGTACAGCGGCATCGAATCCTACTATGAGCAAGCTGGCCACGAATTGGCCCGCCTGGGGCACGAAGTCACCGTCTATTGCCGAAGCTATTTCACGCCTCCCATGAACACCCACAACGGCATGCGGGTGCGACGGTTGCCCACTATCCGCTCCAAGCACCTGGAAACCTTGGTCCACACTCTGCTGAGCACAGCGCATGCCATGGCGTCAGACTACGATGTCGTCCATTACCACTGTCTGGGACCGGCGTTGTTTTCTTTTCTTCCGCGGCTTGCCGGCAAGAAGACGGTCGTCACCGTGCAGGGTCTCGACTGGCAGCGCGGCAAGTGGGGCCGTATCGCGTCGCGCGTGCTGAGGTGGGGAGAAGCAGCAGCCGTTTCCTCTCCCGACGCCACCATGGTCGTCTCGCGCACCCTGCAGCAGCACTACCGCCAACAGTACAATCGCGACACCATCTACGTTCCGAACGGAGCCACGCTGGCGCCCTGGCGCCTCCCTCGGCAACTGATTGAGTGGGATCTCCTTCCGGATAACTACGTTCTCTTCCTGGGTAGGTTTTCGCCCGAAAAGAATTGCCATCTCCTGATCGATGCTTTCGAAACCCTCCACACTGATATGAAACTGGTCCTCGCCGGAGGATCGAGTCACTCCGATTCCTACGCCAAGAGATTGCGCCGTCACGAGTCCGAACAGATCCGTTTCCTTCCCTGGGTTTCTGGACGCGATCTTGAGGAGATCGTCTCTAACGCCGCTCTGTTCGTGCTTCCGTCTGAGCTTGAGGGCCTGTCTTTGGCTCTTCTCGATGCCATGGCGGCCGGTGTCTGCGTGCTGACCAGCGACATCCCGGAAAATAATGAAGTGGTCGAAGGCGCCGGCTTCACCTTCCATCGCGGCGACCAGGCAGATCTTGAGCGCATGCTCGACTTGCTCATCCACAATCCCGAACTTCGCCGCCAGTCCGCAGCCCGGGAACGCGAACGGATCCAGAGCCAGTATCTCTGGCCCGCCATCGCTCGATCGATCGAAGCGGCCTATTACAAGGTGCTGGGGTGGAACACCGGCGAGAACGGAACTCGCGAGCAAAGAACTAGTGGCCAGATTCAGATTCCCACTTCCGCAGTGCCGGCATCGCAGCTGAATCGAGCCCCCTCCTCCTGAACTGGATAGGGGCCGCCGAAGCCGGGCACGACTTCGCGCTCGGCTGTGATTACGATTAGAATTGGAACACGGCGTCTTGCAAGATGCTGTTTATCTAGCATGGAAGATCTGATTCTGGTCACCGGTGGCGCGGGCTTCATTGGCTCGAACTTCGTTCTCCAATGGATTGCCTCGGAAAAGGCACGCGTCCTGAATCTCGACAAGCTGACATACGCGGGCAATCTGAACAACCTGCGCACTGTCGAAGCCCATCCGCGCTATCGCTTCGAGCAGGGCGACATTGTCGACCGCGAGTTGTTGCGCGCCTTGTTGCTGCGCGAACAGCCTCGCGCCGTTGTTCACTTTGCCGCCGAGAGCCATGTCGACCGCTCCATCCACGGCCCCGACGATTTCGTCCGCACCAATGTCAATGGCACATTCAGCTTGCTCGAAGAAGGACGAGCCTACTGGTCGGCGCTTGCAGAACCCGAGCGCGCGTCGTTCCGTTTCCTGCACGTCTCAACCGATGAAGTTTACGGATCGCTCGGCACCAGCGACCCGGCCTTCAGCGAGACCACAGCTTACGCGCCCAACAGCCCGTACTCCGCGTCCAAGGCGGCTTCCGATCATCTGGTCCGGGCCTATCACCATACCTACGGCTTTCCTGTGTTAACCACGAACTGCTCCAACAATTACGGACCTTACCAGTTTCCCGAAAAACTGATCCCCCTCATGATTCTGAATGCGTGTGCCGGCAAACCGCTCCCGGTGTATGGCGACGGGGAAAACGTTCGCGACTGGCTCTACGTCGAGGATCACTGCCGCGCCATCCGCACCGTGCTCGCCCACGGCCGCGCCGGAGAGACCTACAACATTGGCGGGAGAAGCGAAAAAAAGAACTTGGAGATTGTCGGAGCCATTTGCCAACTGCTCGACGAACTGCGCCCGAACGACCTCGCCGTTCCGCACAGCAAGCTCGTCACGTTCGTCAAAGATCGTCCCGGCCACGACCGCCGGTACGCAATGGACACGCGCAAAATCGAGCGCGAACTGAACTGGCAGCCGCGGGAGACATTTGAAAGCGGCATCCGCAAAACTGTCCTCTGGTATCTTGAACACGAAGATTGGGTCCGTGATGTCACCAGCGGCAGCTATCGCCAATGGATTGCGAAACATTACGCCGCCGAATCCTGAGCGGGAAAGCCGAGACTGAACTCGACCCAAGAGCCTGTTGCCGGTCTACGACAAACCGATGGTGTTCCACCCGCTCTCGACCTGCGCCGCAATTCTCCCACCTTCGGCAAATGGGAATCCGTCAAACTTTCCGGGGAGAACAAACGCATTTTGTGGATTCCGCGCGGATTTGCTCACGGCTTCCGAGTCGTGCCCAGAACGCTCAGGTCTTGTACAAGACCACAGATTTTTATGCGCCCGAGCACGAACACACGTTGGCCTCAGCAAGCAGAAAAATTAAAATGGCGCAGCGTCAATGCAGCCGGAACTCGACTGCAATCGTGGTTTCAACCTCAACCGCTTTGCCGCGGGATTGATCGACGTACGGCTCAAATTTCCAGGCTCGCACCGCCTCCGTCGCCGACTGCACCAGCAGGTCGGGTCCGGACACAAACTGCAAGCGTTTCACGCTGCCGTCTGGGGCAATCACCGCATCCAGCACCACTAAGCCTTCTAGTCGCGCGGTTCGCGCAGCCTCTGGATACACCGGCTCGACTTCAGTCACAATCCGCTTCTCCATGGTTTCGGGAGAGACTCGCAACCCCTCCTCCCCAACCGGCAGCCGCTTTTCCAGTTCGTTCCAGGATCTCTGCCACTGCCACCATCCGAGACCGGCCAAAGCGAGCATGCAAACGATCAGCCCCAAAAATCCGCGCCGCCCGATGCGAATTCTGCGCTTTGTCGGCGCAGCCAGTCGCGCGACGACGACGGGCACTTCTGTCTTTGCGGCTCCGCCTGTCTTCTCTCTGGAATCCACTGCCTGGGAAGCGGCGCGGTAAACCCAATACCGGATCATCTCCCGCTGCTCCACCGACAGCCCCACAAACTCAAGCCCGCAACGAAGCCGTGACTGATAACGTACCAAGGCACGCGCCCGGACCGGCACACCGACATTCGGAAGGCGCAGTTCGACCGCCACCTGCTGGCCCGCGGCCATTTGTCCCGCCACCACCGCACCCACGCCGACTTCGCTGATGTCAGTGCAGCGCCCAGGTAAATTTTCGGGGACTCCAGATCGCAATGCGATCAAGTCCACGCGCACATTGATGGGATACCGGGGAAAATTGCGCTGCGGCGTGGTTTCTAACGCCAGCGCTGTAGCTGCACTCATCAGACTGCCTCCGCAGGATCGAATATCTTCGTCATGCGGCTGGAATCAACGACGAACGCGGCATTGCGAGAACCGTTCGTTCGAGTATATCGAAAATGCTGGAATAGTTTTCCTCAGCATCGAACCTCATTATTTACTGTCTCGATGCGCTTCTTTACTCCATGTCCCGCCAGTTTGGCCCTACTCCAATTTCCACCAGCAGCGGGACGGCGAGTGCATGCGCTTCCTGCATGTGCTCCCGCACCAGCGGCTTCATTGCGTCCACTTCACCCTCGGGCACCTCAAACACCAGTTCATCGTGCACCTGCAAAGTCATCCGCGACTTCAGCCCGCGCTTGCGGATATCCTCATCAATCCGGATCATCGCCAGCTTGATCAGGTCGGCGGCCGTCCCCTGCAGCGGAGTGTTCACCGCCGTGCGCTCCGCAAACCCCCGCTGGGTAGCGTTCTTGCTGTTAATGTCGGGGATCGGCCGAATGCGCCCGAACAGCGTCTTCACCTTTTGATCGCGCCGCGTCTGCTCGAGTGTGGCATCGATGAATGCCCGCACTCCGGCGTATTTTTCAAAATAAGCGTCGATGAACTTCCTGGCCTCACCCGGTTCGATACCCAACTGTTGCGACAGTCCAAATGCCGACAAGCCGTAAACAATACCGAAATTGACCACCTTCGCCTGCCGCCGGTGTTCGGGCGTCACCATCAGCGGCGGCACGCCAAACACCTGCGACGCGGTCAGGGTGTGAATGTCATCCCCGCGCCGAAACGCCTCCACCAGAAGCTTGTCCTTCGAAAAATGCGCCAGCAGCCGCAGTTCGATCTGCGAATAGTCCGCCGCCAGCAGTACGTGCCCGGGTTCGGCGATAAAAGCTGCGCGAATCTCTCGTCCAAGTTCGGTGCGAACTGGAATATTCTGCAGATTCGGGTTGGCCGAGGATAGCCTCCCCGTCGCGGTTCCGGTCTGCCCAAAAGTCGTATGCACGCGACCGCTCTGGCTGCGAATAAGCGCAGGCAATGCGTCCACATAAGTCGACTTCAACTTGGTTAGTTGCCGGTACTCCAGCACCAGCCGCGGAACTTCGTGATCCGCAGCCAGTCCTTCCAATACATCCACCGCTGTCGAAATCTTTTTTCCTTTCCCGTATTTCACCGGCATCGGCAGGGCCAGCTTGTTGAACAGCACATCGCCCAGTTGTTTCGGCGAATTGATGTTGAACTCCATGCCGCAACGCTCATAAATATCGCGCGCCTTGGCTGCGGCTTCGCGCTGCAACTTCACTGACATCTCCTCCAGCGCTGCCAGATCGATCTTCACTCCCGCGTCTTCCATGCGCGCCAACACCGGCACAAGCGGCGCATCGATCTCTTCGTACACCGAGGTCAGTCCCTGATCGTCGACTTCTTTGCGGAGCGCGCTCGCCAGCCGGCCCGTTACATCCGCCGCTTCCGCCAGGTTGCCGCTCAGCTTCAAATTGAATCTCCGCAGGGCGACCTCCGGCAACGAATGCGACGAGTAGGTCGGATCGAGCAGGTAGGAATAGAGCATCGGATCATGCTGCACTCCAGCCAGCACAATGCCATGCCCGGGAAAATGCTCGCCAAAATGGTGGAGCGCAGATTTGAGATCGTGAACCGTCTTCCGCACAGCGGCATTTTCGAGCACGCTTTTCACGTGATCGGCGAGCGCTCTGTCTTCCAGCACGACCATCGCGCCAGCCCCTGGAGCATTCGAGACGGCAATGCGCTGTACAACTTCAGTCTGACCATCAGCATCTGCGGGCTGCAAAGCCAGAAACCCCGACTGTGCCGGCTGAGGCTCATCTTCTTCTGCAGCGCTCTCGGTGTAAAGGCTCTCCGTGTTTTCCGTCGCAATTGCGAGCGCAAGCGGTGTGTCCTCTTCCAAGCCTCGCAAATACTCCTCGAATTCAGCCTTCGACTTGATTTCCCGGTAGTCGCCCTCTTTCACTTCAACTACGGGAAGCAGTTCTTTCAGCAAAGAAGTAAATTCGAGCTCGGCAAACAACCCGCGCAGAGATTCAACGTTCGGTTCGCCTGCTTTCATTGCCGCAACATCCAGGTCGACCGCCACGTCGGTATCGATGGTCACCAACTGTTTGCTGTACAGAATGTTGTCGCGATTGTTCTGCAGCGACTCCCGATATGTCTTCTTCTCTACCTCCGCGGCGCGTTCCAACGCCTGTTCCACGCTTCCAAAGCGTTGGATGAGTTCCACTGACCCCTTGTCTCCGATTCCCGGCGCGCCCGGAATGTTGTCGACCGAGTCGCCGCGCAGCGCCATCACATCCACCACTTTCGAGGGAGGCACTCCCAGAATTTCCTCCACCTTCACCGCATCGCAAATCAGGTTGTCCTTCGGCGGATTCAACACTTGCACGTTGTCGTTCACCAATTGCAGCATGTCCTTGTCGCTCGACACGACGAAGACCGGATACGATTCCGCCGCCGCTTTCCGTGCCAGCGTTCCGATCACATCGTCGGCTTCGTAGCCTTCGAGCTGTAAAATTGGGATGCGATACCCCTCCAGCGCCCGCCGAATGTACGGAATCTGCTGCACCAGGTCGCCCGGCATCTCGGCGCGGTTCGCCTTGTAGCCGCCATACTGCGCTTCTTTGAACGTCTGCGTCTTGATGTCGAACTTGCGGATCGTCGTGATCGCTTCCGCCTGCTGATTGCGGATGGTTGGCGCGCCTACATCGAACACCGCCGCCAGGTACTCGGGAGAAAAATCGTCGCGCAGCTTGCGCAACATGTTGACGAAAACGTACGTCGCCGCGGTCGGGACCCCGGTTTTTGTCGACATCGGCCGCTGTCGCGCCATCGCATGATAGGCGCGAAAAATGAAGGACATCGTATCGATCAAAAAAATCCGGCCTTTAGCTTTAGCCGAGGCAGACGAAGGCACAGGCGCGGCACTCAATTGCGGCGACGATTTCTTCTTGGGAGGCAATGAGCCAAGTTTAGCAGTTCAGGAATTGTTCACCACAGGGGACACAGGGAGACACAGGGGAAAGCACGAGCGGTCACTGCGAAAACGGGGCAATCCGCGTATGATATGGCGTCTTCGGTGCTTAACTCGCCGGGTACTGAATCCTGAGTGCAGCATGCTGCCATTCAAACTCGTCTACAGCGACGACTACTATCTACCCATCGGCTCCCACGTTTTTCCCGCGGAAAAATACAAGTGCATTTATGACCGGCTGCTTGCATCCGGAGTTGCCGAGCCTTCCGATTTTGTCACTCCTCATCCTGCAGCCGACCAGGACGTGCTGCTCGTTCACACTCCGCAGTACGTCCACAAATTGAAGACGGGCACGCTGACCGCGCTGGAAGAGTTAGAGCTCGAAGTCCCGTACTCACCGGAGTTAGTGCGCGCCTTCTGGCTCGCCGCAGGCGGTTCCGTGCTGGCTGCCGATCATGCCCTCGACGACGGCGTGGCGATCAGCATCGGCGGTGGATTCCATCACGCGTTCCCTGGTCACGGCGAAGGCTTCTGCATGATCAACGACGTGGCCGTTGCCATCCGCTGCATGCAGCGTGACGGCAAGATTCGCACCGCGATGACCGTCGATTGCGACGTCCATCAAGGCAATGGTACGGCCGTGATTTTTTCCGGCCCGCGTGTCCCCAGCGAGCCGCAGCCCCCGACGTTTGCTTCTGTTCTCAATCCCGCGCACCCGGCCCCGCCCGGGACGAGGCCGCGCAGCAGCCTCGCCACGGATGTCTTCACCATCTCGCTCCATCAGTTGAATAACTACCCGGCGTTTAAGCCCCCTTCGTCGCTTGACTTGAATTTGCCCGACGGGCTCGGCGACGACGAATATCTGGCGTGCGTCGGCAACGCGCTCAGTTTGGGATTGGGCAAGCTCAAGCCCGACCTCATCTGTTACCTCGCCGGAGCCGATCCCTATCGCGAAGATCAGCTCGGCGGATTGTCGTTGACGATTGAGGGATTGAAGGAGCGAGACGCTCTCGTGTACCAAATCGCCAAAGCCGAGGGCATCCCAGTGATGGTCACCCTCGCCGGCGGCTACGCGATGAATGTCGAAGACACAGTTACCATCCACTGCAACACGGTAGTGGCGGCGAAAGAAGTGTTTGGCGGGAAGAGCTGACCGAGTGGTAATAAAGGGCAAAAGATATACTCGACGCTATGGATGTCGTCCCTTCTCAGCTTGCGCACCGCGAGTTCTATAACATTCTGATCAGCGCCGTCGTGCCGCGTCCGATTGCGTGGGTCTCGAGTCTCAGCGCTTCCGGACAACCTAACCTCGCGCCCTTCTCGTTTTTCAATGCCGTATGCGCTAGGCCTCCGCTGTTGGCGTTTGCACCGGGGATGCGTTCGCCGAAGAAATCGGGAGCGGCGGCGGGAGAGCCAGGTGGAACGCCCGCCGGAGTGCCTAAAGACACGCTGCGGAATATTCGCGAGACCGGAGAATTCGTGATCAACCTGGTCACTTACGAACTGGCCGAGGCCATGAACCTGACCAGCGGCGACTATGACTCGTCCATCAATGAATTCGAAGTGGCAAAGGTCGCTTCGGCGCCTTCGAAAATCGTGCGGCCGCGGCGCGTGGCGGAGTCTCCCGTCAGCTTTGAATGCAAGCTGCATCAGATTCTCGACTTCAATCCCGCTCCCGAGGGTGGCAGCCTAGTAATTGGCGAAATCGTCTCGGTTCACATCAGCGAGCGACACATAAAAGACGGCCGCCTGGACCGGGATTCGCTCGATCTGATCGGGCGCATGGGCGGCATGCAGTACACTCGCACCACCGAGCGCTTTGAAATGGCTCGGCCGAAGGTGGAGTGATGGTGAATGATTATTCGCGACCCGTAGCTTGATGCACGGAGCCGGAAGCGCAGAGCATACGCCAGACGTTCCCGCTGCTAAAATAGAAAATTGCCCCTATGTTCGAGAATCTCCAGGAAAAACTCCAGCGCGCCTTCAAGTCTCTTCGCGGACAAGCTGTCCTTACGGAAGAGAATATCTCCGAGGCACTGAAAGAGATTCGTCTGGCGCTGCTTGAAGCCGACGTCAACTTCAAAGTTGTCAAAGAGCTCATTGACCGCATTCAGGCCAAGGCTGTCGGACAGGAAGTGTTGACCGCGCTATCGCCCGGCGAGCAGGTCATCAAGATCGTCCGCGACGAACTGGTCACGACACTTGGCAAAGACACGGCTAAATTAAAGTTCGCCTCGCAACCGCCGACCGTCGTGCTTATGGCTGGGCTGCAGGGCTCCGGCAAAACCACTACCTCCGGCAAGCTCGCTAACTGGCTGAAGAATGGCGGACACCGGCCGCTGCTGGTCTCGGTCGACGTCTATCGTCCCGCTGCGCGCGAGCAACTCAAAGTGGTTGCGGCGGCGATCAAGGCCAATCTCTATGAAGGCGAGGTCGGCGAGGCGAATACGGCTACTGTCGAGCGCCTTGCTAAAGAAGCGCGGCGCGAAGCGATCAACACCGGCTGCGACGTGCTCATCGTTGACACTGCCGGGCGTCTCCACATCGACGACCAGCTCATGGAGGAGATGCAGTCGCTCAAACGCCTGCTCAATCCGCAGGAAATTTTGTTCGTCGCCGATTCGATGACTGGGCAGGACGCTGTTCGCTCGGCCGACGAATTCCATAAGAAGCTCACGCTCACCGGCGTCGTCCTTACTAAGATGGATGGCGACGCTCGCGGCGGTGCGGCGCTTTCCATCCGCCAAGTCACCGGACAACCCATTAAGTTCATTGGCATCGGCGAAAAGTACGATGCGCTTGAGCCTTTTCATCCCGACCGCATCGTCTCGCGCATTCTGGGCATGGGCGACATCCTCTCGCTCATCGAAAAGGCCGAGTCGCAGATCGACAAGAAGAAGGCCAACG
>Ga0074044_10001061_pt1 | contig 25257 bp, 23 predicted proteins | sample BogForMeECP23OM1_FD_94443 | JGI IMG/M metagenome (GOLD analysis project Ga0074044, IMG submission 94443) | Bog forest soil microbial communities from Calvert Island, British Columbia, Canada - Bog Forest MetaG ECP23OM1 | ecosystem: Environmental > Terrestrial > Soil > Wetlands ... | reverse complement strand
CAGTTGCGCATCTTCAAACTTCGCGTGTGCAGGCTATGGCAGAGTGTTCTGGTCCGCCGCAGCCAGCGCGCGCAGATGCGTTGGGAACGTTTTACCCCGGTCTTGAACCGGTGGATTCCTCCTCCCCGCGTTCTGCACCCCTATCCCGATGCACGCTTCTACGCCACTCATCCTTCGTAAGAGCCGTATGCGTAGACGCGCTCGTACGGATCTGTGCGGGGGGCGATCAGTGATGGTCATCCCTACCGCGACAGTAATCGGCCGAGTCCAGTTTCCGGTTTGCCGACTTGCTCGGAACCTTATCCTTATCCCTCGCCTCGCACAACTCCTGATACAAGACATACCGGAAGACCTGACGAAGAAGAGTCCGTTCGCACCTCGGTCTAGTCTTGGTTCTACAACCACAAAGGGGGATTACTTGGACCTGAGGTTAATCAAGGTTCAGCGTCGAGGTGACTGAGCGTGAGGATGGGGCCACGAATCTTTTCTTCAGTCTTACCCGAGCTTTCGTCCTAAAGCGCGCAATACGAAACGTAGGCGATCAGGCCAAGGCAACCGGCCCAGATTTGTGCGCACCACGCCGCGTGTGAAGTAGGTCTTCTGGGAATAGTCGATTGTGACCTCGATGACGACCGGACGCCCGGACCCAGTGAGTGCAAGCGCCTGTCTGAGAATCGCCTCCACATCGGGGTTACGACGCATTGCCAGGCACTCTGCGCCGACACCCCGGCAAATGGAGGCTAAGTCATAGTCAGGAAGATCACTGCAGGTCTTCTTTCCAAGCGCGATTTGCTGAAACTGCGCAATCTGCGCTAACTCGCGGTCGCGCAAGACCAACACGATGACAGGCAGATTGAGCTGGCGCGCGGTGAGCAGTTCCAAGCCGGTCATCAGGAAGGCACCATCGCCCGCCAGGGAAATCACCGGGCGATCGGGACAGGCCAGTGCAGCTCCGAGCGCCGCAGGCACTGCGTAACCCATACACGAATAGTCAACCGGCGCCAGAAACGAACGCGGATGTGGCAGCCGCAAGCACTCCATGGCCAGGAAGGTCCCGTTCCCGCTATCGGTGGTATAGATGGCGTCGTCCCCAACTAACCTTTGAACCGTTTCCAAGAGGTGAGGTGGGTGTACTCCTTCGGAGTTATCGGGCGTTGTCCATCCTTGCCTGACCTCTTCGTGGCCGGAATGTATGTCGCGTCGCAAGGATTCATCCACTGAGCGTGACGCCAGATGAGGAAGCAGAGAGGCGACAAAACTTGCGGCATCCGAAACTACGGGCAGATCGGCGGGGTAGTTCTTTCCCAGCACCGAAGGATCTATATCCACATGAATCAGTTTGCCGGGTAGCGTCATGCCATAACTTCCCGTGCCCACCTCAGAAAAGCAGCAGCCGATGGCCAACGTGAGATCGCAAGAGGCTGCGACCTTGCGCACGAACGAAGGCGCGGCCGCACCAAAGCCGCACCACAACCAAAGAGGATGCGTTTCGTCGAAAACGCCTTTGCCTGAGATGGTGGTGGCAACCGGAGCATTCAGTCGCTCCGCCAAAGCCACGAGGTCGGCGCCGGCCTCGATGGCACCAAGCCCGAGATAAAGCAGAGGCCGGTGGCAGGCTTCGATCCATTGGCGAGCCCGCTCGACAAGATCCCCTTGTGCGGCTGGCGATGCCGGTGGCGAATCCGGCGCCTGCAGATCAGTGTCATGACGGAAGAAGTAGTGCTCGGCGGGAATCTCGACCAACGCCGGCCCGGCTGGGGCGCGGCGCGCGATTTGGCAAGCGCGGCGGACGGTCGCGTAGATTTCCGATCCCTCCTCGGCGCGTAACTGGGCCTTAGTCACGGGTCGCGCAATGGCGAGTTGGTCAACGTCGTGGAGTTGGAATGCCCTTCCCGTATCGCGCCGAATCCCGCAAGCGAGCACGAGCATGGGGATTCCGTCGAGATAAGCTTCGGCAATCCCCGAGAGCGCGTGGGTCAGTCCTGCTCCGGGGACCAGGTTCACTGCCGCAAGTTGTCCAGAAGCGCGCGCGACCCCGTCGGCCATGAAAGAAGCGCTCTGTTCATCGGTGACGAGTACGGGGCGCACGCTCCTGGAACGGGCGAGGGAATCGTAAAGCTCGATGTTGTGCGTGCCCGGAATGCCGAAAGCGAAAGCTACTCCTTCATCTTCCAGCGCGCGCACCACGATGTCACCACCTGTCATTTTGCTCATAGCATTTTGCTCATAGCAGCCTGTGGTGAAACTCCAGCTCCTAAAACCAGCGCCTGAAGGCGCATTCATAAAACGGTGCTTACGGTATGCCGAAAGGCATACCCTGATACAAATCGTACTTGCACCACGGGCTGCCTAACATCTTGCTCATAACAGCGCATTCACATTCTTGCGGATGGTCTCCGCCACACGGTCAGCCAGGGCCATGATGGTCAAGTAAGGATTGATTTCCAGCGAATTCGGAAACAGGCTGGAATCGGCCACATGCAGCCACGGGACTCCATGCACCCGGCCATAAGAATCGGTCACCGAATCCTCGGGACCGCTCCCCATCGCGCAACCTCCCTGCAAGTGCGCGGCGGAGATCGAAAGCTTTCCGGGTGTGAACTCCGCGTTTTGCGCAATCTGGTCAAGACGTTCCGCGTCCGCGCTTTCCATCGTCGGAGAGTGTGAAACCGGCACATGCGCCCGAACCGCCCCGGCCGCGAAAGAGATCTTCGCCGCTGTAATCGCGCCCTGCACCAGGCCGTGAACAGCTTCCGGCGTGAAGCGATAGTGAACCACCGGGCGCCCATGATCATCTACCGTCACGCGATTGTGGTCATCCACCTCATCACACGCCAGCACCAGGATCATCTGCAGCCGCGGAAAGGCGCGCATGAACCGGCTGTGTTCCTCACCGAACCCAACCATCGCCTTGGCGGTGGTAAACGGGAAGTACATGCAGGTCTCGAGCAGGAAGTGATCGCTCTCGGCGAACTGGTCGAGGTAGAAGCTCTTGGGATGACCGACGGCGTTGCTGATCGGCCGGCTGTGTTCGGCGACCATGATGAATGCAGGATGACAGGTGAACCCGCGTCCCAATCGCGGCAGGCTTCGGCCCAATCCCGACCTCAGCAGCAGCGCCGGAGAATTCACCGCTCCGGCACAAACCACCACGATTTTGGCGTCGATCTGGTAGTCGCCCGCTTCCCACGTTGAGGGCTCACCTTTATTGCCTGTTGTCTTCTCACTGACGTTTACCAATAGCTTCTGGTTCTCGATGCGCTGCACGTTGCAGCGCGTCACAACTTCCACTCCGTTGCGTTCCGCGCGCGGCAACTGGACCCGATGGGTGCCTTGTTTCGCCTGATTCGGACAACCCAGATTACAGAGGCTCGACCCCCGGCACCCTTTCAGATTTACCGGAAACTGCTGCACGCGATAGCCAAGCCGCCGGCAACCCTCGACGAAGAGCCGGTTGTTCTGGTTGAGCAGCGACTCGTCGAGCAGGTGGACGTTGTTCTCCTCCACATACTTTCGCGCGCGTTGTTCCACGTCCGCAAAGCTCAGCCCGGGCACAGCCCAGCGCTGGAGGACTCGTTCCGGGGGAAGCAGCGACGTGCCCGTATACACGACCGTCGAACCGCCATACGCGCTTCCAAAGGCCAGCGTCATGGTTTGCTCGGCGGTGAGGACCCCCCCGCCGTCTTCGTAGAGTGCCTGGGCCATCTCCACTTCGCGGCCCGTAAATTCCTCATCGCGGAGTTTCGGACCTTTTTCGAGGACTGCGATGCGCACGCCGTCGCGGCATAGCGACGACAGCTCCTGGGCCACCGTTCCTCCGCCTGCGCCGGAGCCGATGATAACGATGTCATAGTTGCGGCGCTTCATCTTGATTGCACCGCCTCCCAACCGCGTGGATCGGGGCGATAGCCGATGGCTTCGGCGCCTTCAGGCCGTCCGTAATAACCGAGAAATGCGAGTGTACGCAGCCCCCAGAATCCGCAGCGAATACGTTCTATCGGGTGATTCTGCAGGTAACGGAGGACGCGGCTGCGTTGCTCGTCCCCCAATCCGGCGAAAGTGCGGCCATAGCGCACGAGCGGCAACCACTCGATTGCGCGCAGAAAGAGTTGCAACTGCCCCCGCAAAGCTGGCGGCCGAATCTCGAGTGCAGCTTCCACCAGTGCTTCCAACGCCAGCCAGCTGGGTTCATCCAGTTGTTTCGCGTCGGGCACAACCGTCACCACCACGGCGCGAAATACCGCCTGCACAGGGGCCAGCACCGAACGCGACGGTTCCTTCGCGACTGCACCTGGCATGCTCTCCTCGCCATGCTGAGTGTAATCGACGGCGCTGGCCGGCACCATGTGCGGTATCACCAGGTTGTATATTATTGAAAAAAAGATATGGCGGAGAGGGTGGGATTTGAACCCACGATACCCGTTAAGGTATGTCCGCTTTCGAGGCGGATCGTTTCAACCGCTCACGCACCTCTCCGGAACAACAGTTCTCAGTTCTCAGTTGTCAGTTCTCAGTAAAACCTTTCGCTAACGACGCTTTCTGAAAAATTCTTGCACCATTTCCGCTGCGCGCCCGGCTAGCACGCCTTCCCGGATCTCCATCTTGTGATTCAGGCCGGGGTGGTTTGCCACCTGCAGAATCGACCGGATGGCGCCTGCCTTCGGGTCGTCGGCGCCGTACACCAGGCGGCGGACGCGGGCATGGACTGCCGCTCCCGCGCACATCGCGCACGGCTCAATTGTAACAAACAGTTCGCAGTCGCCGAGCCGGTGATTACCGGCGTTTTGTCCCGCCTCGCGCAGCGCCACGATTTCAGCGTGAGCGCTAGGATCGTTGTCGGTGAGGTTGCGATTCCACCCTCGCCCAATCACGCGCCCTTGGCACACCACGACCGCTCCCACCGGCACTTCGCCCGCCTCCAGGGCGCGCTGGGCGCAGCGCAGGGCGTCTTCCATCCAGAGTTCGTCGGACGGCCCCCCCGCATTTTCCACTCTTCTGTGATTCATCTCACACCAGACTGTTTCCCGTCAGTGGTATTCTATGCGGGTTATGGGAATGACCGAAGTCTTGCGGAAAGTGTTTTTGGTGGACCTGATCCAGGGACTGGGCGTGACCTTCCGGTATCAGGATCCCAAGGAAATCTATACCGAGCAGTATCCGCTGGAGCGGCCGCAGGTCGCCGAACGTTACCGGGGCGCGCCGCGGCTGAACGTCAACCCCGACACCGGCGAAACGCTCTGCATTTCCTGTGATCTGTGTGCCCTGGCTTGTCCCGAGAACCTGATCGTGGTCTCCAGCGAGCGCAATGAGAAGACCCGCCGTAAAGAGCTCACGAATTTTACCTACGACCTGAGCCGCTGCATGTTCTGCGGCCTGTGCGAGGACGCTTGTCCTGTTGACGCGCTCGAACTCACCCAGGATTTCGAACTCGCGAGCTACACCCGCGAAGGCATGATCTGGGACCGCGAGGCGCTCGAAAAGGGTCCGCAGCCCACGGTATACAAGAAGTAGGAATCCGAAGCCCACAGTTGCTGTGCCCCCAGTGGCTGCCGAGCTTTCGCTCGGCCTGGACGGGCGAGGGCGCCCGTCCCCACACGAACCTTCTTTCCCACGTACGTCTATACGGACATGCCCCAATAGAACTTCCATCTGTTCTCTTGCGCGGGATGGGTTGTCTTTAGAGTTCAAGCTCGTTTGTGCCGTGCCGATAGCACTGTTCATGAGGGGATGTGTGCGACGCGACGGTGTCGACTTGGCCATCGGCCAGCCGTTTGCCGAATATTTTGGTGGAAGGTTGTGGGTGAGGATGAGGATGGCTGCGGTTTCGCTTTCCGAATCCCTTTGCCTGCCGGTCGCCGCAAAGAGAAGGGGGGAGCCCGAGCGATGAATCCGTCGCCGCAGGTCCTTCTCGTGGATGACAACCCCGCCGACGTGGTGCTGGCGCGGGAGGCGTTGGCGGGGGGCAGGCATCAAAGCTGCATCAGCCAGGTAGCGGACGGGGAGGAGGCGATGGCGTTTCTGCGTCGCGCCGGCCCATATGCCAATACGGTTCGTCCCGACCTGGTGATCCTGGATCTGAATCTGCCCAGAAAAGACGGTCGAGCGGTGTTGGCGGAGGCCAAAGCCGACACCAATCTGCGCACCATCCCGGTGGTGGTGTTTAGCACCTCGCGCTCGATGCTGGATATCAAACGCAGTTACGACCTGGGCGCCAACTGCTATGTCAGCAAGCCCGGAAATCTGAACGATTATTTTTTTGCGGTGCAAGCGATTGAAGAATTCTGGTTTGGCTCCGCCAGCCTGCCACGAGAGGAAAAATGAGAGGAAAAATGATGGAAGACGAAGCTGCTCACGTTTTGCTGATTGAGGACAACCCCGGAGACGCGGACCTGGTACGCCTGCGCCTGGTGGAAAGCAAATCCGCGGTCCATGTGAACTGCGTTCCCCGGCTCTCCGACGCTCTCGCATGTCTGGACGTGGAAACACCGGCGCTGGTGCTGCTCGACTTAAACCTTCCCGACAGCCGCGGCGCGGAAACCTTTCGCCGGATCCGGCAGAAGGCGCCGAACGTGCCGGTGGTGATTCTTTCGGGGCAGGACGATCAGGCGCTGGCGATGAAGGCCGTCCAACAAGGCGTTCAGGATTACCTGGTCAAAGGCGATGTCACCAGCAAACAGCTGGAGCGCGCCCTCCGCTACGCGGTGGAACGGCAAGGGCTGCTGCGCTCGCTGGAAATCAACCGCAAGCAGCAACTGGAATTCAAGAACCAGTTTCTGTCTCACGTTTCGCACGAATTGCGCACCCCGCTGACCTGCATTCAGCAGTACGTCACGCTGCTGCTGGACGGGTTAGCGGGTCCCATGGCACCGGACCAGACTGACCACCTGAAAACCGTGCTCAAGAGTGTGAACCAGTTGCATGCCATGATCCGCGACCTGCTCGAAGCCACGCGCGCCGATAGCGGCAAACTGCACATCGAACCGCGCTGCATCGCGATCGGCGAACTGATCGAGCAGGCGGTCGCGATGATGCGGCCCGCCGCCGCCGAAAAACGCGTGGGCCTCGAAGTTGGGGTGGACCAGACGATCCCTCTTGTCTATGCCGATCCCGACCGCGCTCTTGAAGTCCTCATCAACCTGATCGACAACGGAATCAAGTTCACCCCTGCGGAGGGATCGGTGGTGGTGAAGGCGGCGATGGTGGAGACTGACCCGGCCGCCGTTTATCTCTCGGTCAGCGATACTGGCCGTGGCATTCCGCAAGAGGCGCTGCCCCTGGTTTTTGAACGTCTCTACCAGGATCCCAACGCGGTGGACGGCAACCGGGCCGGCCTTGGACTGGGACTCTTCATTGCCAAAGAAATTGTCACTCTTCATGGCGGGAGGATGTGGGTCGCCAGCCAGCAGGGAAGCGGCAGCACGTTCTCGTTCACCTTGCCAATCTATTCCCTGGCCAAGCTCCTCGTTCCGGTGATCGTTGACAAGGGACGTTTGCGGAAGGCTATGGTGCTGGTGCGCGTGGAATTGACTGCGCTACCCAAATCACTCCGCGGAAGCTGGAGAGAAACCTGCGCTCGCTGTCTGGAACTGTTGCGGCGGTGCGTCTATGTGGACAAGGATCTGGTTCTTCCACCCATGGCGACCAGCGCTCTCGTCGAAACGTTTTTTGTCGTTGCCTCCACCGACATGGAAAGGGTCAACATCATGATGGACCGCATCCGCGGCCAGGTTGGCGCTCTGCCCCAGTTGAAGGCCAGCGGCACCTTGCGGGTGGCAGCTGAGCCGATTCCTGCCCCGCCCGCGGCCGACCCGAGAACCCTGGAACAACAAATCTGGGGCGTTGCCGATTGCGTCACGGAAATCATTCAGCAGGGTCTTTGGAGCGGACATAACTTCAGCGAAAAGGAGAACCAGGAACATGCTCACTGAAAGTTGCAAGGAGGGGCGTCCCATGAATCGAGCCAAGATTATGGTCGTGGATGATGATCCCGATCTGCGACAGGCCCTGAGTTTGCGCCTGCGGGCGAATCATTTCGACACCGTGAATGTTTGCGACGGTTATTCCGCCATCGCCATGGGGCAGAAGGAACACCCGCAGCTGATCATCCTCGATCTCGGGCTGCCGGCGGGCGACGGATTCGCGGTGCTGAAGAACCTGCGGGAGTATCCGGCGCTTGCGGGCATTCCGGTGATCGTTCTCACGGCGCGCGATCCCGAGGCTAATGAAAAACGTACCCTCGAAGCGGGCGCCGTTGCCTTCTTCCAGAAACCGGCCGACAACGAGGAATTGCTGGGCGCGATTCGCGCCTGCCTGTAGACGGGATGGGCTGGAGCGGAGGATTGGCCGCATAGCGGTTTTGAGCGATTCAGGTCGCGGAAGGAGAGCCAGATGTATATTGACAGCCGCGGGAGGCCGGCCCGTTCTCGGGAGTACAACGTCCGCCGGCGGGACCAGCGCTATGTTGCCAGTGTTCCAGTGACGCTGCAGCGTTTCTTGAGATACGGGCCGGTGGATACTCGCGGTGTGAGCCTCGATATCAGTGCGCGAGGAATGGCGGCTCTGATCTGCGGCACGCCGCTTGTGGGGGAAACGGTGGTGATCACGCTGTCATTGCCAAACGCTCCGGTCGAGATGCTGGCGACGGTGCGCCACAGCAGTGAAGCGCGCTCCGGATTCGAGTTCTGTCCTTTGTCTCGGAGTGCGCAACAGGGAATTCAGGACTGGATCCAGGAGCTGCGCGAGCACGAAGAAAAGCTGTTCCCCTATCCGTACGCATCCGCGGCCGACAGTCGCTAGATTGGATCGTTCACTCCGCCAACAGCGGCAATCCTTGAATGTTCCAGGAAATGTGGTAGAGGGCGCGGTTGGTGGCGAGGATGGCCGACTTGCCCGGAGCGAACGCCAGTCCGACCAAGCCATGGCCGGAGACTTCGAGGCTGGCCTTGCCCTGCGGAGTGATCTTCACGATGCCGCGTTTTCCAGCGAGCGAGGCGGCGACATAGACATTGCCCTCGACATCAAGAGCCAGTCCCTGCGGGCGTCCCAGACCCCGGTAGAACACCGACACCGTTCCGTGCGGATCGACTTGGTAAACGCAGTCGAAGCTCGAAGTGCTGGGGCCGGTCACGAACATATCGCCATGCGGACCGAAGGCGAGGTGATAGGCGGAAACGCTCGGCTCCAGTGTCGCGAACACAAAAATCTGCCGGTCGCGAGCGATCTTGAAAATGGTTCCGTTGCGGTCGCCGACGTAGAGATTCTCCTCGCGATCGAAAGCAATCCCGGTGGCGACTCCCATGCCTTCGGCATAGGTCGACATGGCGCCGTTTGGCGCTACCTTGTAGACAGCCTCGTCGTGGCGCGAAGAAATGTACATCTGGCCTTCGCGGTCGAAGGCAATCGCGGTGGCGTTCATGAGGTCGCTGAGAAACGGCTTTACGACATAGTTCGTATCGATTTTGAAAATCGACACGGGAACTTTTTCGCCGCGCGATCCGGAGAAAGTCGCAAAGATGTTGCCTTCGCGGTCGAGCGCTGGATTAGTGACGGGATGCAGGTTTTCGGCAACCAGGGCCGCAACCTTGATCGCATGCGGATTGCTGACGTGCCCGACGGTACCAGCCCCGCTCGTGCTGTCGTTGGTGTTAACTGTGACCGGCCCCGACGCGGCTCCCTCGGGCACGCGGGCCACCAGGAAATCGTCGGAGCTAATGAGCACGGAGCCCTCGATCTCGCCGAAGCGCACGCTCGGGCGGCGCAACTCGGGCGGACGCAGGCTCTTTCCAATGATACGAACCTCGCCTCCAGGCAAAGCGAAACTCGGCGCGACCGCCTCGATGTGCGGCTTGCCGTTGACGTTCTTTTTTCCGAGCAGGCGGTCCGAGATAGTCATGAGTGTGTTCGGGGAGCCAGCGCTACTTCGTTAGAAGTCCAAAGTGCAACAGAAGATGCATGATTGCGAGCCCATAAAGACCCGCTCCCAGGTCATCCACCACAATGCCGGTGCCCTCGGGCAGCGCCTCCAGCCGCCGAATGGGAAACGGCTTCCAAATATCGAAGACACGGAAGAGTATAAGGCCCGCGAGAAACGTTTTCCAACCGAGCGGCACGGCGATGAGTGTGACCAGTTGCCCCGCGACTTCATCGATGACGACGAATTGCGGGTCTTTCAAGCCGGAGGCGCGCGCGACCAGGGTAGCCGCGGGAATTCCGATGAGGGTCACAGCCGCCGCGACAATGATGGTCGCCCAGACGCGGTCCGCAGCCGGGATACGGGAACTTGCCAACGCCCACACCAACACCGTCGCCAACGCTCCCCAGGTGCCGGGGCCGGGTTTGAGGCGTCCCGCGCCGAAGAACGTTGCAACCAGCGTGGCCCATAAAGGGGCCGGTCCGCGGGCAACTTCGGAAGGCTGATCCATCATTCTCCTTCCTCCTCTTTGCTGTCCTGCCGGACTGCTTCGTCGGCGTCGTCAACCGGCGCCGAAATTACGTAGGCGCCGCTCGCCCACTTGCCGAGATCGATCAGGCGGCAACGCTCGCTGCAAAAAGGGAAGTCCGCGTCGGCCGTCTTCGTCGGCTTCTTGCAGATCGGGCAGCGGAGTTTGATGGGGCGCTTGGGGGGCATATCTAGGAGCCTTTAGAGACGGGGCTTGCCCCGTCTCAGACGCGGCAAGCCGCGTCTCTACACAATTTCGGCCACCAAATCATAATCGTGAGCCGCCGTGATGCGGCAGCGGTAGAATTCTCCCTCTTTCGGCTCGTGTCCATCGGGATAATCATTCACGAACACTTTGCCGTCAATCTCCGGTGCGTGCATTGCGGTGCGGCCTTCGAGTAGCAGGTCGGACTCGGTCGAAGTACCTTCCAGCAGCAGATCGAATTCGCGCCCGACGAGCGATTTCTTCTTAGCCCGGCTGACCTTCTTCTGGATCGACATCAGCGATTTGCGGCGGCTCTCGATCTCGCGCGCGGAAAGCTTCTTGGCATGATCGAAGGCGCCTGCGCCTTCCTGGTCCGAGTAGCCGAAGGTGCCCATCCAGTCGAAGGCTGCCTCTTTCACGAAGGCGCAAAGCTCCTCGAATTCTTTCTCGGTTTCGCCCGGAAAGCCGACAATGAACGAAGTCCGCAAGGTGACGCCGGGAATTACGCGGCGCATTTTTTCCAGCGAGCGCAAAAACAAATCGGCGCCGCCGCCACGCTTCATGCGCTTCAAGACCGTCGCCGAGGCGTGCTGCAGTGGTACATCGATGTAGGAACAAATGTTGTCGTGGGCCGCAATTGTGTCGAGCAGCCGCCCCGTGATTTTGTTGGGATACGCGTAGAGGAAGCGAATCCACCGCAGGCCCTCGACGCCCGCCAGCTTTTCGAGCAGCGCGGCCAGGCCGTCTTTCAGTCCGCGGTCCTCGCCGTAGCAGGTGGTGTCCTGTCCGATGAGCGTGATTTCACGCACGCCGGATTGCGCCAGCCGCTCGGCTTCGGCAATGACCGACTCGAAACCCCGCGAGCGGAACTGTCCCCGAAGCTGAGGGATGATGCAGAAACTGCAGGGATGATCGCAGCCTTCGGCGATCTTGATATATGCGGACGATCGAGGCGTGGTGAGGACGCGGGGCGTGTGGTCGTCGTAAAGATAGTTGGGCAGGTCAGCGACAGCGCCGTCCCAGGAATCGCGCGCGAAGCGCCCCTGTGCGCGGCGATGATCGCCCTCGGGCCGCGAAGGGTTCGAGTTCAGAATGTTGAACGGACTGGGTGCGCGCGGCGTTTCCGCAACTCCGGCGGCAGCCAGAATCTTCTCCAATTCGCCGGTGCCGACGACCGCATCCACTTCCGGAATACTCTTTCGGATCTCATCGTGAAAGCGCTCGACCAGGCAACCGGCAACCACCAGACGCTTCGCCTTGCCGCCTGTTTTGTGTCGCGCCATTTCGAGAATCGTATCGATCGATTCCTGTTGCGCGCTGCCGATGAACGAGCAGGTATTCACGACGATGACGTCGGCGTCCCCGGCGTTGGGAGTCAGTTCGGCGCCGGCCTGGGCCAACATGCCCATCATGACCTCGCTATCGACGAGATTCTTGGGGCAGCCCAGGCTCACAAAACCGACCTTGGCTGGGGCAGTCGTCTCCGAAGTCGCGGATATGCTTTTCTTTGCGGGCACGGCGAGACGATCGGCAGGAAACCGACCTGGACAATTCTAGCATCCGGCATGGCTACCGGAGGGTGTGGCAGAGTCCGGATTTCGCCCGAATTCTGCCCGGATTTGCAGCGTCAGGCCCATCACAGGAGCCAGTGAGCGGCGTCACCAACAGGCTGTGATGTGTCAAATCCCGGCCGGATCGGGACGAGGTGCGCGATTTGGCCCAAACCGGCGGTCGCAGTCCGCGCCGTCAAGTCTCCTAAGTCATGTTATATCTGTTGGTTACATGCCTCACCCTGTCTGGCGCGGAACTTGCATTTCAAGCTGGGAACTAGGGAGAGGATATGGCTGTTGCTTTACGCGCACTCGCCCACAAAACCTGGCGCACCATCGCTTCCATCCAGACCGGCGTGGTGCTGTTGATCCTGGTCGTGATTCTCGCCGCGCTTGGAACCGTCGTCCTGCAGCGACCGGCCACTGAACCCGACGAGATGCAGAACGCCTACTCCCCGCAGGTGCTTCGAATACTGGATGCGGTCGGATTGACCGACGTATTTCACGCCTGGTGGTTTCTCGGATTGATGCTGCTGGTCAGTGTCTGCATCCTGGCCGCTTCCATCGACCGTTTTCCCAATTCGTGGCGCTACTTCTCGCGTCCGTATAAATATCCCGATGAAACCTTCCGCCGCGCTCTACATCCGCAGAAGTCGGTGGCCATCGCGGACGAAGAATCGGGGTTAGTGGCAGCCGAGCGTGCACTGCATTCCCTGGGGTTCAAACCCGAGCGGGTGGTGCGCCAAGACCACTTCGGAATATTTGCGGAGCGGCACCGGATTTCCGAGTTGGCGGTGTACATCGTCCACGCCAGCCTTCTGCTCATTTTCTTTGGCACCATCGTGGACGGTCTTTGGGGGTGGCGGGGCACACTGAATCTGAATGAGGGCGAGACCTCCAACCTGGTCGAGTTGCGCGACGGCGCCACGCGCACGCTCCCGTTTGCCCTGCGTTGCGACCAGGCAGGTCAGGAAAATTACAAGGACGGCACGCCGAAGAAGTGGTGGTCGAAGCTGGCGGTGGTTCAAGACGGGCGCGATGCGCTGAAGAAAGAAATTGTGGTCAACGATCCACTTCTCTTCAGCGGTGTGCGCTTCTACCAGTCGAGTTACGGCCTGACCGGCAATGTCGACAAGTTGATGCTGACGGCGGCTCCGAACAACGCTCCGAGCGCTGGTTCTGGCGAGAAAAAGGAAATCGGGCTGGCGTTGCATGACACCGTTCCACTCGACGCCGACACCACCTTGCGTTTCGCCGAATTCTTCCCCGACTACGCAGTTCGCGACGGCCAGGTATACCGGAAATCGAACCAGTTCGAAAATCCCGCTGTCCATCTGGTGGTGACTTCGAAGATTTCCGGGAACAAGATGGTCGGGACAAAGACTGCCGCAACAAAGACCGCCGGGCAAGACTTCGACGTCTGGTTTCCCCCGCTGGACGAGGTGGCCGACGACTCGAAGGCGCCTTATCAACTCCAGGTCACCGACCTGAAGATGCAGCACTTTACGGGATTGCAGGTTTCGCACGAACCAGGACAGTGGGGAGTCTGGTCCGGCGTAGTGCTGTTGGGGGTTGGACTGGCATTTGTGTTTTACGTGGTGCACATGCGGTTTTGGGCAGTGCCAGTTTGCGACCGAAAGACGGGCAAGTACTCGCTGTGGATTGGCGGAACCGCGAACCGCAACCGCGACGCGTTTGAGCAGAACTTCAACGATCTCGTGGCGTCAGTAGAAGAGGAACTGAAGATGGTTGGGGGAGAGCCAGGCGTCCCCGCCCGGCTGGACGGGCGAGGCGCCCGTCTCTCCACCGTATGATGCAAGGGGTCACCGAACCGCCCAATGGGAGGATGTTAATGGCACGAGCAAAAGCGGAACCGCAGCAACCGGCAACCGGCACGACCCTGATCGTGCTGGTCGGATTGGCCATCGCGTTCCTGCTGTTCATGGCATTTTTGAACGTGGTTAAGAGTGGCAATCTTCTGAACGAGACGAACCTGCTCTTCGCCACCCTGATTTTCTACTCCGGCGCCGCTGCGCTGTATCTGGGATTTGGAGTCACCGGCACTGAGTCATATGTAAGGTTCGCGTCATTCGCCACCTGGCTGGGATTGCTCGCGAACACGGCCGCTGTCGCCCACCGCTGGTACGAAGCGGGACATCCGCCGTTCGCCAGCGTTTACGAGATGCTGCTCAGCTTCGTGTGGACGCTGGCCGTGCTAACGCTGATAGCCGAAAAGAAATATGACGTAAAAGTCATTGGCACCGTCACCATGCCGGTCGCAATCGTCGGCGTGGTGCTGATGCAATTGCTGCGAACCGATGTACATCCGCTGGTTCCCGCCCTGCAATCGACCTGGCTGCATGTCCACGTTACCCTCGCCATGCTCGCCTACGCTGCCTGCGCGCTCAGCTTCGCGCTGGCCGCCATGTTCCTGATCCAGGACAAGATGAAGACCGAGACCTTCCTCGCTGTGACCAGCGCCAGCACGCTGGCCATTTACGCGGGCGTCGTTTTTACCCGTCTTGAGAAGGGGGGTGGGTTGAGTCTGGTGGCGTGGAATCCGGAACAGAAATCGGAAATGTTCCTCTCCCGGGGCGTGCGCTTGTTCGTCACCATTCCCGATCTCGGCTGGCTGCTGACGCTCACCCTGTTGGTGGTCGCGTCGCCGCTGGTCTTCTACGGGTTGGCGCGCTGGAAAAATAAAGATAGCTTCCTGACGCTTGCCAATCGCGCCGTATTTCTCAGCATTCTCCTCCAGGTGATGACCCTGGTCATGTTTCTGGTGCGCGCCAGTGATGGCAGCTATCCATCGCTCGACGCTGATGGATTATTCCCGACAAGCCTCGCCGCTTCCCCCTTCATACTGTCGGGATTGGTAGGCGGCGTCTTTATCTCGCTGCTGTATATGCTGCTGCTGTGGCGGCGCACGGACCTGGAGCGTCTACTGCCCAGCGCCGACAACCTTGACCGGATCACCTACAAAACAATTTGCCTAGCCTTCCCCCTCTTAACCCTGATGATCGCCGCCGGAGCGTACTGGGCGAACCAGACCTGGGGCTCGTATTGGAGTTGGGATCCGAAAGAAACCTGGGCCGCGATTACCTGGCTGGTGTACGCCCTGTACTTGCACATGCGCATCACCCGGGGATGGCGTGGCCGTCGCGCCGCCTACTTCGCCATCGCCGGTTTTGCGGTGGTGATGTTCACTTTCTTCGGTGTAACGTACCTGCTGCCCGGACTGCACGCCTATGCTTAGCCCTCCCCAACCCGCATCGAACATAGGCGTGCCGGGCGGCGGCGAGCGCGCTGGTATTGGCCGTACAATGCCGGTGGGTTCGTTGTCGGCGGGTTCGTCGCGGGCGGAAGACTTTCGATTGGGTTCCATGCGCTTCAATTGGCAGCTCAAGGCCATCTTGCCGGTTGGGTTCGTACTGCTCGCGGGTCTGCTGCTCTTCATGCTGGCGACCGTATCTTTGCGCGACCCGGTACGCCACGCCGTGCTGATCGTCGCGGGAGCGGGAGCGGTCGCTATCTGTGCAGTGTCAATCGTTGCGCTTGCCTACGTGATTCAGCGGCCCATGGTCGAATTGCAGGAGAAAATCGGGCAGGTGAGTGAAGGCGATCTGGACGTCGCGGTCAGCTTCTCCCGGCGCAACGACGAAATCGGGGATCTTGGCCGCAACTTCAACCACATGATGGAACAGTTGCGTGAGAGCCGCGAGGAAATTGAACGCCTGCATCACACGCAGATCTCGCGCGCCGAGCACCTGGCGACGCTCGGCGAGATGGCTGCCGGCCTGGCTCACGAGATTCGCAACCCGCTCGCGGGCATTGCCGGAGTCATCGAAATCATCGGTCGCGATCTGCCTTCGACCAGCCCGGCCCGGGCGGTCGTGAAGGAAGTTCACCTGGAGATCGCGCAGATCGACCGCATTCTGACCGACCTTCTGGAAACCGCGCGGCCTCATCCGCCGCGGATTTGCCGCAGCAACCTGAACACGACCGTGGAACACACCGTGCTGCTGGTTCGCCAGCAGGTGCTCTCCAGACCCATCAGGATCGAGTTCGAGCCGGCGCCAGATCTGCCGGAAGTCGAGCACGACAGCGATCAGATTCATCAGGTGCTTCTCAATCTGCTGTTGAACGCGGTTCAGGCCATCGAGGGGGCGGGCATCGTGCGGGTCGAGACCAGTTCGCGAGAGGGCTACGCCAGTGTGGTGGTCAGCGACTCCGGGCGTGGTATCCCGGTTCAGCACCTCTCCAACATTTTCCGGCCCTTTTTCACCACCAAGGGCAATGGCACCGGTCTTGGTCTTTCGCTGGCCCACCGTATCGTGGAAGAACATCATGGCCGCATCGAAGTCAGCAGCGTGGTCGGTCTAGGAAGCAAGTTTGAGGTGATGCTGCCGTTTTCCATGGTCGCGGATCAGAGTGCAACTTCCTAGAAGATCAGGAACGCTACCGAATCAGTTCTCCGTTCCCGGTTCTCAGTAAGGCAAGCCGGCTTTCACTGAGAACTGGGAACTTCTTCTTCGCGCCTTTCATTTCGTAGTAAATTAGACATCAATGCCGGTAGAGAAGATCATGATTGTGGACGACGAGCGCCTGGTGCGCTGGTCGCTGCGCCAGAAGTGCGAAGAGTGGGGCTACCAGGTGGTCGAGGCGGAAGCCGGGGACCTTGCGCTCAAGCTGGCGCAGCGGGAGTCGCCGGATCTGGTTCTTCTCGACGTGCGCATGCCCGACCTGAGTGGCATCGAGGTACTGGATCAACTGAAGAAAAATGGCGACGCCCGCGCCGTCATCATGATCACCGCCGATCCGCAGCTCGACGATGTCAAGGCGGCGCTCAAACTCGGGGCTTACGACTTCATCGGCAAGCCCATCGATTTCGACGAACTGCACGTGGCCATCAAGAACGCGCTCGAGGCCACCAGCCTGCGCACTGAAGTTCAGGCCCTGCGCGGGGAGGTGCGCCGCGTCACCGGTTATCACAACGTGGTGAGCGTCTCTCCCAAGATGACCGAGCTCATGAATTTTGTCCGCAAGGTTGCAGCCAGCGAGGCCACCACCATTCTGATTCAAGGCGAAAGCGGCACGGGCAAGGACCTCATCGCCAAAGCCATCCACTACGAAAGTTCCCGCCAGGAGAAACCTTTCGTCGCCATCAACTGCTCGGCCATTCCCGAGACGCTGATGGAAGCCGAACTTTTCGGCCACGAAAAAGGCGCGTTCACCGATGCCAAGCAGATGAAGAAGGGCCTGTTCGAGGCGGCCGACGGCGGTACGCTGTTTCTCGATGAAATCGGCGAACTTTCTGCCCTGCTGCAAGCGAAACTGTTGCGCGTGCTGGAAGACCAGGTCATCCGGCGCGTGGGCGGTATCCGCGACATGCAGGTGGACGTGCGGGTCATTGCGGCCTCCAATCGCGATTTGGAAAAGGCGGTGCGCGACGGCCAGTTTCGTCAGGATCTCTATTACCGGCTGGCCATCATTGCGATCTTCATTCCGCCACTGCGAGAGCGCAAGGAAGACATCCTTCCATTGGTGGACTTTTTCATTGAGCGCTACAACCGCCGATTCAAGAAGTCGGTTCGTGGCATCACCGAAGACACCCGCCGTCTTATTTTTACTCACAACTGGCCGGGCAATGTTCGCGAGCTGAAGAACACCATCGAGCGGGGCATGATCTTGGAAGATGAGCCGTTCCTGCGGCCGGTGTATCTGCCGTTTTCCGTGGGCGAATCGGGCGGCCGCACCGTCTTTGAACGAAGTTCCTCCGCCGATGGCGGGCAGACCTTGCCCAACGGCCGCACCCTGCCGCGGCTTTATATCCCGGAAGGCGGAACGTCGCTGGAGGAAGTGGAACACGCCATGGTCGAGTTGGCCATGCGCCAAGCCAACGGCAACCAGACCCACGCCGCCAAACTGCTCGACATCAGCCGCGATGCCCTGCGCTACAAACTGAAAAAATTCGGGTTGATTCGCGGAGATGAAGAAGGGTCGCAGGCGGGCTCCGCTGACGAGCAGTGACCTGTGGTGCTGCCTTCAATCGGCAAAACGCACGTAGGGAAAGCCGCCCTCGGCTGTCCAACGGGGCGAACCCCCGTCACACTCTTGAGTGCAAGGATGAAACAAACACAACCCTAGGCGAGCTGCGCTCGCCTGGACAGCCGAGGGCGGCTGTCCCTACGTGACCCTCCCTACGCCGATTTGGGGCTGGCGAGCGCCGATTCGGCGGTTTGCAGGTGGAATAGCCGCCGCAACGCAGTGTTCATCCGTTCCTGCTCCACCTTCTCTGGATGTTCCTTGAGTTCACGAGCCAAGGACCCTGCGATCCTTTGCGTCATCCGGGACATGATCGCATTTAGCATTTCGTCATGGTCTTTGGAGAAGGGGCCGTTCTCTTGCCGGAAGGCATCCAGTTCTTGGCGGCAAAGCTCGTCCAGGCGCAGGCGCAGCGCGACGATGGTGGGCACGGTTCGCTCGGCCAGCAGCTTGCCGTGGAAGCCTTGCGCCTCGGCCTGCAGAATCTTCAGGGCGTCGGCGGCAGCCGCTTCACGCTCGCCCGTATGCTGGTCGTCCACATTTTCCAGGTCGTCAAGGTCATAGAGGAAGACGCCCTGGATCTCGCGCACCGCGGAGTCGATGTCGCGGGGCATGGCAAGATCCACGATCACCAGGGGACGATCCTTGCGCCCGCGGTCGTGAGTCGTGCGTTCGCGAATCAGGCGCTCGGCTTCCTCGCGGCTGAGAATCGTGTGGGGACAGGAGGTCGAGCTGATGATGATGTCGGCCTCCGCCATGTGCTGCCAGCGCTCTTCGAATGGGAAGGCAACCGCACCGAGCTTTGCGGCCAACTCGGCCGCATGTTTAAGGGTGCGATTGATGACGCTCACGCGGATGGAGCTGACCCCGTGGTTGAGCAAGCCACGGGCTGAGAGCTCACTCATCCTGCCCGCGCCGAGCAGAAGCACTTTCTTGTTTTCCAACGTGCCGAAATTCTGGCGTGCCAGTTCCACGGCAGCATAAGGAATCGAAACCGCCGCGCTGCCTATCGCCGTCTCACTGCGCACGCGCTTGGAGAGGGTGAGCGCCTTCTCCACCACGGCATCGAGGAATCGGCCGGTTGCCCCCACCTTCTGCGCTTGCGTCCACGCCTCGTTTACCTGGGAAACGACCTGGGGTTCGCCGACTACCATCGAGTCGAGGCTGGAGGCGACCCGGAAGATATGCAGGAGGGCGGCTTCATCCAGCAAGCGGTAAAAGTGCTTCCACTCGCACAGCTTGAGCCCATACTCGGCGCCCAGCAGCCGCATCACGGAGTTCTCGGCCAGGGTGACCTCGGTAGCCCACAGCCAGAACTCGGTGCGGTTGCAGGTCGCCATCACCAGGACTTCTTCGATGCCTTCCGCCCTGGACAGTTGCACCAGGGCTTCGTAGCGACGGTTCTCGGCGATCCAAAAGTGTTCCCGCACTGCCATAGGGGCTGTGCGATAGTTCAGCCCAACAACCATGAGAGTGGGTTCCACGGCAGCTCCCGCAGACTTCCGTATGGGAAATGCACCCGACGTGCCAAAGAAGAATCGGCGCCCGAACAGACATCTGCCTTGGTTTCAGTTAGTTAGCTAGGTATTAATCGGCAGGGAAGGGGGACGGGTAAGTCCCGGCTGAGGGATATCACGCTGGGCTGGTGTCTTTTCGCCCCTTAGGCCTCGTTTATGTTCGCAGCGAAGGTTTAGCGTGCGACTTCCGCCGGTGTAGTGTCCTTCTCCTTATTCAGAGGTTTGGTATGGGGCTGGTAGACGCAGAACGGCTCCTCGTCGAGATAGTTGCCGGTGGCGGCGAAAGCGCGGGCGCGGCATCCCATGCAAATGTTGCGAAACTCGCAGCAGCCGCATTTTCCTCCCAGGTTGTTGGTGTCACGCAGTTGATTGAACACTACCGAGTTCTCCCAGATTTCGGCGAAAGGCTGTTTTTTCAGATCCCCGGCCAAGGCCGGCAGGTATCCGCAGGGGTAGACCTCGCCCTGATGAGAGATGAAACACACGGCGGTTCCGGCCAGGCACCCCTTGGTCATGGCATTCATGTCGGAGGGATGACTTCCGGGATGTCCCGCGGGTCGCCCCACGCCTTGCGGTTTCAGTTCGATGCCGGTCGAGCCGGGCATGGTCATCTCGGTGGCGCCGATACCGGGCGCACCCGATGCTGTCGGATGAACTGGCTGTGCGGCTTGTGCTGCGGCTGCCTCGGAACGGTGCTCCGCGACCCGCCGTTGGCGCACCACGCGGAAGTAGTGGGGCGCACAGGTCGCCTTCAACTCGATGCCACCTTCGAGCGAGCGATCGTAGAACCAGTTCAGCATGCGCTCGTACTCTTCCGGAGGAACCATCTGTTCGGCCGCGATATCCACGCCGCAGCCTACCGGCACCAGCAGGAAGGTATGCAGCGCGTCGGCTCCGAGCGATTTCGCAAGGTCAAGCACATGTGGAAGCTGATGGGCATTGTGGCGGGCGATGGTGGTGTTGATCTGTACCGACATGCCCAGATTTTTCAGATTTCGGAAACCGGCGATGGCGGCATCGAAGGCGCCGGGAATGCCGCGGAAGGTATCGTGGGTTAGCGCATCGGAGCCGTCCAGGCTAATGGCGACACGCTGCACGCCGCTATCGACGATCATGCGGGCCACGTGCTTGGTAACCAGAGTGCCATTCGTGGCCAGCGCCACACGCAGACCCTGGTCTGTGCCATAACGCGCCAACTGGAAAATATCCGAACGAAAGAGCGGTTCGCCGCCGCTCAACACCAGGATGGGAGTGGACACCGCAACGATCTGATCGATGATATCGCGTGCTGCCTGGGTGGAGAGATCGGAGGGAGAACTCAATTCCGTAGCGGTGGCGCGGCAATGGATGCAGCGGAGATTGCACCCTTTGGTCAGCTCCCAGAAAATCAATCGGGGCTTGTTCTTGCTTACCTGATTAGAATGCTGCGGGTTGCCGCTTCCGGAAGCCATGTACGATTTCCTCCCTACTCGAACCCGGTCTCTTTCGCCCACCCTAGGCGCAACGATAGGAGAGAACAAACCCCCCGGCGGTGATTGACATCACCGGAAATTGTGATCTCAGTCACGAGACGGCAAGTCTTTTTGAATGTGAGTAATTGGCGCGGTGGAGCGCCGGGCGTCCCCGTCCGGCTGGGACGGGCGAGACGCCCGTCGCTCCACAAGCCACTAGTTGTGGTTGGCGATGTCGCGCAGCGCCGCCGCGTCGCGAATCACCAGCGTCGAGCCACTTGAGCGCACGATCTGACGCTTCTTCATCTCAGCGAACAGCCGGGTCACCGTCTCGCGCGAAGTTCCGATCATCTGCGCGATTTCCTCGTGGGTGAGTCTCAGCTTCAATCGCGGCTCGGTTTTGGAGGATTCTCCGTTCTTCAGGCTCCATTCCAGAAGTAACTTCGCCAGTTTCTCGGCGGCGGAGTGCGACAGTCCGAGCGAGCCCGCTTCCTTGCAGGCATTGTGATATTTTTCGCTTAACTGCTCGGCTACTTTGAAGCAAGCCTCCACGTCATCCTTAAGGAACCGAAGAAAGTCATCGCGCTTGACGAAGTTGACCTGGCAGGGATCGATCGTTTCCGCGGTTACCTGGTAAGGTTTGCCGGAAATGGTGGCGCTCATCCCCAGCACCTCGCCGGGTTCGACCAGTTTCACAATGACGGTTCGGCCGCTCGGGGAATTGATGGAGAGCTTGACTCGGCCTTTGCAGAGCACAAAAATGCCGCGTGGCATCTGGCCTTCCACAAACAGCACCGCCTTCTGCGGATACGCGGTCGCGTACTTGATGCTTTCAAAAGCTTGCAGCGCTGTAGGAGGCAGATCGCAAAAGCTGCGATCTGCGCGCAGCTTGCAGGTTATGCAGCTTTCTACAATTTCCATCCCATAGGGTGAGATCATGGAACCAGCCTCCTGTAACAACCTCGGGGACGGCTCGCTTGCGTGGGTCGCATTTTGCGTAGTCCACGAGCCCGTTGAGTCGGCCTCGTCTTATCGTCAGTGTCCGTCCGCGGCGGAACGCTTGGCTGTGCTGGCCAGCACACGCTAGTGTGATCCTCCTCACATCCAGCTTTCTCGCCGCCGGCCAGGGTTTTGGACGCGGTGCTTCACAGGAAGGAAACTGGACCGGAGTGCTGGTTGGGGAGGAAGCAGTCTCCCAGCTTGCCGGTGGAGAGCCGGGCGTCCCCGCGCCCGGCGGACGGGCGGGACGCCCGTTCCTCCACCGTGGATCTGATCATGCGGTAGGGGACTACTTCGCTTGCAGAGATTCGATGTAGCGGGTAAGGTTCACGACGCGTTGCTGCACCTCGCCCTGGTGTCCGCTGCTCATACTCCAAAACAAAGTTCCCCACACCGGCATCTCCTTGGATCCATGCGCAGGAAGAGCGCCTTCACCGCGGATCGTCGCCGTGACTTTCAGCGCGGGATACTTTCCTCCGTTGTTCTTACTCAACAGGGTAAGGTCGGTGGGCGGAACCTTCAGCGCGCTGGCTGCAGGTCCGCCGCCTTTGCCCTCCGTTCCATGGCAAACCGCACAGTAGGACGCGTACATTTCCTTGCCGGATGCAGCCGATACGGCTCTGACAGGGATATGCGTGATGACCTTCTCTGGTGGCGGGGCCTGCGCTTTCTCCTGCGCGGCGACCGTGCAGGTAAATGCGATCAGGGTGACAAACATTACAATTATGTTCTTAATCGACATTCTAGACACTTTATTCCCTCCTTATTATGCCGAAACTCGCTATGCCGAAACTCGCTTTCCTGAACTCTCCCGAAGTCTAAGCGACGCAGAAACGCAACGCGCCGCAGTGCCGCCAGCGCCCGCTTCGCTCTTTAGGGTTATCGCGCCGGGAGTTTCCATTCCCGATCCTGGCGCACCAGAGTCAGCGTGGATATCGTCGGATCCCCGTGATAGAAGGCGACTTGATACTTACTAATCAAGGTTTGCCGTTCCCACACTCCGAAGCTTTTTACCAGCGGGCCGCCTGCATCGAACACGTCACCCAATGCATTGGGCAGCCATTTCCAGTTGTAGGTCACGGTTGCATGGTCGGCGTCATTCATTTCCACGCCAGCGATGCCCAGCAGCTGCCGTTCGGCCAGCGGAGCCTGACAGGAATAAGTGCCATCCTTGGGCTCCGATTTCTTGAAACCCGGAAGGCCGCTCAACAGGCGCTCGCCATCGGGGGTGAGCGAAACCGTCACGTCGCCCTTTTTCGCCTTTGCCAACTTAACAATTCCCGCTTTTTGCAACAGCCGGTAATTGGGTTCGTCCGGGTTTTCATCGGCTTTTAACAGACCGACGCGGAAGTGGATAACAGCTGGGCCCGGCCCCTGGAGCGTCGCAGTTACGATCGGCTTGGCTTGGTCGGCGCTCAGAGGTGTTTTCGACCGAACTTGGAACAGCACGTAGGCCACCGTGCCCACGATCAGGGCCAGCAGACCCAGCATCAGTACCAGCGGCAAGAACGATGAGCGTCGTTCCATCTCAACTTCAGATTCAAACATGACAGCCCCCTTTTTTGAACGGCCGGAACTCAACCACCTCTAATTCTCGGTCTGGCGCCTTGGCGATGGCTGTGATTAAAGGCATAAATGAGTGTGTTTAGTATCACGATGAAACCGGGTGTGCGCGACTTCACTTAGATCGGTGACGGCTGTCACACCAGGCTCCAAGCCCGCAAAGCATAATCATTTTAGGTTTCGGGGGGTTCTACCACCTTAAACTTGGAGTTTCCATGGCAAAAGGGCGTGTTTCCATCGTCGTCGAGCGCTGCAAAGCCTGCGGCTTCTGTGTGGAGTTTTGTCCCACAAAAGTGCTCGCGCTTTCATCCGCTTTCAATTCCAAGGGCTACCATCCACCGCACGTTGTGCATCCGGACAAATGCAGCGGGTGTGACTTATGCGGAATGTACTGTCCCGATTTCGCCATCTACGCAACCAAGACTGCGGCGGGCGGAGGTGACAAATGAAGGCTGAACTTCAAAAAGCCGACCCTCGCGGCGTGCTTACCGGCACACACTTCATGGATGGCGACCACGCCTGCTGCGAAGGCGCGCTGGCCGCCGGCAGCCGGTTCGCCTCCGGATACCCCATCACTCCTTCGACCGAAGTGGTCGAGCGCTTCGCCGCTCGGGTGCCGACCGTGGGCGGAACGTTTATCCAGATGGAGGACGAACTGGCGGCTTCCATTACGCTGCAAGGCGCGGTTTGGGCGGGCGCCAAGGCCTTTACCGTGACCTCGGGCCCGGGCTTTTCTTTGATGATGGAACACATCGGCTATGCCGCCATGACGGAAACGCCGTGTGTGTTCGTGGATGTGCAGCGCGGAGGACCCTCCACTGGCCTGCCCACGCTGCCCGCGCAAGCCGACATGATGCAGGCGCGTTGGGGATCGCATGGTGACTACGAGATCATCGCCCTTTGTCCAAATTCTCCGCAGGAGTGTTTCGACCTCACCATCAAAGCCTTCAACCTGGCCGAGGAATTCCGGGTGCCGGTGATGTTCATGATGGACGAATGCGTGGGGCACATGACCGAGAAGGTCGTGATTCCTCCCGCCGACCAGATCGAAGTCGTACCGCGCCGCCATACTCGCAAATCGGTGGACGACTATCTCCCTTATGGAACCAACGGCGACCTGGTCCCGGAGATGGCGCATGCGGGCGAAGGCTACAAGTTTCACGTCACCGGCTTGACCCACGACGAACGCGGCTATCCCAACATGACTCCGCCGGTGCAGGACAAGCTGGTTCGGCGCCTGCAGAACAAGATTCGCGACGCCGCCGACCGCCTGGCCATGTTCGAGGAGGAGCAACTGGAAGGCGCCGATGTGGTGGTCGTCTCCTACGGAATCACTTCCCGGGTGGCGCAACGCGCCATCGAGGCGGCTCGCAAAAAGGGCCTGCGCGTTGGCAAGTTGCGCTTGATTACCGCGTGGCCGTTTCCCGATAAGAAGATCCGCGAACTCGCCGCTAAGGTGAAAGCATTTGTCGTTCCCGAACTCAACCTG
>Ga0074044_10001060_pt1 | contig 25264 bp, 19 predicted proteins | sample BogForMeECP23OM1_FD_94443 | JGI IMG/M metagenome (GOLD analysis project Ga0074044, IMG submission 94443) | Bog forest soil microbial communities from Calvert Island, British Columbia, Canada - Bog Forest MetaG ECP23OM1 | ecosystem: Environmental > Terrestrial > Soil > Wetlands ... | reverse complement strand
CGGAAATCATGCCCCCACTCGCTGATGCAGTGGGCCTCGTCCACCGCGAGCAAGCTGGGTTTGATTCGGGCCATGATGGCGAGGAAGCGGGGGCTGCGGAAGCGCTCGGGCGCAACGTACACCAGGCGGTAGCGGCCGGCCTCGACCTCCTGCATGCGCGCCCACTGGTCGGCCGGGTCAAGAGTGCTGTTGATCAGGGTCGCGCGCAGCCCGCGCTGGTTGAGCGCATCGACCTGGTCTTTCATCAGGGCGATCAAGGGGCTGATCACCAGGGTGACTCCCGGCAGGAGCAGGGCCGGCAACTGGTAGCAAAGGCTCTTGCCTCCCCCTGTCGGCATCACGCAGAGCACGTCGCGGCCACCCAGGACCCGCTCGATCACCTCGCGCTGCCCGGCGCGGAACCGCTCCAGCCCGAACCGGTCGCGGAGCGTGTGTTCCAGGTCGATCGCACTTTTGGCAAGGCTCATGGGCCACCGTCCCTCTCACCGCTTCGATGGGAATTCATTATAGGGGTGCGCGGGTCTGGTGGGCAGGTGGCGACGCGGCGGGCAGGCGAACGAGAAACGTGCTCCCTGATCCGGGTTCGCTGAGCACGCGTAGTTCGCCCTGATTTCTCTCGACGATGGACCGGGAGATCGCCAGTCCCAATCCCAGGCCGTGGGCTTTGGTCGTGAAGAACGGTTCCATGACCCGCGCGATCTGGTCGGGCGGAATTCCCGGGCCCGTGTCGGTCACGTCGATCTCCACGAACGGTCCTTCGCTTCTGCCAGTAATCGTCAAGCGTCCATTCCCGGACATGGACTCGCGCGCATTGCGGAATAGATTGTTGAACACGATCTGGATCTGCCCGGCGTCCGCGGCGACCGTGGGAAGCGAATCGAGCCCCACCAGAGCGACCTCGACTGTCGCTGGCAATCCCGTCTGGATCAGGACCTCGCGCAAGCAAGCCCCGACCGAGAACGGCCGCGGCTGCGGGGCCGACATGCGGGCGAAGTTCGACAGAGCCGAGATCACGCCGTCGGCCAGCTCGACATGCCGTTCGATCCGGCTGAAGTGCTCGGCCTTCTTCTCGGCCGTGGGGTCGCGCGCGGTGAGCAGGAAGTAAACCGAGGTCTTGATCACGTTCAAGGGGTTGCGCAGCTCATGGGCAACGCCCGCGGAAATCTGCCCCAGACCGGCCAGACGCTCGATCTGCTGCTGGCGGGCAAGGCGCTCGGTCTGATAGGCGTCTTCGATGATGGCCAGATCGAGGTCAAGCAGTTTGTTCAAGGCGAGAACTGCCGGCTGGAGCTCCGCAGGCTCGCGATCCCAGCCCCGGGCCAGAGCATCGAGCAGACCCGAGCGCACCCGAGCCATCGCCACGTTGCAGAAAACCTGGTCCAGGCCGAGTTCCGCATGGCGAAGCCCAACACGCCAGCGCCGCTGGACATAGTCTGCGTCATAGTTTCCGGAGCATAGATCACTCAGCCAGCCGAGCAAGCTGATCTTGAGCCGCTCTACCTGGGCCGCTCCACCCGAGAGTACCTTGCGGGCCTCATGATGGCGATCAATTTCCTCGTAGAAATCCACGACGATGGCGTGAAAAGCCCCTTCGAGCCGCCCGGCGATCGACTGGATCGCCCGCGCATCCAATTCGGTCCAGCCCACATACCGTTGCAGCTCCTCGTAGCGCTCAAAGAGCGAACCTTGCCGCATGGTCTAGCTCACGAGAGCATGGTTAGATGGAGGTCTCGCCGGTCTAACCTGGCTGGGAAACGAAAAGAGCCCACCCACGATCGTCCCCTTTGAGCCGGAAACGCCAGCAGGATGGGCGAGTGGTGCCCATAAGCGCGGCACCTCTTTCCGAGGTGACCTGCCGCGGGAACATGAATTTTACGAACTGGCTCGGACGTCTCGCAAGAAGATCAAAAAAAAAAGCCCTGCCGACACGAAATCCTTGTTGACAGAACCGAAGGCTCCGGGTAGTTTCTCGGATTGAAGTACCTGAGTCATGACGGGCCAGGGAAAGCCGGCTAAGATAGCCCTGTGCAGGCGACATTCGCCTGGCCGGGGGTTTTTTTTGCCCACGGCGTACTGATCGTCGCAAGGCCAGAATTGGCAATCGGGTAGGGTCTGACCTTCGTGGTCCCTTGATGTAGACAGGCACTGCATGCACTGACAGGTTTCGAGGAAACTTCCCGGAATCTCAGCCATGCTTTGTTCTCGCTTCACGTGGCTGGTGTGACCTCAAGTCGTTATCTCGCTTCTTATTGGGTCAATGGACTTGCCATCCACGGGTCGAATATGCGAATTCGCCGGGACTTTCGTACACAGGGAGGTTTCGCCATGTTGGTCCTGAGCCGTAAAGTCAACGAACAGATCGTCATTGGCAACAACATCCGGATGACCGTCGTTTCCATCCGGGGTAACCAAGTGCGTCTTGGCTTCGAGGCGCCGCAGAGCGTGCCGATCTTCCGCGATGAGCTGCGTCGCCAGAACGGGGATCCCGTCTTTGCCGCCAGCGCGGACACAGCAATTCTTCATCCGGCCGAACCCCCCTATCAGATCGCGACCAGCGAGGGTTAGCGCCGCCTTTTTGACCACCGGCCGCACCAGCGAAACCCAGCGAAGTGGCCTGACATTTGCAACCTCCGGATCTGTCTCGCCTGAACTTGAGTGCCTCTTGACCGAACCTCGTTCGAGAAGAACACAGTTATGAACCCCACAGCGATTTCTCGAACCGATGGGTCTACGCGAACTGCGGTTCGAGAACAAGCCGACCTGCAAGAGTCCCGGCTCTGGGATCGCGCCCGGCTGAACCTCATGCTCTTGTATGGTGGCCAGAGAAGTGGCAGCAACGGCCAGGGCAACGCAAGTGGTATCGCAACTTGCCCTTTCGGCAACGGCGTGGTGGAAATCTAGGGCGGTAAGCCCCGGCCGCAACTCATAGATTCCGCCGCGCGGTCTCTTCTCCATCATGTGCTCATCGCTCGCAATGCTCGACGAATTGCGATCTTCAGTGATCGTCGGGGGCATTGGCCGTGATTGGCAGTCTTTGCTTCACATCATCGCCCGGAACCGGTACCGCCGAATGGAGAGAGTGCGGTCCATCAATGAGTGCCGCATGGCCTCTCCGTCAGGCAGTCGTTTCAACTGTCCCCGACGGGTTCATATAAAGGCGATGATTCCCACGTTTGCCAACGATCTGAGCCGCCTCCGAGAGGCGAAGGCAATACGCCACGCGCTGGGCTAGCCACAGCGGACGATCGATCCGGCGGGCGATGTCGGCCGTGGTGAATGGCTCGATCCAGTCATGGCTTTGTGGTAGCAATTTCCAGAGGTCAGCGGGACGCTCGATACTGAGTTTCCCCAGGATCTCGACCAGGCGGCGATCGACGATCCGGTACCCTGGCCGCCGGCGGCGCGACACCCGGATCTCGTCGATCGACACAGGTAGGACCTCGATGTCCAGATTTGGGTCCGGCAAGATGCGAGCCAGTCCGACCAGATCCTCGAAGAGATCCACGACCGCACCACGCTTCGGGCTGCGGCGGGCCGACAGATCCGGACCGTCGGTCCGCGCTCGCCTCACGACGCGACGCTCGAGCACCACGGGCTTGACCACCCGCACCCGATGCTCGGGCAGCAGCCGTCCCAACTTGGCTCGCAACGGGCCCAGAGGTCCCGATTGGATCTCGACGAGCAGCCCCGCGCCGTCCACGGCATCGATCCTGAACCCCTTGAGAGTCACCTCGGAACGCCCGCCCGACCCCGATCCGTACTGATCCTTGAGCGCGCGGTGCAGGCTCGTCTCCATCGTGGATCTTCCTTGAAAAAAACGAGACGCCCCAGTGTCGTCCGGCAGGAGCCGAAATCCGTCAAACGACCTTCAAAGGTTCGACACCCAGGTCGCGAATGGTAAGGAGAGGACGGAATACCAGCCCGCGCGATTCGAACGCCTGTGCGGCACCCTCGAGCCGGTCAAGAACAACGGCCACCAGCGCGACCTTGCACCCGAGTGCCTCGACGGCCTCGATGACCTGGATGGACGATCCACCTGTCGTGGCCACATCATCGACGATCGCCACCACCGAGCCGCGCTCGAGCGGACCCTCGACGAGGTTCCCGGTACCGTGGGCCTTGGCCTGTTTGCGCACCAGAAAACCTCGCAGTCCGGGGCGTCCGTGGGTGGCCGCCAGGGCCAGAATTGCCCCGACAATCGGATCGGCCCCCAGCGTCAGCCCGCCTACCGCCGTGACCTCGGGATAATCGGCGAACAGGTCGAGCATCCCCACGGCAATTAACTGTGAGCCCTCGGCCAGCAGCGTGACTCTGCGGCCATCAATGTAAAAATGCGAGGATCGCCCGCTGGCCAGGGTAAAAGTCCCCAGCCGAAGTGCGTCGCGCTTCAGCAGAGCAACCAGTTGCGCCCGATGTTCCTCTCCCCAAGCCCGCGTCATCCCCACTGATCCTTCCCTTCTCGCCAGACCTCAGCATCGATCGATAGCACCGCCTCGTCTGGTGCTACCCTTTCCACCCAAAACCATGGTCGAGCAATACCTTCTGGAGAGTCCGGCAACAAGCTACCACACCTCGTCTACCTCGCCAAGCGATCCCATGGGCAGACACGAGAGGTTCATCCCCATCGTCGATGCCGCCAAAAATTGGTCAATCGGCCAACAGTAAACGTTCAAATCGTTCGGTGAATCGCTCTTTATTGTCTGCCGAAAGCCCGATTTTCTCCGTAGAACCCGGATCGACTCATGTTTTTCGAAAAAAATCGGACCACGGTCTTTCCATCAGGCGAGCAAATGGTTAGAATTAACTCGTTCAAAGCGTCCGAACAAACAGGAAAACGTTCATGGCTCGCCCTGATGATCACTTGAAAACCCGGATGGTCGCCAAGGCTCTTGGCTTGAGCGTCAGTACGATCAAGCGGTGGGTCGATTCAGGAACCATCCATGCCGTCCGGACCACGGGGAGGCATCGCTTGATTCCCAGGTCTGAGGCTATCCGGATGGCTCACGAGCTGGGACTGGACGGAACTGAAATTCGCAAGATTGCCGGTATTCCATCCGGCGACCTGACGCCGGTCGATGAGCAGACTTGCGATCGGCTCTGTCACATGCTCAAGGACGGGCACGTGCAACAGGCGAAGTCGTTGATTCAATCGATCTCCGTTTCGGGGCGCAACGCAATCGCCTTGTCCGATCAGTTAATCCGACCCGTGATGGGCCGGATTGGTCACGGGTGGATGGTCGGGGCGCTCGACGTTTATCAGGAACATCAGGCCTCGCACATCGTGGCTGCGGCCATTCTGGAGCTGATCGATCAGGTGTCCAGAGAGCACAAGCCGACAGGACCCCTTGCTCTCTGTGCAGCAACCGAGGGGGATCCTTATGTCCTTTCCTGCCTGCTGGGCGAACTGGTACTGCGGGAGATGGGCTGGGACGTGCGGAACTTGGGCGTGAATCTCCCCTTGCGGTCCCTGGCCAATGCAACTGTTCAGTACCGGCCCAGGCTTGTGTTCCTGTCGATCAACTTCCTGCGCGATCAGGATCATTTCATCCGCGAGTATCTACCGTTTTACGAGACGGCGGCAGAGACCCATGCGGCCGTGATCGTGGGAGGGCAGGCGCTCGACGCGGAGCTTCGGTCCAGGCTGCGCTACACTGCATTCGGGGACCGGATGATCCATCTCGCTGAGTTTGCGCGTCAGTTGGGTTCCACCACGAGTTTGGCCGGGCAGGTAGCAGCCTCCTCCGGCAAGGTCGTCCGTCCGATTCTGGGGTCTTCTCAGAATGCGCGATAGTGACACCTTCACCACGGTGCACGATCCGGAGAAAGGAAACGGTATGCGTAGCAGGCAAGAGGCGTCCGAAAGAGCTGGTTTTGCCAGCCTGGAGAGCTCCGATATTGAGGTCCTCAGCTCCCGTGACGAGCGTTCCTTGCTCCGGGAACTTGCAGCTTGCAAGTCCAGGCTGGCTCAGTCCTTGGCGAGCATTGAGGGCGTGGAAATTCCCGCTGCCGCGGATGATCCCCAGACTCTGGCTCACTACATCGCCGCAGCCTATGTCAATGATGGCCCGACCGGTGCACGTCTGGGCGCGATCTACCGCAAGTACTCAGAGTTGCGGGGCAAGCTAGCCCTGGCCAACCTGAGGCTCGTTGCCCATGTCGCCAAGCGATTCCGTGACCGGGGCATTCCCTATGGCGATCTGTTGCAGGAAGGTTTCTGCGGTTTGCTCGAAGCGATCGATCGGTTCGACTTGAACCACGAGACGAAGCTTGCCACCTACGCCACCTGGTGGATTCGCCAGTCGATGCAGCGGGCCGTCGCCTCGGGAGCCTATCCCGTGCGACTGACTCCGCGACATCTTCGGCAACTGGCTCAGAATCAAGAAGAGCTGGAGCGCCAGGAGCGGGTCCGCGACGACGCGGGGCGGAATGAGCGAGGCGACCCCACGATGAGCGAGATGATCCAGCGGATCCACACGGCCACTCGCCCCACAATCTCGCTGGACGCGACTTTTGACCAGGATTCCAGCTTCACCTTGCTGCAAACGATGAGTGATCCGGACGCCGATCGTACCGCCGAGGTCGATTCGGATGAGGCCGTGCAGAAGCTGATCAGGTCGCTTCGCCCCAGGGAGCAGCAGGTTCTCTCGCTTCGCTTCGGCCTGGGTGGGCGGGAGCGATTATCGTTGAGCCAGGTGGGCAAGGTCCTCAATGTGTCCAAGGAGCGAGTGCGGCAGATCCAGGACCGCGCCCTCAATAAGCTCCGCATCATGGCCGAGCAAGAAAACCAGGCAAATCGGCTGGCCTTGAGTCTTTGAACGACGGCCTCCCGAGGTCGAACTCGTCGTTTTCCGGCGCAACCGATCGTGATCAAGCCGGCACGGAAGGAAGTCCGATGATTCTTCCAGGCGGCCTTCTCCTCCTGCCGTGCTCGTTGTCAACGCGTCGGACGCTGGCTGGGGTTCCATGGCAAAGTCGATCTACAGGCCCGACCCGGATCGTGATCCGGTCGGGCCATTCTTGCATTACCTGATGGCGGAGTGCGGAGTGTCCCCGCACACGCTGGCAGCCTACCGATCCGATCTCATGCGCTTCCTCCGCTGGCGCAAAACTCATGCACCGGGACCGCTTTCACGGTTGGAAATCGGCATCCTGAGCGGATACGTGGGCGAGCTCGCACTCGCCGGCCTGGCGCCGAGTAGTATTTGCCGGCACCTGGCGAGCCTGTCGACCTTCTTCCGGTTCCTCGTTTTCGAGGGGAAGCTCTCGGACAATGTGGCCAAGCTACTGGTGGCCCCGGCGGTTTGGGACCGCTTGCCGACTGTCCTGGGGCCTGCCGCGGTGGACCGTCTGCTGAGCGTTCCCAGGGCGGATACACGGCTGGGCCGGCGTGACCGTGCGGCACTCGAGACCCTCTACGCAACGGGCTGTCGGGCCACGGAGGTGGTCAATCTGCGACCGTCGGATCTCGATCTCAGGGGGGGGCTGGCACGTTGCGTCGGCAAGGGCAACAAGGAACGCTGGGTCCCGCTGGGAGCCCGAGCTGTCTCGGCTGTCTCGGCATACATGACGACGGATCGACCGTTCCTGGTTTCACGCCACCCCGAGACGGCCACGGTGCTGGTCTCGAAATCGGGACGGCCGCTTTCCCGGACCGGCTTGTGGAGAATCGTCAAGCAGCATGCCCGGGCCGCCGGGTTGAAGGCTGATGTCAGTCCCCACACCTTGCGGCATAGCTTCGCCACGCACTTGCTGGCCGGGGGCGCGGATCTTCGTGCCGTCCAGGAGATGCTCGGCCACTCGTCAATCGCCACAACCCAGATCTACACCCGGGTCGAGCTCAGCCGGCTCCGAGAAGTTCATGCGCGATTTCATCCCAGGTCCAATCCCCAGGGCGCGGGTTAGGGGAAGCAATGCCGTCAAGAACTTGCGGGCGACGCTTCCTTGGCCCCGAAGCACTCGTTGAGCTTTTCCAGGACCAAGGGGCGGTAGCCCATCGGGTCGGTTCCCTTGGGACTGGCGATACCGATGCCCTTGCACTCCTCGATTGGCATGATGCGAACGATCTTCCGGTCCTGATCTGCCAGCAGAGCCACCCGGATCGAGCCGATCAGTGCCGTGTCGTTCCAGTGGCAGCGGCAGGCCGACCCATCGGGCAGGTAGAGCATGACCTCGGGCAGACCCGCGTCGCGGAGGGCGCTCCAGACTTGAGTAATCAGATCCGTCATCGCGAGGACTCCAGTCCGACCGGTGTTGAGCCCTTCTCGGGTTCAGGTTGAACACTCTTGCAAGTCTAGGACACCGGCTCCAAAATGGCACCAGTTTCCCCCTGGGCCGGGACGAGGGCATGGAGCAGACGGTTTTGTTAGCCTGCGTGGCGTCGATCTGGTTCATGACCTGGTTTCCGCCGGGCGTCTGGTCCGCTCCAACGCCGTGCGCACTCTTGCCTGGACGGTGCATGGCCTGATCGTGCTGGTCATGATCGGCCGGGTGAGCTGTATCGATTGATCGGGGAGGGCAATCGGCAATTGGCGATGAGGACGTTGTTACTTTGCAGCGTCGGGTAATTGGGCCAGCAGGCCTCCCCTTACTCGACTCCTCAAGGTTTCGAGCTCGGCGGGGCGTTGGTGCGCCAAAGACTCCTCCGCGCTGAACGCGGTCAGGCAATCAAATGCCTTCTTGGCGCTCTGGAAGGCCGATCGCGCCTGCGCGTGTCGTCCCTGGTCACGAGCAATCTCACCCAGGGCCAGCCAGGTTTCAGTCGAGATCCAGTAATAAAAATAGACCCTCTCGATCGAGGGTTTGAGCTTGTTGGGTCGGACCGCGAGATCGGAGACATCCTTTTCGCAGTCGGCCATGGCATTGGCGGCTTGCTCAATCAGCGCCATGGCTCGCTGGGAACTGGCGTTATCGCCGCGGCGGCGAAGCTGGGCGGCCCATCGAACCTCGATCCGGCTTCTGCGAACGATCCAGTCGATCAGCTCGTCGCGGTCCTTGCGGTCGCCACGAGTCCGCGTTGCGTCGATCAGTCCGGTCAGAAGGAGATGGGCCGACTCGAAATTGCCTAAGAACTCCTCGACGATTGCCACCTGGGAGCGAGTCGTTTCTGATTTGGGGTCGACTTTCAGAGCTAGTGTCAGCGCTTTGAGCATGGTCTGGTAGTATTCGCGTTCAACTGCCAGCTCATCCGTGCGTGCGTGAGCCTTTTCACTGGAGCTGCCTTGCCTGGCCGGATGGGATTTATAGGCTCGCAGCAGTTCGATCCGGGAGCTGACGAAGTCTTGGAGATGCCTGGCCAGAGACGGGTTCCCGCGTGCCCATTCCAGCAGCTTCGATTCGGCGCTCGGAAGATTGAGACCTTTGTTCATGGAGACCTGGGCATCGTCCACCAGGAGGCGACGCGAGATGCCCTGGGCGATTCCCAGCCAGGTCTGTGGCAGGGGATGGCCCGGATACTCGAGAACCAGACCGCGAAGTGGATCGATAGCCAGTTCGGGGTAACCGTCATCGATGTCCTTGACGGCTTTCTGGATCACGGGCAGAGTTGCCGGATCGGGCTTGAACATGGGAGCGACCCAGTGGTAGCCGAGGGCCCCGATCAGTGTAAGATAGATCGTGTTGCCCACCAGCCGGGCTCGATTGCGAGTGCCCCAGTTGCCGATTCGTTCGCGTCGGGAAGGATTGACGGCCACCCGTAGCGGCTGGCGGGTGAGGAAGCGCTCGAGATCTTCGGCGAGCGACTGGGCATCGGGATACCGATCGTCGGGATTGAAGCAAAGGCAGTGCTCGACGATCGCCTGGAGAGCATGGGGGATGTGGGGATTGAACTGTCGGACGTCGGTCGCCAGGCGGGTTCGGCGGTCCAGGAGATCCCTCATCGCTCGAGCTGGCGGAATTTTCTCGTTCGGCAGATCCGGAGTCTGGCCGGTCAACAACTCCCGCAGCACCAGCCCAAGAGAATAGATGTCGGACCGCGCGCCGACCTTGCCCCAAAGATCGGGATTGAGAAAGGCCTCGATCTGCTCCGGGGCCATGTACGGCAGGGTTCCTCCCAGCATGGCCGACTCGGCCTGGTGGGCCGCGTGCGGGGATTCTGCGAGGTTGAAGTCGAGCAACTGCGGGCCGTGATCGAGTGTGAGCAGGATATTCCCCGGCTTGACGTCCCGGTGGAAGGTCTGCATCCCGTGGGCATAGTGCAGCGTGCGCGCCAGGATCATGGCGATCCAGGCCGCGCCCTGGGCGTAGGTTCCTTCGAACGGGAAGCCGTTCCACCGATCCCCCGTGGGTTCGCGGCGGTGCAGCGACGCCTGCTTCTCCTGCGGGCTTGATGGTCCGTCGGTGCTGGTGCCATCCACCATCACGTCCCAAAGAATCCTGGCCAGCCTTGGCCGCTCGGCCGGCCGTACGCACTTCACGATCTCGTCGAGCGGCAACCCCGGGCGGTAAGGCATCGACAGCCCGCGCAGACCCTCCTCGGGCTGAAATGCCACGGCATTGACCGGAACGATGTGGGGGTGATCGAGCGCCCCCTGGGTCTTGGGTTCCTGGCCCCGGTCAAGCGAGACCTTCAGGACCACGCGCTTGCCGCCCAGAGAGAGGTCCCTGGCCAGAAAAACCCGGGACGAGCCTCCCTTGCCAATCAATGAGACGAGCTGAAATTCCTCGAACTGGTCACCGGCTTCGGGAAAGCGCGCTTTCGGAGTCGTCAGCCCCGCCGCCTGGCTCAGGAGATGGTGGTACTGCAGTTGCGAGAGCAGCGAGTCTTTCCAGGCCGGATAGCGCTCGCAGAATGTCTCGACGTCAGGCGCTTCACCCTTTTCCTCGCGCAGGCAGAACTCTTCGTAGATCAGGCTGATGATCCGGCTGTGAGCCTGGCGAAGATCGGGAAAGCGGTCGAGGTAGTGGGCGACTTCCGCCGTCTGGCCTCGTTCAAACCGGCAGCGCAGGTCGGACTTGATCAGGGCGACCAAGTGCGCGAGGCGATCGAGCAGACTTCCCGTGTCCTTGGCCTTGCAGTTCTGCCAGAATCGCTCCAGGGACACCTCGCCGTGCCTCTGCCAGTGCTGCTCGAGCAGATCCACGTCGCGGTCCACCCGGTCCAGCCCGCTACCAGCACGAGCCGAGGCGAGTAAGGACTTCATGATCATCCTTCCGAGTCGTGGAGGGAATCGTGAAGATCCTTGAGAAACCGCTGCACCTTGCGGATGTTCCAGCCCGTCTTATCGGCAATGTCCGCCGTGGAGTACCCCTGGTGCTTGAGATCAATGATGGTCCGCTCAATCTCGTCTTGCCTGTCGAGAAGCCATGCCTGGACCTCATTGGCCTGCGCTTGCTGGCTGGCGGTCGGCTCAGCCGAGGGAAGATGAACCGAACCGGCATCCCGGTCGTCTGCCGACAACCGTCGTTCACGTGTGACGTCACGCTTGAGCGTGTGCCGGCGTCGATGCTCGTCAATGACCTTCTGTTCGGCGACCTGGGCCAGAAATTTGAAAAGCGATTCGACCGAGACGAAGTTCAGTTGATTCAGATTAGCCGCCAGGCTCTTCATCACATCGCTGGCGAAATCGGTCGAGTCGTAAAGCGACCGCATCGAACGATCGAGCTTACGTCGAACGACCCTTCGCACCTTGGGATAGCACTCTCGAAAAAGTGCTTCCCAGGCCGACTGATCCCCTTTCTGGGCATCCAGCAGCGTCCGCGAGAGATCGTCCCGTAATGCGGGATCTGACAGCATCGTCATGACGAAGTCCCTCCCCTGGTGCGATGGGAGGATCGACGCCCGGGCGCAGAGCGTGCAAGCAATCAAAGCGGATGCTACCTGCCCGAAGCTCCCACCGCCCCCCCTATTCTAACCCCAGGCTCACGACATGAAAATCCTTTCGGTCCAAAAAAAGGCTGCGTTCGAATGGGTTTAGGGGGGAAAACTGAGATACGTCGAAGCTTATAGCGAGAAACGCGCTCCGCGCGTTCAGCCAATACCGACGGAGACCTGGTAGATTCTCGTCACCTCTCCTTATTTAGGTCGACGATTGACCAAAATTCGCCGTCCCGGAGATTCGCCGCCTGCACAGAGGCACGTGCGGTTCCCAAGAATGGCCTGGAGGGGACCATGGTCGACTTTCTTGGTCATAACCCCGGGACGGCCGGACTCCGAAAGTCATTCGCGCGATTCAGACCTGCCCAAGGGGGCAGAACAGGACCACACCCGGACCTGCCGCGAACGAACTTCCGATGAATGAGCCACCAAGACCGCAACGAGCCATGGTCACGCTTAACAAGATAATGTCGTGCTGGTCGGCGTGGTATAAGATCCTGCACCGATCGTCGTCGGATCGGTGACCGAGGGGCCACTATCCGGTCCTGAAACTGGGTCCGTGGGACTGATGATCACGGTGGGTGATTTACTAGGGCTCGCCACGGGGTCCATTGGGCTCACCATCACGCCCACACCGCTGGGAGCAAGCCGCATGGGCATCAAATCAAGACTCGGCTGAAAATCTCGGCGCGCACGCATGAGTGAACTCCCGCCTGGTCGGCGCGAAAGAGGAATGGAATCGGCATTCTCTTGAAAGTAGGAAGAGTTGTGCTCAGGTGGAGGAGAGCTTACCGGGGACCCAGTGAACGAATCCCGTCCATGCGATCGGTTCCGGGCTGGGCGGTTCTGAGCCGCTCACGGCAATGCGAGACGGTCGAAGGCCCCTTGTGTGGCCGGCTCGTGGTTCCCGCCTTCTTCTTCTCGGCGGGGACGCCTGGCCACTTCATTCCAACCGGATCTTTCGTGGTTCTTACTTAGATCCTGAATCGATTGGTTGACCACAGGTCCTTGGCTGGCGTTGGGACACGAACTCTAGTTGTAGGAACCGATTACTCGCGGCAGCTCGTAACTTCCCTTGGCTTCGACGCTACGGTTCGGCGCTTCCATCGGGTAGAGTTCCGCAGGCAGGAATGCCAGGCAGGCCGAGCGGTAAAGTGGGCAGCAGTTGTGTTGCTCGATGGCACCAGCCCGGAGGCGTCCGGCGAGGTCCGGGCGGGCGGCCTGATGCGCCGCGATGTAAAGTCCCAGCGGCGAGAGACGGGCGTCTCGTGAGCCGATGATCATGCTCAATGCCCGACCCTGGCGAAGCAGGTCCTCAGTTAGCCGGATTTCACGTTTCAACTCGGTACGCAGTCGACGGATAATGCGTCGAACGCTCTGCCTGTACCGATGACCCGCCTCGGGCTGAGCAAGACAAGTCCAGGGGTCAGCGAACGAAGCGGTCAAGGGCTGTGATGCGACGAAAAGCTCGGGATCGAGGGGAACCGTGGGGTCCTCGAAGTGAACCTCCCAGAGAATTGTCGCGGCCGCCGACCAGATCCGGGGAGTGGAACAACCACGATACCAGTTGCTGCGCAACGTGAAGGCTCTTTCGATCCGATCTGCAAGGCGATCAAGGGTTTCTTGCGTGGGCAACACTTTGTATGACCTCGACAGCGTCCGGACCTCGTTCCATGTACGGCGAGGCCTCCGAGAAACTCTCGAGTGTTTCCGTCTTGGCCTCGACCTCAAGAACCGAAATCCCGATCGCATCGCGTCACGATCCTGAAATCTTTCTCGCACTTTTTCACAGAAAACTCCGCGCAGACCGATTGCTTTTGCGGAACCGACAACAGAATCTATAGTTTATGGCGACCAAGAAAGATAAGCACTGAGGGCGCGGGTCCACGGAATCAAGCTCCCCGGTCAGCCGGGCCGCCCCCGAGCAGCTCGCTTTGACAGGGATATTTCTTCGGTGAATTATTGTTCTTCGTGACCAAGGCATTGAATTCGCGCTCTTCGGTTGACTACCATGATGCATGTAGTGGATGATGAATTTGTCGTTTTCGTGCTTCGACGACTGTTTCCTCTGGCCGGACGAAGGCCTCCTCAACAATAATGGGTGTCGATTCGTCCGCGGCGAGGCCGATTTACTCTCGCCTCGCAAACCTCATCACCGAGCTGGATTCGCGATGGATAGGTCGATTCCAAACTCCGATTGGCTAGGCATCAAGAACAACCTCGCGCGAAGAATTCGCGAAGTCCGCCTGGAACTTTATGGCGAAAATGGCGGTCCGCTGCTTGCCGAGGCTCTCGAGGTACCTTTTCGGACCTGGCTCAACTACGAGAAGGGCTGCACGATTCCCGCAACCTCGATCCTCCGCTTCATCGAGCTGACCAGGACGAATCCGCACTGGCTCCTGACCGGCTGCGGCGACAACTATTCGAGGTCGCCCGGGATCGATTGATATCCCCGTGGTTGGCCTCTCGATGGCCTGCTCTCGCAATCGAGGTAGGGCATATTGTCCCACTCGAGCTTGGAGGATGCCTCAGGGCTCTCGCCTGGAACCACTCAAATGCGTCGTTCCGGCGGGATGGCCGATGCTGTTCCCGACTCGATGGCTCTCAGTGGCCGACCACGGAGGAGGGGCCCACGGGGTCCCTCGTCTTCCACAACAGGATCTTCCCCTTGTGGTCGCACGAGGCGAGGGTCTTGCCATCCGGCGAGAAAGCAACAGCATTGATCCGGTCCGTATGTCCCAGAAGGGCGTAGAATTGCTGCCCGGTGACCGCGTCCCAGAGCCGCAGTTTCTCATCGTCGCATCCCGTGGCAATGGTTTTGAAGTCCGGTGAAAAGGCCACCGAGCGAACCGTCAAAGGGTGACCGGTCATCGTCCTCGTGACTTCCCACGAATTCATCGACCAGAGAGTCACATTTCGAGGATCTCCACCAGCGGCCATCATCAGGCCATCGGTAGAGAAGGCGACTGATCTCATGTCTCCCGTGAAGGGCCTCTTATCGTTGCCAATCTCTGCGCCCGAGTTCGGGTCCCACCAGCGCACCGTGCGGTCGACCGATGCCGATGCCAGGACCCAGGGGTTCGTCGAGTAGGCCAGGGCATAAACAGGGCCCGTGTGGCCGGCGAGATCGAACTGGACTTCCCTCTCCGCGACGTCGCAGATATGGATCAATCCCTTCGAGCCTGCCGCGGCCAGGTGCTGGTCATCCGACGAGACGCTCACCGCGCGGAGGCGGTCATCGTAGGCGTGCAGGACGCTCGAACTGGCAAGGACTTGGCGCCGATCAGGACCCGTTCGAGTCAGGTCCCAGAGAATGACCTTTCCGTCCAGGCTCACGCTGGCCAGTCGATCGCCCTCGTGGAAGAATGCCAGCGCGGTGACGGTCTGCGAGTGACCTGTCAGGGTGAGCAATTCACGCTCAGAATCGACATCCCACAGCTTGATTGTGTGATCGTCGGAACCGGAGGCCAAGAGCGAGCCATCGGGGGAGAAGGCGAGCGCCCACGCCTCTTTCTGATGTCCGGCGAGCGACCGCTTCAGGTCCGGGGTATCGAGAAATCGCCAGACACGGATCTGTCGATCCTTGCAGCCGAGAATCAAGGATTTGTTGTCGGGGGTGAACTCGACCTGATCAACTGACCGGTTATTGGCCAGGTAAGATCGTTCCTTGGTTCCCGCGGAGAGGTTCCAGATGATCACGGGTTGGTTGCGCGCCGCGGCTGCCAGGAGCCGGCCGTCCGACGAGAGGCAGACGGAGTTGATCTGGCTCTCCACCCCGGGCAGCAATCGCCTTGGACCGGGCTGATCGAGAGGACGCGTCCAGAGTACGGTAGTACCTTCGCATCCGACCAGGGCCTTGCCATCCAGGCAGAAATCGACAAACACGACCGGGCCATCCTGGTCGGTGTAATGAGCGAGGATCCGCCCGGTCGCGACCTCCCAGACCGTCAGACCGTGATCCTGGCGGCCCGCGGCCAGCCGGCTGCCGTCGCGGGAGAAGGCAAGCGCTGTCACCCGGCCTCCGGGCCGTTGCTCGAGCGCAGGCGTTCTATGGACACTTCCAAGGTCGGCCATGACGTGGAGCCGGACCGTCCCGTCGCATCCGCCGGCGGCCAGCAGCTTGCCGTCCGGTGAGAATGCCTGCTTGAAGGTTCCCGGAATATTCGCGGACGGCTTGTCTGGCGGGCTGGCGGAGTTGAGCTTCCAGATGTACGACTGCCCCCCGTGATCGTCTGGCGCAAGCCCGCAGAGAGTCAGAAATGATCCGTCGGGGGAAAACTGAATGTCGGGGTCCTGGAGCGACCCGGAATGCAGCGTGGTGATGAGCGCGCCGGTAGCCGTATCCCACAGCTTGAGTTCCACGGACTTGCCCCCTTGCGCGATCAGGCTGGCAATAGTCCCCCGACGAGTTTCGTCGCCGGCGACGATCGCGACCTTGCACACCGGGGCGTTGTGTTTCCCCTGGCAGTACCGGGGAATCTTTCGGTCAAGGTCCCAAACGATCACTTGCCCGGAGGAATCTCCCGAGACGAGCGTCCCTTCCCGGCGCGAGACCGCCAGGCAGGACACCTTCGCCCCATGTCCCTCGAGCAACCACGCGGCCCGTTCAATCAGCCGGTTCAGGTACTGCAGCTCAAAGCCTGCCGGATCCTTTGCAGTCGCGGCAAAGTTCTCAAGAACTGGTTGGAATAATTCCTGTGCAAGCTCGATCTGGCCGGATTCGATGCTTTGCTTTACATGAAACAACTGGGCATCGTACGTTCGCCGACGCGCCGTGCCAGCTTCGTAACTGAACTTATCACGCTCGATAGCAATCTCGTTCTTCAGCTTGATTGCCCGCGACCAGGCGAGTTCGGACAGGCGGTTCTGCTCTGTGACATACAGGCTGTACGTGATGACGACGCCCAGAAGCGTGATAAGAAGCAGGAAGCAAAGTCCTAGCAATCTCCCGGCCTGAGGTTGGCGGCGGGTCCATTGAAGCGCCTGACGGCACTTCGAGGTGCGGCGGGCCCGGATCGGCTGGTGCTCCTGGTACCGCCTCAGGTCCTCGGCCAGATCCTCCGCGCTGGAGTAGCGCCTGGCCGGATCACGATCGAGGCACTTCAGGCAGATTGTCTCCAGGTCTTCGGGCACGCCGTGACGTAATCGCGAGGGCGGAACAAGCTCCGCCTCCATGACCTGACAGAGAGTTTCCATCGGGGTGAACCCCCGGAACGGAGCCGCCCCCGTCAGCATCTCGTAGAGGAGCGCTCCCAGGGCGTAGACGTCAGTGCCGGGCCCTATAGTCTGGCCATTGCCGGAGACTTGCTCCGGGGCCATGTAAGACGGAGTACCCAGGAACACGCCGCTGAGCGAGAGCCCCTTGTCATCCACCAGGAACTTGGCCAGACCGAAGTCGGAGATCTTGGGTGTGCCATCGAGTGCGATCAGGATATTGCTCGGGTTCAGGTCGCGGTGGACGATCCCGCGCAGGTGAGCCACATGGATCGCCCGGGCCATGGTCTCGGTCAAGCGGGCCGACCAGCGAAACGCCTGGGGCATGGCTCGCAGCGTGCGCGTCAGGTTCCCACCCGCGACATACTCCATGGCCAGAAAGGGAAGGCCCTCGTGCTCGCCGATCTCGAAGATCTGCACGACGTTGGGATGCATCAACTGCGCGGCCGCCTGGGCCTCGTTGCGCAGCCGCGCCCGTTCCCTCAGGCCGGCATGTTCCCCGGCCAGGATCATCTTGAGGGCGACGATCCGGCTCAGGTTGGCCTGCCTCGCCTTGTAGACGACCCCCATGCCTCCCCGGCCGATCTCGTGGAGGATCTGGTAGTTGCCGATCCGCAGCCGTCCGTCCGGCGCCTGCACTGACGCCAGCGGATCCGCCGTGCCGGCCGAGGAGTCCGTAAGAGTCGGCATCTCCGAGTCGAAAACAGAACGAAGCGAGACAATCTGCTCCATCCGGGGCAGCAACCGGGGGAACCGCTCCTCCCATTCCTCGACCGTGGGCCTCTGCCCCATGTCGTTCCGGGTGCTGACTTCCGCATGGATCAGCTCGAGAACCGCCTCGTCATTGCGTGCCAGGAGCGGATGAATCTCCAGCAACTCTTCAACACGAGCGGACTCTCCTGCCCGCAGCCGTTCGCGCAGCTCGCAGCAGACTTGCCGCAGCTCCTGGAATTCGTCTTCCTGCAAAGGCACCGCGTTCATTGGCAATCCTGCTGACGGGGATGTCCAATCGGTTCACCGGCGCGGGAATCTTTACAGACTGACAGTCTAGCGGGCTGATCACCATCCGGGCAAGGTTTTCAGGACGTTCGTGAACGCGCTGCCGCGGATGCGCCCGGAGATACGCCGCTGGCTCGAACTCGACACCTGGCAACGGGAGCAGCTTGAGCCTGGACGTCGTGAGCGAGAATCCGATCTGGTCAAGCTGGGAGGCTTTCGCGTACAAATCGAACGCTGGCCGGAGTGGACGGGGAAGAACCCGGCAGGGCAAGAAGAGGTGGCCGGTGGAGCCGGTTTGGCCGCCTCGAGGATCATGCTCTGGCTCGCTGATCGTGAAGGAGTGACGCAATGCAGGACCGAGCCGTCAAGGATCTCGGGCCGACGATCGGCAAACCGTGGCTGCCCAGAGCCCTGGACGCGCTCGGTCTGAGTCGGCCCGAGCTCCGCGCGTGGGCGATGTACGACTGGGCCAACTCGGCAATGGTCTGCACGATCATCACGGCCGTCTTCCCGATCTACTACTCGGAGGTCGCGTGTGCCGGGCGCGAGCCCGAGGTGGCCACCGGGCAGCTCGCCATCGCGACCACGATCGGCATGGTCATCATCGCCCTGCTCTCGCCGATCCTGGGGGCCTTTGCCGACTACACGGCCCGCAAAAAGAAGCTGCTCGCGGTCTTCCTTGCTCTGGGTGTAGCCTCGGTCGCCGGGATGTATTTTATCCACACGGGCGACTGGGTCCTGGCCTCTGTCCTCTTCATCCTGGCCAACATCGGAGCCAACGGCAGCTTCGTCTTCTACGATGCCCTGCTGCCGCACATCGCCCGCGCCGACGAGATCGACCGGGTCTCGACCTGCGGCTACGCGCTGGGCTATCTGGGAGGCGGGCTTTTGCTCGCCCTCAACCTCGCGTGGTGCTTGAAGCCCACGTGGTTTGGCCTTCCCGGGGGACCGAATCTCAGTGAGCCGCAGGCAACCTTGCCGATGCGGCTGGCATTTCTGTCGGTCGCGATCTGGTGGCTTGTGTTCTCGATCCCGCTGTTTCGCCGGGTGCCGGAGCCGCAGGCCGTCATCGCCCTCGACGAACTCCGCGGCAAGAGCCCGATCCGGGCCGTTCTGGCTCGCCTGGCCGAAACATCGCGCGAGCTCCGCCGCTACCGTCAGGGGTTCTTGATGCTGCTGGCCTTCCTGATCTACAACGATGGCATCGGCACGATCATCCGCATGGCTGTCATCTACGGCAAGGAAATAGGCATCAAGAGGGAGCCGTTGATCGAGTCCATCCTGCTCGTTCAGTTCGTCGGCATTCCCTTTTCGTTTCTCTTCGGCATGCTGGCCAGCAAGATCGGGGCCAAGTGGTCGATCCTTCTCGGGCTCGCTGCTTACACCGGGATTTGCATCGTCGGCTACTCGATGCGCACCAAAGAGGATTTCCTGACCCTGGCGATCCTGGTCGGGATGGTGCAGGGGGGCACCCAGGCCCTGAGCCGCTCGCTTTTCGCCAGCCTGATCCCCCGCGACAAGTCGGGAGAGTATTTCGGCTTCTTCGCTGTCGTCGAGAAGTTTGCCGGCATTTTTGGGCCCGGGCTGTTCGCCGTCATCAACATCCTGTCGGGATCGAGCCGTGGAGCGATTCTCGGTGTGATCGGCTTCTTCGCGGTCGGCGGGCTACTGCTCTGGATGGTGGATGTGGACGAGGGTCAAAAGCAGGCCCGGGCCGGTGAAACCTCGGTGCCGGCTTAGATCGCTCAATGCTCGGGCGTCGGCCTCGTCCAGTGGATCAGCGTGACGATCCAGGAAACGGCCAGGTAGAAGACAGGGTAAGACAGGGTGGCCACGGCCAGACGCTGAATTGACGGATCGTGGCGCGGGGTCGTGCTCGCCAGCACGCGCCAGATCAGCCAGCCGAGCGGGACCGCCCAGACTACGCCCAGGATTGTGGCCGCCTGGTTGAGCCGCCCCGGCTGTGATGGGTAGAGGTACTTGCTGGGCACGAAGGTGAACACGGCCAGAACCACGATCACCGCCAGGCTGGCCCATGATCCCAGGGGTAGAACATAGAGATAGAAGGCCACCACGTTCCAGAGTGAGGGAAAACCAAGGAAGTAACCATCATCGGTCTTGACCTTGACCTGACAGAACCCATAGATGCTCGCCAGCAGGGGAAAAATCAGCCAGGGCTCTTGGCCCGGCGGCAGGAGTTCCGCTCGCCAGATCAGGAGGATCGGCAGAAAAGTGTAGTTGAGGAAATCGATGATGTCGTCGAGCCGGCGGCCGTCGAAGCCGGGGACCACCTCCTTGATCCGCACCCACCGCGCCAGGGTCCCGTCGGTCGAGTCCACGATCGTCGCCAGTGCCATGAGCAGGAATGCCCAGCCGAACGACTCGGGACCGCCGCGGACCACGAGCGCCGCGATCATCGCCGCGGCCACCAGCCCCAGCGCGGTGTAGCCGTGCACACACCAGCCCAGGAACTGCTCGAACCTGGAAGGCGCCTGGACGTCCCGCGGTCGCGATGACCTCCGTTGTCGTTTCGGGTCTCTTGCCTTGGATCTCAAGTTCAGCATGACGTCCCATCCCATCCCGCTGGCGATCGAGTTCATCGCCCCGGGGCAACCGCTGATCAATCCGCGGGAACCGGCCGCAACGGTGTGATGGGCCGGCCGGAGTCCGGCGCCGGCACGATGCTCGCCGCGTGCTCGATCAGGATCCCGGTTCCTCTCCGCCGCACGGCCAGGTACAAGACCGCTCCGACCCCGACCAGCCCGGTTGTGGCCAGCACCGCCGCGAACCGGCCCCATTGGTCGGCGCCGTAAATCTCTTCCCGGGGCCAGCTCATGTTGACGATCACCATGAGACCCCAGAAGACCGAGACAATGCTCAGGCCGAGTCCCCACCGCCCCAGAGCGAACGGCCGCCCGGCGCTCACTGCTGCGGTTCCTCGGGCCTCGACCGCCAGCCTGCGCGGCCAGCCCCGCAGCCTCGCGCGCAGGAGCGGGAACGACACCATCAGATACGCCAGGTTGGCCCACACGATGGCCACGGAACAGAGGGTTTCCATGATCCTTGGCATGTTCACGTTGATCAACAGGATCATCGCCGCGGCGGCGCCCGTGACAACGGCCGGGACGATCGGAGTGCGGGTCTCGTGCTGGACCCAGGCCAGGATCCGCGCGCAGGGGAGGCTGTTGTCGCGAGCCATCGCGAATATCAAGCGGACCGTGCCGGCCTGCACCGCCAGCGCACATACGGTCACAGCGAAGATCACCACGCCGAGGAAGAGATTGCCAAGCTCGGGACCAAGCGACTGCTTGACGATCAAGGGCAGTCCGCCGGTGATCTCGCCGAGCTCGGGCATGGCGGGGTCGCTGGCGGCCAGCAGCCCGGCGATGATGAGCAACCCCCCGGCGAGTCCCGCGGCCGAGATTGCCCGGAGAATCGCCCAGGGCGCTCGCCGCCGCGGATCGCGGGTTTCCTCGGCCAGGGTGCCGGCGGTGTCAAACCCGTAGAGCACGTACGAGGGCATCACCGCAGCCGCGAACAGCGCGGACAACCAGGCGGCAGAGCCAGAACCGGCACGGCCCGGCGTCTGGATTTGAAACAGGATACTGGGCCCGCGCCGGGCCCGCGCCAGCAGGAGGATGATGAGGAGCGCCACCCCGAGCAGCTCTGCGAACACCCCGACGTTGTTGATCCGCGCCAGCAGCCGCACGCCGGCCGCGTTGATCACCGTGGTCAAACCGATCAGGATGCAGCCCAGGAGCACGGCGTTCCTCGCCCGGTCGACCGGGTTCGCTCCGTCGCCGATGAGCTGGAACACCGGCGCGATCTGAGGCAACGTGGCCTGAAGCGCCAGGGCCACCGCGGCCAGAGAGAGGAGCGAGCTCGCCAGGTAAACCCAGCCGGCCATCCAGCCCAGGGCGGGCGAACCGATCCGTCGCGACCACTGGTAGACGCCTCCCGAGAGCGGGTAGTGGGCCGCCAGTTCGGCAAAGCCCAGGCCCACCGTGAGCTGACCGAGGAAAACCACCGGCCAGGTCCAGAAAAACGCGGGGCCAGCCGCGGCAAAGCCCAGGGAGAACATCTGGAAGACGCCGGTGAGAATCGAGATGTACGAGAAGCCGGCCGCGAACGACGAGAAGCTCCCCAGCGACCGGTCGAGCTCTTGCCGGTAGCCGAAGCCCGCCAGGTCCCGGATGTCGTCAATCTTCGTCCGCGACACCGCCGCGTCCCCTCGTACACTCGATCCGATCCCGCCGCACTCTGCCGGTCAACCGCGCCTGGTGCCCAGATAGATGCCCCATTTCATGTCGCCGGCCGCGCAGAACCGTTCCTTCATGGCCCATCGCTCCACCAGATAGTTCAGGTCCTCTTCCGAGAAAGCCGCGAGGAAATCGGCCCGGTGATCGACCAGCCGCTTTGATTCGCGACGCAAAATATCGACAAACGTATCGGTGGCGTCGTTCACGACCACGTCCTTGAAGCCGGCGGCTCGCAGAAGCTGGCCGTACTGCTCGGGCTCGACGACGCTGTAGCCCGTCTTGACGATGTAGTCCTCGAACGCCGGCGAGGCGGGCGTCTTGCCCCGGGCGTAGTCGGTGATCACGATCCGACCCCCATCCGCCAGCAGGCCGTGAAGCCGGGAGAAGAGACGGGCCTTGTCGGGGATGTGCATGAGAGCGTCCCGGCTCCAGATGATGTCGAACTTCTCCGGAAACGGCGTCTCGAGGACATCGCCAAGGATGAAGTTGACCTCGTCCGAGAGCCCCAGTTGCCGGGCGTGTTCCAGCGCGATGGCGACCATCTCCTCGGCAAGGTCAATCCCGGTGACCCTGGCCCCGAATGCCCGGGCGAGATGGAACGCCGCTCCGCCGATGCCGCTGCCGACGTCGAGGACCCGGACGCCGGGATGGAGCGAGCCGGCCAGCCGCCGGCAGAGATCAAGGGTGGTCTCGTGCCCCCCCGTGCTGATGTAGTGCTCACCAAAGATTTTCTCGTACCTCAGAATCGAGGTGCGACTGTACTGTCCCTTGTTGTCGAACTTGGGTCTCGCAGCCGGCGCCGCTTGTGGCTGTGTCATTGCAGGTCCATCAGGTAAGGAAACGACCGCGGCTTGCTCGCGATTTCGCGACTGGCCTCGGTCGTGCGTTGGGAGGGCCGCATCACGCGGTTTGGAATCCCACATTCTGCGAGAACGGCGCAAGGGTTGTAAAGAGCGAATCGACGAGGCGGCACTGTTGTTCCCGTCCCGCGACGAGGCTGCGCCCCCAGCGAAGCTTGGAGCGGATGGGTCAGCCGCAATGGATAAATCCTGCGGGCGGGCGCTTGCCCGGGCACGGGATAGCGGTCTCGGCAAGGTCTTGCAACCGGCGGTGACGCGATCCATCCTGTGAGTCTGGGGACGACCGGCGTTCTCTGAAGTGTTCGATGCCATTGCCGCTCCGGCTCCACCATGGCTTGCACTTGGAGGCTGTTTCCATGAGACGGCTGCGTATAACTTTATGTTTATCCATGATCCTGACGGTTGCCGCTGGAAACGCGCTGGCGCGGCCAGCTTCGCGAACGGCATCGCGACCGACATGGTGTCAAATCAAATATGGCGGTTTGTCAATTTTTTAATTGCGTATAATTACATGTTAGTATATCGTGATAACAAGAAAACCCAGGCTTTTACGCAGTGAACTTGCGCACGCGGAAAAAGCCTGAAAAACCGCCCGCCATATTTGATTTGACGAAGCGTTTGTACACCGAGCCTGTTTCAACGGAACCGCTCTCAAAGAGGTCAAGTTAATGACCCCGGAAAAATCACTGCCGCAAGGGGGGAAAACGGATCGCTCGCTCGCGACGTCATTCCATCGCGCGCAACAAAAACACGCGTCTCGAAATCGTCCCTCCAGCTCGGTCAACAGCAACTTTTCAACGGCCCACTTGCGCCCTGGCGGACTGGTCGCCGGTCAATCTGGTCTTTTCAGTGGCCGGGGAAACACATCCAGCGCGGAGAGCCGTTGCCAGAGAGCCAGGCGCTGGTCGATCGTCAAGTTGCGGAGTGGTGGACGAACGGGCCCGCAATCGACGCCGAGCATCGCCATGACGTTCTTGGACGCAGCCAGGAAGCCGAATTCGCCGAGGGTCTTGATGAGATCGATCGATTTTCCCTGCTCGGCGCGAGCCGTCTCCAGATCGTGCTTGCCGAAGGCTTGCATCAGCCTCTGATAGACGGGAGCCGCGAAGTTATAGGTGGTGCCGACGGCGCCGCGGATGCCCAGACAGAGGCCGGCCAGAAGACACTCATCCGAGCCGAAGAGGACATCAAAGGCTCCGTGTTCCAGCCGCACGCACTCCTGAAGCTCGAGCAGGTCGTTGTTGGAGTATTTCAGGCCGCGAAGAGTGGGAATCTGGAACCTTGCCTGGTAGAGGAACTCGGACATCTTGAGCCGGACGCCCGTCATTCCTGGAATGTCATAAAAGTAGAACGGCAGCGGCTCCGCCTCGGCCGCGATCGGGGCGCAGAAGTCGATCAGGTCCTGAATGGTTGCGGGTTTGAAGTAGCTGGGTGACATGACGGCCACCGCCGCGGCCCCGGCCTGGCGCGCATGCGCGGCCAGGGAGATTGCTTCGGGGAGGCAATTGTGGCCGACATGAACGGCGACGCGCATCGCGCCGCCTGAGGCCTCGCACCAGCGCTCCGCCAGGATCATCCGCTCATCCAGGGTCAGCGACGCGAACTCGCCCGTCGTTCCTCCCACGAAGACACCGCGAATCCCTGATTCGATGAGCAGCTCGGCCTGTTGTTCGACCAAGTGGAGGTTGAGCCCGCCATCCGGGGAGAAGGGTGAGTGACACGCGGGAATCAGTCCGGAGAGCGGCCCAGACATGAGCGGGGTTCCATGGTGCGAGCAGCCGAAAACGTGGGACGGTGCCATGATGAGGCGACACGGATTCTGCCGCCTCAAAAGCAGAACCTATTCTTCAGTGTAGCGGCCCTAGGGCGGAACAGCCAAGCACTGATGGGACATGAGCAAGGACGTGGTCCTGATGACCGTCAAGTTCCCTGGATTCCCACCTGAATCCATGGACAGTATCCGGGACCCGTGGTATAGAATGAGTATTTGCATGAATCTTCCTGACTCTACCGGATTGCAGGTTGGCGGTTTCTGAAGCCCATCAGTGAGGTGGACGCCATGAGATTGTGGAGCCAATGTTCATGATAGCGTTTGCCGTTGAGTCGATGGGCGGGACTGT
>Ga0074044_10001059_pt1 | contig 25268 bp, 20 predicted proteins | sample BogForMeECP23OM1_FD_94443 | JGI IMG/M metagenome (GOLD analysis project Ga0074044, IMG submission 94443) | Bog forest soil microbial communities from Calvert Island, British Columbia, Canada - Bog Forest MetaG ECP23OM1 | ecosystem: Environmental > Terrestrial > Soil > Wetlands ... | reverse complement strand
GCCTCGATCTCCATGTTTTGCGGGTCCTGTTTCTCCCTGTTACGGCGAATTATCTCCCTGTTATGGCGAAATCATTTCCCTGTTACCGTCCTGTTCCTCGTGCACCGCCAATTTTCCTCAAGCCCTTGTTATTAAAATGAATTTTCCTGCAAAAACCGGTCCGGAGACCGCCATTTCTCCCTGTTTCCTGCCTGTTATCAGGGAGTATCAGGGAGAATCAGGGCGCCAAGCCCTCTCCAACCCGGGCTTGATCCTGCCGAGTTCGCTCCCCAGCAAGCTCGGATGGAGCCCCGGCGACTTGAGCTGTATGAATGCGGTAGCCCTGTGGGGGCGGGCCGGGGTGGGGGGTCGCGCGGACCGGACTCTTTGCCTTTACGCGAGCCTTCATTAATGACCTCAGGCGAAGGCAGCGGAAGCAAGCGAGATCGGCCTGGCGCGACCCCCCTCCCAAACCTCCCCCACAAGGGGGGAGGAGATTCGCCTGCCGGCGCGGCGAAGCTCGATCTCGGCGAGGCGTCGCACCGCCGCCTCAATCCGCTGACCGGCGAATGGACGCTCGTCTCGCCGCATCGGATGCAGCGGCCCTGGCAGGGCAAGCGCGAGGCGGTCGCCGCGGCGCCTTCTTTGCAGCATGACCCGAACTGCTATCTCTGTCCTGGCAATGTTCGCGCGAACGGCGCGCGCAATCCGCACTATCCGCACACCTTTGTGTTCGACAACGATTTCGCCGCCCTTCACCCCGACGCGCCGCCCGACCGGGTCGAGGACGGGCTTCTCGTCGCGGAAGGCGAATCCGGCCTCTGCCGGGTTCTCTGCTTCTCGCCCCGCCACGATCTGACGCTGGCTCAGATGGAGGTCGCCGACATCGAACGCGTGCTCGACTCCTGGGTCGAGGAGACGATCAACCTCGGCTCGCTTCCCGACGTCGCTTCCGTCCAGATCTTCGAGAATCGCGGCGAGATCATGGGCTGCTCGAACCCGCATCCGCACGGCCAGATCTGGGCGACGCGCCATCTCCCGAACGAGCTCGAGAAGGAGACGCGATCGCAGACCGCCTATCTCCTCGAGCGCGGGCGGGTCATGCTCCTCGACTATCTCGATGAGGAGCTCGTGCGCGCGGAGCGCATCCTCTTTTCCAACGCGCATTTCGTCGTCCTCGTGCCGTTCTGGGCGGTCTGGCCGTTCGAGACGATGATCCTGCCGCGGCGACGCATCGGCGGCTTCGACGAATTGTTGCCCGACGAGAAGCCCGCGCTGGCCCGCGCGCTGTCTGAACTCACAAGACGCTACGACCGGCTGTTCGACGTGTCGTTCCCCTATTCGATGGGCTTCCACCAGAAGCCGACCGACGGCGCCGTGCACGCGGAATGGCAGATGCACGCCCATTTCTATCCGCCGCTCCTGCGCTCGGCGACGGTGAAGAAATTCATGGTCGGCTTCGAGATGCTGGGTTCGCCGCAGCGCGACCTCACGCCCGAGGCCGCCGCGGCGAGGCTGCGGGAGGCGTAGCGCCCCCTCATCCGGCGCTACGCGCCACCTTCTCCCGCAAGCGGGAGAAGGGATCGCGCCCCCTCTCCCGCTTGCGGGAGAGGGCCGGGGTGAGGGCGATGCGCGCTACCCAGGCGGAAGCCGTTCGTCATCGGCGGCTTGCGCGGAAGCCTTTGTGGCGGTCGGGAAATGAAGCTTCGCCAGGTCGACCGCCTGTTCGCCCAGGACCATGCCCAGGAGACCGACCAGCGCGACCAGCGGCGGGGCCGGCGAGCGAACCTGGACAAACCCGTAAACGACGCCGACCGCCAGGCCCATCAGGAGGGACACCAAATAGCCGGTCATCTCCGCCTCCCTATTCCTGCGGCCGCAGCACGACGCGCCCTGCGACGCCGGCCGCGACCTTGCGGTAGGCCTCCTGCGCGTCGCCGAGGCCGAAGGTCATCGCGATCGGCGCGGCGCGGTAGTCGCCCGCGATGAACCCCGGCGTCAGCTTATCCAGAACCTCCGCCGAGGCGGTGAGATCGCGCTTTAGCGTGTCGACGCCGAAGAGCCGGCTTTCGTTATGGTAGAAGTCGGTCAGATCGAGGGTCACTTCGCGCTGGCCCGTCGCCGCGATTTCGATCAGCCGCCCCCGGAGCGCCAGGCAGTTGAGGGCGTTGCCGAACATGACGCCGCCGACCAGATCGAACACTACATCGGCTCCCTTGCCGCCGGTCGCCGCACGAACCTCGGCGGGCAGGTCCTCCGCGCCGATGATCAGCTTCTCCGCGATGGCGCGGGCCGGCGCGTCCGGAAGAAGCTGGCGGTTGTCGGCGCCGATCACGCGGGCGCCGAGGCGCCCGGCGATCTGCGCGGCGGCCCCGCCGACGCCGCCCCCGGCGCCGATCAACAGCGCCGTCTCTCCGGCCTTGAGGCCCGCCGCTTCGAGACCAAGCCAGGCGGCCATGTAGTTGACGCCGACCGAGGCCGCCTGGTCGAAGCCGAGGGCGTCGGGTTTGCGGCGAAGGCTCGCCACGGGCACGGCGATCAGCTCCGCATGGGTTCCGTCGCGGGTGAAGCCGACATCGCCGCCCGTGCCCCAGACCTCCGCTCCGATCCAATAGGCCGGACCCTTTTCGACCACGCCGGCGTAATCGCGCCCAGGGATGCGCGGCAACGTCGTCTGCTTCATCGCCCCGACGACGTTCTTTACATCGCTCGGGTTGATCGATGCCGCCCTGATCCGCACCACCGCCGTCTCATGGTCCGGCGTGGGGTCGGACGCCTCCGTCAATTCGAGAACGGAGGGATCGCCGAAAGCTTTGAACGAGATCGCTCGCATGACTCTGCTTCTCCCGGGATGGACCCCTTGTTTGGAGACGATGATAGGACCCCGGGCATGCGCCGGAAAAGAGGCGAGCCGGTCCAGCCGCCGCCCTACCCCAGCCACCCCTGCAGCGCGATCCCGGCGAACAGCAGGAGCCCCGCGTCGCGGTTCGAGCGGAAGAGCCGCAATGCCGTCGCGGCGTCAGCGCCCTTGACCGTGGACGTCTGCCAGGCGAGATGCGTGGCATAGGCGAGCCAGCCGGTGAGCGCGATCTGACCGCCGCCGACGATGAGGATCGCCGCGAGCGCGAGCGCCGCCGCCGCCGCATAGAAGAGCCCGACGCCAAGCTGCGCGTTGGCGCCGAACAGGCGCGCAGTCGAGCGGATGCCGACGATGGCGTCGTCGCGCGCGTCCTGCATGGCGTAGATCGTGTCGTAGCTGATCGTCCAGCAAAAGGCCGACGTATAGAGCAGCACGGGCGCGAGAGCGAGACTCGCGAAGCTCGCGCTCCAGCCGATCAGCGCGCCCCAGGAGAAGGCAAGGCCGAGCACGGCCTGCGGCCAGGAGGTGACCCGCTTCATCAGCGGATAGACCGCCACGACCCCGAGCGAGGCGCCGCCGAGCCGGATCGAATAAAGATTGAAGCTCAGGAGCACCGCGAGGCCGACAAGCGACTGGGCGACAAGAAAGGCGGCCGCCGCCCCGACGCTGACCCTGCCAGACGCCAGCGGCCGGTTGCGCGTCCGCTCCACGCCGGCGTCGAGCTTGCGGTCGAGAATGTCGTTGTAGGTGCAGCCCGCGCCGCGCATCGCGATCGCGCCGACGAGGAAGAGCCCGAGATGAGCGAGGTTCGGCCCGCGATGGAGCGCAAGGCCCGCGAGTGCGGTCGCCTGCCAGCAGGGCGCGAGCAGCAGTTGCCAGCCGGCCGGCCGGTCGAGCCGAGCGAGCTGCACGAAGGGGAGCGCAAAATCGGGGGTCAGCCGCAGCACAAGGCTCGCCGGCCGCGCGTCGGGCAGGGGCGAGCGCTGCGGCGTCGAGGTCAAAGCGGCCCGGCCGGCAGCGGCTGCCCCTGCGGCCCGCCGCCCTGCGCCGCCTGCTCCTTCATCTTCTTGATCTTCTCCGCGACTTGGCAGGCCTTGGCGTTGAAGGTGGCGTTCTTGGCGTGGCTCGCCTTGAGGTTGTTGATCGCGTCGTCGGGGAACGAGCACCAGTCCTTGTTCTTGTCCATATAGGCGATGATCGCCAGCTCGGCCTTGAGCAGGCCGGCCGACTTGACGCAGAAACCCGCTGGATCGAGCGGCTTGCCGTGCGCCGCCTTGGCGAATTCGTTGACCTTCTCCAGTTCGGCGTTGCGCGCCTGGGCGAGCTTCTGCATGTCCTGGCCGCAATCCGCCCACGCCGGCCCGGCGAAGGCTGCCGCAAGCGTCAGCGCCAAGGAGAACCTTTTATGCGTCACCCTCGAAAAACTCCGTCACAATTTCGAATCCGAAACGTTCGCGTCCAATTTAGCGCGGACAAAGACCAAGAAAAAGGCGAAAGCGCGGCCGGCGCCCGACTTTCGCCCGACCCGGCCGGCGAGCTACACCCACTTCCGCGAGGCGTAATCGATGCCGTAACGGGCCGGCCGGGCGGCGATCGCGGCCATGCCGAGCAGCACCGCATCGGAGCGGGTGATGAGCCGGGTCGCGATGCTCCGCGCCAGCGCGTCGACCGGCGCCTTGGCCTCGAACGCCGCGCGGAAGGCCGCATCGTCGAGAAAATCGACCACGCGCGGCAGCACCCCGCCGGACAGCGTCACCCCGCCCGTCGCGACGAAGGTCACCGCCATGTCGCCGGCGAAGCGCGCCACGATCCGCCAGTAGAGCCTGAGGCTCTCCGCCGCCTCGCCCTTCGGGTCGGCGAGCGCCGCGGCGGTGACTTCCGGCGGTTCGAGATGCGGATCGGGATGGCCCTGAACCATCATCCGCGCCCGGTGGACTCTTGCGAGTCCCGCCCCGTTGAGCACGCTCTCGCTGGTCACCCGCCCATGCGCCCGTTCGAGATGCGGCCAGAGCGCGTATTCCTCCGGCCAGATCGGCCCGAAGTCGATGTGAGGGGCTTCGGACGAAACCGGCGTGAAGCGGCCCTCCGCCTCGACCAGCGCCGCGACGCCGAGCCCGGTGCCGGGGCCCAGGATCACATGCGGACCCTTGCCCACGAAGGGGAGCGGGCCGATCTGGCGCGTCCAGTCCTGCGGGATCGCCGGCAGCGATAAGGCCTGCGCCTCGAAGTCGTTGAGCAGGAGCCCCTGGGCGAGGCCGGCGCGCCGGGCCGTCTCCGGCCCGTCCATCACCCAGGGCGCGTTGGTGAGCTTGAGTCTCCGCCCGACGACCGGCCCGGCGCCGCAGACGATCATCGAGCGCGGGCGCACCCCGAGTTTTGGCGCCGCGGCCTCAATCGCCTCGGGCAGGCCGGGGTAATCGTCGGTGACGAGATGGACGATTCCGCCGAGCGGCGCGACCGGCTCGGCCTGGACGGCAAAGCGCACATTGGTGCCGCCAGTGTCGCAGACGAGGACTGGGAAGGGAAAGACGGTGTCGCTCATGGGGAGCATAAGGGCAAATGGCGATGAGCAAGGCAAGCGGGGAAGCGCACGCGCAGAGCAGTCGAATCCGCTGGTAACAGCGGAATTAACACCGGATTTCCCGATTCCGAGCCGCCGCAGCGGCCCAATCGTTCAGAAAAGACCAGGGATTCCAGACGATTGCCGGAAAATGGGGTGTGCGACGAAACAGCGGAAAAATTCCATGGAACAGCGGATTCATCATTGAAGCGAGGCGGGAAACAGTGAATCTCGCGACGGAGCCGCCACTGGGAGAAGGCGCGCGCCAGGGCTTCGGTCGTCAAATGGGCCGAGGCGCTTAAACCTATTTGCGATCGTGAGTCGACCAGCCGCCCTTTTCGCGGAGTTGACAATGACAATTGTTTGGAACATAACAGGAACAAGTCGACCGCGGCCGGCTTGGCCGCCCATGGTGGCGCGCCGTACACAGAAGATGTCGGCGCCTGCGTCAAGGGCGAGGGCGTCGTGTGGTATGGGACTCTGGTCGAGAATCGATCGCGGGCATGAGCCGATACACGTTCGTTGAATTCTTCGCCGGCGGCGGCATGGCGCGCGCCGGGCTCGGAGAGTCGTGGCGCTGCCTGTTCGCCAACGACTTCGACCAGAAGAAAGTTTCCGCTTACGAGGCCAACTGGGGCGTCGGCGACATCAAGCACGGCGATGTCGCAAGCCTGACGTTGGCGGATTTGCCTGTCACGCTCGTCGACCTCACATGGGCTTCTTTTCCATGCCAGGACCTTTCCCTCGCCGGCGGCTATCGCGGCTTAAGTCGGGAACGAGACAACGTTCCGACCCGTTCGGGCGCCTTTTGGCCGTTCTGGAAACTGATGCGCGGCCTCGTGCAAGCCGATCGTGCGCCACGAGTAATTGTGCTTGAAAACGTGCATGGCTGTTTGACTTCACACCGCGGAAAGGATTTTGCCGCCATCGCCTCCGCCCTGTCGGATTCCGACTACAAGTTCGGGGCGGCGGTTATCAACGCGTCTCATTTCGTTCCTCAATCCCGTCCCCGCGTTTTTTTCATCGCCGTCCGCAAGGGCGAAGCAATCCCGAGTTCGCTCGTCGCCGAAGGACCCCAGCCGGAGTGGCATCCCGCCGCGCTGATCAGGGCTCATGCTGGGCTGACGGCGAAGGCGAAAGCAAGTTGGGTCTGGTGGGCTATCCCAAAGCCGGCGCCGCGGACCCTTACCTTTTCGGACATCCTCGAGGACACGCCTACGGGAGTGAAATGGCACGCGCCCGCCCACACCCAATACCTGCTCGAGTTGATGGCCCCGCTGCACTGTGAAAAGGTCGCGCGCGCCATGGCCTTGGGTAGGCGAACTGTCGGCTCGATCTACCGGCGGACGCGCCCGGCCGAGGACGGGGCGAAGCGGCAGCGCGCCGAAGTCCGCTTCGACGACATCGCTGGATGCCTGCGAACGCCGGCCGGCGGCTCCTCGCGTCAGACGATCCTCGTCGTGCAAGGAAAGAAAGTTCGCTCGCGACTGTTGTCCCCCCGTGAGGCCGCGAGGCTGATGGGGCTCAATGAAGGATATCGCCTTCCCGAGCGCTACAACGACGCGTACCACGTTTGTGGAGACGGCGTCTGCGTATCGGTCGTTCGCCACCTCGCGGAGCGGCTCCTCGAGCCGCTGCTCAAAGCGAACAGGACCGGCGACTTGATCGCAGCAGAGTAGCAAATGGCGATCGACCTGGCGTTCCGGCGCAGAGCAGTCCGGACCCTCACCAACGAAATCGGTTGTTACGTACTTTGCGACCTCGACCTGGTTCCGATTTATGTTGGGCAGTCAGTCGATGGCATACGCTCCCGTGTGAACCGACATCTGACGTCGGCTAGAAGCGACATCATCGCGAACAGACAGGTCGATGTTTGGGAGATCGCTTGGGTTTGGGCGTACCCGGTCGCAAACAAAGCCGACATTGGCGCGATCGAGGATGCGCTTTTCCACGAGTTTCATTCAAAATCAGCTCTCATGAACGGCAAAGTGCCGAAACGCCCTCCCCACAGGGCCAAGGTCCCGGAGCCGTCGCAAAGGGTTCAGGTGATGGCTGACGCAGAGATAAGCGAGAAGAAGGACCCTGCCCTTCGCCTCCCCCGCCAGGCCGAACATTACAGCCAAATTGTTGGGCATTTCCTGGCGGTTAAAAACTCAAAGGAAATCGCCGGCGCGATCCAAGCGCACTTCGACCGACTTCAAAAGTATCACAAAAAGCTCCTCGGCCTCGCAGAAGAGGTAGAGGGCGACAATGGCGATGATTGAGAGACGCTGCGCGTCAGGATTGCGGCGAGAGAACCCCGCGAGACGCGCATGACCTACGACCGCTCGGCCGTCATGCGCGCAGTGAAATCGCGCGATACGGCGCCGGAGCGGGCGGTGCGGGCGATGCTGCGGCGGATCGCGCCCGGCTACCGCCTCTGCCGGGCCGACCTGCCGGGCAAGCCCGACATGGCTTACGGCCGCCGCAGGCTCGCAATCTTCGTGCACGGCTGCTTCTGGCATGGGCACGACTGCCCGCGCGGCGCGCGCATGCCGAAAGCCAACGCCGACTACTGGCGCGCAAAAATCGCCCGCAACCGGGCGCGCGACGAAAAAACCCTCGCCGCCTATGCGGCGATGGGCTGGCGGGCGCTCGTCGTCTACGAGTGCGAATTGAGGGAGCCGGCGGCGCTCGAAGCGCGGCTCGCCGAGGCGGTGGGGATTCCCTCCCCCCTTGTGGGGGAGGGCTAGGGAGGGGGGTCGCGCCAAGCTTTGCCGGCTGTCCTCCCAAAGGCCAAATCGGAAAGCGCCGCGACACCCCCCACCCCAACCCGCCCCCACAAGGGGGGCGTCCGGAAGGACGCCCGTCTTTCGACGGGCTATGGGGGGCGGGGAGACGCGCCATGGCCCGTCCCTTGCTTTGCTTGCGCCGACCCCTGCGCAATGCAACATCGGGCGCCCTCGCCGACGGAAGCGTTCCATGGCCTTCGAATCAGCCCTCGCCGACGCCGACGACGCCGAGAAGGACCGCGCGCTACGCCACGACATCCGCCTGCTCGGCCGCATCCTCGGCGACACGGTGCGCGAGCAGGAGGGCGAGGAGACCTATAACCTCGTCGAGCAGATCCGCCAGGCTTCCATCCGCTTCCACCGGCACAACGAGGTCGGCGCGCGGCGCGAACTCGAGGCCATCCTCGATAGCCTCAGCGCCGACCAGACGCTCGCGATCGTGCGGGCGTTCAGCTATTTCTCGCATCTCGCCAACATCGCCGAGGACCAGCACCACATCCGCCGCAACCGCGCGCATGCGATCGCCGGCTCCGCCCCCCGCCCCGGCTCGCTCGCCTTCGCCTTTCACCGCACGCGCGAGACGGGCGTCGAGCCCGAGCGGCTCGGCGCCTTCTTCGGCAGCGCGCTGGTCAGCCCGGTGCTCACCGCCCATCCGACCGAAGTCCGGCGCAAGAGCACGCTGACCCGCGAATTGGAGATCGCCGAACTTTTGGACGAGCGCGATCGCGCCCATGGCGACGCGGCGGAGCTCACGCTCAACGAAGAGCGGCTCAGGCGCGCCGTCCTCATCCTGTGGCGCACCAACATGCTGCGCCAGACGCGGCTAAAAGTGATCGACGAGGTCGCCAATGGCCTCTCCTATTACGACTACACCTTCTTCCGCGAGCTGCCCCACCTCTACGGCGCGATCGAGGACGAACTCGACGCTCTCGGGGGAAAGCGCCGGGCGAAGCCGATCCCCTCATTCCTGCGCATCGGCTCGTGGATCGGCGGCGACCGCGACGGCAACCCCTACGTCACCGCCGACGTCCTGAACGAGGCGGTGCGGCAGCAGAGCGCCCGGGCGCTCGCCTATTATCTCGACCAGCTGCACGAACTCGGCGGAGTCCTGTCGCTCGACTCGGCTCTCGTGGGGGTCAGTCCGGACCTGAACGCCCTCGCCGAACGCGCCGGCGACGCCTCGGCGACGCGCCGCCATGAGCCCTATCGGCGCGCCGTCGCCGGCATGTATTCCCGCCTCGCCAAGACCGCGCGCGAGCTCGACCATGTGGTGGCGCTCCGCCAGCCGATCGCCGACGCGCCCGCCTATCGAAGCGTCGAGGAGCTCGCGGCTGATCTCAACGTGATCGCCGCCTCGCTGAAGGCGAACGGCGGGGCGATCATCGCCCGCGGCCGCCTGCGCGCGCTGATGCGCGCCGTCGACGTGTTCGGCTTTCATCTCGCGCCGATCGACCTCAGGCAGAATTCCGACGTCCACGAGCGCACGGTGGCGGAAATTTTGGCCGCCGCCTCGCCCGGCCTCGACTATCGGGCGATGAGCGAGGCCGAGCGGGTCGAGCTCCTGCGGCGCGAGCTCTGCTCGCCGCGGCCGCTCGTCTCTCCTTTCATCGCCTACAGCGAGGAGACGGCCGGCGAACTCGGCGTGTTCCGGGCCGCAGCCGCCATTCGCAAGACCTACGGCCCCGGCGCAATCCGCACCTCGATCATCTCCAAGACCGACAGCGTCTCCGACATGCTCGAGCTCGCGCTCCTCCTCAAGGAGGTCGGACTCGTCGGGGCGGACGGCTCGGCCGCGCTCTCAGTCGTGCCGCTGTTCGAGACGATCAGCGATCTGCGCGCCTGCGTCGGCGTGATGGACGCGCTGCTCGCGATCCCCGAATACCGCAAGCTCGTCGATTCGCTCGGCCGCGAGCAGGAGGTGATGCTCGGCTATTCCGACTCCAACAAGGACGGCGGCTTCGTCACCTCGGGCTGGGAGCTCTACAAGGCGGAGATCGGCCTGGTGGAAGTCTTCCGCCGCCACGGCGTGCGCATCCGCCTCTTCCATGGCCGCGGCGGCTCGGTCGGGCGCGGCGGCGGCCCGAGCTACGACGCGATTCTCGCCCAGCCCGGCGGGGCCGTGCAGGGGCAGATCCGCATCACCGAGCAGGGCGAGATCATTTCCAGCAAATATTCCAACCCCGACGTAGGCCGGCGCAATCTGGAGACGCTGGTCTCGGCCACGCTCGAAGCGACGCTCTTGCAGGACGAAAGCCCCGCCCCCGACCCCGCCTTCCTCGAGACGATGGAGGAACTGTCGAAAAGCGCCTACGCCGCCTATCGCGGTCTCGTCTACGACACGGAGGGTTTCGAGCGCTATTTCTGGGCCTCGACCGTCATCACCGAGATCGCCAGCCTCAACATCGGCTCGCGTCCCGCCTCGCGCAGGAAGACGACGTCGATCGCCGACCTTCGCGCCATCCCCTGGGTGTTCTCCTGGGCGCAATGCCGGCTCATGCTGCCCGGCTGGTTCGGCTTCGGCTCGGCGGTCAAGGCCTATGTCGAAAAGCATCCGCAGGACGGGCTCGAATCACTGAGAGAAATGCATCAGCGCTGGCCGTTCTTCCGCACGCTCTTGTCGAACATGGACATGGTGCTGTCGAAGTCGAGCCTCGCCATCGCCTCGCGCTACGCGCGCCTGGTCGACGACGTGCGCTTGCGGGAGAAGATCTTCGCCCGCATCTCGCTCGAATGGCGCGACTCGGTCGAGGCGCTGAACGCGATCATGGAGCAGTCGCGGCTGCTCGAGAGCAATCCGCTGCTCGACCGCTCGATCCGCAACCGCTTCCCCTATCTCGACCCGCTGAACCACGTGCAGGTCGAACTTTTGAAGCTTCACCGCGGCCATTCGACGAGCGAGAAGGTGCTGACGGGGATCCAGCTGACGATCAATGGCGTCTCGGCCGGACTGAGGAACAGCGGGTAATGTCAGGCGCTTTCCTTCCCCAGCTTGCTGGGGAAGGTGGCGCGGAGCGCCGGATGGGGTATGGCCCGCTACCGCAAACCAAGTTGGATTGCAGAGTCGTCACCGCGAACTTCCATCGATTCATTCCTGCCTTCCACACCCATCCGGCCCTTCGGGTCCCCGCTTCGCGGAGAAAGGGTGAACTCGCCGGCCTCCTCTTCTCGCGATGCCGAGCGGCGGGAGACGGTCGGAAGTAACAAAGCCGTCATCGCGAGCGAAGCGAAGCGATCCAGGGGAAGGGCGCAGACCCCTCGAGCTGACCGCTGGCTGCGGCGGCCCTGGATCGCTTCGTCGCTGCGCTCCTCGCGATGACGGTGGCAAGCCTTGCTTCTGAAGCTTCTCAACCGCCTGTTTCATGGGCCGGCCTGGCTGGCGTTCCTCGCCATGGGCGTCGCGGCGGGCGGCTTGGCGCTCTGCTCGTTCAACCTGCTCTATCTGTTTCAGGCCAATTTCAATCTCATCGCGACCTACGGCGCCATGGCCGCCTTCGACGGCGGCATCCTCCAGTTCATTGAGCTGGCCGCCTGGGGCTATCTCGCGCTCGCCTGCTACGTCGTCTTCGAGGGCTGCCTCGACGGCCTCCTGCACCGCATCCACCGCGGCCGCGAATAGCGCCCGCCGCGCCGCCAGCGAACTCCGTCGCCGCCTTGCCAACCTCGCCGCGTCCGGCGAAATTGCCCGCATGCCGTACCACGGAATCCTGCTCTGCGTCGTCGCCGCCCTCCTCGGGGCGAGCGCTGTCGGCATGGTCCTTCACGGCAGGCTCGGCGAGCGGCAGAAGAGCCGCGAGACGGTCGACCACGTCCGGCTCGTCATCTCCATTCTGGTGACCTTCACCGCCCTCGTGCTCGGCCTTCTCCTTTCAGACGTGAAGACCTCCTACAACGCGTTCGAGAATCGCCTGAGGGCGCTCGACGGCTCGATCACCGAACTCGACCAGCGGCTGCGCCAGTACGGCGAGGAGACGGCGCCGATAAGGGCGAACCTGCGCGCCTATCTCGCCGGCGCCATCGCCGACACCTGGCGCGACGAGCCGCGCCCCTACGGGGTCTATCCGGTCTACCCCGACCCGGCCGAGGGCGTCGAGCGGACGCCGCTCGGCAATCTCTTGATCGAGGTCGACAGCGCCGTCCGCAGGCTCGAGCCGACCGACCCGTTCCACGCCGGCCTCGCCAATCTCCTGCAGACGCAGTCGACTGAGCTCCTGCAGCAGCGGCGCCTCGCGATCGAGACGGTCCACGATACGATCTCCTGGCCGCTGCTGGTCGCCATGACGATGTGGCTCGCGATCGTGTTCGGCGTATTCGGCCTGACCGCGCCACGCAACGCCGTCGTCTATGCGACGATCGCGCTCTGCGCCTTGTCCTTCGCCTCGGCGATCTTCTTCATCCTCGACTTCGACCGGCCGCTCACCGGCCTGATCCGGGTGTCGAGCGAACCGGCGCTCGAGGCGCTCCGCCATTTGGATACGCCTTGACGCCCTGCCCCAGGCGGCGTTGGCCGCGGAGGCGGCGCCGAGGACAAGAGCTTTGGGAAGGAAGGAGTCTGTAGTATGTTTACAAGGTTCACAGTTCGAAGGTGGAGGCAGATTTCATGACCGCCGAATTGAACAGCCGATGGATCTCCTGAATCGGCTGCCGCGCCTCTGCGGAAGGGAGGGGGGTGCCTGCTATCCTCCGCACAAGTGTTTGAAAAGTCTCGATTCGGAAAAGGAAATGAAAGGAAATGCAAACGATTGGCGCATTACCCGAAGCATCTTTTAGCATTCCCGGTCGTTCCTGCGCGTTGTCGAAAATGGGCCGCCAGTCGAGATCATATTTCTGCATGCATATAATTGCATGTTTTCCCGCCGCCCTTTCCGTTTCCCCACGAATTCCCTATCTAAAGACCCTGCCCCGAGGCATCGTTCCCGGGCGGGCAAGAGGGAGCGACAAGAATGGCGTCTCGCGACGAGGTGATGGCGGCGCTGGGGAAGGTTCCCGGCCCCGACGGAAAGACGGCGCTGCCCGAATCCGGCGCAATTTCCGGCCTCACCATCCGGGACGGCAAGGTCTTTCTCGCCATCGTCGTCGATCCCGACAAGGCAAAGATACTGGAGCCGATGCGCGCCAGGGCCGAGGCCGCGATCAAAGCGGCGCCGGGGGTGACGAGCGCGGTCGTGACCCTGACCGCCGAGGCCGCCCGCGAGATCGGCGGCGCCCCGCCCGGTCACGCGCACGCGGCTGGCGGCGGCCATCAGCGTCAGCCCGGGCACGGCGCCCGCTCGACCGCGCCCATCCCCGGCGTCAGGCACATCATCGCGGTGGCCTCCGGCAAGGGCGGCGTCGGCAAGTCGACGGTCGCGTGCAATCTCGCCGTCGGTCTCGCCAAGCTTGGGCTCAAGGTCGGCGTGCTCGACGCGGACCTGTTCGGCCCCTCGATGCCAAAACTGTTCGGCGTCACGGCCAAGCCAGAGCTCGCGCCCGACGGCCAAAAGCTCGTCCCATTGGAAGCCTACGGCGTCAAGGTGATGTCGATCGGCTTCCTCATCGAGGAGGGCGCGCCGGTGATCTGGCGCGGGCCGATGGTGATGTCGGCGCTGACCCAGCTCCTGCGCGAGGTCGCCTGGGGCGAACTCGACGTCCTGGTCGTCGACATGCCGCCGGGCACCGGCGACACCCAGCTCACCATGGCGCAGAACGTGCCGCTGTCGGGGGCGGTGATCGTCTCGACGCCGCAGGATCTGGCGCTGATCGACGCGCGGCGCGGCATCGCGATGTTCAAGCAGACGCATGTGCCGCTGCTCGGCGTCGTCGAGAACATGAGCTATTTCATCTGCCCGCACTGCGGCGGACGAACCGACGTCTTCTCGCACGCCGGCGCGCAACGGGAGGCCGAGAAGCTCGGCGTTCCGTTCCTCGGCGAGGTGCCGCTCGACATCGCCATCCGCGCCAATTCCGACGACGGGCGCCCGGTCGTGGCGAGCCTGCCCGACAGCGGCCACGCCGGCGCATTCCTCGAGATCGCGCGGCGCGTGGCGCAGACGCTCGAGGTCGGCGCTCCGGGGGCGAAGCCCGCGCCGCGGATCCGCATCGTCTGACCGGGGGCGCGCATGGCTTGGCCGACCGACATCACCGTGACGGACAAGGGGCGGACGCTCGAGGTCGTGTTCGACGACGGCGAAACCGTCCGCCTGACCGCCGAGCGCCTGCGCGTCGAAAGCCCAAGCGCCGAGGTCCAGGGCCATTCGCCGAGCCAGAAGCGGATCGTCACCGGCAAGGAGAACGTCGTTATCGTCGACGTCGAGCCGATCGGCAACTACGCAATCAAACTCGTGTTCGACGACGGCCACGACACCGGCCTCTACAGCTGGGACTATCTGCGCAAGCTCGCGGGCTAGCGGGCAAAGGAAAGGGCCGATCCATCGACTTAAGAGCGAAGGGGAAGCGGATGGGCCCGAGCACATCGAGCTCAGCCGGCGTCACTGGGACCCGATCGACGCCACGTGGGCCTCGCTCAGATTTCCGGCGGCGAGAATCTGCTCGATCGGATCTCTCGCTTCCTCGACCGGGACGACTTCCGATTCCGTTCGCGATTTGGATTGATGCTCGTCTCTGAAGCTTTCGCAAAACCGCCCTGCCTGGGCGGCAGCCGTCGCCGCCAAAGAAAGATGGCCCAAATGCCTTGCTCTAGGCTCACGCGTGTTCACGGTCAAAACAGGCGCTCGTTGACGATGATCGTGTCGTCAGGCTCCACCTCGTCGTCGAGCGAGGCGGGCATCTCCTCAGTCTGCCCGTCCGCCTGCCTGCGTTTGATCTTCAATCGCGAATCGGTTCCGAGCGGCAGCAGTCCGCCCGCGATCGCGATCGCCTGCTGGACGGTCGTGGCTTGCGTCAGAGGAAACTGACCGGTATGGCCGACGTAGCCGTATACGTAATAGAAGGGCGCGAGATCGACGAAGATCTCATCGTTGTTCAAAACGAGGATGCGGGTCGGATCGACCTTTCCGTCCATCAGATCCTTGCCGTAATAGCGCCTGACGGTCGCGCCCCGTCGAAGGACGACCATTCCGCCGGTATCCCTCAAGCCGCCAGCCCGGGCCAGGATCTGCGCAAGGTTCGTCGTCCGGTCGATCGTGTACGCTCCGGGCGCCCCGACCTGACCCTGCACGCTCGCCTGCGTGCCGAAGCTCGTGATTTCGATGAGCACATGCGGCTCGGTGACGATCTGGCGCTCCGCGAGCCGCCGTTCGATGGCGTGAGCCAGCTGATCTTCAGTCAGGCCGGCGGCTTTGATTCGGCCGACATAGGGAAAATTCACCGTGCCGTCGGTTTCGACGCGGGTGGTTGTATCCATGTCCGGCTGGCTGACGACCTTGATCACGACCACGTCGTTTTTCGTCAGAACGCGGCCGCCCTTGGCGTTCGCGGCGAGGCTGAACGCCGCCATGAGCGCCACGATGGCGAGGCGGGTTATCCAGCTCCCTATCGGTCCATTTCTCTTTTGCATCGTTCAACGCTCCAGCTTCGGAGTCTCAATACGGGGCGAAGGTTAGAGCAAGCAAGACCACGCTGGTGGGCGTCACGAGGTTTGCCTGCACGCTTTTGGTATACGTATAACTCAGGTTCGCCGTGACGAATGGCGTTATCGTGTAGTTTATGCTCGCGTTTGCGCTGTAATAGTCCAAATTCGCGGCGAAGGGTTGAAGAACCGGGTTGAGCGCCGAGGGGCTGGTGAACGCGCTGAAGGCTCCGCTCGAGCGTGAGGCCGCGACCCCCGCGGCGAGCAACATTTTGGGCGTCAGGCTGTAGGTCAAGCCCAGATTGGCGCTTTCCGTAACCTGCAGGTTTGCTATGATCGACGTCGGCGGCGAGACGGTCTTCGAGGCCGACGCCGTCAGACCGAGTTTCGGCGTCGCCGTCCACGTCGCAGCGAGGGAGTATACCGGCTCGAAGCCCGAAGCCGGCTCCAGGCTGAACGATCCGTTGCGAGTGCCCACCAGGCCGTATGACGCGGTAACCGCCAGATTGGGGCTGAAATTCTTCGTGTAGGTCAGATTGAGCTGGTCTTCGGTTATGTTGCTGAGCAAGCCCTGGTTGCTTAGAGTAGTCGGCCGAAACGCGTAGTTCGTCCCTGTGACGGTGGCCAAGAACTGCAGGGTGTTGGACTGCGAGACGGCGTAAGTTATTCCGGCGGCGATGAACTCGCTCTGGGAGTTGTTGAATTGATCCAGGGCCGCGGAATTGGTCGAGCTTGTCAGGCCGCTGTTCAAAACCCAGGAATATTCGCCTGTTGCGAGACACTTGCTCGTCTCGTTGAACGCGATCGTCGTCGTCGTGTTCAGGACGTTGAATCCGACCTGCTCTCCCGGCTGCGCGGGCGACTTCTGTTCGGAGGCGATCAATTGGCCGGAGCACTTCGAGCCGTATGTCCAATTGTCGCCTATATCGAACGAGTTCGCCAACGAGTTCAGATCGCCGTCAGCCTGATATCGATACAGCTGGATCGAGCCGTCGGCGAAGAATTGCTGACCCTCCCAATAGGCCTTTGTCGAGGCGCCAAAGTTCGAGATCGACACGAGACTGCCGATCGGACGGCCGAAGAGGGCCGCTTGATTGGTCGGAGTACTGAGAATATTGCTGTTGTACCCAACGCTCTCCGAGAACTTCAACTGCACCGGCAGATCGCTCCAGTTTTCCGGGACCCGCGAAAAGACGCCGTACATCGCCGGGGCGATCGACATGGCCGAAGGCGCGTCGGGCGCGGCGAGGTCGTCGGCATGGACGGCTCTTGCGCCGCCAAGCAACAGCAATCCTCCGAGCGTCAGGCCGGCGCGTCGAATCATTTCACCGCATTGCTCCGAAGCGCGCGCACGCTTTCACCTTCCGGCGGCGCAATAGGGCGCGCCAAGCCTCGACGTCGCGCCGAAACAGGCCTCCTTCTGATCCGCTTGTCAGTCACCCCTCCCGGTAGCGCGACCGCGACAACGTCGAAGTTGATCGCGATCGGTGTAATATCAAACGCGCGTAAACTGAACCGATTGCGCATCGGCGAACGACGACGCGCCGCGGGCGGCCCCGAAAATGCCCCAATATTGCGGCAGCGAACCGCTCCTCCCACAAACCCGTGGACGTCCCTCCGCCGCTAGAGACGACTCATCCATACCCAAGTTCGCCGCGGAGCGACAGGAGACAGAAGACACACCTGATGCGAAAAACGCAGAGAAGTTCCGGCCTAGACAGGAGTGTCTAGACTTTTCGGCCGCGCTCGCTACGTTACGATCTAAGGTGGAAAAGCTTGGGGGGCCGCATGAAATCACACTATCGGGTCGTCGTGATCGGCGGCGGCGTGGTGGGAGCCTCCGCTCTTTACCACCTTGCGAAATTTGGCTGGACCGACGTCGCGTTGGTGGAGCGCTCCATCCTTACCGCGGGTTCGTCCTGGCACGCGGCGGGCGGTTTCCACGCGCTCAACGCCAACCCGAACATGGCGATCCTGCAGGCCTACACGATCGACCTCCTAAGGGAGGTCGAAGCGGACTCTGGCCAGTCGATCGGCATGCACATGACCGGCGGAATTCACGTCGCGTCCGCGCCGGAGCGCTGGGAATGGCTGCAGTCCTCTTACCGCCGCTTCCAGGCGATCGGCATCGAGGACGTGCGCCTTTTGGCGCCCGAGGAGATCCGAGCCCATTGCCCGATCATCAACATCGAGGGCGTGCTCGGGGGCATGTGGGCCGATCGCGAAGGCTACGTCGACACCACCGGCACGGTCTGGGCCTATGCCGGCGCGGCGAAGAAGCGCGGCGCGACGGTGATCGAACACAACCGGGTCCTCGAACTGAACCAACGACCCGATCGCACCTGGGACGTCGTCGCCGAGAACGGAACGATCAACGCGGAGCACGTGGTCAACGCCGCCGGCCTCTGGGCGAAGCGGGTCGCCGGGATGGTCGGGCTCGATCTTCCGCTGTCGCCGCTCGAGCACCATTACCTCATCACGGAGACGATCCCCGAAGTCGCGGCGCTGAAGACCGAAATGCCGATGGTCGTCGACCTCGAGGGCTACACCTACATGCGCCAGGACCAGAAGGGGATGCTGGTCGGGATCTACGAAACACGGCCGCAACACTGGTCGATGGACGGCGCCCCATGGGATTACGGCGTCGAGCTGCTCCAGGAGAACATCGATCGCATCTCGGAGGAGCTCGAACTCGTCTATCGCCGGTATCCGGTGTTGCAGACGGCCGGCATCCGCAAGTGGGTCAACGGCGCTTTCACATTTTCTCCCGACGGGAACCCGCTCGTCGGCCCGATCGCCGGCAAGCCGGGCTACTGGCTCGCCTGCGGCGTGATGGCGGGGTTCTTGCAGGGCGGCGGCGTCGGCAAAGCGCTCGCCGAGTGGATGATCCGAGGGGAAACGAGCGAGGACGTCTACGGCCTCGACATCGCCCGCTACGGCGCCTACACGTCCAATCGGGAATACATCAGGCAGACGACCGGCGAGTTCTACGCGCGCAGGTTCGTCATGACCTACCCGAACGAGCAACTGCCAGCAGGGCGCCCGCTGAAGACGACGCCGGCCTATGACGCCATGTCGGCCGACGGCTGCCAGTGGGGGAATTCCTGGGGCCTCGAGATCCCGCTCTACTTCGGCCCGCCCGGATTCAAGGAAAAGCCGACGCTGAAGCGTTCGAACGCCTTCGACATTGTCGGCGCGGAATGCCGCGCCGTGCGCGAAGGCGTCGGACTCCTCGATATCGCGCCTTTCTCGCGCTACGAGGTGACGGGGCCGGAGGCCGAGCGCTGGCTCGACTGGCTGGTGGCCGCGCGCCCGCCGAAGCCTGGACGCGCGAAGCTCGCTCCGATGCTGTCCGAGACGGGCAAGCTCAAGGGCGACCTCACCGTCCTCAACTGGGGCGACGGAACCTTCTGGATCGAAGGCTCCTACTACCTCCGCCAGTGGCATATGCGCTGGTTCGCCGACCGCGCGCGCGAGGGCGCGTTCATTCGCGACATTTCCGACGACGTGATCGGCTTCTCGCTTTCGGGGCCGAAGTCGCGCGCTCTATTGGAGCGCGCGACCCATCAGGACGTCTCCAAGGCCGCTCTGCCGTTCATGGGAGCGACCGTCCTCGACGTCGGCCTCATTCGGGCGAAGGTCGCGCGCCTGTCGGTCACGGGCGAGCTCGGATACGAGATCAACTGCCGGGCGCTCGAGCATGGCGCGCTGCGCCGGACCCTGCTCGCGGCGGGGGCGGACCTCGGGGTCAAGGAATATGGCTACAACGCGCTTCTGGCGCTGAGGCTCGAGAAGAGTTTCGGCATCTGGTCGGCCGAATTCACCCAAGCCTATACGCCCCGCATGACCGGCATGGACCGCTGGATCGCCTGGGACAAGGGCGATTTCGTCGGCCGCAAGGGGGCGCTCGCCGAGCGCGACGGTCCGGCCCCATCGCATCGGCTCGTCACGCTGGAAGTCGACGCCCTCGACGCCGACGCCTCCGGCTACGAGCCGGTCTGGCGCGACGGCGGCAAGGTGGGGTTCGTCACCTCGGGCGGCTACGGCCACACTGTCGGCAAGAGCCTGGCGATGGCGCTGATCGCCCCGGAGGCGGCAAGCGTCGGGAGCGAGCTTACGGTTCACATCGTCGGGGTCGAGCGCAAGGCTCGCGTCATTCCCCCGTCGCCCTACGACCCCGCCGGCAAGGCGATGCGTGCATGACGACCGCCTCCGCCCCGGCGCGAGGCCCGAGCGCGGCCGTGAGGCCGGCGCTGCTCGGCAACGTCAAGGCGACGCGCGAGGATTGGCTCGGCCTCGCGCTCAGCGTGCTCGCGCGCCGCGGGGCGGCCGCAGTGACCGTGCTCGACCTCAGCGAAAGGCTTAAAGTGTCGCGGTCGAGCTTCTACTGGTATTTCAGGAACCGCGATGAACTGCTCGACGCGCTGCTGCAGCGCTGGGAAAGCCTGAACACGCGCTCGATCGTGCGGCAAAGCGAGGCGCCCGCCGGTTCGATCAACGAAGCGGTCTGCAATGTCTTCCGCTGCTGGGTCGACCCGGAGCTGTTCAGCCCAAGGCTCGATTTCGCAGTGCGGGAATGGGCGCGCCGGTCGGACAAGGTGCGGGCGGCGCTCGATCGTTCGGACGGCGAGCGAACGGCGGCGATCCGGGCCATGTTCGAACGGCGCGGCTATCCCTTCGAGGACGCGCTCGTGCGCGCGCGCGTTCTTTACTTCATGCAGATCGGCTACTACGCGCTCGACATCAAGGAGTCGATGGAGGCCCGCCTGAAGCTGACGCCGCATTATCTCGAGACCTTCAGCGGCGTCGCGCCGCGCGAGGAGGATCTCGCCTCGTTCCGCGCCTACGCAATGCGTCACGCGGGCGCGCCGGACCTGGCGACGATCGAGGGCGACCGATGAGCCCGCGCTACTCCGCATTGACCATTCTGCGCGAGGGCCTTTTCGGCCATAAGGGCTGGACACAGGCCTGGCGCAAGGCGAAGCCCAAGCCGGCCTACGATTTCGTCGTGGTCGGCGGGGGCGGGCACGGCCTCGCGACCGCCTATTATCTGGCGAAGAACCACAGCCGCACGCGTGTCGCGGTCATCGAGAAGGGCTGGCTCGGCGGCGGCAACACCGGGCGCAACACGACGATCGTCCGCTCGAACTATTTCTATCCCGAGTCCGTCGCGCTGTACGATCTCGCGCTCCGGCTCTACGAGGGCCTGTCGCGGGAGCTCAACTTCAACGTGATGCTGAGCCAGCGCGGCATTCTCAATGTTTGGCATACCCCGGCGCAGCTCGAAATCGCCGCCCGGATCGCCAACGCCATGCAGCTCAACGGGGTCGACGCCGAGCTATGGGGACCCGACGAGATCCGCAAGCGCCTGCCGCTGATGTCGCAATCGCTCGACTCGCGCTATCTGCCGAACGGCGGCGTGTGGCAGCGGAGAGGCGGAACCGCGCGTCACGACGCAGTCGCCTGGGGCTACGCCTGCGCGGCGGACCGCCTCGGCGTCGACATTGTCGAAAACTGCGAGGTCACCGGGTTCATAATGCAGAACGGCGCCTGCGCCGGCGTGGAGACGACGCAGGGCGAAATCCGCGCCGAGGCGGTGGGCGTCGCCGTCGCCGGCCACTCGTCGCAACTGATGGCCAAGGCGGGCGTCAAGCTGCCGATCCATTCCTACGCCCTGCAGGCGATGGTCAGCGAGCCGGTCAAGCCGTGCCTCGACATCGTCGTTATGCATGTGGGGACGGGCGTCTATGCGAGCCAATCGGACAAGGGCGAGATCGTGTTCGGCGGCGCGCTCGACCGCATTCCCTCCTATGGCCAGCGGGGCAATCCGCCGGTCCAGGAGGTCGTCGTCTCCGGCCTGACCGAGATGTTCCCCGCCTTCGGCCAGCTCAAACTGATGCGGCAATGGGGCGGCATCGTCGACGTCGTCCCGGATTCCTCGCCGATCATCGGGCCGTCGCCGACGCCGGGGATCTTCCTCAATTGCGGCTGGGGCACCGGCGGATTCAAGGCGATTCCGGCCGGCGGCACGCTGCTCGCGCATCTGATGGCGACCGGCGCGCATCACCCGATCAGCCGTCCTTTCGACCTCGACCGTTTCGCCGCCGGACGCCTCGTCGACGAGGCCGCGGGCTCCGGCATCGCCCATTAGAGCATGATGCGATCGCATCGAGCCGCCGCCGTGGTCGCGGGGAGCGAAGGGCTCTAGTGGTCCGCTTCGGTCAAAGAGAACGGGTTGTCCGCCGTCAGTAACAACCTGTCATCCCCGCGAAAGCGGGGATCCATCCGCCGGGCCGGACGCCCCTGGACCCCCGCTTTCGCGGGGGTGACAAAGCAAGGCCGCGCGCGCCCCGCGATTTCAAAAAGACTTCAAACACGCGTTTTTCGCGCGTCCAGGACGCGCCCGCGAGCTGAAAAATCGCCAAAAATCGCCTCCATTTCCTTCCATTTCTGGCAGCGAATCTGGACTTATCAAAGGGTTAGCAGCGACTCTCGGGGAAAAATTAATTTTTTGAGCCCCTTCCCCCCATCAGCCGCCCCGCGCTCCGCTCCGATCGATCGCGAACGGCCGCGGCGGCAGGCGGAACGGCTTCGACGGAACCGGACAACTCGGCGGACTCCTCCAGGACGGCGGCGTGAGAACAAATATGGAACACGACTTCAAGCTTGTCAAGAGAAATGTTTGTCGGATCGGGACGTGGACGCCGTTTTTCGTTGAAACACCAATGAGATAGCTTGGCTTAGCGGGCCAGCAGACGCGCCGACGGACTTGGTTCCGCGAGGATCCGGCCGGGCGCGAAAGCTTAGCGTTTGACCCCTGGCAGGAAAGACAACCGAACATCTCGACCCGGAATTCCGGTGACGGTTGCATGTTTTCCTAATTATGGCGCGTGTCGCCAGCAACGCGCTGGAACACGGCTCGGGGCGGGGCGCCCAGAAAACAGGAAATATGCACGTGTCAACGTAATCCCAAAGTATAACCTCTTGCGTGCAGGCGCGATGGGGCGAATTAACAGGGATTTTAAATTGGCGTAACAGGGAAATGATTCGCGTAACAGGGAATTAAATCGCGCCCAACAGGGAAATAATTGGCGGCGGAAGCGACGCGGCGCAGCGTGGCGCCGTGAGGTTGTATCGCCGCCGTCATCCGAACGAGCAACCCCCGATCGGATCCCGCTGACGGGCCAGACCCTATCTATGGCCAAGTCGTGTATGTAATTCTGCCGGCTCGCTCGTCAGCGAAAGGGCTATCGAAATAACATGCTCGACTTGATAGCGTCCTCCCGGACACTGCCCTCGACTCGTGGACCGCCAACCTGCGCCTTCAACCATAAGCAATCAACCGGAAGGTCCGCTGGCAGCGCGAGCGACGACCGGCCCAATCGCGCCAGAACCGCGACCTGAAGGCCGACAGGAACTTCCACTTTGGTTGGAAGCGGACTTTTCCGCACCTGACTTCTGCACCGCGTAACCAATTGATCCCATTGAGATCAGATCGCTGTGCAAAAATCAGGAGTTTCGTTCAGGCATCCCGGGTCGGCTGCGCCGTGGGCCGGCCCCTCCGCGCATGTCTCGCGCTTCTGTCTCGTTAACGAGACGGGCAGGCGAGACGAGCCGAATTGGCGTGGTGGCAGGGGCGGGGTGAGGGTGGGGGGCAAAATTTGCTTGCGAGCGCGCCCCAGACTCCCTCAGAAACCGGGGTGAGAAATTTTCCGAATTCGCGCGGCCCTATCACCGCTCAATGCGCTAAAGGACTCGCTCGGCTTTTACTAGTCTTTTCGCGACGTTCGCCAACTCTGTTATAAGCAAAATCGAAGCCATCGCAGCTATCGTGTCCGCCAGCGAATCCCTTACTAGGATTGGTTCGTCGTCGGGCATCACGGTCCAACTTTTCGGCATCCAATCCAGAGTCGCTTGCATGCCCTTATAGACACAATATCCGGTGCCGATCCAGACAGCGAGAATGTAGGCACCCCCCAGAATTGATTTCCAAGTTTTGCTTGGAAGTTCGATCCAAGGGTTGATTGTAAGAAAGAATTGCGGGTTATGAAAGAATTGCCAAAAATAATGGGCGGTGCAGCCAGCGCATGCCCAGCTAATGAGCGTGGCAATCAAGTTATGTCTCCTGGGATGTCAGACCTTGTAGACGAAGAACATTGCTGGCTCTGCTCGCGAATGTGGCGCAGCGAGCGCGAAGCATTTCGCTGCAATCTGGAGACGCTACCCCTGAACGAGTCTGTCTGCAACGCTTGCCTCGTGGCGTTCTGGCGGAACCTAGGCTTTCCCGTCAGGGTTGAAACCGAGCATTGAAGTTGGTCACCAAATGGTCACCAACCTGCGGGGATACATCCGGATTGATTGGGCCGCAGCGACACGGCGGCGATGAATTAGCCTGAAAACTCAATGCGTCGCGGGCCTAATTAGGTTAGCTAAGTTTGCTGAGCCTCCCCATGCTCGAAGGCCTGCCGCCCAACAACGCGGCATCGGCTGACGCTCACGACCGACGAGAGGCGCGCGGGCCGTCGCCGACCGTGACGCGCGACGGAAGGCGATGTACGATTTCTTTCATGAGGGTGGCGCGGGAGTTAGGGAAAAGGATCTGCGATGGGGGGTACGACCGGGTATTCAGTTCTCTTGGCGCTGGCAGAGGGTCGATATGCCCCCTTGTCCGAGAGCGAGCGCAATTTGCTGCGGGCGGCCTCGACCGGCGAGGAGGCTATTTGCGGACCCGCGTCCGACCTGAACGCACCCGAGAATGACCCTGCCAAGGCGCAAAGCTGGGGGCCAGACCGCGCGATCCGCGCCGCCCTTCTCAAATGGCTCTGCTTAGAGCGGGCGGCGCGCGAGCACATCCAGCCGTTCGGTATACGCGCAATCGGAGCCCGAATGGACGGGAGATTCGATCTCTCCTTCGCCACGATCCCCTTTCCGCTGTTCTTCAGAGCCTGTTGGTGGCCAGCAGGGATCGCACTCGAGAACGCGTCGCTGCCAGAATTGAGCCTGACGAAGTGTCGGATCTTTCCTCCGTCCGACCCGGTCGGAGGCGGCGCTTCCCCAAGCCATGCAATTGGCGCTCGCGGAGCACATGTAAGGGGCTCCCTGTTTCTCGACCAGGGCTTTCGCGTCGAGGGTCAAGTACATCTGCTCCAGGCTGACGTCGGTGGCACACTGAACTGCGAAGGCGGTAGCTTCAAGAACGCCAAAGGCACGGCATTGAACGGACAAGGTGCGAAGATTGGGGGCCCCGTTTTGCTGCGCAATGGCTTCGAGTCGGAAGGCGAGGTGCGGCTGTTTGGTGCCGAGATTGGCGGTATTGCATGCGACGGCGGCAGGCTCAGGAACACTCAAGGCGCCGCATTAAACGCGGAGGGCGCCAAGATCAGCGGCCCCGTTTATCTTCGCAAAAGCTCAGAGTCGGGCAAAAGCTTCGAGTCCGAAGGCGAGGTGCGGCTGCTCAGAGCCGAGATTGGCGGCGCGCTGGAATGCGGCGGCGGCAGGTTCAGAAACGTCAATGGTAAGGCATTGAGCGCAGAGGACGCAAAGATTGGCGGTCCCGTTTTGCTACGAAACGGCTTCGAGTCCGAAGGCGAGGTG
>Ga0074044_10001057_pt1 | contig 25280 bp, 25 predicted proteins | sample BogForMeECP23OM1_FD_94443 | JGI IMG/M metagenome (GOLD analysis project Ga0074044, IMG submission 94443) | Bog forest soil microbial communities from Calvert Island, British Columbia, Canada - Bog Forest MetaG ECP23OM1 | ecosystem: Environmental > Terrestrial > Soil > Wetlands ... | reverse complement strand
TCAGTTTCATAAAACGCAGAAACCGCGAGCAACCGATCGCCTTCTTCCAGACGCGCGAGGGCGGCGCGCAGGTTGGCGGCGCGGTCTCCGACGTTCGATCCCAAAGACAGATAAGCGATCTTCTCCACTCAGCTAGTTTCGCGGGGAAGGGCGAGAGAAGCCAGCAAAAACTGGTCGAATCAGCGTGGAGATCGGACTGGCAGAAAACGGCCTTTAACAAACAGCGATCGGAGATTGCGTTGGAACGCGCTTCAACGGGTAACTGCAAGCGGTACCTAGGTCACTTTCTTAGTTTCCCGGCAGCCATTTACTATGAGAATGCCATGAACCTAGACTCTCTTCTCATCAGCCGCGACGCCTCCTTGCTCGGCGTGCTGCGTCCGGCACTCGAGAAGATTTCGGTCTCTGTGCAGGTTTGCGCGCAAGCTGAGCCGAGCAGCGAACTGCTGATGAAGCACAAGTTCGATGCCGTGATCATCGACTGCGACGACCTGCAGAACGGGTTTAGTCTGCTGCAATCGTTGCGTTACACCCAGAGCAATGCCAAATCGGTATCGTTTGCGGTGGTGAATGGAAAGACGACCACGCAAGAGGCGTTTCAGTCGGGCGCCAACTTCGTTTTGCAGAAGCCGCTGACTCCCCTGCACGCCGCGCGCTGTCTCAATGCCGCACTCAATTTCATGGTGCGCGAACGCCGGCGCTATTTCCGCCATCCTGTAGACATGCCGCTACGCATCAGCCTGCCGCAAAACCGGGAAATGACGGCCACAGCGACCAACGTGAGCGAGGGAGGAATGGCCATCCGCGTTCTCGGCAAGTTGGCCAAAGATGCCCAAGCGCAGATTCGCTTCACGCTGCCAGGCGGTAAAGTTTCGCTCGACCTGAAAGGCGAAGTGGCCTGGGCCGACGGAACCGGCCACGCGGGCATCCGCTTCCTCGAGGTTCCGCAAAGTTCGCAGTACCATTTGGAACAATGGCTGACCGAGCGCTTGCAGGAAGAAATGCCGGCACAACTGCAAGGCTATACAACGCTTCCCTAGCCGCTCCGACGCACCAGCATCCAGCTTGCAACTTGCACCCGGCCACTGCTGTGGCACTGTAGAGGTGCGGCTCGCCGTGTCCCGCCTCTAATGATGATCACGCTGGAAGAAAAAATCGCGCGAACCCAGCGCTTGCTGCGCCGCCTGGAAGAGGACCAACCCTATTTGCGAGTGCGCTTGTCCCCGCTCGGCGCTGAATACCGCCAAAGCACGAACGCATTCGTCGACCGAGTGCGCGCCGAGGCCGAAGCCGAACTACAGCGACTGCAGGCTGAACGCGAACTGTCATGCGAGTGGAACGCGTCTCAACTGGCGGGCTGAACCCAGCAGCCGCCTAATTCATAACCACACGGAGCACAGAGGGAAACTACCGCTCACACGCTGAGGCTGGCCGCGGACGCGAACGCCGGCACTGCGGTTTCATCTTCCAACGTCGTTTCTTCCCAATACGACCGGTCGCGCAGAATGCGCGATACGAGAGCGGTGTGCATGGCGTGGCCGGCGCGGTCGGCTACCACGGAACCCAGAATCTGCTTTCCGATCAGCGCCAGGTCTCCGATCAGGTCGAGAACCTTGTGGCGCACGAACTCGTCGGCAAAACGCAAGGGCGGGTTCAATACTTCGCTGCGGTTCATCACGATCGCATTCTCAGTAGATGCCCCGCGGATCAATCCCTGCTGGCGCATGGCGTCGGCTTCATGCAGGAATCCGAAGGTACGGGCCGGCGCAATCTCTTTGAGATAACTGCCATTGGTCAGCCGCACGCAGAAGCTCTGCTTGCCAATGAGGGGATGAGGAAAATTGATGGAATACGCCACGGAATAGATGTCCGCCGGATAGACGGCAATGAACTTGTCGCCGTCGCGCAGTTCGATGTCGCGCACGATGCGGAGATAGGTGCGCGCTTTGCGCTGTTGGCGAATGCCGGCCTTTTGAATCATCTCCACGAAGGGACGCGCGCTGCCATCGAGAATGGGCAGTTCGAGATTGTCCAGTTCAACGATGGCGTTGTCGATTCCGACCCCGGTAAAGGCGGAGAGCAGGTGCTCGGTGGTGGAGATGAGCACGCCTTTTTTCATCAGGCTGGTGGCGTAACTGACGCGGGCCACGTTGCGTCCGCTGGCTTCGATGGCAAAACCATCGAGGTCGGTGCGATGGAAAACAATGCCGGTTCCCGCACGGGCGGGCAGTATGCGCAGGCTGACCGGTGCGCCGCTGTGGAGACCTAACCCTGTACAGGTTACAGCCGCGCGAATTGTTCGCTCGTGGGTCAAGGGGAGGAAACTTAAGTGTTTTGTAATCTTGCAGCTTACAGCCGTGGGCAAATTTCTGTATGTGGCAAAAAAGCCACATTCTGTGGTTCGAGGGAAGGCGTTAGCGCTAACTCGTTCAGGCAGTTGTAGATATTTGGGGTAATATGCGGTGGACTTCGCCGCTTTTCCGGGTCCATCAAGTACATTTCGGCCTGGTCACCGTTTCTTGATGGGCATACTGGGGTCGTAGGTCACTTCGCCTTCGAACATGGAATCCGGCAGCTTCAGGTTATAGCTGGCGGTGTTGATGAAGCGCTGCTGCGACGTTTCTCCGTTGAAATAGCGGGTAACCGAGTGTGCAGTCCAGATTCCCTGCACCAGCTTGTAACCGTCGTAAATTTCCTCTTCGACGTCTTTTTGCTTGTCCTTCGGATCGCGCCAGGAATAACTGATCTTGACGGGGTAGTGCGAATTCAAGTCGAGGTAGACGCTCACGGAATCGTTCTGGTTATTGAGCAGCGTGACGCCTTCGGTCTCCTTGCCATTCACCACCGCTTGTCCATCGTAGAACAGGGCCACATTCGGATCGCGCACCCACTTGCGGAATATCCACTCGAGCGAATGCCCGCGGCGGCGAAGATAGTTTTCGAGCTCGAGCTTATCCTGCGCGGCGGTCCCCTTGTAAGTGGTTTCGTAGCCCTTGTCGCCGTTGTGAATCAGAACCAAATCGGCTTTGTTGGACTTCACGCCGCCGATGTCAATTTGTCCCGGTATGATATGAATGGCCTTGGCACCTAGAACTTCGAAACGGTCCTTGTCCGGATACTGGACATAGTAGCGGTAGGCAATACCTGTGCTCTCCGTGCGTCCGTGATAGAGAGGATAGTAGCGGCCTTCCTCCAAGCGATTTTCGTAGGTGAGGTACGGCTCTCCTCCCAGCGCCTGGACGGTCTGATCGAGAACCGCCCGCGCCTTGCGGGCGTTGTCCGAGTCGTTAAGATTGATCGCCGCATTCGGAGGAGCGGTTTGGGCGGCGGCCAGCGCGCACAACAGCAAAGCCAGGAGAAGACGATTCATGATTATATTGGGTTAGAAGCACCCAGTACGATTTTAACTGTCCGCGCGGGGTTGATGCACGGGGACACTTACCGAGTGAATAACAGCGTGAAATTCACGATAATCTGAGTTTCGACGGCGACCGGCCGATCTTTGAGCATGTACGGCTTGTATTTCCATTTCTTGACCGCTTCAATCGCGGCGGGAGCAAGCATGGGATGGCCAGAAATTAAAGTGAGGTTTTGAATGTCTCCGTTCTTATCGATCTCGGCTTGCAGAATAACCTGCCCTTGAACGCCGGCCTGTTTCGCAGCGTCCGGATATTTCGGCGCAACCTTCTTGATCAGCAAACCCGTCGAGACTCCAGACGAGACGCGCACGCGCTGCACTTGGCTTAAGTCGGGCGGCGGCGTAACTGGTTTCGAGTCGGTTACTTCTCCGGTACTGGCAGTACTGGCGCTGTTGTCACCGCTCATCACGCACTTCGAATTTGGCGCGTCTTCGCGGAACGACATGTGCTCCAGCGAATTTGCGGACTGGTCCAGCTCCTCGGGCGACCCAGCCATCACGGTTCCCCCGACGTAGTAGCCGCGGAATTTCGTGTATACGAAGGCGACGTACAACGAGCCTCCATTGCTCATCGCCTGCTTGTAATCGGCGCGGGAAAAAGTCTTCCCGCCGTAGTCCACGGAATAGCTGTCTTTCACGATTTGCCTGTGCTCTCGATCGGCATCAATTGCCGAGTGGACAGACTTGGAGACAAAATCCTCAGCCGCCGGAGCGGAACCACTCGCGTCGTGAGCGGTGAGAATGATTCTATCTCCCGGAGAGCCTTCTTTTTGCTGCTCGAGGAGCAACAGGATCAGTTGCCCGGCGGCATGTTTGGCCTTGCCATCGGCGCCGATAACTTTGGCGTTTAACTGCCAACCTGCGGGTATGGAGAACGAAAAGCCGAAGCACTCATTCGTATAGAGGTTGTCCGTGATGCTGCCATTCTCGAATGCCAGCGTATCTGATGGGCCATTGCCGGGTTGCTGTTCCCACACGACGGCGTGCGCCATAACGGCGAACATGACGAAGTAAAATGCGGCAAGCCTCATGCGCTCCTCCTTGTCCTCCTTACCCCACTAGCACCGCTCCGCCGTTGACATTGAAAATTTCGCCGGTAATAAATCCGGCATGGGGCGTGCATAGAAACAGAATTGGACCGGCAATCTCCTCCGGAGTTCCCACTCGTCCCAACGGAATGGTGCGAAAAACCTTATCGCGCGTCGGCGGATCGTTCAGCGCTGCCGCCGACATATCCGTCGCCACCCATCCCGGCGCGACGCAGTTGACGTAGATATGGTCGGGGGCGAGCTCGGTCGACAGCCCTTTAACCATGCTGATGAGCGCGCCCTTCGAGGCCGCATAGTCACAGTGGAAGGATTCGCCGCGCTGTCCAGCGGTCGAACTGACCAGCACGATGTGGCCGCCGCCCTGCTTCTTCATCTGCCCGACCGCGTGTTTGACCAGCCCAAAGACGCTGTCTAGGTTTACGGCGATGGTGCGATGCCATTGCGCATCTTCCATGCGATCGACAGGCACATCTTCCGGCGGCCAAATGCCATGATTGGCAACCAGAATGTCGAGGCGTCCGAAAGCAGAGATTGCCGACGCCACCAGTTGCTCCGCCGCGCCTGTGGTCGAAAGATCGCTCTGCACGGCGCGACAGTTCTCGGCGCCACACTCCCGCACCAGATCGTCGGCCTGCGCTCTCGCTGCCTGATAATTGAAAATTGCCTTCGCGCCCGCGGCCACAAACATTCGCACCGTGGCCGCGCCAATGCCGCGCGATCCGCCGGTGATGAGAGCAACTTTGGAGTTGAGCTTGAGATTCATAGCGCAGACAAGTATCGCACGCCCGACGCCCTCGCCCGGCGGCACTCAGTACCGATTTGTAGAAGCTCACGTAGGGGAGATCGGCTGTCCCCCTGTCAAGTTTCGGCCTGCTCGCCTTGACACCTCGCTGGCCGTCCGGCATTCTATGTAGCTTGGGGATAAGGTCCGTTTCTTTCTGTGCCGCCCTCCGTTTCCGAGCGAAACCGGGGTTCGGCGTCGCCGGTTCGAGTTTGGACGGCGTAGGTCTCCGGCCATAGAAGAAAACAATTCCCGCAGCTAAGCCGCCAAAACGGCAAACTTTTGCCGAATTCTGTTCGGCCAGACCCGAAAAGGGTGCTCGTAGCGGTTGCGATTCATTCGGATATTTGGTTACAGAGGATCGACTTGGCAGTGGAAATGATTTTGTCGGGCATGTCGTTCGCCGGAAAGGGCGGATTGGCGCTCTGGTTGCAACTGCCGGGAGGCTCCGGTCTGCTTGGTCTGGCGCCCCTGCTTTTCATCTTTGCCATTTTTTATTTTCTGCTGATTATGCCGCAGCAGCGGAAACAGAAAAAATGGCAGGCGATGCTGAGCGAGTTGAAAAACGGGGACCGGGTCGTCACCAGCGGCGGCCTGCGCGGAACCATCCTCAGCCTCAAGGACGATGCGGTGGTTTTGCGCGTACCGCCTGACAATTTGAAGCTCGAAATCAGCCGCGCCTCGGTGGTATCGGTGACGACGGCAGAGGAAGGAAAGTAAAGTAGTCGATGGTCGTCGGTCGCTCGCGGGGCAATTCTGGTTTTGACCGCTGTGGTTTTGGCTAACGACTAACGACCGAAGACTAACGACTGGTTTTTCATGAATAAGAATATTAGTTGGAAGTTGGTAGTGATTGTCGGAATCCTGGTTGTTTTCCTGTTCGGCATCTTCGGAGTTCCGAAGGACTGGACGGGCAAGGGATTGCTGGCGTCGATTACCGACCGCATTCATTTGGGCCTCGATCTACGTGGCGGAACCCACCTCATTCTGCAGGTGCAGGTCAATGACGCGGTCAACGTCGATTCGGACAATGCGCTAGCGCGCCTCAAAGAGGACATGCGCACGCACAAGATCAATTACGCTGACATCCTCAAACCCGATCCCGTGAACCATCCCGATACGATCGTGGTCAAGGGTATTCCTCCCGATCAGACTAGCGACTTCAAGAGCATTATTTCCGACCGTTTGCCGGACTACGACGCGACTTCGGGCGCGGAAAACTCCTGGACGGTATCGATGAAAGGGCAGAACCTTGCCGATTTGAAAAACCGTGCGGTTGCCCAAGCGATTGAGACCATCCGCAACCGAATTGACCAGTTGGGCGTCAGTGAGCCGGTGATTCAGGAGCACGGGCTTGGGCAGTACCAGATTCTTGTGCAACTGCCGGGCGTGGACGATCCGGCGCGGGTCAAGGAAATCATGCAGTCCACCGCCATGCTCGAAATCAAGCAGTCGCTCGGTGGACCCTATTCCAGCCAGGAGCAGGCGTTGCAGGAACACGGCGGCGTGCTGCCCCCGGACGCTGTCCTGATGCAAGGCAGGAGCATTGGCTCGCGGAACGCCGAGGGCGGCGAGCAGTGGTACATAATCTCGCGTGCCTCAGCCGTGACCGGTCGCGATCTTCGGACGGCGGAACCCTCCACCGACGAAAATGGCCAGCCGGCGGTTCGTTTTATCCTTACAAGTGAGGGTGGGCGCAAGTTCTACTCCTTCACTTCCGCGCATGTAGGCGACTTCCTTGCCGTCATCCTCGACAACAAGGTGCAGGAAGTGGCGGTGATTAAAGAAGCCATTCATGACAACGGCATCATCAATGGACGGTTTACCCAGCAGGAGACGCAGGATCTTTCCATGACGCTGCGTTCCGGCGCTTTACCGGCCGGAATTAAATACCTAGAAGAGCGTACCGTAGGGCCGTCGCTGGGCGCCGATTCGATTCGTTCCGGCGTGCAGGCCGCGGTCTATGGCATGCTCGCCGTGCTCATCTTCATGCTGATTTACTACCGCTGGGCGGGCGTGAATGCCGACATTGCGCTGATTTTGAACCTGGTCATCCTGCTCGGGTTCATGGGCTACTTTGGAGCCGTGCTGACGCTGCCGGGAATTGCCGGCGTCATTTTGACGGTCGGCATGGGCGTGGATTCCAACGTGCTGATTTTTGAGCGCATCCGCGAAGAACTGAGAAATGGCAAGACGCCGCCCTCGGCCGTGGAACAGGGTTTCAGCCATGCCTGGATCACCATCGTCGATACTCACGTCACGACGATTGTTTCCGCCGCCATTCTGTTCCTCTTCGGAACCGGGCCGGTCAAGGGTTTTGCGACAACGCTCGTCTTTGGTTTGCTGGCAAACCTGTTTACAGCAGTGTTTGTATCGCGCGTGATTTTTGATTGGGTGCTGAGCCGGAAGCAGCGCGGAGAAGCGTTGAGTATTTAAGGCAGTCGTTAGTCGCTGGTCGATAGTCGTTCGCAAAGCTGATACGAACGATGAACGATGCGTCACGAACGACCAACGACAAACGACCATCGACTGATTTTTGAAGGGATCGTAAGCAGCGTGGAATTTTTTCGAAATACAAATATCGACTTTCTCGGCAAAAAGTGGTACTTCCTCACTTTCTCGCTGATCTTTAGCGTGGCTGGCGTTATTTCCATGGGCCACCGCTATGCCACTACGGGATCGCCGGTTCCTTTGGGCGTGGACTTCCGCGGCGGCACGCTCGTCTACGTGAAGTACTCGCATACTCCCGATCCAGCCGCCATTCACGATGAAATCGACCGCGCCGGATTGAAGAACGCCCGCGTCCAGCGTTATGGACAAGCTTCCAACAACGAGGTACTGATCGCGCTCGATATTCAGGAAACCAGCGAGCAGGATCTAAGCAAGGGCAAAGACGAGATCAAACAGGCGCTCGAAAGCCACGCCGCGCCGGGCAAACAGGATCTCAACAACTCCAGTTCGTTGACCATTCTGAATTATCTTCTGGAGAAAGACCCGCTCCACCTGGGATCGGGTTCGGATGCCAATCCGCGCTATACCGCCATTGCACAGGCCATTGTCGACTATCGCGACAAAACAAAAGGCGGAGTGATCGCTTCGATCGACGAACTAAGGAGTGTTGTCGATCCTGCTGTCGTCACCTCGCTCCCGGAGAACTTCTTTGTCTCTGATTTTGGCATCCGTAACGTGGAAATTGTGGGGCCGCAGGTGGGGCAGCAACTGCGCAAGCAAGCGGTACTGGCTACTCTTTATTCGCTCGGAGGAATGCTGATTTACCTCGGGCTGCGCTTCGAATGGATTTACGGTGTCGCCGCCGTTTTGACGGTTTTCCATGACACTCTAATCACGGTGGGCGTCTTCTCGCTGCTGGACAAGGAAATTTCACTCACCGTGATCGCCGCCATCCTGACCCTGATTGGATACTCGAATAACGACACGATTGTCGTATTTGATCGCATTCGGGAGAATATCAAACTGCTGCGGCGGGATAGACTGGCCGACATCGTCAACAAGAGTATTAATCAAACTTTAAGCCGAACTATCTTGACAGCGGGCCTGACTTTCCTTACCGTGCTTGCTCTGTTTCTTTTTGGCGGCGAGGTGCTGCATAATTTCAGCCTCGCCTTGGTAATCGGCATTCTGATCGGGACCTATTCGTCGATTGCCATTGCTGCTCCGATTCTGGTGGCCTACCAGGAATGGCGGGGCGAACGGGGCAAAAAACCGATTGCCATGCCGTTGCGGCCCGGTGCCGGACCGACGCAGCCAAAGGAAAAAGTTAAGGTCTAAATCGGCTTTGATGGCGTAGAATCATTGACCTGCCCGCAGAGGCGGGAATTCGCAGGGGGATCTGCGAAGTATGGGAGCAAAGACGAGGTTCCTGGTGTCTAAACTTTCGTGAAGCTCTGCGGTTTGTAGGAGAAGCTTATGTTTGAAGACAGCCTCATTGAATCGGGAAACAGATTTAAGGCCAAGCGGCGGTTGAGTACTACGATCCTGTCTTTCTTTGGGCAGTTCGCGCTCATCGGGATCCTGATTCTGATCCCATTGATCTATACCGACGCGCTGCCGAAGTCGATGACGATGACCTTCCTGGTAGCGCCGCCACCTCCGCCCCCGCCTCCCCCGCCGCCCGCAGCCGCTCCCGTTAAGGTCGTCAAGATGGTGAGCGAAGTCGTCAACGGCCAGTTGCGCACTCCAACCAAGATTCCAGAAAAAGTTCAGATGATTAAAGAAGAGGAAGCGCCCCCGGATCTGGGAGCGGGCGGCGTCCCGGGTGGTGTACCCGGGGGCATTCCCGGTGGTTCGGCAGGTGGCGTGATCGGCGGCATTATCAGTTCGACTCACGTCGATGTACCCAAAGTTGCGACTCCACAGCGGGTTCGTGTGTCTTCGGGCGTGTCGACCGGTCTTTTGATTAGGAAGGTTCCGCCCACTTATCCACAACTGGCAAAACAGGCCCGAATTCAGGGTCAGGTAGTGCTGCAGGCGGAAATCAGCAAAGATGGCACGATTCAGAACCTGCAGTTGATCAGCGGACACCCGATGCTGGCGCCGGCGGCAATTGAGGCTGTGAAACAGTGGCGCTATAAGCCCTACCTGCTCAATGGCGAACCGGTGGCCGTGGAAACTCAGGTCATTGTGAATTTCAGTTTGTCTGGAGGCTAGACTCTCCGGGCAGATTTTGCGCCGGTTTGGTTTGTGCCGGTTCAGCGCTAAGTTTGCGGCGGTAAAAGCCCTCCCCGTCCCACCTTATCCCAAGACGGGAGATGGGGTTGTTTTGGCAGCCGAGGGCGATCCCGCGCGCTTTGGTTTTCTTGCATCAAACGGTTCAGTTCAGCGGGTTTGTGTGGTGGCGGGGCTTTGCCCCGCCGGACGGGGCGGAGCCCCGTTATCACACGAATCGGTTGCCCACAAAGGTTTAGCGTGTTCGAAACAGTTCTTCAGGAGGAAAGCAACTCATGGTAGTGAACTTGGCAGCAGTCGCACTCTGCAATTTCCATATTTTCGCCGCCTGGCTGTTTGACGACAGCGCGGTCGGTTGGGACCCGATTTCGCTCTGGAAGCAAATGGGCATTCTAGCGAAAGCTGTGGTCATCATTCTGTTCATCATGTCGGGATGGTCGATCGGCGTGATGATTGACCGCTGGATGGCTTTCAACGCCGCGCGCAATCAGTCTCGCACCTTCGCTCCCGCGGTTGCCGGAGCGCTGCGTGAGGGCAAGATTGACGAAGCGATCAAAGTCGCCGAGCGCAACAAGAAGAGCCACTTGGCCAAGGTCGTCACCGCGGGCCTGATGGAATTCAAGGCTCACCAGGACAGCCCGGGTGAGATTCCTGGCGAGACCATCGAAGCGTCCAAGCGCGCCTTGGAGCGCACCGAAGCCATCGTCCACGCCGAATTGAAGCGAGGCTTGGGCGGTCTGGCAACGATCGGTTCGACGGCTCCGTTCGTCGGACTGTTCGGAACCGTGGTCGGCATTCTGAACGCCTTCAACGGTATCGCCAAGGAAAAAGCAACCGGCTTGGCCGCGGTCGCGGGCGGCATTTCCGAAGCCCTCGTAACTACCGCCGTCGGCTTGTTCGTGGCCATTCCGGCCGTCATGATGTTCAACTATTTAACCGGTCGCGTGGAAGCGTTCGACGTCGAAATGGATAACTCGTCGAGCGAACTGATTGACTACTTCCTCAAACGCCGGAGCATGCGCCGGTCTTAAGTAAAGGTCGCAGGCTGCACCATGCGTTGCTGAAGTAAGTGGGGACGGGGCTATGCCCCGTCCAGCCCGGCGCAGCCCGGGATCTTCCGCGACAGCAACTAACGGTGCGCCCAAGGCAAGAAGCGCAGGAGACAGAATTCCATGGCACTAGCGAAGCGAAACGAAGGGGCGAACGTCAGCTCCGACATCAACGTCACGCCGATGGTCGACGTGATGCTGGTGCTGCTGATCATCTTCATGGTGGTCACGCCCATGTTGCAACACGGCATCCCCGTAGATATGGCGAAGGTCAATAATCCCGAGGATATGCACGACGCCGACAAAGAGGATGCACTGCAGGTGGCGGTTACTCGCGACGACAAGGTCTTCTTTGGAAATGATCTCGTCAATCCCGCCGATCTAACACAGAAGATCAAGGATAAGTTGACCAACCGGACCGACAAACGCGTGTTTCTGAAGGCCGACATGCGCGCGAAGTTCGGCTGGGTAGTCGAAGTGGTCGACGACGTTCGCGCCGCCGGAGTGGATCAACTTGGCCTTTTGACCGATCAGAAGAAGTCCGGATCCATGGCTCCTCCACCAGGCGCCACGACTACTCCATCGGCGCCTACAGGTGGGCAATAGCACTCGGTTAGCAACGCAGTCGTAGCAATACAGGAGATCGATTATGGGTATGGCAGTCGGCCCCAAAGGGGGCCAGAGCGCGAACATGAACGTCACGCCGCTGATTGACGTGTTGCTGGTGCTGCTCATCATTTTCATGGTGATCACGCCCCTGACGCCCAAAGGTTTGGAGGCGTTGGTGCCGCAGCCGCCGCCGAAAGATCAGAAACAACCGCCGCCTACGCCCGATCGCACCATCGTGGTGCAGTTGATCGACCACGGGGCCGGCAACCCTCCGGGACTCAAGATCAATCAGGACGAAGCTACTTGGGAGACCCTGCAAGGGCGGTTGGAAGACATTTTCAAGACGCGCGCCGAGAAGGTTATGTTCGTCAAGGGCGACGACAACGTGCCTTTCGCGGACGTTGCCACCGTCATTGATATTGCGCATTCGGCCGGCGTCGACAAGGTCGGCTTGATCACCGCCAAAATCGAAGCGGGCGGCTAAACATCGGGTGATCGGATCATCGGGTCATCGGGCGATCGAAACTCGATGATCCGATAGCGCAAGAAAAAGATTTGCATTCCGATCTTGCGCCTTGCCGGTCGTTCCGCACAGTTTTTTTCCTACAACTCCGCAGCGAGGGAGATTCATAAAGCAATGAAAACTACTCGAAGACTCTTGGTGCTATTCGCCGCCGCGCTGGCGCTACTGGCCAGCACCGGTTGCAACAAGTTGAAGGCGCGCGACCATCTCAACAAGGGTGTGCAGGCTTACAAGAACTCCAAGTTTGAATCGGCAATTGACCACTTCCAGCAGGCCGTCGCTCTCGACCCAACCTTGATCAACGCCCGCTTGTATCTGGCCACAGCTTTTGCTCAGCAGTACATTCCGGGCGCCGATACTCCCGACAACAACCGTTATGCCGAACAAGCGATTGACCAGTACAAGCAGGTGCTGGAGAAAGAGCCTAAGAACATTAACAGTATCAAGGGCATCGCCTACCTCTACCTGCAGATGAAAAAGTTTGATCTGGCCAAGGAATATTACAAGAAAGCTTCCGCGGCTGATCCCAACGACCCCGAGCCGTATTACTCGGTCGCCGTCATCGACTGGACGCAGACCTATGTACCGCGTCAGGAAGAGCGCGCCAAGCTCGGCATGAAGCCCGATGATTCCCTGCCCGCCAAAGACAAAAAAGTCTGCGCCCTGATGAAGGAGAAAAATACCGCCAACGTTCAGGAAGGTATCGACAACCTGAACAAGGCGCTCCAGCTTCGTCCCGACTATGACGATGCCATGGCATATATGAACCTGATGTACCGCGAACGTGCTGACATCCAGTGCGACGACCCAGCAGCCCGCACCGCTGATCTAAAGACCGCCGACGATTGGGTCGACAAAACCATGGCCACCAAAAAGGCCAAGGCTGAAAAACAGCCCGGCGCAGGCGGCATTGTGATGGATCAAAAGCAGTAAACATTGCTCGTGTGGGGACGGGCGTCTCGCCCGTCCCAGCCGAGCGCAGGTCGGCCGCATTCTCCAGCCGCTCCCCCAACTAAAATCACTAACGCGAGTGATTTGCATCACGCATATCTGCCCGTGCGCAGGTAAAATCAGTGCGGCGCGTTTGCGCATCAAGACGCGTGAATCCCAGCATGTTCAAGAAGATTCTCATCGCCAATCGGGGAGAGATCGCGGTGCGCGTTATGCGCGCCTGCCGCGAAATGGGGATCTCCACCGTCGCCGTTTATTCCGACGTAGACCGCGCCGCGCTCCATGTCCGTAAATCCGACGAGGCTTACCCCATCGGCCCCGCCCCCGCTGCCGAGTCTTATCTGCGGATAGACAAAATCCTCGACGTCGCTAAACGCTCGGGAGCGGAGGCGATTCATCCGGGCTACGGGTTCCTTTCGGAAAATGCGAAGTTCGCGCAAGCCTGCGCCGATGCGGGCGTGAAATTTATCGGACCAACTCCGCACTCCATGAATCTGATGGGCTCGAAAACCAGCGCCCGGCGGGAGATGGAAAAAGCCGGCGTTCCATTTGTTCCAGGAACGTCGCGAGGCCTCGCTTCTGCTCAAGAAGGCGAAGAAGTCGCCGAACGCATTGGCTATCCCGTCATGTTGAAAGCCGCGGCCGGCGGCGGTGGCAAGGGCATGCGATTGGTGCACTCGCGGCAGGAATTGCGCTCGGCGCTGGAATCCGCCCAAAGCGAGGCACAGCGCTCGTTCGGAGACAGCGAAGTCTATATCGAAAAAGCCATCGTCAACCCCCGCCACATCGAGATGCAGTTGCTGGCCGACGAGCACGGCAATACGGTGTGGCTCGGTGAGCGCGAGTGTTCCATCCAGCGCCGCCACCAAAAGGTTCTCGAGGAAGCGCCTTCACCGATTGTCGATCCCGAGATGCGCCGCCGCATGGGCGAAGTGGCCGTCAAAGCTGCGCAGGCGGCCGACTACACCAACGCCGGAACCATCGAATTTCTGGTCGATCAGCAAAAGAACTTTTACTTTCTAGAAATGAACACCCGCCTGCAGGTCGAACATCCGGTCACTGAATTGACCACGGGACTCGATCTCGTGCATCTGCAGATTCGGATCGCGGCCGGCGAAGAGCTGCCTTTCACTCAGTCCGACGTAGCGATTCGCGGACACGCCATCGAGTGCCGCATCTACGCCGAAGATCCGGACAACAATTATTTCCCCAGCCCAGGCAAAATCACAGTGCTGCTCCAGCCCTCCGGACCGGGAGTTCGCCGCGACAGCGGCATGTACGAAGGTTGGAATGTTCCCATGGACTACGATCCGCTGCTCGCCAAGCTGATCGGCTACGGAACCGACCGCCAACACGCCATCATGCGGCTCGAACGCGCGCTCTACGAATACTTCGTTGCCGGCATCAAGACCAACATTTCACTCTTCCAACGCATCCTGGGAGACGCCGATTTCCAGGCGGGAAAACTCGATACCGGGTATCTCGATCGCTTGCTCGCAAAAGCCAACCCCGCGGTAGCGTCGTTTGTGCCAAAGCCTGAGATCAAAAGTCTGGAGCGAATTGCCGCCATTGCCGCGGGAATGTTTGCCGTGCTCGACCCGGCTTCGCCCGTCTCCAACAATCGCGATATCACTAGCACGCCGGCGGCTTCATCGAACTGGAAACAGAAAGGACGCTCGGAAGCGCTGCGCTGAGTTTTCGGCGGCTCGCGGCGTGAGGGAGATTCGTATCAGGGCAGGCATGCCGCAACAGCGTTAAAGGTAAGCGCCTTCAGGCGCTGGATTTCAAAATTTGAATTTCACAACAGGTTCTTAATGCTTTACGAAATCATCGTCGGCGGCAAGCCACATCGTCTGGAGCTTGAAAAAACAGCCGATGGATGGCAGTGCCGCTTGGACGGACAAACGGTTCCCATCGACGCTGTCATCCCGCGCCGCGACGTTCTGTCCCTCTTGGTCGATGGTCACGCGTACGAGATCAAGCGCGAGCAAACCGCCACCGATCTCCACATGTGGGTAGGCAGCACTCGCTTCGCAGTCGAGTTGCACGATCCCCGCTCCCTGCGCTCGCGCCAAAAATCTGCGGCGGACGAAAAGGGCCCGAGAAAGATCGTTGCTCCCATGCCCGGCCGGGTGGTGCGCGTGTTAGTAGCGGAACATTCCGAAGTCGAAGCCGGACAAGGCGTCGTCGTCGTCGAAGCCATGAAAATGCAAAACGAGATCAAGTCGCCAAAAAAAGGAGTGGTCAAGAAAATCTCGACGACCCCCGGCGCAGCCGTGAATCCCGGCGACGTGCTGGCCATTGTGGAATGAAAACATTGGCGCGCGACTGCACGATTGGGCAGGAACCCTCGTGAGATACATCGCCATTTCGTTAGCGCTGTTGGGCCAGTTGGCTCACGCTAGCGGCGGTTGCCCGGTCACCCTGATCAGTGGCACAGGTGATACCGACTCTATCTCAGTCACGTTCAGAAACACCGGCAAGTTGCCGGTTCGGGATCTGGAGTTCAACTGCAAACTGATCGGCGATCGATCCCACAAGACTGAAGCCTTCCCCTGCAACGAACGGAACGGCCTTTTTTTCCCCGGCACCGACTACACGGTCACCTATCCCCACCGCGCCCGCGCAACGGGGCGAGTACGGGTAGCGATTAGAAGCGCCGGCTTCGCCGACGGATATATCTGGAAGCCGCTCCAAGAGGCCTCTTGCCGAGTTCTGAAAATTGCTCCACAGGAAAAGAAGTGATCGAGTTTTCCGCTGCTGGTTCGCTCCATCCCTGGTTCGCTCCATCCCAAGACCCCCAATCCCCCGCAGCCATAGTTCCTACCATAGTACCTACGTCATCTCAAGCCCGACACACCTCCTCGCGTACGATGGAACAAGCGATCGACGTAGATCGCAGATAGCGGCCGAATTGGCAGGAAGATCGTAGAAGCGGAGGTCTCTTCGTGAAGCTGCAACACATCATAAGTTTTACAACCCTGGGCATCTCGATCCTTACGCTCATCCTCGTGTTAAAGCGCCCAGCGCCGGTTGCGCCTGCCGCTGCGCCCGCTGTGGCTGCCGCCAATGCGCAGTCCTTTCAGGAGAAGGTGAACCAACTGGCACAGCCCAAAACGCCGGGACAAGGTGAGACCGAAGTCCGCATGAGTTCCGCGGAATTGTCAGGGGCTCTCGCGGAAGCTGCCGGCCAGTTGCCCGCCGCAGCGTCGGCCAGTGCTTCCACCAACTCCGTCTCCGGCCCTTCTTCCGCTACCGCAAGCCCCGTCACAGAGTTTCCCGGCGCGGTTCCCAGTATCAAGGATTATCAAGTCTCCATGGACGGAGACATCGTTCGCGGTCAATTCCTCACCCAGATCGCCGGTAAGGACGTCTACCTCACGCTGGCCGGGCATCTCGGCGCAAAAGACGGCTACGCCACCTTCGATGCTACCGAGGTAAAGATTGGAGATCTCCCGGTGCCCGTAGCACTGGTCAACGACGCGTTGCAGAAAAAACTCGCCGAGCAGCGCGATCAGCTCAAACTCCCCAACAACGTCAAAGACATCAAGGTCGAAAACGGCGAATTGGTATTCGTGGAAAAGTAGGGTTGTGTGGTGGCGGGGCTCGGCCCCGCCAGGACCGGGCGAAGCCCCGCCCCCACATCCAGCAACTCTCTGCTCATGCCCGGCAGAAAATGCACCCCACCTACAAACAAATGCACTTGTAAAGCAAAACTTGCCGCTCTCGCCACACCACGGTTTCTTTCTGACAGAGTTTTCTAATCTCCATCTAATCGGTTTCTAACCGGCAGCGCTTCCAATCACTGCTATGACCACTTTTCCAATCCCGCCGCCCAACTACGCCGATCACATTCTAGTAGCCAGCCCCAGTATTCGCGTGCGGCAACGCGTTCTCGAAAGTCTACGTTCTCCCGTTCGCCGCTTCGAGCAGGCCACCGGAGGCGCCGAAGCGCTGGTGCATTTGGAGACCGGCCTGTGGCAAGTCCTCTTCCTCGATCGCCGCTTGCCCGATCTCGACGCCGAAGAACTGAGCGCGACCGTCCGACAACGCTTTCCCGGAATCCAGGTCGTACTGCTCGATCCCGAGCTCAATGTTAAAAGCGGCACCGAACCCGTCCAAGACCCGGAAGGGGCGGAAGAATTTCTCCGGCCAGCCGAGCCGAGCGCAGCCGAGGCGACGGAAGCGACAAAGGATAACTTCGAAGAAAATTTGCTTCCCGCGACTTCGTCGATCATGGCTCCCCTGCCCGGAATGATCGGCCAGTCGCGCATCATGCAGCCGGTCTATCGCCTGGCGCGCCTGCTGGCGCCCCGCAACACCACTGTGCTGATCAGCGGCCCGACCGGCTGCGGCAAAGAAGTCCTGGCCCGCGCTATCCATCAATTGAGCCCGCGCGCCGCACGCACTTTCGCGGTCGTCAATTGTGCCGCCATTCCCGAGACCCTGCTTGAAGCCGAGCTTTTCGGATACGCTCGCGGCGCCTTTACCGGAGCCACCCAAACCTATGCCGGAAGAATTCAAGCAGCGCAGGGAGGCACGCTCTTTCTCGACGAAATTGGCGAGATGCCTTTGAGCCTGCAGCCCAAACTGCTGCGGTTTTTGGAGCAGAAAGAACTGCAGCGTCTGGGCAGCGCCGAAGTCGTGCGCGTCGATGCCCGCGTCATCTCTGCCACCAACGCCCACCTCTTGTCCCTCGTCCGCGAGGGAAAATTCCGCGAAGATCTCTACTACCGTCTTTGCGGCTTCCCCATCGAGATCCCGCCGTTGCGCGACCGACTGGAAGACATTGTGCAATTGTCCGCGCATTTTCTCGAGAAATGCGCCGCGCCCCTGCCCGCTCCGCAGCTCTCGCTTCCAGCTCTTCAACTGTTGAAAACCCACCCCTGGGCAGGCAACATTCGCGAATTGCAGAGCGTCATCGAGCGCGCGCTGATCCTCTCCGCCGACCAGCCGGTGATTGCTCCCGAGCACTTGTTGCTGATCGACACCAGGTTCCGTACTTCCTACCAGTAACCAATGCCAACGCGCAGTAGATCGTCTGCAAATGTGCTCGACATAAGTGTGTTCTAAGGCAATTTATGCCGGGCTGGCATCGCCTTTGCAAGTAATTTTCCATGTCGACCATTTTTCCAACTCCACGAGACCCGGCCCGCGATCCCGAGCATCCGCTGGCCCGCGCCTTTGCCTCGTTCACCGAAGCGGCGGGTTCGCTCGAGCGCACCTATGGGCAACTGCAGGGGCAAGTGGCTCATCTCCGCCAGGAACTGGAAGTCACGAATCGCGACCTGGCCACCAGCCTGGAAGAAAACCATCGCATCCGCGAACGGCTGCGCCGCATTCTGGAAGGCTTGCCCTGCGGTGTGCTGGTGATCGAGGACGGAGCCCGGATTTCAACTCTCAATCCCGAAGCGGCGCGCCTGGCTGGCGGAAGTTTTGAAACCGCTGCGGCGCTGCCTGCCGGGTTGCAGGCGGGGCTCGAGCAAGCGCGCCAGACCAACGAAGAGTCCGAGTTGCAACTCCCGCATCAGGTTCCTGGCGACCAACCTCCCGCCTGGGTTGCCATCCGCCACGCCTGGCTGGAACAGACTCCGGCGCATGCCACTTCGGTTTTTATTTTGCGCGATGTCAGCGAGGGGAAAAAACTAGAGCATGATCGCGAGCATCTCCGACGGCAGCAGGCGCTGGTCGAAATGTCGGCCCTGCTGGCGCATGAAATCCGCAATCCCCTGGGCAGCCTCGAACTCTTCGCTGGACTCCTGGCCGAGGCCAATCTGGAAGCCGAAAGCCGCCGCTGGATCGAGCACGTGCAGGCCGGTCTGCGCACTCTCTCCGCCACCGTCAACAACGTGCTGCATCTGCACAACACGCCCCAGCCCGAACTCGCTCCGACTGATGCCGGCCAGCTCCTCGACTGGGCCTACGATTTTCTCCTGCCCCTCGCCAAGCAGGCGCGCGTCGAAATGCAAATCATCAACGGCCTCAACGGCGTCACGATTCCTGCCGACCGTCACCGCCTCGAACAGGTGCTGCTCAATCTCGCGCTCAACGCCTTTCGCTTCATGCCGGGCGGCGGATGGCTCTCGATTCGCGGCGTCGAAGGCGGATCGTCGCCCGGCTCGCAGAACGGCTCTCAGAACCATAGCCATAACAACGCCGGCGTAGAGATCTCGATGCGCGACACCGGGCCGGGCATTGCGCCCGACGATCTGCCCCGCATCTTTGACGCCGGATTCAGCACCCGGCCGGGCAGTTCCGGACTCGGACTTGCCGTCTGCCGCCGCATTCTCGAACAGCACCGGGGCTCGATCGCCGTCGAGAGCCGTCCCGGCTATGGCGCCACCTTCCGGCTGCGCCTGCCGCGCCATGCCGCGGCTGCGGAAACTGGCGCCGCACCGGGCGCCCAACTATCCTCCGAGCTGTCCTCCGGACTTCCCTCCGACCTTTCCTCCGAACGACCCTCTGGGGCCGCACCGTCCGCTGGAGAGCCGCTATGAAGCGGCTGCTCATCGCCGACGACGATGCCGGCATGCGCGCCGCGCTCGAAGCCCGTTTTCAGCGCCGCGGATGGCTGGTCGATGTCGCCGTCAACGGCACCGAAGCGCTGGAAAAATTTCGCGCCGGCTCGCATTCGCTGGTCATCACCGACGTGCGCATGCCCGGCCGCGACGGCTTCGAACTGATGCGCGAGGTGCAGGCCTCGTCGGCGCCGACGGCGGTGATCCTGCTGACCGCTTATGGCTGCGTGCCCGATGCGGTCGAAGCCATGCGCAACGGCGCTTGCGATTACCTGGTCAAGCCGGTTTGCTTTGAAAAACTCGAACTGGCCGTCGAGCAGGTGTTGCGCCGCGCTGAACAAGCGAACAAAGACACGGAAACACTGATCGGCCACTCCCCGGCCTGGCAGCATGCGCTCGAACGCGCGCGGCAGGCCGCCGCCAGCGACGCCGATATTCTGATCGAGGCCGAAAGCGGCACCGGCAAAGAACTCGTCGCCCGCCTGATTCATCGTCTCAGCCGCCGCAAGGCGGGTCCCTTGGTCGCGCTGAACTGCACCGCATTTCCCGAAGCCCTGCTCGAAAGTGAATTGTTCGGCCATGCCCGCGGCGCTTTCACCGGAGCCATCGGCGCCCGGCCGGGCAAGTTTGAGACGGCGAATCACGGAACTCTGCTGCTCGACGAAGTTGGCGAGATGCCCCTCGCATTACAGCCAAAACTGTTGCGCGCATTGCAGGAACGCGAGTTCGACCGCCTGGGATCGAACCAGACTGTGCACGTCGATATTCGCGTCATCGCGACCAGCAATCGCCCGCTCGAAACCGCCGTCGCCGAAGGCCGCTTTCGCGCCGATCTTTTTTATCGGCTGAACGTGATTCCCATTTCCCTGCCGCCGTTAGGCGACCGCGCCGGCGATGTTCGAGAACTGGCGGAGTATTTTGCCGGGCTCTATGCCGAGCCGGGCGCGCGGGCCCGTTTGTCCGCCGAACTTCTGACCCGCCTCGAAGGGCTCGCTTGGCCGGGCAACGTGCGCGAACTCGGCAATTTCGTGCGCCGGGCAGTGGCTCTTTCGCGCGGCGGCGAAATTGGCATCGAAGCCCTCGAGCACGGCAGAAATCTCGGCGCGATTCCGCCCGGAAAAACACCGGCAGGAAACCTTTTCCCTCCCCCGGCGCGATCGCCGGAGTGGAAGCCGGGTCTCTCGCTCGGAGAAATGGAGCGCCAGCTCTTTGCCATGACTCTCGAATCAACCGGTGGAAATCGGGCGCGGGCGGCCGAGTTGCTGGGGGTGAGCCTGCGCACGGTGCGCAACAAAGTTCGAGAGTTTGGCTTGCCGCCACGCGGCAACTATCGCCATGCTGCCGGAGATCTGCAAACCTCAAAGGAGCAACTATGTCCATGATGACAATCGATACCCCGCTGATCCGCGGACTGGAGCGCGTGCTTGACCGGAGCGCCTTCCGCCACCAGGTGATTGCCGCCAACCTCGCCAACATCGATACTCCGGGATACCATACCCGCGATGTGCGGGAATTCGCCGGCGAAATCGAGCAGGCCATGGTTGGCAACGGCAATGATAACGATAACGACGATTCTCCGATCGGCCTGGCATCGTTTTCACCGGTCGCGCATGAAGTACGCGGACTGCTCGAACGTCCCGACGGCAACAACGTCTCGGTCGAGCGCGAATCGCTCCTGCTGGCCGAGAACCAGTTGCGCTTTCAGGTGGCCGTACAATTCCTGAAAGCCGAGTTTCACCGGCTGTCGAGCGCCATCAATGGAGGGAGCACATCGTCATGAACCTTTTCGGCATGCTGGAACTGAGTGGCTCGGCGCTTGGAGCCGAGCGGGAGCGCGCGGAAGTGGTAGCCAGCAACATGGCCAATGCCCAAACCACGCGCACCCCGGCGGGCGGCCCGTATCGCCGCCAGTTGGTGGTATTTCAGGCGCAGCGCGTTCCCCGTTTCGCCCTCGCCCTCGCCGGCCTACAACCCCAACATGCTTCCGCCGTGCGCGTGGCGGCGGTAATTCCGGATCAGCGGCCGCCGGTGATGCGCTTCGAGCCGGGACATCCCGATGCCAACTCCCAGGGCTTCGTAGCTTATCCGCAGGTCGATCCCACCGAGGAGATGACCGACCTCCTCGGAGCGGTGCGGGCCTATGAACTGAACGCATCGGCGGTGCAAGCCACGAAAAATATGATTGCGCAGTCGCTCGATCTGCTGCGTTAAAAGATGCTGCGCTGGGCGTGGGGACGCGGAGTGCCGTCTGCGATCCGCGATAAAGACGAGCAAGAGCAAGCGCAAGAAAAGAGGAAGGTCCGCCATGAATAACACGATTCCGTCGATTCGCATTCTGCCCGCCGACATGGGCGCTGCTCCGGCCGGCTCCGCCCCGGGCGGCAAGTTTCTGGAGACGCTGCAACAGTCGATCGACCAGGCCGAGGGTGCGCAGGGCGATGCTGCGACCCAGGTGGCGCAGCTTCTGAATGGCCAGGGCGCCGATCTGCACAGCGCCATGATTGCCGTCGAAAAGGCCGATCTTTCCTTTCAGCTGATGATGCAGGTGCGCAACAAGATCGTGCAGGCATACCAGCAGATCTCGAACATGCAGTTCTGAGGCGCGCGGTGAATCTCACGGCATGCCGGGCGCGGAGAAATCCACCAACCTTCCCCCTTCGCTTCGCGCAGGATGACAGCGGTCGATTGGAGCCGCGTTCTTTGCGGTTGCATCACTCCAGGAGCATGCAAATTTGAACCAGAGCCTCCAACAGATTCAGGATTTTCTGCGCGGCTTAAGCCTGCAGCAGAAGGCGCTGCTGGCCGGCGGCGCGGCGGCGGTTGGGCTGACCCTGTGGCTGTTTGTCGTCTTGCTCGATCACAAGAACGTCGTCCTCTACTCCGGCCTCAAGCCGCAGGATGCGCAGGCGATGGGCAGCCGTCTGGCGGCCAAGAATATTCCTTACGAAATCTCGGCGGATGGCGCGAGCGTTCTCGTGCCTTCCGATAAAATCGACGCCGCGCGTCTCGAAACCGCGGCCCAGGGATTGCCGCGCAATGCACGCCTCGGCTTTGAATTGTTCGACACTCCAAACTGGGCGGGATCGGACTTCAGCGAAAAGGTGAATTACCAGCGCGCCCTCGAAGGCGAACTGGAACGCACGCTGCAAACTCTCAACGAGGTAGAAGCGGTTCGCGTTCACCTGGTCCTGCCGCGCGAATCGCTGTTCAGCGAGCAGGAACACCTGTCGAAAGCTGCGGTGATTGTGAAAACCAAGGGTGGCACGCTTTCCCGCGAAGCGCAGCAGGCGATTCCGCAGCTGGTCGCGAGCGCCGTCGATGGCCTGCGGCCGGAAAATGTTACCGTCGTCGATGCCGACACCGCGATGTCGTTTCTGGCGCGGCGCGGGCCCGGCGGCCAGGCATCGTTCGACTCCGACGAGGAACTGGCCGCTGCCGCCGTGCACGCCATCGAACCCGTGGTCGGCGCCGAACATGTTCGGGCCAGCGTGCACGTCGACTACGACCTCAGCAGCAGCGAGGATACTTCTGAAACTTACGATCCGAAAACGGCCGCTACTCTGGTCCAGCAACATTCCGAAGAACTCGCCGGAGGCGGGAGCCCAGCGGGTGTACCGGGCGTGGCCAGCAATGTGCCCGGGAGCACCGCCGCGATCACGCCGGCGCCGGGCGCTCCGGGCGCTACACCGGGCGGCAGCGGCGCCATGCCGAATGTTTCGGCCGCGTTTGCCGCTCTCGACAACCAGAGTTCGAAATCCGACAGCTCGACTTTCGCGGTCAGCAAAAGTATCCGCCACGTCCTGAACCCGGCCGGCCGGGTGCGCCGCATCACCGCCTCGGTGCTGATCGACGACGCGACCGAGACCAAGCAGGAAAACGGCAAGGCATCGACCGGCTCCGTCCGGCGCAAGCGGACCCCGGAAGAAATGGCGGCGATCGAGAAACTCGCCCGCGCCGCGATCGGGGTTGACGACCAGCGCGGAGATTTGCTCGCGGTCGAAAATCTCTCCTTCCAGATGGCTCCGGTCGAATCGCTGCAAGTCCCCGGCAAACTGGATAAATACCGGCTCCTGCTCCTGCCCTGGGTGGGCGTGCTGCGCTACGTGGGAATTACGCTCCTGTTTCTGCTGGTGTATGCGCTGGTACTGAATCCGGTGAAGAAACACGCGATCGCGGCTTTCCAGAAGATTCCAGAGAATCTTGCCCGGCCGCTTGCCGGGGCTTCCGCGGGTGCCATCGCAAGCCTCGAACTTCCCCGGGGCAGCGAGGAAGCCAAGCGGGCCGGAACCATGAAAAAAGAATTGGCCGACAAAATCAAGGCTGAACCAGCCGCGGCCAGCCGCCTGGTTCAAACCTGGATCCGGGATCCCAAAGGGTCCTGATCGCTCCCCGCCCTGAGCTCCAAGGCGAGGCGGTTCACGGACACAGGAACACACGGTTGAGTAACAAATACTAAAAAACGAGAGGAAGGCTGAAGTAATACAAGCAACAAATCCGTAATGAACAACACTCTGTAACCGAGAAAGACAACGATAAGAAACGAGAAGAGATGCCCACCCTGTTTTCCAGTCCGGGCTTGCAGAAGGCGGCGATCCTGATGGTGCTGCTCGGCGAAGAGGCCGCCAGCCACATCTATCGCCACCTTCCGGAGATCGACGTGCAGCGCCTGACCCGGCGCATCGCGGAGCTGGAACATTTCAAACCGGAGACCGCGATTTCTGTGCTGGAAGAGTATCACCAGCTCATTCTCACCCAAGGTTACCTGGCCGAAGGCGGCCCGGAATTTGCGCAGAAGGTACTGATCAAAGCCTTCGGCGAAACCGGCGCCAAGCGCCTGCTCGACCAGGTCTCCAGCGCCACCGAACAAAATGCCGTCCATCTCGAAAGCCTGCAGGAAGCCGACCCGCAGCAGTTGGCTAAGTTTCTCGAAGTCGAGCATCCGCAAACCATCGCGCTCATTCTGGCCCACTTGCACTCTCGGCAGGCCTCCGCACTCCTGTTGCGGCTGCCGGAAGAAATTCGCGGCGAAACCGTCAAGCGCCTGGCGCAACTGCGTCAGTTTTCTCCCGAGGTCGCCCAGAAGGTTGCTCTCGCCTTGAACAAGCGGTTGGAGTCGCTCGGCGAACAAAGCCGCCGCGCCTACGCCGGCTTCAAAGGCGCCGCCGACCTGCTGAACCAGTTGGAGCCGATTGCCAGCAAGGGGATCCTGGAGAACATCGAAAAAGATGATCCCAAGATGGCGCTGGCCATTCGCAACCTGATGTTCACCTTCGAAGACCTGCTGGGAGTGCCCGAAGCCGGCATCCGCGAACTGCTCGGACAACTGGACAAAAAGACTCTGGCGTTGGCCCTGCGCGGCGCCAACGAAGAACTCAAGAACCTGGTTTTCAAGTCCATGTCGTCGCGCGCCGTCGACATGCTGAAAGAAGACATGGAAGTCCTGGGCGCGGTGCGCGCCAAGGACGTGCATGCAGCGCAGCGCGAGATTGTGGACGTGGCCCGGAGGCTCGAAACGGAAGGCAAGATTATTCTCAGCGCCGAGTCGCAGGAGGAGTATGTCGTCTAGCGCCCCCAAGCGGCAGGCCGTCTCCGAAGCCGCGCTATTCACCTATGCCGAAGCCGGACTGCCGAGCGGCGCCCCGAGCAATGCGTTCGATAAGGGCCAGACCTCCGAGGAACGCAGCCGCCGTCAGCAG
>Ga0074044_10001056_pt1 | contig 25319 bp, 27 predicted proteins | sample BogForMeECP23OM1_FD_94443 | JGI IMG/M metagenome (GOLD analysis project Ga0074044, IMG submission 94443) | Bog forest soil microbial communities from Calvert Island, British Columbia, Canada - Bog Forest MetaG ECP23OM1 | ecosystem: Environmental > Terrestrial > Soil > Wetlands ... | reverse complement strand
GTCAGTGGTCTTCCAGATACCCCCGCCCGGTGTGCCGAAGTAGTAGACGTTAGGATTGTCGGGGACACCGGCGACCGCAGTCACTCGGCCCCCACGGAACGAACCGATGAGCCGCCACTGCAGTGCTCCGAGGTCCGTAGTGTCAACGTCTTGAGCAGAGGAAGCCGCAGCGACAAGCAAACCTGTAGCGAGTAGAACAAAAAAGTATTTCAGGATGCTTACCCCTAGCCCGGTCACGGGCGCTTCTTTTCAACCTTCTGCTGCTATCCCAGAGCGTCCAAAGACCGCTGTCGCAGACTCCGAACGACATCCTAATTAAATTGATATGAGGATCCAGGGGACAAAAGAATATACCGCAGCGCCACTTGAAAGGCGAGATTGAATCTGAGTGCTCAATATTTACAAGAAGATAATCCTGATTTCTACATTTCCTTGGATAGTGTTAAACGCCACTTTACTTTCCGATGCAGAAAGTTCCGAAGATCAGGTTGAGAATGTCGTCGGTGGTGGTGGCGCCCGTGATTTGGTCGAGAGACCGCAGGGCTCCGTAGAGGTCGAGCAGGAGCATCTCATGGGGGACTCGGGCAGCGACGGCGCTCGTCGCGGCGGCGAGCGAGGTTAGCGCGTCGCTGACTAGCTTCTGGTGACGAACGCTGGTGAGGAAGCCCGTCTCGAACTGCGTGCCGCTGTCTCCGGCGACGTGTTGCAGGATGGCGGCGCGCAGGGCCGGGATGCCTTCGCCGGTTAGGGCGGAGGTGGGGATGCGCTGCGGCAAAACCCGGTCGGGCTCTGCCCGGCTCGGACGGGCGAGACGACCGTCCCCACTTGTGCTTGGCAGGTCGGACTTGTTTTCCACTACGATTGCCGGCCGGCCTTCTACCTGCCTTAGTAATTCGCGGTCTTCCTCGGAGAGGGGCTGGGTCTTGTCGATTACGACCAGAACTAAGTCGGCGTCCGCCAGGGCCTCCATCGACTTCTTGATGCCGATGCTTTCGGCTTCGTCCAGGGCGCGGCGGATGCCGGCGGTGTCCACCAGTTCCACAGGAATTCCACCGATGGCGACGGTTTCGCTGACCAGGTCGCGCGTGGTGCCGGGCTGGGCGGTGACAATAGCGCGCTCGCGTTCGACCAGGCAGTTAAAGAGGCTCGATTTGCCTACGTTGGGACGCCCTACGATGGCCAGGGTCAGGCCCTGGTGAACGATCTTGCCGTAAGTGAAAGTGGCGGCAAGTTGCAGCAGCGGGCTTTTGACTTGCGCGATGCGATCGAGGATGGTGGCGTCCGGGGCAACAGAGACATCGTCTTCGGCAAAGTCTATGCCGGCCTCGAGCAGCGCGATCAGGTCAACTAATTTCTGCTTGATGGGCTTGAGGCGATTGGAGAGCGCGCCTTCGAGTTGCTGCGCGGCGACCTTGGCTTGAAACAGGGTTTGCGAGTCGATCAGGTCGCGGACGGCTTCGGCCTGAGTCAGGTCAAGGCGTCCGTTGAGAAAGGCGCGCATGGTGAATTCTCCGGGCTCGGCGAGACGGGCGCCGCCAGCGAGTGAGAGTTCGACGATGTGGCGCAGCACGACGGGCGAGCCGTGGGCGGAGATTTCGACAATGTCGTCGGTGGTGTAGGAGTGCGGCTTGGCGAAGTAGGTGACGACGACCTCGTCGATGCGGCCGCCCGATTGCTCCCGGCAACACGTAGGGACGGCCGCCCTCGGCCGTCCAGCCGAGCAAAGCTCGGCAACTTCTGTCCCTAAGTGATGCGTCGATGGTTCGACCAAATCGCAATGAACAGCCCGCCCCGGCTCAAGCGGGTGCTCAAGCCGCAGCATGGGAGCCGCTATAATGCGCGCTTCCGGTCCGGCCAGTCGAACCACACCTATGCCGCCGCGTCCGGGCGGGGTGGCGATGGCGACGATGGTGTCATCGAGATTCACACGAACATTCTAGCTGTGGGAGGCTGCGGACACGGTGGATGTTTGCCCGTCGCTGCGTGTCCACTTTCTGTAGACAAAGAAGTAGTAGAGGGCTAGGGTCAGGGGGATGAAGAAGAAAAGAAAAGGAAACCAGAGTGTGCGCTTGAGCCAGGACGATTGGTCGAAACTGAACCAAAAGTAAAGCATCGCCACCCGTAACAATCCCGAACCAATTGCCTCGGGAATCAGGGCCAGCCGCAAGACAGTTGCAATTGCCGGCGGCAAACTTTGCGACCCGTTGACGGCTTGAGCGGCGCCTGTTCCGGCTTGGGTCCCACTCAACGCGAGAGCTAGCACGGAGCACACGAGGTAGACCAATCGCGCGGCGCGGGAATCCATCCACGTCCGCGAGATGGGCAAAATCAACATCGGACGAGAGCTTAGCACGCCATACGCCCGTTTGCTGGGTAGGATGTGGCGACGGGAAAAACGGCTACACCCCCCTTCTCAAGGAATTTGAATCCCAGGGGGGCCGGGGCCCGCTCGCTAGCGGGGCGAAAAGCGGGTGGTGCGGTTGTCCCAGCGGACGCTACCAGATTAACCTTCAGGTAATTGATGGAGGTCGTTCAGTCATGGAAATGTGGAATCGGGATGAACTCTACGTAGAGGTCTGGGAACGCCCGCAAGTCAAAGTTGCAGCGAAGTACGGAATTTCAGCTGTGATGCTCGGCAAGGTCTGTCGAAAACTTCAGATTCCATTGCCAGGTCGAGGGTACTGGGCAAAGCTGGAATTCGGCAAACCAGTCGAGCGAATTCCCCTACCAGAGGCCAAAGAGCTTCCAGTCGTGCAACGTTTGAAGCAACTGTCTTCGGAGGCACCGCGGGAAAACTCGACTCCTGCGCCCGAACCCACTGACCCGGAGTACAAGAGGATACTGGAAATCGAAGGGCGAACACGAGGCGTCGAGCCCGAAGCAAAGCGACACAAGTTGGTTACCGGGACGGCAAAAGCTCTCCTACATGCGAAACCCGATGAACGAGGAATGCTACAGCCAGGGTGGGACGAAGCCTGCCTCGACATTCGTGTTTCGAAGAATTCAGTTGAACGCGCTTTGAACATTATCAACGCTGTAATTCAGCTACTTGAATCTGAGAGCTTCCCAGTCACAACGCATTCCGACAGACATAAGTCTACCGCACAGGTGTTCGGCCAAAATGTGCCATTTTCAATAGTCGAAAAGGCTATCGTCAAAGGTCGCAGAGAAGTAACGGAATACTCGTACACGCGCACGGTAATCGACTACCAACCGAGTGGTGAGCTTGAGTTCCGGGCCAGCGACGAATATTACGGATACCGCAAGTACCGGGATGGCAAGAAGAAGAGACTAGAGCAAATGGTGTCGCAGCTAGTTGGCGCCGTACTTCGGGAGGGCCGCGCTCGTGTAATCCGGGCAGAGCAGAGGAGACTAGACGAAATCGAGCAAAGAAAGCAAGAGCGAGAGCGAGCAGACCTCGCGGCGCAGATCGCAGAGGAGGAAAAGAAGGTAAAGGATTTTGAAGGTTGGGTTGACAGCTGGATAAGGGCCAGACAAATGCGCGAATTCATCTCCGTCATAGAGAAAACCTGGGCAGAGCAGAACATAGATCTATCGCCTGATTCCCCGAAAGGACGGCGAATTCTCTGGATGAAACAGCAAGCAGACAGAATGGATCCGATGATTCCGAGTCCAGCGTCGATTTTGGATCGAAAGAGAGAAATTAGTCGTTGGTAATCCAAGGTTCTCGTAGCAGGACCGTTGGGAAACTCTATTCGACATCATCTTAACACGACGAAACGAGCAGAACAGGTTGCGATGGTGGGAGGCAATGCTCATGGGCTGCCAGGCTATTTCACTTCAAAGGAGTTTAGAGTTGTATTTACTGGGTCACGCGGCGGGAGCGTTCTTGCGAAAGCGCCAAGTCGAGACAACCTTTGCGACAAAAATCGCTACCAGTGCTTTCGAAAGGACACCGGTGACCATTCCGACTCCGAAACTGTCAGCGGCGAAGTCATCGGTGTCCATTTGACAGCTCTTTGCAAGTAAAGTAGTCAGCTGTTGAACGTTGCCGCCGGAGAACGCCGTTGTCAGATTCATGGGGATATAAACCATGAAACCGACCATCGTGGCAAAAACTGCTCGCTCTCTTGCTAGAAGGGCCGTTACTGCAGGTACAACAAGAATTCCGAGAAGACTGAGAATCCCGATAGTCCAAATAGATGAGCAGGAGGGAATCGAACCGTTCGTGTGGAACCAATGCCACTGCATAGCCCACAAGTCAGCGAACAACCCCACGCTCGGAATGATAAAAATGCCGATGGCAGCCGGGAGGAGAACCTTGTGATAAAGGCTTTCGGCCAATTCCTTTTCGTTCGGTCTCGGCAATTTCTCAACTGTGCTGATCAGGTAGCTAGCAATCAATGCCACTCCACCCGAAAATACCCCTGCAAGCCACGCAGGCTTTAGCAGAACAAGCGCAAATCCAAGCAAAAGTAGCGACGGAATAACGATAAACCAGAGCCTTAAATCTTTTAGACTTGCCCCAATGGCCCTGAAGAACCCTTTGTCCCAAGTTCCATCTTCTGCCTCAGCACGCTCCATAATAGAGTTCCCTCCGCTCATGCCAGTGTGAAATAAGCAAGGTATCGTTGCAAGATGTCTGATTTGATTCTGATTGAATTGGTGGAGAGCTTGATTATCTGAAATGGACCTAATGGTGCAGGCGATATTCATGCCCGTTCTCGTGCGATATGGCACAATCTGTACGGCTACACGGGGAGGTGTCTGATGGATGTTGAGGCTCTTCAGCGCGGGACTGAGCTTCTCGTTAAGCATCTCGACAACATGATGAATGAAGATCCTGAGATCTCAGATTGGAGTGCCGCGTTCGAGAACTATGCGATGAGCAAGTTCTCGCTAGGTAATTATGCTACGACGGTCAGAGTTGGTGGCAAAGGCGACCTTGGCATTGATTTTTACTCGGAGCTCGACCGCAAGTATCACATCGGTCAGTGCAAAATACCTGCCCGAGATTACCTTGAAGCCCATCCTGAAAAGATTAGGGAGTTCGGACCAGGATCTAAGGTCATTGACGACCTGAGCACTGCACTCAGGTATTTGCTCGGTGATTCTAAGCTCCGGGCAAATGATCGCGTCAAGCAACTGTACGGTCTCATTGAGGCGGATAGAAGCCACCAAGATCTTGTGCTTGTGTGTTTTCTTATCGTCTACGGAAAGCTCGATGCTCGCACCAATGAGTCTTTTCAGGAGCTTAAGGCTGAGTGGAAGAAGAAGCAGAATGTCTCGATTATCCTTCAGGACATTGAAGACCTTGCGACGGAGTTTATGGTCGGGGCGGCACGGTCAACTGGAGACGTCGATCTTGCTTTCACTATTCCCGATAACAACGTTATGCGATCGAAGGACTACTGCTATTTCCTTGCGAGCGCGAGCGATCTCTATACCGGATTTCAGCAGTATGGATGGCGCCTGTTTGATCTAAACCTAAGGTACGAAATAAAGAACTCAACCGTTAATGGGGACATCATCCGGTCGCTTTCTCACCAGAGAACTCGAAGACAATTTCATCACTTCAACAACGGCGTCATAATCCTTGCGAAAAACTATCGCGTTCGGGACGACCAAAGCGGAGTTCGTGTCTCGGGTGCGCAGATCGTCAATGGTTTACAGACAGTGAAATCAATTTACAACGCGGTGACGATGAAGGAAGTGACCTTCGACCAATTGACGAAGGACTGTCTGGTTCAGGTAAAGGTCATAAGAGTAGACGACCAAATGATACTTGGTTCGCAGATAGTCTATGCCACAAACAACCAAAACCCTATGGCCCCGAGAAATCTTAGGGCGAACGATCTGGAACAGAAGACTCTACGTTCCGATTTCGCAATGCTCTCTCCACGATGGTTTCTTCAGGTCAAGCAGGGCGAGTGGGAATCTCTCACACAGGAGCAAGGGCGATTCTTCAAGGATGTAGTTGGATTTCCTCCGGCGGAATTCAGACCTGAACACCTGAACCATCACGACAGAGGGGACGCGTGATTGACAACCAAGATGCGGCGAAGGCGTGGCTTGCGTTGATGGGATTTGCAGATCTCGCTGGTGACCGCGTCGAACATTACTTTGCGGACGAAGACATCTATCACATGGCTTTCGCGATGAGCCCCACGACCGAGTATTGGCTAAAGCTCGGGGCCGTTGTTGACTTTAGTGAGGGGCGGAAAGAGGAATTGGCATCTACCAAGGGCAAAGCCATCCCACGGCTTCAGATCTGTATCCGAGTGCTTATCGAATTCCTGCTTGCAAGCGTTCAGTAGTGCGACAGTGCAGCGGACATCCTGACGGCAGTGCTCAATTTCATCAGGTATGACCTCGCCAGTAGGATCGTGGTCATCCTTCTGTGGCAAGTCTTGTTCTTTGAACGGACCATTTCGATTGTCACAGGCACTTTTGAGCGAGTGAGACTTGTTGTAAAGCGCCCAGAGCAGCGTCCGCAGATCGAGGAAATGAATGTTCCTGCCCGCGTCCTTCCATTCGTGCTGAACCTTTTTCCAAGGTCTCCACAGCTTGATAATCGCCTTTTTGCTATCAATGGGAGTGATGAGAATACGTGGATAATTGCAGTTCTCATTTCCATCAGCGTATTGGGCCATGATTAGTGACCATTCGCCCTTGTTCCCTTCCTTCCAATCCTGGGCCAGTCTGCTCAAGTCATAAGGCAGGTTCAGCCCACATATCATAGCGCCGTGTTTCTTAAGCGCGGGCCAAAAAACTTTCTTCATGAACTTGGAGCGCGAGTAAAGCGGGAAGCGGGGAGGGAATGACCGTACATCGGGGACCGCCGTCTCCATGTATGTTTCGAGAATTTTGATATCTTTCGCGGATAAGTCATCAGCGTGGAAGATCCCCTCTTCGATGATCTCATATTTCTGTTCGACTGACTTGCAGAGTCGCCACACGCCAAAAGTCAGCGACTGATCTACTGTGATCCGGCTCTCAGTATCGAACGCAATGACGGTGTCCGGCCACTTCGGTTCGTCAGCCAGGTATCTCTCGCCCTCTTCGCCATCCTTGGTCTTTTTCTTCTTTTTTGCTGCAGGCACGGCAAGGGCGCGCAGGAAGAGATCATGGGTCTCGATCATTTCCAATTCCTCATTTTGAGTTCGCCTGCAGAGCTTTAGCTTTGTCGATGTCCGAATCAATCTCCTTTTCGACCATATCGAGCAACATCCACATGAACAGAACTGTCATCTTCAGCGCACGGATGAGTCTGTGAAAGGGATTCGGTGTCCATACTGGAATTGCAATTGAGTTCGTGCCAACTGCGGGCGGCATCGTGAAGACTCGTTCGAGCTTGGCGCGCAAGCGTCTGATGTGCAACGCCGGAGTGATTGATGCTGGGTATCGTGGCGAGATTGTCGTATTCATCGAGAACCTGGGCACCAAGCCGTACGAGATCCGGAAAGGCGATAAGGTCGCGCAGCTGTTGGAGCATCCTTCTCTAGCGGGTGAAGTGGTTGAAAGTGACCTGAGTAGCGCACGCCGTGGCAGCAAGGGGTTCGGATCAAGCGGGGAATGACCTCTCCTGCCCGCGTGGTGCCCCGCTGGCCATCGGATCCCACCCGCCCGCCCCGCTCGCTCGCCCCGGCCTCCCAGGGGTCCAAGTCCGTCGTGGAGGGGGTGGAGCCGATTTTCCCGTCGCCACATCCTACCCATACGCCCGTTTGCTGCATCTGGCCAGCGTCATTTATACTTACCGTTTGCCTCAAGTAAGCTGATTCAATCAGGAGCAAAGGTTTTCGATGCCGAAACGTACATTTCAACCCAACAAGCGCAAGCGCTCGAAGAAGCACGGGTTCCGGACTCGCATGAAGACGAAGAACGGGGCTGCAGTGCTGTCGCGCCGCCGGGCCAAGGGGCGCAAGCGTGTTTCAGTGGCGCCGGGTTTCCGCGATTAGTTTTCCCCCGACGGACAGCAAAGGCCGTCATTATCATCATTAACTATAATTATTGTGCAGGATTGTGAGCTGGTGAGCGCCGACGCTCCGGAACGGAGTGGAGAGCAGCCCGCGGCCAAGGCGGGAGCGAGTTTTCCGCGCGCCGCGCGGCTGCTGAAACATTCCGACTTCGATCGCGTGTACAAGCAAGGACGGCGGCACTTTTCCTCGCACATGACCGTGTTTTATCTGCGGCAGGCGGAGGGCGCTTTACCGGAGACCGCTCCGAAAAAAAGCTCGCGTGTCGGCTTCACCGTCGGCCGCGTGCTGGGAGGCGCCGTGGAGCGCAACCGGATCAAACGGCGGCTGCGCGAAGCAGTGCGGCAGCGCCGTTCGGTGCTCGAAGGCGCGGGCCCGGTTGATGTGGTGATCAATCCGAAGAAGTCGGTGCTGACCGTGGAATTTTCTGTAGTACTGGAAGAAGTGGGCCGGGCGCTCGATGTGATTGCGAAAAAGCTGCTAGGTCAAGAAAAATAAAGAGAAATGAAGAAATGAAGTCTCTCGCGCTCGCGCTGCTGCGTCTTTACAAACGGTGGATTTCGCCGGCGTTTCCTCCGTCGTGCCGTTATGTGCCGACGTGTTCGGAATATGCGTTGGAAGCGGTAGAGCGGTATGGCGCGTGGCGCGGCGGAATGATGGCGGCGTGGCGACTGTTGCGGTGCCATCCGTTGGCAAAGGGCGGATATGACCCGGTGGTGAATAATAACGATCAAAACCGCGGACAAGCGTGTCCGCGCCACACTCGACTGATTGCGAGCGACTGATTTGGCCGAATTTAATAATCCTCAACAAGAACCCGGGATGGAGCGCAAGCTGCTGGTGGTGTTTGCGCTGACGTTCCTGGTCATCATGCTTTTCCAGCCGCTTTTGAAGAAGTATGGACCGCAGCCTCCGGCGAAACCGGAGAGTTCCCAGACGCCGCCGGTGCAGAATCAGGCGCAACCTACTTCGCAGACTCCAACCCAAGTCTCAACGGCGCCGAGTGCATCCGGGAAGAAGAAGGCGGCGCCGGCATCGGCGCCGCTGCGGGCGGCGGGCGAGTCGGAGACGGTGATTGAAAATGCCGTCTACCGGATCGTGTTCACCAATCGCGGCGGCCGGGTTAAGTCGTGGGTACTGAAGAAGTACACCGACGACAAAGGTGGTCCGCTGGAACTGGTGAATAGCGCGGCGGCTGAGAAGTATGGGTATCCGCTGACCTTGTGGACGTATGACGAGACGCTGCGGAACCAGCTGAACTCGGCGCTGTACGTGGCGACGAGCAGCGGGGCAAACGCTCCGGCTGAGATTAAGTTTGCCTATGCCGACGCCGGCCTCTCGGTCGAGAAGAGCTTCAAGTTCGATCGCGACAGCTATGTGGTCGGGGTGCGGACGGCGGTCGAAGTGAAGGGCGCGCAGGTCACGGCGTTTCCCATGTGGCCGGCGGGGTTCGGCGACAATACGACCGCTCCGCAGTACGCGGCTGGCCAGATCATGTACCAGTACGACAACAAGGTCGAGCGGTTGGCGATCAAGAAGATCAGCGGCGGCGCGACGCTCGCGGGACCGTTCCACTGGGCGGGAGTGGCGGACCAGTATTTCGCGGCCGTTTTTTTGCCCCAGGATCCGCAGAACGCGGCCATGGTGACGCTGCGCAACGCCGTTGAAATTCCGCACAATTCGTCCGATGCAAGTAACAAGCAGATGGACAAGGTGGACGTGCTGGGCGCGGCGGTGGGCAGCCAGAAGGGCGCAACCGATGCCCGGCTCTATGTGGGCCCGAAGGCGCTGGCGGACCTGGAATCGGTGAACGTGCCGGGCATCACGGGCGCGGAACCGGATCTGCGGGCGGTGGTTGATTTCGGCTGGCTGGGAATCATCGCGCGGCCGCTGTTTTTGTGGTTGAAGTGGATGCACAACCACATCGTCGCCAACTGGGGCTGGGCGATTCTGTTGCAGACACTGGTCATCAATCTGGCGCTGCTGCCGCTGCGCATTACCCAGATGAAGTCGATGCTGAAGATGCAGCGCGTGGCGCCGCAGATCAAATCGATCCAGGAAAAGTATAAGAAGTACACTCTGCGCGATCCTAAGAAAGCCGAAATGAACCAGGAGATTTCGGCACTGTATAAAAAGGAAGGCGTGAATCCGGCGGGTGGATGTCTGCCCCTGCTGATCCAGATGCCGTTTCTGTTTGCCTACTACCGGATGCTCAACGTCGCGATGGATTTGCGTCATGCGCCGTGGCTGTGGGTGCACGATCTTTCGGCGCCCGATCCATGGCACATTCTGCCGGTTGCGATCATTGTCACCATGCTGGTGATGCAGCGCATGACGCCGCAGGCGGGCATGGATCCGGCGCAGCAGAAGATGATGAACATCATGATGCCGGGCATGCTGGGCATCATGAGCTGGAACCTGCCGGCCGGCTTGGGCCTGTACTGGTCCGCGGGCCAGTTGATCGGGATCGTGCAGCAGGCGGTGATGAATCGAACGTCGCTGGGCCGAGAAATGCGCGAGATGATGGAGAAGCGGGCAAGGAAGAAAGAGAAATAGCCGTCAGTCGTCAGCCATCGGCCGTCAGCGACCGACGCGCCGGTTTACCTGATGGCTGAGAGCTGACAGCTGAGAGCTTACTTATGCCGATCACAGACAAAGTTGCTGCTGCAAAACAGATTGGGGAATTCCTGCAGGCCGTCATCTCGAACGGCGGCTTCAAGCTGAAGTACAGGGTCACCGTGGATCCGCCGATGGCGCAGAATCGCGAGTGGGAGCATCCGGAAATTCTCGTGGAGTTTGCCGGGCCGGATTCGGCTCTGTTGCTGGAGCGGAGTGGCGAGTTGCTGCGGTCGTTGGAGCTGCTGGCATCGGAGATCCTGCACCTGCAAGGCAACGAGCACGAGAAGATCTGGTTCGACTGCCAGAACTTTCGGGCGATGCGGATCGACGAGTTGCAACTGGCGGCGCGGGTGGCGGCGGAGCAGGTGCGCCGGACGAGCGAACCCTACCGGTTCGGGCCCATGTCGTCGCGCGAGCGGCGGATCGTGCATCTGGCGCTGCGCGAGGAAAAAGATTTGCGCACCGAGAGTGACGGCGAGGGCGGAAGACGGTCGGTGGTGGTGTATCCGGGGAACTACAAGACGGCGGCGCCAGCCAAGCGGGAACGCCGGACGATTTCATAGTTGCATACATAAGTTGCACACTTTGCGTGGCAGTTAGTACCTCGACACTTGACAGCGCAAAAAAATCGCGATCCGAGAATGCGTTCGCGCGGAATTTTTTTGTTGCAAAACACCGACGCGGCGATTTTTTTGTGCTAGTATCCGGTTCGTCTCGCAAAAAAATTTAACCGGCAACCCGTACTGCAAAACAGCAACTGCTCTGCAGTAAAAGAAGAACTCATAATTTCAAGATTGGTTTTTTCCCGGACGTTTTTACGCCGGCGCATTCGATATTCTGGCACACAATGTCTCTCACCAGTTCCGTCATCGTTCCGAATCCCTGGGTGCGCATCCTTGACGCCCTGGAGAAAAAAATCAACCGGCACTCCTACGACACCTGGTTGAAGCCGACGCGCTACAGCCACGCCAGCGACAAAATTCTGTTCGTGCGCATTCCAACCGCCGAGTTCCGTCACGTAGGCGACAAATACGCGGATCTGATTCAGGAAGCGCTTGACAACCTCGGCCTCGGATACGAGGATGTGAAATTTGTTACGGCCGAGGACGATCCTTCGAACACGCCGATCCGGCATGACGGCGGGCTATCGGCGCATAGTCCGGGCGGCGGTGCGGGTCCGCAGGCGGCGCCGGGGTTGCATCCGACGCAGGGGCGGTTCGACTGGGATAGCGCCGCGCAACTGAATCCCCGCTATACCTTTGACGCCTTCGTGATCGGCAGCGGGAACCAGTTCGCGCACGCGGCCTGCCAGGCGGTGGCGGAGCGGCCTTCGAAAGCCTACAACCCCCTGTTCCTGTACGGGGGCGTCGGGATGGGCAAGACCCACCTGATGCAGGCGATCGGCCACGAGATCAAGCGCCGGACGCCGCAGGCGGCGATCTGCTATGTGTCGAGCGAGAAGTTCACCAACGAGATGATCAACTCCCTCCGCTACGACAGAATGATCAGCTTCCGGGATAAATTCCGGACCATGGATGTGCTGCTGATTGACGACATCCAGTTTCTGGCGCAGAAAGAGCGCACCCAGGAAGAGTTCTTCCACACCTTCAACGCCCTGCACGAATCGATGAAGCAGATCGTGATCGCCAGCGACCGTCCGCCAAAGGAGTTGGCGGAATTCGAGGATCGCCTGCGCAGCCGCTTCGAGTGGGGCCTGATTGCCGACATCCAACCCCCCGACCTGGAGACAAAAGTCGCCATCCTGCAAAAAAAGGCAGAGCAGGAACGCGTGACCTTACCCACGGATGTGGCGCTGTTTATAGCTTCGAACATCCGCTCGAATGTGCGCGAACTGGAAGGTGCACTGATCCGCCTGGTGGCGCATTCTTCGCTGATCGGTGCCCAAATCACGCTTCCCTATACCCAGCAGGTATTGAAGAATTTCATTGATTCGCAGGCCCGCAAGGTGACGATTGAATCCATTCAGAAGGCGGTGGCCGAGCAATTCGGCCTGCGCCTGGTGGAAATCAAGTCGAAGAATAATTCGCGATCAATCGTATATCCGCGCCAGATTGCGATGTACTTGGCTAAGCATCTTACCGAAGCCTCCCTGCCTGAAATTGGACGCCAGTTCGGCGGCAAGCACCATACGACCGTCTTGCATTCGGTGGACAAGATTGAAGAGCTTCGCAAGAACGACAAGGATTTGAACAGGTTGCTCAATAAACTGACCGAGCAATTGGGCGCGTAAACGGCAGTTTCCACCGCCTTTTCCACCATTCAGGCCGTTCTTTCTATCCCTCGGCTGTGGAGTGTCTGTGCAAGCTGTGCGAGATGGGACAGAAATTTGAGAACGGTCCATGGGTTACAATGGCTTCCGCTGGAACGGGGAGTGATTCTTCACATAAAGGATCGCTGTGGAAGCAACTGAACCGGAAGAATCTGGACCGCTTTTCCACTTCTCCGAAGCGCCTACGGTTACTACTGGTTTTCTTGCTTTTGTATTTGATATAAGAAGAGAACAGAAGTAGAGTCGGGAGACCCAATATGCCGGTGGAAGTCGCCCCTGCCATAGCCGCTACGACCATGGAAATTACGGTCAGCAAATTTGAGCTTCTTCGCGAACTGACAGCCACTCAGGGCGTGGTAGAGCGCAAGACCACAATTCCCATCCTCTCCAACTATCTTTTCGAAGCCGCGGGCGACAAACTGTCGCTGACCGCGACGGACCTTGACCTGAGCTTGCGCACATCCTGCAACGCCAAGGTGAAAAAAGAAGGCGCATGCACAATTCCGGCGCGCAAACTTCATGACTACGTAAAGCTGCTGCCCGATGCCGATATCACCATCCGCCTGCTCGAAAACCATTGGGTGAGTATTCGCTGCGGACGGTCCAATACGAAAATGGTTGGCATGGCGAAGTCGAATTTCCCGGGTTTGCCGGTGTTTCCGTCAGCCGGAGCGATCAAAATTCCCGCGGCTGTACTGCGCTCGATGATTGCCAAGACAGGATTCGCCATTGCCAGCGAGGAGTCGCGCTACACCCTGAATGGCGCGTTGATGGTGTTGAAACCCGAGTCGATCACCATGGTTGCAACCGATGGCCATCGCCTGGCGCACATCGAGCGCGCCGGAGAAAAATTTGAAGGCGTTTCCGGCGAGATGAAAACGCTGATTCCGAAGAAGGCAATGGACGAGTTGAAATCGCTGCTCGATTCCCATGGCGAGAGCGATGTCGAGACCATCGACTTCGCCAAGGACGAATCCACTCTCTTCTTCCGCGTCGGTCCGCGATTGCTGACCTCGCGCCAGCTTACGGGCCAGTTCCCCAACTACGAGGCCGTACTGCCGAAGGACATCTCCAAGTCCATCGCGTTGCATGGCGAGGAACTGGGAGCCGCGATCGCGCGCGTGGCCCAGTTCGCCGATGAGCGCTCGCGCGCCGTGAAGCTGCGTCTGGAAAAAGGCGAGTTGAAGATTTCCGCGTCGTCGACCGAGACGGGCGACTCCGAGGATTCCATCGAAGTTGCCTATGACGGTGAGCCGATACAGATAGGCTTCAACGCGCAATACCTGATCGACTTCATCAAAGCGACCGGTTCGTGCGAAGTGAAACTCGAGCTGAAGGACGCCCAATCCGCCGGCCAGCTGCGTCCCGCGGAATCCGAGGATTACAAGTACCGGTATATCGTGATGCCGATGCGGATCTGAGCACGGCGCGTGTGCAACTCTCTGCATCTGTTTCCAAATCTGTTCCTGTCATGTGCAGCTTGACCAGAGGCCGTTGAGCATTTACATTGTCGGCCATTCCAATAGGCGGAGGGAAACGTAATGTTATCCGGTTTTAAGCAGTTTATTTTGCGCGGTAATGTGGTGGATATGGCGGTGGGCGTGGTGATTGGCGCGGCCTTCGGCGGCGTGGTCACGGCATTGACCGCAGACTTGTTGACGCCGTTGATCGCGGCGATCGTGGGCAAACCGGATTTTTCTGCCATCCATTACACGATCAACGGGACGTTGTTTCCCGTAGGCCATTTCATCAACGCCGTGGTCTCGTTTCTGCTGATTGCCGTAGCTGTCTATTTCTTTGTGGTCACGCCGGTGAATGCGCTGGTAGCGCGGATGCACAAGGATCCGGCGCCGGCCGATCCGACCACCAAGAAGTGCCCGGAATGCCTGAGCGAGATTCCGATCGACGCGTCCCGCTGCAGCCATTGCGCACAACCGGTGATTGGCAAGGCCGCCTAGTAGTTGCCGAAGAAGCCGGCTTCAGGATGACGATGAACTAAGCCCGGCGCCTTCTCAGAACGCTTTCGCCGAATCCAGCAGGATCGTGACCGGGCCTTCGTTGACCAGTTCCACCTGCATCGTTTCCTGGAAGCGTCCGGTTTCCGCGGGCAGCCCGTTGGCGCGGACTTTCGCCACAAAATATTCGTAGAGTGCGCGCGCCTGCTCGGGCGGAGCGGCCGCGTCGAACGATGGCCGCTTGCCGCGGCGCGCGTCTCCGTAGAGGGTGAACTGCGAAACCACCAGCAGCGCGCCGCCCACCTCCGCGACCGACAAATTCATCTTGCCCCCGGCATCTTCAAAAATGCGCAGGCCAATCGTCTTCTCGACAAGGTAATCCGCGTCCGCGCGCGTATCTCCCGCGCCCACCCCGAGCAGCACCAGCAGACCGAGGCCGATCTCGCCCGTGGTCTCGCCGTTCACAGTAACTCTGGCGCGGCTCACGCGCTGCACCACGGCGCGCATTTAGCGGCCAGCCTCGCCGAGAAGCGTCTCGTGTCCGGCGAGCACCTGCAAAACACCGAGCAGGAGCAGGATTTGCACGTCAAATCGTGACATGACTCCGGCGGAATGAGCAAGCGCCGGGCGATCGAGTTTGACCGTTCTCCCCGCCGCCAGTTAGCATTCCGTAGTGATCTCCACCCCGACCAATTTTCCTCCCGTACCTCCTTTGCATACTTTTCCGATCCCTTTTAGACTATTTGGTTTCCACTTCATTCGATCGATTGAGCAACATGCAGTCGTAATTCAGCAAACGCTGGCCCGGAACCCGGACCCGCGATTCCCAGACTCAGAAACGAGGAGAACATGGCAGCCGTTGATGAAAAAGTGAAGCAGATTATCGTCGAGCAGTTGGGGGTGGACGAGGCCGAGGTCACGCCCAGCGCTTCGTTCGTGGATGACCTGGGCGCCGATTCGCTCGATACCGTCGAGCTCGTGATGGCCTTCGAAGAGGCCTTCGATATCGAAATCTCCGACGAGGATGCGGAGAAGATTCGCACCGTGTCCGATGCCATCGAATACATCGGCAAGCACGCGAAAGCGGGCAAGTAATTTGCCGCGACGGGTCGTCATCACCGGCATCGGCCTGATCTGCTCCGTCGGCCATACCACCGGCGCAGTATGGCAGGCCCTGCTCGCCGGCAAAAGCGGCGTCAGCCGCATTACCAGGTTCGACGCCTCCGCTTTTGCCTGCCAGATCGCAGCCGAGGTCCGCGACTTTGACCCCTTTAACTTCATCGAGAAAAAAGAAGTAAAGAAGATGGGCCGCTTCATCCACTTCGCCATCGCCGCCTCCGACGAAGCGATGAAGATGTCCGGGCTCCAGGTCACGCCCGAAAACGCCGAGAGCGTCGGCGTGCATATCGGCTCGGGCATCGGCGGATTCGACGTCATCGAGCGCGAACATACCGCGCTCCTCGAAGGCGGACCGCGCAAGATTTCACCCTTCTTCATTCCCGCCGCCATCGTCAACCTCGCCGCCGGGCACGTTTCCATGAGGTTCGGCGCCAAGGGTCCGAATGAAGCGACGGCCACAGCCTGCACCACCAGCGCCCACTCCATCGGCGATTCCTTTCGCATCATCCAGCACCATGACGCCGACGTAATGATTGCCGGCGGCTCCGAAGCCGCCATTACTCCCATGGGCGTCGGCGGATTCGCCGCCATGCGCGCGCTTTCCACGCGCAATGACGACCCCGCCCGCGCCAGCCGTCCCTGGGACAAGGACCGCGACGGCTTCGTAATGGGCGAAGGCGCCGGCATCCTGGTGCTCGAAGAACTGGAGCACGCCCGCCGCCGCGGCGCTCCCATCCTGGCGGAAATCGTAGGCTACGGTATGTCCGCGGACGCCTATCACATTACTCAACCTGCCCCCGAGCACGAAGGCGGTTTTCGCGTCATGCGCAACGCGCTGCGCGACGCCAAACTCGATCCCGGCGTCGTCGGCTACGTTAACGCCCACGGCACCTCGACCCCCATCGGCGACACGCTCGAAGCGCACGCCATTCGAAATTTATTTGGAAAGAAAGTCCCGGTCAGTTCCACCAAGTCGATGACCGGCCATCTGCTGGGCGGAGCGGGCGGGTTAGAGGCTGGAGTGACCGTGCTGGCGCTGCGCGATCAGATTCTGCCGCCCACCATCAATCTCGAAAATCAGGACCCTGATACCGAAGGCATGGATTTCGTTCCCAACCAAGCCCGCAAAGCCGATGTCGAATACGCCATGTCGAATTCCTTCGGCTTCGGCGGCACCAACGGAGCCCTCCTCTTCCGACGCTGGAAAGAATAAGAACCAATAAGGTCAGAGGTGAGAGGTCAGATTGCAGAAGTCAACTTCGCAACAGGTGAGGGCGCCTGCCCCTGGCAGGCTGCGGAAAAACCGGGCTCGCGCCTGATTTTGGGTGGCGCAGCGCTTCAGCGCTGCGGTAACCGCTTTGTTTTCACTTCGGCTTTAGCCGCTGAGGGATGGCAATTCTCAAACTGCACCGCTACCAGAAATGCCCCACAGGTGCGCGAATGGGCCGAATTCGCTACCATAGAGATATTGTCGGTTCGATGCGCATCCAAATAAAACTATGAAGATTCAACGACTGTTGCCGCGTCTAGTGTCCCTGCTTCTGCCATCTCTTGTTCTTGCCTGTCTGGTCCTGCTCTGCCTGCCGGCTTTTGCCCAGGATGTGCCGGAGGCTCTCCGTCCGCCGAAGGGGGCGCAGGTTGCGATCGTCGTTTTCGAAGACCTGCAATGTCCGCAATGCGGTCGAACGGCGCCGCTGCTGGTGCAGGCCTCGCGGACTTATAAGATTCCGCTGGTGCAGCACGACTTCCCGTTGCCGGCGCACAACTGGTCTTTCGACGCTGCGGTGCTGGCGCGCTACTTCGACACGCATTCCAAGGAAGTGGGGAACGCGTTCCGCGACACTGTGTTCGCGCACCAACTGGAGATCAATCCGCAGAATTTACGGGGATTTGCGGCGAAGTTTGCCGCCGATAACAAGATTGCCTTGCCGTTCGTTGTGGATCCGGAGGGCAAGCTGGCGGGGCTGGTGCGGGCCGACAAAGATTTGGGCGTGAGTCTGCACATCGTGCACACGCCGACGATCTGGGTGGTCAGCAGCAAACGCACCGGCAAGCCCTACGTCGAGGTGACGGATACTTCGCAGCTTTATGCGATGATCGACGCGATCAAGAAGGAGTAGGAAAGGTCAGAGGTTAGGACTCTCGGATAGCGAGCGTCAGACTTCGCGAGCCTACTTCAAGTCGGTAATTTCCATGTTGCAATAAAACCCGATGCGGATGACGATGTTTTGGCCGGGAAATTCCTTCGGCAGCGCGGGTAGCGGGTCTGATGCGGTGATGCCCCCCCATGCGGCCCGATCGAGAGGAACATCGCCAGAACTGCTGTTCAGCGCCATGCCGCTTACCTGCCCATTCCTGAGGATGGTGAAGACGATCGAAGTCTTACCTGCTTTAAAGATTGGCGGATACGCCGACGTAGGCAGGGCGATAATCCAGTTCTGCTTTATGGTTTGCAAAATCCGCGTTAAATAGGGCGCGAAATCTACGCCCATCGTGTCGCTAAGAATTTCCGCCGGGCCCATTGCCGCATGTGCCCGGTTCGGGCCCTGGCTCAATCCGTAGTCGCCCCCTTGTCCAGTACCGTAGCGCCCGCGGCTCTCGGCTGCGGCCCGGGTCGCTTGTTCGATCGCCGAGCCCGGCGTCATGGAAGTTTTAAAATTCGGCACCGGCCGATTCTGCGGAGGCGTCTGCAACCGCGCCGTCTGATCGCTCGGCTGCGGCTGCGCGAATCCCGAATTCTCCTGCGGCGCTGGCGGCTGCTGGTTCTGCGCCGCTTGGCCCTGCGCTGGAGGCTGCTGCGCGCTCTCGCCCGGCGGTCCCGGACGCGAGCTCTGCAGTATCTTCTTCAACTCTTCTCGATTGATCTGTGGCGCTTTGCTGGTCGCGATGCGATCCTTATCCGAAATCACCTTCGCATCGGGACGCCGCATCAGTTTCTGCGCGTCCGGCGGCAACTCCAGAAACATCGCGTCCTTCGACTGGTCTACATTCGCCTGAATCGCCAGGTCCACCGTCCGGTGCGGCAGCAGCAGCATCAACTTCTCGCTGTTCCACAACAGAATGATCACCATCAAGTGCAGGATGACCGACAGCCACACCGCTTCGCGCTTGCGCGCCCGCGAGAGATCGTCCTGCAACTGAATCAGAAGATGCGGAACATCTTCGGGATTGAAGCCGCGGTAGGCCGTTTCCCAATGTTGCGCTTCGAACAAATCGCGCTGCTCCGGTTGCTCGGATGGCGGAGTCAGCGGATCGCGCGACGGAATTTGGGTAACCGGCATCAGGCAGAGACTATAAAGCTTAGAACCACGGGCAGGCTCCAGGGTTGCGTAACATGTTGCGCATGTTGCGTAAGCACGCGCAAAGTTCCTTCGTAAAGTTACGTAAATTATGCAGCCACGACCGCCAATCCCATTGTCGCATTTTTTGCGCTCGCCGAGTGAGTACCTGGGTAATAGCCTCAAAACACGGGCCGAACCGCGCAGATTTTCCCACTGCTGGCCCGCCTGGGTCAGATTTACGGAAAACCAATTTCAATCCGTCGCCACATCAGTACTTTTTGTCGCTACGTTAGTCAAACGGTCTCCTTCCAACGTAAAATGTTTCGTCAGAGATCTGGCCCATGTTCTACAAAGGAACTCTCGTTCCCGCTGCACTTATGGTTGGAATCGCTCTGCTCGCCAGTCCCGGCAGAACGCTCGCCCAGCGGGGCGGTGGCGGCGGACACGGCATGCCGACCGGCGGCGCCGGCAGCGCCGGCCCTGCCTCAGGGGTAAGCAGCAAGGACGATCTCAAGGACTTTCACCAGGCCATGGCCGTCCAAGCCACCGATGAGCAGCGCGCCGCCTTCGCCAAGATCGCGCAATGCACCCAGGACGCCAGCGATCGGCTAAAGACCTTTCGCGAACTTCTGCGCAAAGTCCCCGCTTCTTCACCCCTATCCGATCGCGCAACCGCCCTCGATCAAGCCATTGAACAAGCTCGCGCCAGCAACAAGAATTTTCTCGCCTCGTTTTCTTCCAAACAAAAATCCGGCTTGAAGGACATCGCCAAAAAACTGGAAAAAGCGGATTCCGACCTCGACAAACAAGTGAAGACGCTTGATCAAATCGTTCAAACCGCCAAATCAGACGGCGAACAGATCGCCAGCTCGGCCGCCAGTCTCGACAAGGAAATCGCCACTTTCCAGGACGAGCAACTCGCGCTCGGCAGAGAAATGGGTATTCTCCTCTCCACCGGCGGCCAGGACCTCACCTTCAACCTTCCCAAGGTGACGAACTCGATCGACATCTCCGGCCGGCCCGTCTCCATCCAGGCTTCAGGCACCGTCTCCCGCAAGTCCACTGGAACGCCCGCCGAAAACGGCCTCAACCTTTTCAGTCTCAAGCTCACCGCCGATCTCTCCGACGTGCAGCACAGCATCACCGGCATTCTCCGCTCCAAACTCACCCGCTCTCCCCGCTGCGGCGAGCGCCTTGAGATTCAACAAGCCGCGCTCACCCCTCTCGCTCCCGCCAGCCTGGTGGTGGCTCGCTTGCACCTTGAGCGTTGGGTCTGCTCGCCGGGTCAGGGAAGCCCGGTGGAAGTGGCCGGCGGCGACGGCACCATCGAAGTCAAGCTGACTCCATCTGTCGGACAACAATCGCCCGAACAAAACGCTGGCTTAAGCCTCGTCTCCGAAATTACCCGCGTTGACGCCGAGCGCTTCCTCCGCGACCTGCTCCGCTCCGGTGATCTCGGCGACACGCTGCGCCAGCAAATTACCGCATCGGTGCTCTCCGCTCTGCGGAAGGGCACAGACTTCAAAGCCACACTCCCGCCCGTCGCGCAGGAGTCCGCCACCCTCCAGAAAGCGCAATTCCAGGATGCCGGCGCCGGCCAGTTAACCCTCGTCCTCGACGGTCAGCTCCAGTTCTCCGACGAGCAGACCCAACAATTTGCCGCCCAACTGAAGCACCCCTTGTCTGCGCAAGGCAAGCCAGCGCCATAGCCGAGTTCATGTGGGGACGGGGCTCCGCCCCGTCCATGGTTGTGTGGGGACGGCGGCCCTCGGCCGTCCAAGCCGAGCACAGCTCGGCCCCGCCTCGAGCACCAGCAAAGCGACGCTTCGTAAAGTTATGCAAAGATTTGTCCGAATCCTGTCCCTCGCGCAACTTCCGGCTCATAATTGCATTCATACCTGTTGACAGCTCGTTTTGAAAAGGAGATCTCCATGCTCAAGCAGTGCCTTCTCGTTCTTCTCGCGGCCGGCCTCATCTCGATCGCCGCGCCTTTCGCGGCAACTCAGGATAGCCCTCCCAACAATCAGCAGCCCAACGGTGGCTGGCACCACGGCCCGCCCGACCCCGCCCAACGCACCCAGGAACTGAGCAAGAAACTCAACCTCACATCCGATCAGCAAGCCAAAGTGCAGGAAATCCTCCAGTCCGAACACTCCCAGATGGAGAGCCTGCATCAGGACAATTCTCTTTCCCAGCAGGATCGCCACACCAAAATGATGGAAATCCGCAAGAGCAGCGACACGCAGATCCGCGCGCTCCTCGACTCGACCCAGCAGAAAAAATGGGACGAAATGCAAGCCAAGCGTGAGCAATGGGGACAAGGCCATCGCCACGGTCCGCCCGACGCCGGCCCACCACCCCAGCAATAACACTCTGTAACCAGTTCGTGTGGGGACGGGGCTCCGCCCCGTCCCGGCCGAGCGCACCGGGGTGGAGCAGCTCGGCAGCTGCCAGCGGCCACAGCAACTCTGGATTCGCGATAGGATCTTCCACTTCTGGAATAAGCCCCTAGCTTCACCCCAGCCCGATCCGCCCCGCGTGCCGCCCAATCTCCGCCAGAATCGCGAGCCCAAGCTCCAGCGCTCGCCGCCCGTCCTCCAGCGAAACCACCGGACGCGACCGCTCCCGCACCGCCTGCAGGAAGGCCTCGATCTCCGCCAGCAGTGGTTCCTCCGCTGTAATCGCAGGCTTAGCCATCGAAATCTGCGGAATCCCACTAGGTCCATTGCGGGTGCCCCATCCTAACGTCGCGTTTTTTGCGACGTTAGGGTGGGGGCCTCCATCCGCGCTTCCCACCGAGAACACCAGCACATCCTGCCGTCCATAGTCGATCGAAATATACTGTCCCGCCTGAAAGAAACGCAGCTTGCGCACGCGCTCCGTCGAAACCCGGCTGGCCGTGAAGTTGGCCACGCAGCCCGATTCGAACTCGATGCGCACATTCGCGATATCCACCTTGCCCGAAAGAATCGGCAACCCCACCGCCCGGATTTCCTTCACCTCCGATTTCACGAACGCCAGCACAATGTCGAGGTCGTGGATCATCAGGTCCAGCACCACGTCCACATCCAGCGCCCGCGGAGAAAACACACTCAGCCGGTGCACCTCAAAAAACATCGGCCGCTTGATCAACGGCAGCGTAGCCCGCACCGCCGGATTGAAGCGCTCCAGGTGCCCAACCTGCGCCACCCGCTTGTGCTCGAGCGCCACGCCAATCAGTTCGTCCGCCGCGCCCAGCGTCGCCGCCACCGGCTTTTCGATCAGCACGTCAACCCCGGCTTCCATCAGGGCGCGCGCCACCTCCAGATGCAGAACCGTCGGCACGGCAACCGAAGCCGCCTGCACCTCGCTGTGCGTAGTGAGCATCTGCCCGACCGAGCCGAACGACTTGCAGCCGAACTCGAGCGCAACTGCGTCCGCCCGCGCCGTATCCGGATCGACCACCCCCACCAGCCGCACGCTGCCCGACTGCTGCAACTGCTGATAGACACGCGCATGATTGCGCCCAAAAGCGCCCACCCCAATCACCGCGACATTGATCGGAAATACTTTGCTCAGATGAGTGCTCCGGAACGAAGAAATAACGCGCTATTGTCGCAGTTCCAGCCCCAGATAGGAAAGCGCAAACCTAGAAATTCTGCTGTAGAGACGGGGCTTGCCCCGTCTCCGGAGTGGCAAGGGTCCGCACTTGCGTAGGGACAGCCGCCCTCGGCTGTCCCCGCCTTCACATCTTCTTCAGCAGCGCGATTTGCCCCGCATGATACAGCTCGTGCTGCACCACGCCATGAAGCATGTAGTAGAAGGTGTAGTGTGCGCCCTCTTTGCCCGGAACCACATCGCCAAGCCGCGAGTCCGGAAGAGAAGTCACGGCCGCGACCAGTTTCTCGTGATCGCGCCGCACCTGCGCCAGCGCCTTGCGCCATGCCGCCTCGCTCGCGTCCGTCACCGGAGGAAAATTCTCCGCATCGGAGAGCTCCATCGCCACCCCACCCAGCCGCCGCAGCACCGCGTCATCCCAAGCCGCAATGTGCAGCACCAGCTCCCAGATCGTGCGGGCGCGCGCAATCGGACGCGCCGCCGCCTGCGCCGCCATGACCCCCTCCAGAATTTCAAACACAGAATCGCCATGCCAAGCCTCGCCGTTAAAAGCGCGGCGAAGCTGATCGGCAATACGACCCGCCTCAGACCGACCTGTTTTGGACATGGAATACCTCCTGACCACAACAGCTATTCCGCGCACACCGCGATCCCCGCCTCATCCGCCGCTCGCGTCATCGCCTCGCCATCCAGCAACAGGCATAGCCCCGCGTCCACCGCCAGACAACTCGCCCCGGCCCGCGCCATCGTCTCGATCGTCTTTACCCCAATCACCGGAACGTCGAAGCGCAGATCCTGCCCCGGCTTTGCGATCTTCACCACCGTCAGCGCGCGGCTCAGCGTCGAAGCCTCGCCCGGCAATACCGCTTCCGATTCTAATTTCAGTTCCAATTCCAAAGACCGCATCAGTTCGCCCGCCCGCTCAATCGTCGCATCCGTGCCTTCCATCGCCTCCACCGCCACGCACGCCGCTGCCGCGATCACCACCGTCTGTCCAATGTCATACTCCGCCAGCCGCCGCCCCACTGCACGTCCGTATTCGATATTCTTGCGTTCCTGCTCACTCGGAGCCCGCTTCGTGAGCACGCCCGTTTTCGCCAGCAGCGGCTCCAGCAGCGCCGTCGAGTTCTCGAGCATAATGCCCTCATCTGCCAGAACCTTCGCCACCGCGCCCAGCAGCGAGTCCGTACTGCGCGTGCCCAGCGAAAGCAGCAGCTTCGCCAGCCGCCAGTCCGGCTTGATGGCGGAAAAAATCTGCTTGTGCTTGACCTGCCCCGCCATCACGGCGCGGGTGACGCCCTCGGCCTTAAAAGTGTAGATGAGCTTTGACAGCTCGCCCAGAGAAAGCCAGTAAACGGAAGCCGCGCCGTGCGACTCGATCTCGCGAGAAGTTTCTTCTTTAATGGCGGCGACAACCACGTCGTACCCCTGCGCCCGCGCCGCATCCAGCACGAGAAAGGGAAACTTGCCATTGCCGGCGATGAGTCCGAGTTTCATAGTCAGTGGTCGGTTCTTCAAGGAGCTTTGCTGGGTGCGGGCTTGGCCGCGGCCGCTGCCTGGGACAAAACATATGCTTGAATCGACTGCACCTGGTCCGGTTTCAGCGCGTCTTTGAACGAAGGCATGCCGCCGTATTCGAGATCGCCGCCCAGCACGATTGACTGGAATTGGCGATGTGTTTCCGCGGTGGCATAGCGCAGGTCAGGAATGCTGGAGCCTGAGACAGCGCCCACTCCATGGCAGTAGTAGCAGTAGCGCCGGAATAAAATGCTGCCTTCGCGGATCGCAGCGGCGGTGGCCTTCATGTGGATCGCGGGCGACGGAGGCCCGGTATGTCCGAACGGCGGAACTTCCAGCTTTGCATTGGCGCCAAGGGAAAAAGTTAGTACACGGCCAAAACCCCGCTTCACCGGGCCGCTGCCGGGCAAATTGACGAGTCCCGCGGCTCCTCCCCAGCCCACCATCAGCGTCACGTACTGACCTCCGTCGCGAAGGTAGGTGACGGGTGGAGCCATAATGCCTGTCCCCGTGTTGAACTCCCAAAGCTTCTTGCCATCCGTGGCGCGATAGGCGCAGAAGATTCCGTCTGATCTGCCTTGAAAAACGAGGTTGCCCCCAGTCGCCAGTACGCCGCCACTTTCGACCAGTGGAAGATCGGCACGCCACGCTTCATGCTGCTCGACCGGATTCCAGGCGATTAGATGGCCGGTCATGGGCGGAGAAGCGAGTGCTTTTTTCTTGACTGGTCCATCGTAGGCGGCATCCTCGCCGCGATTCCAAAGTGTGGGGTTCGACTTCCAGTTTTTGTCCGGTGCAGCGAGGAAGACGGAGTTTTCTCTTGCCGGGACGTAGACCAGGCCAGTGGCGGGATGAAACGCCATGGGGTACCAGTTGTGTCCACCACCGGGCGATGGGGATACAAGTACGGCCTGCCAGCCATCGTGCGCGCTCGGCGATTCCTGTGGGCGCCCAGTTTCGGGATTGATACCCGTGGCCCAAGTGATGCCATTGACGAACGCTT